>Ga0315281_10009358_pt1 | contig 13598 bp, 12 predicted proteins | sample YL17G07_0_MG_FD_204540 | JGI IMG/M metagenome (GOLD analysis project Ga0315281, IMG submission 204540) | Sediment microbial communities from Yellowstone Lake, YNP, Wyoming, USA - YL17G07_0 | ecosystem: Environmental > Aquatic > Freshwater > Lake > Sediment | place: USA: Wyoming | collected...
TGCCAGTACCGCGCCCCGAAACCTTTCCGGCAACGCTTTAGGTGTGAGTACGTCTACAGGTACCCCGAGCATTCGTTCGAGTTCAACCTGAATGGCAGCGATATCCATGAGCGTCGCTTGTGGCAGGGGATCGACGATAAGATCCAGGTCCCCACCCTCGACATCGTCACCATGCAAAACAGAGCCGAACACGCGGACATTGCGGGCGCGATGGCGCTCGACAATCCCGCGTATTGCGGCCCGGTGTACGTGGAATGCTTCGGATGGTTTCATGGTGGGGAATGCTAGCACGGGTGCCGATTTTCGTGAAATCAGCAGGAAATCAGAGGAGCCAAAGAGGTCGCATCTATATTGGTCTCCAATATTCGGCAGACGGCCGGAGAACCAATACTGGCGCGCTTCTTCTGGCATCTGCGCAAGAAGAAAAGTTAAAGGGGCCGTGTTCGATTTACTTCCGAAGAAAAATCCCCGCCAACGCCCGCCTTCGCGCGGGCGTCGCTGCCCGTGCGCTCTAGCCGCGCTTCTTCTCTTCCGGCGCGACGAATCCGATAGGCCGGCGCTTGGACTCGGGCGGGCTCATCAACTCGCGGATGGCTTCGAACACCTGCCTCAACTGGGCGCGGGTGTTGGCGGCGAGCGTGTCGTGGCGGAGCGCGAGCGCCTCGGTCTTCTGCTCCGGCTCTTCGAGCTTGGCGGCGAGTCCCTTGTGCGCGGCGAGCGTTTCGCGCAGGCGCACGAACGCACGCACCACATACACCGAAACTTCGATGGCCCGCGGCGAGGCGAGTACGTTGGCGGCCATGATGGCGCCGTGCTCGGTGAAGGCGTAGGGCGCAAAGCGCGGGTCGCGGTGGCGTTGGGAACCGGTCGCAAATTGCGACCGGTTCGAGCGCTCGAGTTCGGCGGGGGTGAGCCGGAACATGAAATCGTCCGGGAAGCGCTCGCGATTGCGCTTGATCTGTTCGTTCAAACGTTTGGTGGTAACCCCATAGAGCGCGGCGAGCGCGGCATCGAGCAGCACCTTGTGTCCGCGCAGAACCAGGATCGAGTGCTCGATGCGCTCAACGGGAATTACTGCACGGCTCATGAGGCTTTGGACAGGAATGATTCACGACGGGAGTGGGGAAGTGCTCATGGATGGGTGTAACGCACATACTGCCCGACGCGCTGACAAACCGTAATAGGTCCCTCTTATTTGCTCCCGCTCATGTCGCTTGCCTCGCTTGGCCAACCTGTTCAAGATTTGCCGCAAGCGTCGCAATTCGATATCATGATATCTTTCTGAATCCACGCGGAGCCGCCCATGGCCCAGGTCATTGTTCGCAACTTGGAAGACGCCGTGAAAGAACGCCTGAAACGCCGCGCCGCGCGCCACGGGCGCAGCATGGAAGAAGAAGTCCGCCAGATTCTGCGCAACGCGGCAAAAGAGGAAAACCGGCCTGTGTCCAAGCTGGGCTCGCGCATCGCGGCGCGCTTCAGTAAAACGGGAATCTTGGCGGATCTGCCGGAATTGCACGGCCAGCCGGTACGCTCGGCGGACTTCGGCAAGTGATCATTCTCGATACCAATGTGCTTTCGGCGCTGATGCAAAAAGCGCCGGAGGCGCGCGTGATAGCATGGCTGGATCGCCAGCCGGCGGAATCCGTCTGGATCACCAGCATCACGCTGTTCGAGTCCCGCCTGGGCCTTGCGCTTATGCCCAAGGGCCGGCGCAGGCAGACGCTGGAGGCGGCGTTTTCCAGGGTGCTGAAGGAGGATCTGGAAAACCGCGTGCTGGATTTCGACGGCGATGCCGCGACCGAGGCCGCGTTATTGGCCGCCGAGCGGCAGAAAGCCGGCCGGCCCGTGGACATGCGCGACACCCAAATCGCGGGTATTGCGCTTGCCCGGCACGCCACACTGGCTACGCGAAACGTGAGGCATTTCCAGGATCTGAAGGTGCCGGTGGTAGATCCTTGGGTAGCTCAAGGCCGGTAACGGGCACATTCAGCGCGTCTTCATCCAGTTGCGTCTGATCGGCCACAACGGTAGTGATCCGACAGCCGGAGAACCATTACTGGCGCGCTTCTCCGAGCCTCTGCGCAGGTAGAACGGTTGCCTGACGCGCTGACAAGCCGTGACAGCTTCCCTCCGTTGCCCGCTCCGCCATTCAATTTATTGGTATCGTTCGACCATGGACTTCAATTTCGATATTCCCGTAGACCGGCGACGCACGCACAGCCTGCGCTGGGACAAATATGCCGGGCGCGACGTGATACCGCTGTGGGTGGCCGATATGGATTTCCGCTCGCCGCCGGCGGTGATCGATGCGCTGCGCCGCCGCGTCGAGCACGGCATCTACGGCTACACGCTGCCGCCCCCGGAGTTGAGCGGAGTGATCGTCGAACGCATGCAGCGGCTGTATCGCTGGGCGGTCCACCCCGACTGGATCGTCTATCTGCCCGGCGTCGTATCCGGCCTCTATCTGGCGGCGAGCCGTCTGACGCTTGCGGAGGAACATATCCTCTCACCATCGCCGGTTTACTATCATTTGTTCCGCGCGGCGCAGTCCGCCCCGCGCGCCTGGAGCGACGTGACTATGGTGCTCGAGCGCGGCCGCTGGGTGTGGGACGAGGACCGGCTGGCCGCCGCCTTACTGCCCACCTCGCGCATGCTGATGCTGTGCAGCCCGCACAACCCGGGCGGCACGATCTTCAGCCGCGACGAGTTGGAGCGGATCGCCGCGTTCGCCGCGCAGCACGACTTGCTGATCTGCTCCGACGAGATTCATTGCGACCTGCTGCTCGACCGGGGCAAGCCGCATGTGCCTATCGCCAGTCTCGCGCCCGAGGTTTCGCGCCGCAGCATCACGCTGATGGCGCCGTCGAAGACCTTCAACCTCGCCGGAACCGGCTTCGCCTTCGCCATCATCGAAGATGCCGGACTGCGCAAGGCCTTCTCGTTTGACCTGAAAAAATCGGTGCATGACGCGACTTTGTTCGGCTATGAGGCTGCGCTCGCCGCGTATCGAGACGGCCAGCCGTGGCTCGACGCCTTGCTCGACTATCTGCGCGGCAACCGCGATCTGCTGCAGGCAGCGGTGGCGCGCCTGCCCGGTGTCGATATGGCGCATCTAGAGTCGACTTATCTGGCGTGGATCGATTGCTCGGGCCTGGGCCTTGCCGATCCGCATGCGCACTTTCTCCGGCATGGCCTGGGTCTCTCGCCCGGCGCCGATTTCGGCGCACCGCGCTTCGTGCGCCTCAACATCGGCACACAGCGCAGTGTGCTGACCAGTGCGCTGGTGCGCTTCGAGCGCGCGGTAGTCGATGCGCGCCGGGACTAGCGGCAGAGCGCCATTTCGCTAGCGACACCGACATGATCAGGCCAAAAAGTCGCCTATTCGCTATGTAGCTGCCTAACAGAGTGTTGAAAAAAGGGACACCCCGCTCCGGCTAGTCCGGACCTCGGACGCGGCATCGCGTTCAACCCTATTTCGGTATTCCTTGATTAAGATCAGACCGCGCAGGCAGTGAAATGGCTTCAATGTATCTGTATCGGCATTCGCCCCTTCACGCGAATGGCGGCTGAGGAGGTTTTATGGCCATCATCGGCATTGATCTCGGTACTTCCAATTCCGCCGCTGCAGTCCTGCGCGGCGGGCGCTCTGTAATTATCCCCAGCGCCGAGGGCATCAGCATCGGCGGCAAGGCGTTTCCCAGTTACGTCGCGCTCACTGCGGACGGCCAGGTTCTGGTGGGCGAACCGGCGCGGCGCCAGGCATCGGCAAATCCCGAGGGTACGGCCAGCGCTTTCAAGCGCAGGATGGGCAAGCGCGAAAGCATACGTCTCAGGGAGCGCGATTATTCGCCGGAGCAGCTGTCGGCGTTCCTGCTGCAGAAAATCAAGCGCGACGCCGAAGCATTCCTGGGCGAGCCGGTGGAAAAGGCAGTCGTCACGGTGCCGGCCTATTTCGACGACAACCAGCGTGCAGCCACCAAGGATGCCTGCCGCATCGCCGGCCTGGAAGTGGTGCGTCTGGTCAACGAGCCCACCGCCGCTTCGCTGGCCTACGGGCTCGACCGGCTGGGCGAGGAGCTGCGTATCGTGGTGATCGACCTGGGCGGCGGCACCCTGGACGTCACTATCATGGAGTTCGGCAAGGGCGTGTTCGAGGTCAAGGCCACCAGCGGCGATACCCAGCTCGGCGGCACCGACATGAATCAGCGCGTTTTCGAGCACCTCGCCGAACGCTTCCAGATGTCTACCGGCGTGGATGTGCGCACTGACCGCAAGGCCGCCGCGCGTCTCATCGAAGCGGCCGAGGCGGCCAAGATCGAGCTCACCACCAGCCTCACCAGCCACATCAGCCTGCCCTATCTCGCAGCCGTCCAGGGCGAGCCGCGCCACCTCGAACTGGATCTGAACCGCACCGAACTGGAACGCCTGGTGCGCCCCGTGATCGAGCGCTGCCGCGGCCCGGTGGAGCAGGCCCTGCACGACGCCGGCATCGCCCCGCGCGACGTCGGCCGAATCGTGTTCGTCGGCGGCCCGACCCGCATGCCGGCGGTGCGTGCCTTCTTCGAGGACCTGTTCGGGCGCAAGGCCGAGATGGGCGTGGACCCGATGGAATCCGTCGCCGCGGGCGCCGCGATTCAGGCCGGTGTGCTGGCCGGCGAGGTGGGCGGCATCGTGCTGGTGGACGTGACGCCGCTTACGCTGGGCGTGGAAACCCTGGGAGGGATCGCCACGCCGCTGATTGCGCGCAACACCCCGATCCCGGTCAAGCGCAGCGAGACTTTCACCACTGCCGCCGACATGCAGACCAGCGTCACCATTCATGTCTTCCAGGGAGAGCGGCCGATGTCGGGGGACAACACCAGCCTGGGCGAATTCAACCTGGGCGGCCTGCCCCCGGCGCCGCGCGGCATCCCCAAGATCGAAGTCACTTTCGACATCGACTCCAACGGCATTCTCAGCGTTTCCGCAAAGGACACGGCCAGCGGCAAGTCGCAGTCCATTCGCATCACTGGTTCCACGCGGCTGTCGGAGGACGAGAAGAAGCGCATGGTGGAAACTGCACAGCGCTATGCAGAGGCGGACAAGAAACGGCGCGAAGATGCGGAAAAGCTCAATGCAGCGGATGCTGCGTGTTACGAGGCCGAGAAAATGCTTGCCGACTTCGCCGACAAGCTCACCGACGATTTGAAAAAGCGGATCGAGGCAGCCGCGCGCGAGACCAAGGAGGCGCTGCTGAAGAAAGACGTAAGCCTCGCCCCGGAGCGCGCTGAAACGCTCAAGAAAATACTGAAGGAGGCCGGGGCGGTCCTCTATGCCCAGTCGGGGAACGCACCGAAAAGCGGCCCCTACGCGGAAACCCGCTGGGATGGTCCGCGGCCCCAGCCCGACGTAAGCGCACCGACCGGAGAGGCGCGCGCCAGCGGCGCCGGTCCGCGCGGCAAGGTGGTGGATGCCGACTATAAAGAGAATAAGTAAATCTGCATAAGCCGGGAGAATCGACATTTCCGAAACCGCCCAGCGCGATTACTACGAAGTGCTCGGCGTTGCCAAGGACACCGACCAGAAGGCGATCAAGGACGCTTTCCGCAGCCTCGCCCTGAAATATCACCCCGACCGGAACAAGGAGCCGGGGGCTGAGGAGCGTTTCAAGGGAATCGCCGAGGCTTATGCGGTCTTGTCCGACCCGAAAAAGCGCGCCCAATACGATGCCCGCGGATTTGCGGGCGTGGCGGGGTTCAGTCAGCAGGACTTGTTCGGCGGCATCAATTTCGAAGACATTTTCGGCGGACTCAATTTCGACTTTGGCGGCGACAGTCCGTTCGAGCGATTTTTCCACCGCCGCCGCGCAGGGCCGCCGCGCGGCGCGAATATCGAGGTGGACCTGTTCGTCCCGCTGGAACGGGTGGCGAGCGGAGGCGAGGAGAAAGTTCGCCTGAGCCGACCGGCCACCTGTGCTGCCTGCCACGGCACCGGCGCCGAAGGCGGGGCCGCGCCGCGCACGTGCGATGCATGCGGGGGCAGCGGGCGACTCACCCGCAGCCGGCAGGAGAAAAAAGAACATGTCCTGATTCAGCAGATCACCACCTGCCCGGCATGCCGTGGACGCGGCAGCATCGTCGAGCACCCCTGCTCGAAATGCCGCGGCAGCGGCGAGGTGGAAAAGGAAGAGTTGCTCACGATCAAAATCCCGCAAGGCGTCGAGGAGGGCATGGCGCTGCGTATTCCAGGCAAGGGGATGCCGAGTCCGGAGTCGGGCGGCATAAGCGGCGATTTGTTCGTGCTGGTGCGCACGCGGAGCGACCCGCGCTTCGAGCGGGCCGGGGCCGACCTGTTGCGGCAGGAAACCATCTCCCTGACCGATGCCGTGCTCGGCGCCACGCTGGAAGTGCCGACGCTGAATGGTTCGGCCAGCGTGAGCATACCGCCCGGGACCCAGCCCGGCGCGGTGCTGCGCCTCAAGGGAAAAGGCCTGCCGGAATTCGGCGACGGGCGCCATGGCGAACTGTACTTGCGCATCGAGGTGCGGGTGCCGGAACAGCTTTCGCGCGAAGAACGGGAGCTGTATGAGCGGCTGCGCGCCATTCGGCGATCGACGATTCCAAAAAAATAAGCCCGCCGCCGCCATCTCCGGTTCGCAACCGGAAATTTTATCTTTGCACATCGATGCCGGTTGGCTTAGGCCACCTGCAGGATTTGGAAAGTCCCTTTATAGTCAATCGTGGAAGTGAGCTTCCTTCTTTTTCTCATGATTCAATCAAGATGAAGCGACTGTGCCGCCGGTTTGACAATTGTCAAAACAAAACCGGAGAAGACGTTTAGCGTGTCAGCTTTGGCACCGGCCAAAAGAGGAGCGCAGTCCAATGAGGATTCTCGCAATGGTTCTGGCGGGAGGCAATGGCACCCGGCTCCATCCGCTGACTGCCGAGCATGCCAAACCCGCGTTGCCGTTCGCGCACGGCTACCGCATCATCGATTTCGTGCTCAGCAATCTTGTCAATTCGGACATATCGTCGATCTATGTGCTGGTGCAGTACAAACCGCGATCCCTGATCACACATATCCACACCGCCTGGGCTCCATGGTCAGCGGGAGCGCAACCCGCCATAAGAATGGTGCTTCCGCAAACCAGCGGTGAAGGCGGGTCGTTCAAAGGTACGGCAGACGCGGTTTTCCAGAATCTGCACCTGATCGAGCGCGAGCGGCCTGACCTGATAGCGGTATTTGCCGCGGACCATGTCTACCGCATGGATGTCCGGCAGATGGCGCGCTTTCATCAGGAGCGTGGCGCCGAGGTGAGCATAGCGGCGGTTCCGGTCCCGATCGAAGAAGCGTCGGCTTTTGGCATCATGGCGACCGGTCCCGACGGCGAACTGCGTGATTTCCAGGAAAAGCCCGAGCGGCCGGTGCCGATACCGACCGCTCCGGGCGGCGCTTACGCCTCGATGGGCAATTACCTGTTCAATCCCCGGGTCTTGCTGGAGTTGCTCGATCACGCCAACCGGCGCGGCGAGACGGACTTCGGTCGCCACATCCTGCCGCGCCTGCCGCATAGCCACCGGGTCTTTGCTTACGACTTCGCCGGCAACAAGGTTCCCGGGGTCCAGCCGCAGGAAGAGCGCGGCTACTGGCGGGATATAGGCACGCTCGATGCTTATCGCGCCGCGCAGCGAGACGTGTTGGGCCCGTTGCCACGCTTCAATCTTGTGAATCCAAAATGGCCGATCCGCGGCGATGCTCACCGCATGCCGAGGCGCACGCTGCTGCCCGCCGAAATGCCTACGGCACGAGCACCTCAATTCGCAACGGCGGCAAGGTCGAGCGCGCCGATCTCTGAATGAGATCGCCGGCGAGGATTGCATGACCTTGCCCTCGTTCCAGTGTCCTTAAGCAGTCTGCGGCGACTATCGCGGTCATTGAGAAAAATCAACATGCCGCGGCAGCGTCCCCTGTAGTGTAATTTCCGCATGCCCGCGAGGGCCGCCGCCCCGGCGGCAGAAGGAAGCGATGGTCGAGGCGATGCATTCAAATGGTTTGCTCGGGCAGTTGCGGCTCACAGCACTCGCTGTGCTCACGGGGCTCGGACCGGGCTCCGCCGCGATCGCAGCGGATGCGTCCGACCCATTTTCGGTGCACGCACTCACGAGCGGCTCTCGGGCCGGCAGCTATGCGCCGGACAAGGCGATGCCGCCTTGCGCGCAGGATAGCCGGGCGCAGGCCTCGCTGTCTCTCTGGGATGTCGTTGACCACGCGCTTTGCAACAATCCTCAGACGCGAACCGCCTGGGAAAACGCCAAGGTGTCGGCTGCCCAGGTCGGCGTGGCGCGGTCGGCGTACCTGCCCGCCCTGAGCGCCTCCGGCAGCGCTTCGCGCAATCGCGCGGATGGCGGCACGCGAGTGGGCACCGATCTGTTGAGCGGCACGAGGCTCTACAACGCGGAAAGCGGGAGCCTCTCCGCAGGGTATCTTCTGTACGATTTCGGGGCGCGCGACGCAAACCTGGACAATGCTCTGCAAACGCTGGCCGCGGCGAATTTTACGCAGGACACCACGCTGCAGAAAGTGTTCCTGTCCGCGGTGCAGGCCTATTACCAGCTGTTCGGCGCGCGCGCGGCCGTCGAGGCTGCGGTGGAAGCCGAGCGAGCGAGCCTGGAGAGCCTCAAAGCCGCCACGGCGCGCTACGACGCGGGCACCGCCACACCGGCGGACAAACTGCAGGCGCAGACGGCCTATTCGCAGGCGAAACTGAATCGCATCCAGGCCGGGGGCAACGCAAAGAATGCCGAAGGCGCGCTCGCGAACGCGATGGGCCTGGACGCCAACCGTCCGCTGAGTTACGACGCGCCCGCGTTGAAGGCGCCGGCGCAGGAGTTCGACCAGAACCTCGATCAGCTCATCAGCGATGCGCGCCGGCGGCGTCCCGACCTGGCGGCTGCCGAGGCACAGGTGAAGGCCGCCGAAGCCAATGCCCAGGCGGTGCGCGCGGCGGGCATGCCGACCGTGTCGCTGTCGGCCAATGCCAACTATTCGGGGTCCAGCCTATCCGATCCCCTGCATAGCCAGACGATAGGCATTTCGATCGGCATCCCCATTTTCACCGGCTTCAACAGCAGCTATCAGATTCGCGCGGCACGGGCCAGGGTCGAGAGCCAGGCCGCACAGCGCGACAGTCTCAGCCTGCAGGTCGCACTCGAAGTGTGGCAGGCGTATCAAAACCTCTCCACGGGCGTACAGGCCGTGCGCAGCAGCAGTGATCTCGTGACGAGCGCCGCCGCATCCGAGCGGGTCGCGCTCGGGCGCTACAAGGCCGGCGCGGGGACCATCATCGACCTGGTAACGGCCCAGTCGGCACTGGCGAGCGCGCGGCAGCAGAACATTCAGGCGCTCTACAGCCTGTCCGTACTCAAGGCGGCGCTCGCCCAGGCCTTGGGGCGGATCGACTGGGAAGTCCTGAACGAAGCCGGCTTCAAACCCTGAAGCACGCGAAATCGAATCAGGCGGCATGCGATGAATATCGGAAAACTCCTCTTCAGCAAGGCAATCGTGTCGGTTGTACTGCTGGCGGCAGTGGGCGGCGCCGTCCTCCTGTGGTGGAGGCTCGCGCCCGACGGCGCGGAGCAGAAGTACCGGACCGCGCCGGCGAAGACCGGCGATGTCACGCAGACCGTGTCCGCGAACGGCACGCTCAACCCGGTGGTATTGGTCAACGTCGGCACCCAGGTCTCGGGGACAGTGAAAAAGCTGCACGTCGATTTCAACGACCGCGTGAAGGCAAACCAGGTTCTGCTCGAGCTGGACCCTGCCTTGCTGCAAGCGCAGGTCAGACAGGACGAGGCCAATCTGAACAGCGCGAGAGCGGCGCGCGAACTGGCTGTAGCCAATGAAGCTCGCAGCCGGACGCTGTTCCAGCAGGAGTTCATATCGAAGCAGGACTACGACACCGCGGTCCAGGCGCGCAAATTCGGCCAAGCCCAGGTCGAGCAGGCGACCGCGCAGCTGGCGAAGGACCACACCAATCTCAACTACGCGGTCATACGCTCGCCGGTGTCGGGAGTCGTGGTCGACCGCACGGTGGACGTAGGCCAAACGGTGGCGGCGAGTTTCCAGACGCCGACCTTGTTCCGCATCGCGCAGGACTTGCGCAAGATGCAGATCGATTCCAACTTTGCCGAGGCCGACATCGGAAACATCAAGGTCGGGCAGCCGGTCGTGTTCGGCGTCGACGCCTTTCCCAACCGGACATTTTCCGCGAGCGTCAAGCAAGTGCGCCTGAATGCAACGGTACAGCAGAACGTCGTGACCTACGACGTGGTGGTCGCCGTGGAGAATCCGGAGGAGATTCTGAGGCCGGGCATGACGGCCTATGTGAACGTCATCGTCGCGCAGCACCAGAGCGTTCTGCTCGTCCCCAATGCTGCTCTGCGCTTCCGGCCCGAGGCGGGGCCGGAAGCGGCGGCGCCGAAGCACAGGCCGCAGGAGGAGCGTGGGGACGGGACCAAAGCGACGGTCTATGTGCTTTCGGATTCACGACTCGTCCCAAAGCCGGTCCGCGTCGGGATTTCGGACGGCCGGTACACCGAAATCGTCTCCGGAGAAGTGAAGGATGGAGATCATGTCGTGATCGGCGCGGCCGTAACTGCGACCCCGGGAGGTCCGCCGAGCACGCTGCGCATGAGGATGTTCTGATGTCGGAGACGACGGTCATACGCACCGAACACCTGTTCAAGCAATACGAAACCGAGGCCGGGCCGGTTCCCGTGCTGATGGACGTGAACCTGGAGATTCGGGCGGGCGAGTTCGTCGCGGTGATGGGGCCCTCGGGGTCGGGCAAGTCGACCTTCATGAACATCCTGGGATGCCTCGACCTGCCGACGAGCGGCAAGTACGTGCTCGATGGGCGCGACGTCGCCGCGCTCGACAAGAATCAGCTTGCCCATCTGAGAAACGAGGTGATCGGCTTCGTTTTCCAGGGATACAACCTGCTGCCGCGTGCCAATCTGTCGGACAACGTGGCGCTGCCGCTGGTCTATGCGGGCGTGGGCCGCGACCAGCGCAATGCGATGGCGCGGGAACTGCTCGATCGGGTCGGTCTGGCGAATTTCGCGCGCTACGCGCCGAATCAGATCTCCGGCGGCCAGCAGCAGCGCGTCGCCATTGCGCGCGCGCTGATCAACTCCCCGAGGCTGATTCTGGCCGATGAACCCACCGGAAACCTCGATTCCGGGACCAGCCACGAGATCATGAAGCTGTTTGTCGCGCTGAACCGGCAGGAGGGCATCACCATCGTCCTCGTCACCCACGAGGCGGACATCGCGGCCCATGCGAAGCGGCTGGTGAAATTCGTCGATGGCCGCGTCACCGACGACGGCGGCGTGGCATCGGGCATGTCCGAGGAGACGCCGGCATGATAGTGCCGATGCTGGAGGAGGCCTGGCATGCGATGGGCGCGAACCGCCTGCGCTCGTTTCTCACCATGCTGGGAATGATGATCGGCGTGGCTGCGGTGATCATGATGATGGCCGTCGGCCAGGGCGCCCAGTTCATGGTGGACCAGTCGATCGCTTCGATGGGCAGCAACCTGTTCATCGTCCTGTCGGGCTCGACCACCGCGGGCGGCGTGCGCCTGGGTAGCGGCGCGACACCGACGCTGACCACTGCCGACGCCGATGCGATCGCGGAGCTTCCGTCCATTGCGGCAGTGGCGCCGGTCGCGCCCGGCAGCGCGCAACTGGTGTACGGGGCCAACAACTGGGCGACCTCCGTCATGGGGACAACGCCGAGCTTCCTCGACGTGCGCGACTGGCCGGTCACCTCCGGCAACGCGTTTTCCGAATCGGACGTGCGCGCCGGAACCCGCGTCGTCCTGCTGGGCAAAACGGTGGTTAAGAACCTGTTCGTCGATGAAGATCCGGTCGGCAAAACCCTACGCGTCAGGCAAAGCCCGTTCCAGGTGATCGGCGTGCTGGCGGCAAAGGGCCAGAGCCTGGACGGGCGGGACCAGGACGACACCGTGCTGATTCCCGTGACCACCGCGCAGAGAAAGGTATTCGGCACCCAGTTTCCGGGCACCGTGCGCTTCATCATGGCGCAGGCGACCTCGGCGCAGGCGATGGCTCCGGCGGAGCGGGAGATGGCGCAACTCCTGCGCCAGCGCCATCACCTGCCCGACCGGGCGGACGACGACTTCGACATCCGCAACCTGACCGCGCTCGCCAATGCACAGGCGGAAACGACCCGGGTCATGTCGCTCATGCTCGGCGCGATCGCGTCCATATCGCTGCTGGTGGGCGGCATCGGCATCATGAACATCATGCTCGTATCGGTGACCGAGCGCACGCGCGAAATCGGCATCCGCGTGGCCATAGGCGCCAGGGAACGCGACATCCTGCTCCAGTTCCTGCTCGAGGCGATCATCATCTCGGTCATCGGCTGCCTCGTTGGCGTGATTCTGGGCGTGGGCGCCGCGGTGGTGGCCAACCTGGTGGCAAAGCTCGCCGTGGTGATCACCGGAGCCTCGATCATGCTCGCGTTCTGCGTGGCGGCCGCGGTGGGGATTTTTTTCGGCTTCTACCCGGCCAACAAGGCGGCACGGCTCAAGCCGATCGACGCGCTTCGATACCAATGACTGCGGCCCGCCCGCGCGTTCCGAGCAATGAGGAGTTGATGCCATGATGACCAGACGCGTAGCCAATTTTGCGATCCTGTCGAGCGCCGTTGTCGCGGCGGCGCCGGGGCTGGCAGGCGGCGCAGACTGCGCCGACTCTGGAACTGCCGCCCATTCTCGCCATTGTTATCCGCTCCGACCGCTACCGGCGCCTGTGACTTTTGTCAAATGCCGGTCCGTCGCGCTCGCTAACATGGGGGCGTCTTCCCAGCGAAAAGGAGATCGGAAATGTTCAAACACATTCTGCTTCCGACCGACGGGTCGCCGTTATCGTTGCGCGCGGCGAAGGCTGCCATCCGCTTCGCGGGCGCGAACGGTGCGCGCATCACGGCGTTCTACGTGACACCGCAATATCGTCCGAACATTTCCGGCGATTACATACCCGCCAACTTCGTGTCGCTCGCCGAATTCACGAAACAGGTGAAGAAAACCGCGGACAAATATCTGGGCAAGGTAAAACAATTGGCCGACGCGGCAAATGTTCCCTGCGCCACAGTGCAAAGCGGCAGCGATTCGCCTTATCAGGCGATCATCAAGGCCGCGAAGGCGAACAAGTGCGACCTGGTTTTCATGGCCTCCCACGGCCGCCGCGGCATCGCCGGGCTGCTGATCGGCAGCGAAACCAACAAGGTGCTCACGCACTGCAAACTTCCGGTCCTGGTCTACCGTTAGGCCGGCGGGCGCCGATCTGGGGAGCCGGTTGTTCGGAATTCCCGACTCCGGGTGCGGGTGAATCAAGAACTTCTTCATCGTGCCCCCGGTAGATTACGAACGCCGTTTCTTTTGCATATATTGTTCCTTGAACAGAGACTTAGTCCCGCCTCTCAAACCTCGCTCTCCTGCATCGGCAGCAGCCACGCGAGCACCGCGCACTGCGCCGCGGCGATCAGCCCGAACGCGAGCATATAGCCCTCGGCCGAGTAGCGGCCGTCGGTCA
>Ga0315281_10009359_pt1 | contig 13598 bp, 9 predicted proteins | sample YL17G07_0_MG_FD_204540 | JGI IMG/M metagenome (GOLD analysis project Ga0315281, IMG submission 204540) | Sediment microbial communities from Yellowstone Lake, YNP, Wyoming, USA - YL17G07_0 | ecosystem: Environmental > Aquatic > Freshwater > Lake > Sediment | place: USA: Wyoming | collected...
GCGCCCGCAGCCAAAACATAATGGCGAGAATGGCAAATACCAACCCTACTGCATAATGGCGTGACATGAGTTGCTGGCTGACAACTACTACCGGCGATCCGATGAGAAAAAGCACCGCAGCAAAGAATCCCCAACACAGGCCGGCGCTGCGGTAGAGCAACACGAAAGTCAGCAGGGCGGCGATCCAGATTGAAAGCAGGTGATGGGCATAGAAAGCGGACGGATTGAGCCCGAAAAAAGCATAATCCAACCGATAATCCAGAGCCGGCCAAGGTGTGAAAAAGGGCATCGACGTGGCCTGCCATTGACCAGGCGAAAAAAAATATCCCAGGATTGCCGGATTTTCGACGACGTACAGCAGATTCGAGGGGTCGTCGACGCGCCAACCACCTCGCAAGGCGCTTCCGTGACAAAGCAAGGTGATGATGGCCAGCAAAATGGCCGCCGGGACAAGCTGATAGGCCTTGAGCCTGCTGTTCATCACGCCCTCGACTGAACCCTCGACTGAACTCATGACCAACCTCCAAGACGGCGGGTCTGCGCAACCGCAATGATGCGGCTTAGCCAATGTTGTGGCTGAACTTGACTGGGGAAGCCGCCGACTTCACGCATGAGATATTCGGGCTAGCGGAAGTCAGTGTCTCCTCCGGTCAGCCACCACTTGCCGATTAGATGTTCGATCGGCGGTGCCGGCGTCCACGCGTTGGCCGGCACCAAGATTTCGAGGTCGCGCGCCTCCGCATCCGTCCCAAAGTGGACGCGAATGTTGTCGACCACCCAGCATAACAGGCGGCTTGCACCCAGGCTCGCCGCAGCACGGCGCGCCTGCGCCAACAGTCGCGGCATGGCGGCAAGCGGTCCGACCACGTCCAGCAGTTCGCACCCCCCCTCGGCGTCCGGGTTCAGCACGAACAGCCCGAGCGGCCGGCCGGTAAGGCGGCGGCGCACGACGAAAATGCGATACCCCTTGTCGGGGTGCGCAACATAGCGATGGTGCAAAGCCTCGCTGTCACGCACGCCGACGATCATGTCCTTCAGATCCGCGCGCATGGCGGACCAGCACGCGTTGGCGTCGGCGCGGTCGCGGGCATGACTCAAGTCGAGGGGCCGCACCGCCAGGCTTGGCGAGGGCCGGCCGCGTGCCGCGGGCCACGACAGTTCCAGCATGCGGCCCACCGGCCCATCGTAGAGTCCCAGCCGCGCCGCAACCTTCCAGTGCCGCAGGTTGGGGAAGCCGACGCCAAGCAGGTGAGGGTTGCCGTAGCCCAGCTGATTCTCGAGGTAAGTGGCGATGGTCAGGAACAGCGGCCCATGGCGCGACAGTGTGCCGCGCCCTGAGGGCGCCACCATGACGTCGCAGATCTGTGCAGCTGATTGGGGTTTGCCGAAATACATGATGTCCCGGGCGACGCCTCCGTAATGTGCGATCAGCCTTTCCCCTTCCCAGACCCCGACGGCTGCGCAGCCTTCCTCCCCGTACTTCCATCGCCAGTGGAATTCGCTCATCGGATGACCGAAAATCTCGGCGAACAGGGCGCGCATGGCTCCGGAATTGCGGCCGTCGACGCGGCCGACCCGCCAGCGCGGACGCGAGACGCGTCTCAGCTTGAGCAGAAAATAGCCGTAACGGCCGTCGGCGTATTTTCCACGATAGGTCGCGTTGGAAGCGGAAAGGGCAGCGAGCGCCTCCGCCGTCACGCCCAGGTCGCGCTGCAGCGTTTCGGCATGGCGGGGAATGACCCGCAGCAGGTAGTCCAGGGTCGGCGCCGCTTCCCGGCTCAGGTCGAGCTGCTCAATGACGGCAAAGCCGAAACGCTCGGCGAGGGCCACAAAATGTTCCAGCAGGTGCAGTTTCTCGCGGCCCGGCGCCGTGCGGCGCAGGGCAAATTCATCGAGCACGATGATTTCGCCATGCTCGCCCAGCAGTTCATTCGCCCGGGTGTACAGCTGGAGCGGATCGATGTACTGCGCGCTTTCCTGGAACAGCAGCGCGTCCCACTCACCCGGGTTGTAATCGAACTCTTCAAAGCGGTTGTAGATAGCGGGGAGACCGTCGCCGTGCCGATTCCGGGCGATACCCACCTGTGCCGAATCCTGGGTGATGCCCGTGGCGGCGTAGCCGGCCGCAACCAGACGCGCCACGGTGGCCCCGAAGCCGAGGCCCACTTCAAGCAAGCGGCAGGGCGGCGGCAGGTGGCGCCACAACAGTTCCGTGGAGCGGCGCCGGGCCAGCGCGGTGGGCATATCGGGCGTCTCGTGCAGGCCGTAATGCAGGTCGTGCACCTGTCCTTCCTCGAGTTCTAGGACACGTGCATAAACGTTGAAGGGGAAGGCGCGCAACTGCGCCGGGATGCCTGTGCTGCTGTTCATGACCATCGCGTTATTTGGGGGGATGTTGCATCTTAACGGGGAGTGGCGATTCGTCCAGGGCAATCCCGCGGACGACCGCCGCGCTTTCAGCGCGCCGGCTACCGGGTCTTCCAGCAGCCCTCGCAGTAGCCCGGGAACAGCCCGTTCCAGAGGTTGAAGCGGGTGTTTTCATAGAGCTGGTCGCGCAGGATTTCCTCGATCGTGTGCGAGAACAGGTTCCACGCGGGCGAGATCGGCGTCTTGATCTGGCAGCACGGTGTCACGTCGCCCGACAGCAGCGAGTAGATCCACTGCTCGTCGCAGCCGGGCCGCAGGCCGTTCGGGGTGCCGTTCTTGTCGATGTCGATTCCCTCTTCGAGGAAGAAGCTTTGCACCGACTGCAGCTCCTGGTGCACGCGCGGCGTGTCGCGGCCGATCGCGCCCGCGACCGCATCGGCGCGCGCGAGCTCGGCCAGTTTCTCGCGCGGGTAGATCGGCACATAGGTGCGCATCGGATTGAGCGCCTGGAAGCTCTCGAAGATCTCGAAGCCATATTCCTTCGCCAGCCCGGCGATCCGTGGCAGCTGGTCCCGAGTGTCCCTGAACAGCGTGCCCTTCAGTGCGATTTTCGGGTAGCGGTAACCGTTCGCGTCGCGGTAGTCGCGCAGACGGCGTACGCCGTCGAGCACTTGCTGCAAGTCCCCGCCTATCCGCGACGACGCGAAGGTCGCGGGGTCGAACGAGTCGATCGACACCGACAAATACGTGATGCCGGACTCGCAGATCTTGCGCACGTTCGAACTGCTGAGCGTCGAGCCGTTGGACAGCGTGACCACGTGGATGCCGCGGTCTACCGCCATGCGCGCCATCTCGAAGAAGCCCTTGTGCATCAGCGGTTCGCCCTCGCCGACCAGCGCGATCGTTTTCAGGTCAGGGAAATTGTCGAGCACGCGCGCGAAGTCCCCGACGCCGATGTCTTCCTGCTTCATGTGCCGCCCGACGCAGTACCAGCACGAAAAATTGCAGCGCGTGGTCGGCTCGATGTTCAGGAAGGTCGGGCTCGCCGACCAGAGACGCGCGTTGACCGTGTCGATGCGCGTATCGGGCGCGCGCCCCGCCCCGTGGGACGCGGCGAGGGCACCGGATCGCGCAAAAAAGCGGTTGCAACCGAAGCAATAGCGCACCGCGCTGCGCTCGCGCCATACGCCACCGTCGCGCAAGTGCGCGGTGATGGCACTTGCGCTGCCGCCGCAGCCGGCCGGGCAGGGATGGCGTTGCGCGGCCGGGAGCGCGAGCGTGTCGGCCAGCGGGCGCAGATGCGCATGCGCGCGGTCCCATGCGCGCGTTATGTCGGTCCAGGTTTCGGTTGCGGCATCCAGGTTCACATCAATACTCCGCCAGTCGTTCGAAATCGCGCCATCCGGCCCAGACGTCCGGGCGTTCGCGCAGCCACGATTCCAGGTGCCCGAAGTATGCCTCCAGCACGCCCGCCAATGTACGGGCCGCGACCGCGCGCAATGCAACCCGGTAGTGGCGGGTTTCAGGGTCGAATTCGAGGCTGGCCGCAACAATCGGACGGCCGAGGGCCAGCGCGCTGCGCACCACGCCCGCGCGCGGGCACACGCGGCGCCCGAACAGGCGCGCGCTCGCGCGGCCGGGCGTTTCGTCGTTGTGCTGGTCGGTCAATGCAACGACGACCGCGCCTTCGCGCAGCCGTGCTTCGGCCTGCGCGAGCGCCTGCCGGCCGTCGCGCACGAAAAGGTAGTCGCCGCCGCGGAAGTGGCGCGCTGTCCGCTGGTGCAGATCGTCGAGGTAGCCGCGCAGGCCGGACTCCAGCGGCGAGGCCTCCGGAGGTTGAGCAACCGCGTACACCTTGCCGCCGAGCAGCCCCAGCAGGCTGCACAACAGGTGCCACTCGGGCAAGTGGTAGGTCAGCACCAGCCCGCCGTCGGATGGGCGCCAGCCGCCCGTGTCCGCCTCGATGCGCACCCGGCGCGCGAGCCAGCGCTGGTCGATGCGCCGATAGCCGCGGTAGTGGAATAAGCCGATGGTCTCGCGCAGCAGGTAGCGCCGCCACAGCGTGTACGCAGCGTCCTCCCCGATGCGCAGGCCCTGGCGCAGCCCGGCCCGGTATTGCTCGCCGGACAGCCCGAACGGGTGCAATTGGCACAACCGGCGCGCGACGGCCGCCAGCACGCACTCGGGCGCGCGGCTCAGCCAGCGCGCAACCTGGTCGAGCCGCCGGGCGCGAGCGACGAACGCGTCATGGCAGGCGTCAGCCATTGCGCCAGCGATGCGGCAGCGAGACCAGCCCCTGCTCCAGGTCCCGCTGCGAGACCTCGAACCCCGCATAGCACAGCGCGTAGTCGTACATATGCAGTCCGCGCTCGCAGAACAGGAACAGGTTCAGCGTGTATTCGCCCTTGAGCAGCGGCAGAGACGGAAACACCAGTGTGGCTTCGCCATTGCCGCGCCCGTCGCGTCCGATCACGAAACCGTCGTTGACCGATCCCGCGCTGGCGACCACGATTCCGCTCGAATGGATGATGCCGACCCCGATCGACGGCGCGGGCAGGGCGGGGTCCGAGGCGAAGCTCATCGTGATCTCCAGCGTGCTCTTGCCGCTGCGCAGCGCGAGGCGGGTGCCCGCCCGGCCGTCGGCGCGCACCGCGACGCCGGTGATGCGCGCCGTGCCCGCCGGCGGTGTTGCGGGTGCGGCGGCCAGGCTGTGCACCGATGGCGCCGACGCGCCCTGCACCCGCCCGCTCTCGAGGAACGCGCCGTATGCGGCTACCACGCGGCCCGGCACGTCCACCATTTCCGCGCGGCCGTCGCGCAGCCACAGCGCGCGCGTGCACATCGCCTCGATGTAGTACGTCGCGTGCGAGCAGAACAGAATCGTCTTGCCCGCCTCCTTCAGTGCCATGATCCGGTCGAACGACTTGCGCGCGAACTCACCGTCGCCCACCGACAGCGCCTCGTCGATCACCAGGATGTCGGGGTCGACGCAGGTCGCCACCGAGAACGCGAGCCGCACGTACATGCCGCTCGAGTAGGTCTTTACCGGCTGCTCGATGAAGTCGCGCACGCCGGAAAACTCGACGATGTCCTCGTAGCGCTCGTCGATCTCCGGACCCGTGAGGCCAAGGATAGACGCCGCCATATACACGTTTTCGCGGCCCGAGAATTCCGGGTTGAACCCCGCGCCGAGTTCCAGCAGCGCCGCAATGCGCCCGCGCGTCTCGATCGAGCCCGAGGTGGGCGTCAGCGTGCCGCACACCAGTTGCAGCAGCGTCGACTTGCCCGCGCCATTGCGTCCGACGATGCCCAGCACTTCGCCCGGCGCGACCTCCAGGCTCACATCGTGCAACGCCCAGAACTCGCGGTAGTAACGGCGCCCGAGCACCCGCCCCCACAAACCCTGGCGCAAGCGGTCGGCCGGCCGGTCGTAGAGCTGATAGCACTTGGACAGCGCCTCTGCGCGAATGGCCGGCGTCGCCGGACGGGATGGCCCGTCAGATGACCCGTTAGATAACATCGGCAAATCCCTTGCGGGTGGCGGCAAACCAGCGTGCGCCGGCCCAAGCAAAGACGCTGGCGATGACCAGATGGAGCGCGAGCTGGGACCATTCCGGCCACAATCCGTCGAGCACCACGCGCCGCACCTGCTCGATCACCGGTGTCAGGGGATTGGCGTGCAGCCAGGGCTGCCAGCGTTCCGGCACACTGCTGACGGGATAGAACACCGGTGAGAGGAACATCAACAAACTGACCACGAGCGAGGTGATCTGCCCCACATCACGCACGAACACGCCGAGCCCGGCAAGGAACCAGCCCAGCCCGAGCAGCAGAGGCACGACGGGCACCAGCACCAGTGGCAGCGCGACAATGCTCAGGGGCTGGCTGCCGCGCGTGAAGGCGGCGGCGGCCAGCAGCACCACCAGATTCAGCACCAGGTGAAACAGTCCGGCCAGCACGGCGACCCAGGGCAGGATCTCGAGCGGGAACACCACCTTTTTCACAAGATTGGGCTGTTCGAGCACCAGCCGCGGCGCCCGGTTGACCACTTCGGCGAACAGGTTGAACACGATCAGCCCGGCGTATACTTGCAGCGCGAACTCGAAATCGTCGCCGCCGGCCTGGCCCCAGCGGGCGTTGAATACGACGCGAAAGACGAAGGTATAGACCGCGAGCATCAGCAGCGGCGTAAGGAACGACCAGCCCAGGCCGAGCAGGGAGCCGCGGTAGCGAGCCAGCACGTCGCGCCGGGCGAATTGCCAGATCAGCGTGCGCTGGCGCAGGGGCAGGAAATAGGCGTGATTCATCAACTCAGGGGGCCTCAACTTGCCTTGGGCGGTTCCGTACGGCCCTCGGCCACGTCGTTCAGGTAGCGCGGATCGTCGACGCGGAACCGGTCGCCTTCGCGTTTCAGCACGGCGCGCGACTGCAGCACTTGGAAAACGCGCGTCACGGTTTCGCGGCTGGTGTTGATCATGATCGCGATTTCCTGGTGGGTCGGCGCGTGGGCGATAATCATCTTGCCGTCAGCGGCCCTGACCGAGAGCTGCACCAAATGCGCGCACACCCGTTGCGCCGGGTTCGGCAGGCCGAGCAGCGTGCGATGGGCCGAGACGCTGCGCAGGCGCTGGGCGAGCCGCGTGGTGATGCGCTCGGCCACCCCCGGCGTGGAGAAAATCAGCGTGCGCGCCTCGTCGCGGGGCAGCGTGGCGACGCGCGAGCGCGCCACGGCGATCACGAACTCGGGCCGCGGCAGGCCGTCTATCACCGACAGCTCGCCGAAGTAATCGTCCGGGTCGACGAAGTACAGGCCCACTTCGCGCCCGTCCACCGTGAAATCCACCCCCTGCAATCGTCCCTCGACCAGAAAACACATCGCCTGCGCCTGATCGTCCTTCTTGATCACCACCTCGCGGCGGGCGAAGGTCCGCTCCGTCATGCGCTCGCCAAGGCGCGCGAGTGTATCAGCCGGGAGGCCGCGCAGCAGGCTGAAGTTCTGCAGGATGGGAGGGGGTATGGACATCGGGTATGGACATCAGGGGGTCGCGGGCCGCGCAACCCCACGGCGCGCGGCTACGGGGTGCGGCTCGATGCGCGAATTGTGATGGTGGACACAAATCCTCGGCGTCATAAAGGACGATAATCCAGGGCAAAATTCAGCGGGAAGGACTTTCTGGCACGGACCGAAGGGCTTTGATGATACCGCGAAAATTCGGACCCAATCTTGTTGCGCAGGCGCGAATCCTGGCGTTGCTGCTCGCGCTCGCCGTGGCGGGCGCGGCGCGCGCAGCCGCCGATGCCGTGGGCGACGTGTCGCTCGCCATCGGCGTCAGCCGCCTGGTCGACGGTGCGGGCCAGGCAACCCCGATCACGCGCGGCACGGCGGTGCGCGCCGGCGACCGCATCGAGACCGAGCGCGGCGGGCACGTGCACATCCGCTTTGTCGATGGCGCTTTTGTCATCGTGCGCCCCGGCAGCCGGCTCGTCATCGAAAACTACCGCTACGATGCCGCCCGGCCGCAGGACAGCGCCATCCGGTTCACGCTGGAGGAGGGCGTCGCCCGCGCCATCAGCGGCAAGGCGGCGGATGCGGCGCGCGACCGTTTCCGCCTCAACACCCCGATCGCCGCCATCGGCGTGCGCGGCACGGATTTCGTCGTGCAGGCCGAGCCGGATCGCGTGCGCGTGTCCATCAACAGCGGCGCCATCGTGCTCACGCCGCTGGGAGAAGGGTGCGCCGCCGACGCGCTCGGACCCTGCGCCACGTCGGCCGCCCGCACCCTGTCGGCCGACATGGGACAGGTCATGCTCGAGTTCCAGCGCCAGCAGACCGTCCCGCGTCTGATCCCGATCAACGGCGCGCCATCGCCCGACCGCCTCAGTCCGCCCCTGCCCGAGGAACCCCGCGGTGCGCCGCGCGGCGCCAGGGCGGCCATCGAGACCAGCACGGAACTGCTGGCGGCCCAGGCGTTCGCGGAAGCGCAGGGACTGGTGCCGCCGCCCCGTCCGCGCATCGAGCCCCCTCCGGCCGAAACGCCGGTTCCTCCGGGTACCCTACCGCCTGCGCCGGCCCCGACACCGCTGCCGCCTGCCACCATGGTGTGGGGACGCTGGGCGAACGCAGCCTGGGCGGGCGACACGATGAGCGTGACCTATGCCGAGGCCATCAAGAACGGCCGCAAGGGCACGGTCGGCAACGACTACTACGCGCTGTTCCGCCCCGAGCCGCCGCTGCCGGTGCTGGTTTCCAACCTGGGCAGGGTGGATTTCACGCTGCGCGACGCCGAGGTGCATCTGCTGCGCGGCGGCGTCGCGGAACTGGGTCGCGTCGACAGCGCCTGGCTGTCGGTGGACTTCGCGGCACGCCTGTTCGCAACCGGCATCGCCATGAGCAACCCCTCCGTCGGCGCGAGTTCGCTCCAGATTTCAGGCAGCGTGCGCGACGACGGCATTTTTGCCGTGCGCACCGCTGACGGGCGCGTGGCCGGCGCGCTGACGGTGGATGGCAAGGAAGCGGGTTACTTCTTCGAGCGTCCCGTCACCGGCGGCACTTTCATCGGCATCACGCGCTGGGGGCGCTAGAGCGGAACGCCCCACCATGCGCCGCAAACTTCCCGCCCTGATCCTGACCGCGTCCCCGTGGTGGTTGCGCGGCGCTGCCGTCGTGCTCGCCGCGGTGTGCGTGCTGGCGCTGGACGGAATGGCACCCGGCCTGCGGCGCAACCTCGAGGAACGCACCGGCGACCTCGTCTGGCGCTCCGGCGCGGTTTCCGGGCGCGCCGATGAGCGCGAGCGCCGCTTCGTCGTGGTGGACATCGACGAGGCAAGCCTGGCGAAAGTGGGTCCCTGGCCATGGCCGCGGGAGCGTCTGGCAGAGCTGTCGCGGCAGCTTGCGGCGCTGGGCGCGAGCGCGCAAGTCTACGACATCGTTCTCCCGGAATCGCGCCCCGGCGATGCGGCACTTGCCGAGGAGTTCGGACGCCATCGGGTTGTGCTCGCCGAGATATTTTCCCTGGATCCGGCGGCACCCGCGGCGGTCGGCCAGCTGCAGGGCGCGCTGGAGGCCGGGGCACCGCCGTGCGGCCCTCCGCTGCCGCAGGCCACCGGTTTCATCGCCAACGCGCCGGCCCTGGCGCGCGGCGGCGGCCTGAGTGCGGGCCACCTGAGTGCGGGCCACATCACGCCGCGCATTGCCATGGACGGCGCGGTGCGCCACCTGCCGGCGCTGATCTGCTTCGAAGGACGGGCCTATCCGGCGCTCGGCCTGGCCGCACTTGCCAGCGCTGCGGGCGCCGGGCCCGCGTGGTCGCTCGCGGCCGGCAGCGGCTGGCTCGACCCGGCCTGGCGCCTGGCCCATGAGGCGCTGCCCGGCGTTGTCGTTCCGCTGGATGACAACGGCGACGTTCGGCTGTCCTACCGGCTGCCGCGGCGGGCGTTCGCATCGGTGTCGGCAGCCGACGTGCTCGCCGGCCAGGCGCCGGGCGACTTGTTCCGCGGCGCCTGGGTGCTGGTCGGTGCGACCGCCTTCGGCATCGGCGACGCCGTGCCCACGCCGCATGGAGGGGCGGTCGGCGGCGTCGAAGTGCATGCGCAGTTCATCTCCGCCCTGCTCGACGGGCGGCTGCCGCACAGCCCGCGCGCGGCCCCGTTCCTGCTGCTGCTGCTCGCCGTGGTTGCGGCGGCCGTCCTGCTGCTGGCGGCGCATTGGCGCCGGCTGCCGGTGCTTGGATCGCCGCTCGTCGGCGCGCTGCTGGCGGCGGTCCTGTTCGTGGTCCACGCGTGGCTCCTGCTCGGCAGCCAGATCTGGCTCGGCTGGAGCGGGCCGGCCGCATTCTCCCTTCTCGCAGGAGTGCTGCTGGCGGCCGCGGAGCACGCGCGCGCGCGCTTCGAGCGCGAGCGGCTCTATGGAAACCTGGCCAGCTATCTGCCCGAACCGGTGGCCGCCGAAATCGCGTTCCGCGAGCCCTCCGGCGCGATCGAGGCCGAGCGGCGCGAGGTCACGGTGCTGTTTGCCGACATCCGCAATTTCTCCGCCTACTGCGAGGGCCGCCCGCCCGAGGAGGCGGCCGCCTTGCTGCATGCGTTCTTCACGGCCGCCACCCGCGTGGTCGAAACCCACGGCGGCATGGTCGAGGAATTCACGGGCGACGCGGTCATGGCGGTGTGGAACGCGCCGCGCGACTGCGCCGATCACACGGCGCGGGCCCTGGATGCCGCGCGCGAGCTGGAGCTCGATGTCGGCAGGCTGTTCGCGCAGCCACCCCCGCCGGGCCTGGCGCCGCTGGCGTTGGGCATTGGCATTGAAACCGGCAGCGCACTGGTGGGCTCGTTCGGGCCGGCGCACCGCCGCACGCACACGGCCATGGGGGAAACCGTCACCATCGCCTCGCGCCTGCAGGCGCTCACCGCCGACCTCGCGCAGCCGATCCTGCTGGGCGAGGGGGCTGCGTCGCAACTGGCGACCGACACGGTCACCTCGCTCGGCGCGTTCCTGCTCGAAGGCCTGCGTCGCTCGCGCCTGGTGTACGCCCCTCTGCCCGGCAACGTCCAGCGCCTCATCCCCGCCGGATTTCGAGGTGCCGTCGCGCGCCGTGCGCGTGGCGCGTAGCAGCGCGTTCACCCGGCGCAGGGTGGGAATCGGTACCCGCCGCATTTCCGGCATTGGATTGCCGGCCTGCGTCAAAGCGCTCCTCGAGGCCTGCCGTGCGTTCGCGGCGGCGCTGTCCACGCTGTCCGCGCTGTTGTTTGCGGGCGCCGCGTGGGCCGCGTGCCCAGGCGATGCTGGCGAGCCGCTGCCGCCCGCCGAGGCCCTGCAGGCGTCGGAGCAGCGGCTTGCGCGCCTCGCCTCCGAGTGCGGCCGCCACGCCGGATACCTCGCTTACCACGGCGCGGTGCTCAACGCGCTGGGCCGGCCCGCCGAAGCCGCGCTCCTGCTGGAGCAGGCGCTGCTGCTCGACCCCCGGCGCGCGGCGGCGCAGATCGATTACGCCGAAGCGCTCGCCGCGCTGGGCGACCACGCTTCGGCAGCGGCGCTGCTGCGCGATGCGCTGGCGCGGCCCGACGTTCCCGCCTCGCTTCGCCCGCGGCTGGAGAGCCGGCTCGATGCGAGCGCGGCGGCGGCCGATGCCGCGCCACACGCGGCGCTTTCCGGCCCGGGCGAGCACGCGGCGGCCGCGTGGCACGGGGCGGGCACCCTGAGCCTGAAATGGGGCAGGGACAGCAACCTCAACAGCGCGCCTTCACGCGATGCGCTCACGCTCACATTGCCCGGCGGCGATGCGGTTCTGGCGCTGGCGGACCGCTTTCGGCCGCGCGCCGGCGCGGCGGTGATGACCGAAGCGAGCGGCCAGGCTGTGCGCCTGCTCGGCGGCGGCGCCGCGCTGCAGTTCTACGGTGAAGCCAGGCTGCGCGACAACCCCGGCTCGGATGCGGATTACCAGCAGGTGCAGGCAGGCGGCGCATGGCGCCAGCCGCTCGAGAGCGGCAGTGCCCTGTTTGGCGCCGGGGCGAGCGATTTGCGCTATGGCGGCACGGACCTCTATCGCGCCGTGCGCCTTGCCGCGAGCCGGGACTGGAACGCGGCGGTCTGCCGTCCGAGCCTCGGTGTCGAAGTCGAGCACCGCCGCTATCCGGCGGTGCCCGAACTGCAAGGGCGCTACGCCGGGCTGAACGCGGGCCTCGCGTGCGCGTTCGATGTCGAGCGCCTGGTGCTGGCCGGCCGCAACGGACGCGATCTGGCGCAAGCTAGTCGTCCGGGGGACAACCAGCGCCACACCGAGCTGCGCGTCAACTGGGCGCGGCCGGCCGCAGGTGGAAGGCTGAGCGCCGACCTGCTCTGGCACCGGCAGCAGGATGCCGGCGGTTACAGCCCGCTGCTGGCGAACGGCGCGGCGCGCAGGCTCGAGCGCATCAGCGTCGTGCTCGAGTACGCGTATCCGGTCGCGCCCGGATGGTCGCTGGTGGCGAGCGCGGAAAATCTGGCGCAGCGGAGCAACCTGGAGCTGTTTGGCGTCAGCGGCCGCGCGCTGTATGTGGGCGTGCGCTGGACATCGGCCCGGTGAGCCTCGGCTTCCTGCCCCCCCTTTGCATGCGGCCATGCGGCCATGCGGCCATGCGGGCATGCGGCCATGCGGGTATGCGGGTATGCGGGCATGCGGGCATGCGGCGCATCGCCGCCGCAGCCGGGAAAGGCGTATTTTGAAGCGCGCCCGGCCGGTTCGGCCCTGCCGCCGTGGGGAAAAATATCAGTTAGCCGCTATTGTTAATGTAATACATTAGAATTATGGAAGCGTCAGGATTGGCCAGCCGAGCCAACCCAAAAAGACGGTTTCGAGAGGGAAAAAGTCGCGTTGTATCTTTTTTGCAACAACTATTTGGAACCTTGTGATGGCAATCACACGCACCGGGAAATTTTTGGATATACTGCAGGTCATTGAGCTGGGGACGGGGCGACCGGCTCGAACTAGGTTTTAACGTTCGTTTCCACTCCGTTTGGAGATTTCCGGAGAGATTTTTTACTAGGAGAATTTAAAAAATGGCTACTCTCACAGAACAGCAGCAGCAGGACATCATCAAAGCGTGTGTGGCGACGTTCAACGCCGCGCCGGGCGTGACTTACATGAATGCGCTGGCGTCCTTCGGCACCAACATCCCCGCATTGTACGAAGCGCTTACGGCACTGCCAACCTTTCAGACGCAGCAGTTCGCCTATTCGCTGGCCGCGAACAATGCGCAGTTCGCCAAGGCGTTCGTCACCAACCTGATCGGCGACAAGGGCGTCAACGTCACTGACGCCAACTGGGACCTGGCAGTGACCTGGGCCAAGACGCAGCTCGATGGCGGCGCCACCCGCGGCCACGTCATGAAGGCCGCGGTCGATTTGCTGTACACGGTCGGAACGTCCGACGCCGATTGGGGCCACGCAGCGGCGCTGCTGGAGAACCGGGTTACGGTGGCGAGCGACTACACCATCAACGAGAGCGGTTCGTCGACCGACATCGGCATCCTGAAGGGCACGATCGCTACGGTGGACGCGACGCAGGCCTCGGTGGACGCGGCGCTTGCCAACAACCTCGGCGCCGGCGGGCAGGTGTTCAATCTGACCGTCAACGTGGACAATTTCACCGGCAGCACCGGCAACGACACTTTCAACGCCAACTACGACGTGGCATCTGGAACCCATACGCTGAGCGGGCTCGACAAGATCGACGGCGGCGGCGGCATCAACACGC
>Ga0315281_10009362_pt1 | contig 13595 bp, 20 predicted proteins | sample YL17G07_0_MG_FD_204540 | JGI IMG/M metagenome (GOLD analysis project Ga0315281, IMG submission 204540) | Sediment microbial communities from Yellowstone Lake, YNP, Wyoming, USA - YL17G07_0 | ecosystem: Environmental > Aquatic > Freshwater > Lake > Sediment | place: USA: Wyoming | collected...
CATCTGAGCAAAGGGGTCTTTGATGGAAGCCGAGCCATGCAGAATGTCCTCGTCAATGCAATTTGTTCGATTGGAGAGAATTATGTACATGCCGGAGGCAAAGCCTTAAGAGAGAAAAGGAATGGCTAGTCATGGGACAATGGGAGAGAGTTGAAGGAAGCTCAAACACGATTTTGAGAGGAGATGGGTTTTATATCTCATACAATCCATGCCCTGGAGGAGGGAGTGCGTTTTTTGGCTCAGACACAGACGGGCCAGAAACAGCTATTGTGAAGGAGATTTCTAAGTCAAAGAGTCAATTCTTTATTCTAAATGGAGATTATAGAGAGGTCTATGAGAAGCTGTTCCTGAGTGGATTTGAGCCCTGCAAGAGATTCTATGACCAGGAGAAAGTCCATGCTGGGTCTAGCTGGTCAACTAAGGAGGAGAGTGAGAAATGAAAGATCACAGAATTGAATTTAATGGAGAAGAGATGGTGGTGCGGAGGATTCCCTCGGCCCACGTTTGACCCTCAATTAACCTTACCCATTGACACCCCGCCCATCGTCATGTCATCATCCATTCAATCCAGGACCAATTCCACCACCTCACGAGCCACCGCTCCCATGAAAATCTCCATTTCCCAATACAGCTTCTCTGTCCGGGAACCATATTCCGAGGGGACAGAGCTCACTCTGGCTGAGGCCCAAGCGCTGAACAGGCTGAGGGCGGAAAATATCCGAAATAATCTCGGAAAGCAATGGGCCAAGACATTGATCAAGGCTAAGGGCGCGCCGAGCCTGGCTGAGCTAGAGGCCTTTCGAGAGAAAGTGGCCGAGTATGACCTGGAGTATAAATTCGCCGAGCAGGTCAACCAGGCGCAAGCCACAATCGAGACTGAGATCGAAGCCATTGTGCTAGCCCAGGTGGAAGAGGAGATCAGGCTCAGCTCGATAGAGGTGAATAAATTCGAGTACAATGCCATGTTGGCCAAGGCGAGACGAAGCGAGAATGTATTACACAAGGCCCAGCATAGGCTTAAGACCAAGCAAGAGATCGCAGCGAAGCTCATAGATGAGCTGAGTGGGGGGATAGAGGGGATTGGTCCTCGCTTCGTGCGATTGAGGAGAGAGCCATGAAGATGAAAAACACTGACGGTAGTACCACGTATGAGAATTTTGGTACTTACGAGAATCCCATAATTCTCGATGGTCCAATTCCAAGCTCATGGCCGTCGCAACATGCGCTTCGTTCGCATCTGTGGGTGATCCCGAATGGCGGGCCACGCACAAAGTGGTATCGCTCCTATGGCGATTATTGCGATTGAGCTACGAGCCGTGATCGAGCGCTGGAGTCCAAAATAATGGTCAGAAAAGCTGAGCTTCCTCAATCCCGTCATCATATTATGGTCTTTGATGAGGACTGGGAGTTCTTATCCCAAGTCTTTGGCCAAGGGAGCTCAAAGCCCATTGGGCCGGGGAATGCGATCAAGACTCTGATCCATGGGTATGTGCTCAAGATTCGAGCCCGACAAGAGATCGAGGAGAGGGGCTAGCTCGATTCGCCCGAGATAAGATGTAACCGCGCCACAGAGCGCCACAGAGCGCCACAGAGCGCCAGACCGCGCCTGACGGTTTCAGGTTTTGGAAAGGAGTATTTTACTATGTTGAAGGGATACAAGACTTACATCGTGGCGGCCCTGGCCGCTCTTGGAGCCATTGGCGCTTATCTCTACGGAGAGATGACCTTGCCAGAAACGGCACAAGCTGTATTAACGGCTGTTCTCAGTGCTACGATCAGAAACGGCATCAGGTAGGCGTGTGGTTTGGGTAGGCGGGTGGTTTGGGTAGGCGTGTTAAAGGTACTTTTTCAGTTGGCAAATACTCTCACACAGTATTTGCATGATAAGCAACTTTTGGACGCCGGACAGGCCATGCAGTTGTCGAATGATTTGCGGGGGACTTTGAATGAGATACAGAGAGCTCATGAAGCCAAGCTTGCTGTTAAGTCTGATGCTGACAGCGTGCGCAACGACCTCGACAATCGGGACCGGAAGTAAGTCTCTTTGTCTGGAGGATGGTCCAATCACGTTCTCGGTCGTGGATGATACGCCAGAAACTGTTCAGCAAATTCGCTTACATAATGCGGCATGGCGCGCCGTTTGTACTGGTGGGAGGAGTGAGACTATGATCTCAAGAAAACTATTCCTAAGGGGTGAGTCATATGGTTGAGTCTGGGATTCCCCAATCCAATGCCTTAGCTGAAGCTGGGCTCGACTCACTAGCTGAACTCATGTCCAGAGATCCGGAGGGGTATTCGAGCCAGGACAAAGGTCGAATTATTGAGGCCCTGCGCGCCATGCGAGCCAAATGGGAAGCAGCGGAGGCACAAGCACCAAAAGGCAAGAGCCGGGCCAAGGCATCGCCTGAGACTCAGAGCTCGATCTCGTCCGAGACGGCGAAGGATTTGGGGCTATGAGTGAGCACAAGATTGAATTCCCAGCCAATTCGAGTTTCTCTCCTCAGCTCCCCGGGCTCCAAGTCGCTGTGGACTCGACCTCGCTCGGAGCCTATAAGACATGCCCGAGGTTCTATTATCTCTCCATAGTCCAAGGCTGGCAGTCGAGACATACATCAGTCCATTTGGTATTTGGGATTCTCGCACACACAGGTCGAGAGCACTATGACCATGCCAAGGCAGCAGGGAAGAGCCATGAGGAGGCCCTATCACTAGTCGTGGGGCTATTGCTTAAGCTCACTTGGAACAAGGAGCTCTCTAGGCCATGGGACTCAGGCGACTCGAATAAGAACAGACTCACACTTCTGCGAACGATGGTCTGGTACTTGGACAAGTACGGAGACAATGACTCGCTCGAGACAGTGATCCTTGCCAATGGCAAACCAGCGGTGGAGCTTAGCTTTCGCTTCGGATTTGACTACCAGTTCAAGTCAACTGGTGAGAGGGCCATTGCCTGTGGGCACTTGGATAGACTCGCTAGGCTCAATGAGGAGTTCTACATACCCGATCTCAAGACCTCAGCCCATTCCATCGACGCGGGGTTCTTCTCTAAGTTCTCCCCAGATAATCAATTCTCGATGTACACCCTGGCTGGTAAGGTAGCTTTTGCAACCCCAGTCAAAGGGGTAATCGTAGACGCGGCACAGATTCTAGTCAATGGAAGCCGGTTCCAGAGGGGGCTTATCTCGCGTAGCCAGGATCAAATTGACGAATGGCTAGACGACTCACATCAGGTGCTATCTGAGATGGAAAACTCAGCCGTTACTGGCCACTGGAGAATGAATGACAAAGCTTGTCACAGCATTTATGGCAGGCCGTGTGATTTTCGGAGTGTGTGTTCAAGATCTCGTGGTGCTCGTGAACAATGGCTCAGGGCTGAGTTCAAGCAACGAATCTGGGACCCACTGCTGAGAAGGGGAGATATTTGATGCCAAGCGTGAAAGAACTCCGAGCAGTGAGCTTTCTCTGTGATGAATGGGATCGAGTCGATGGCTAAGCTTGAAAATCATCAGAGTGCCCAGACAACCAAGATGTTGCTTATAGGCGACTCTGGTTGTTTATCATGGGATTCGGAGGTGTCAGTCCAGCAAGGAACAAAGCCAAGAAAGTTAACAATACAAGAGCTTTTCTTTCGCCTTAATGGGAAGCATCATAATCTCCAACAAAATGTAGCCAAGTCCTTAGATACTTTTTTACTTTCAGATGTTGGGCATTTTGCTGGAATGAATAAACTAATTGCAGTTGTTGATTCTGGAATTAAACCTATTTTGCAACTCGAAGCGGAATTTTCTGGCGGAGTCATACGACGAATAGCAGCAACAGAAGATCACAAATTCTACACAACGGATGGATGGGATACGCTTGGAAATCTCAAAAGCGGAGTGGGGGTGCATGTCTGGAGAAATCGAGGCCCTGGAAAGCCATCTAACAATATTGGAAGAATCATTATTCATTCCATTCCTTACCATCCATTCGGGCAAGCCAACATGGTTGGAGGCCGAGATTACAAAAGGCTTCCGAGAGCTAGATTGATTTTGGAAGCTGCAATGAATGGACTGGAATTACAAGAATTGGTAGAGATGTTGAGAACAGACCCTATACGTTCAGCTATGTTACAGTATATTCCACCAGAACAAGATGTGCATCATTTGGATGGGGACAAAACAAATGATAGCATTGAAAATTTGAGAATCTTGAACAAATTTGATGAACACCATGAAGAATTAATTGCTGCATCTAAGATGCTTGATGTGGCTGAGGTTAAATCTATTAAAGAATTTGGCACAAATCAAACGTACGATGCAGTTATGGAAGGCCCACACCATAATTTCATTGCAAATGGATTTGTGGTACACAACTCAGGCAAAACCGGGGCTCTAGCGAGTCTTGCTGAGGCGGGATATAATCTCCGAATCATTGATGTAGATAATGGCCTGGATGTCCTCGCGAATCTACTCCGAGACCCCAAGTCTGGCTATTCGCCAGGAGCCGTAGCTCAAGTCGAGTTCGAGACCATCACTGACCCATTCTCAAATGTGAATGGCAAGCTAATTCCAAAAAAGGCCTCAACTTGGCAGCGAGTAGTTAGGCTCTTGGATAATTGGAAAACTTTTGTCAAAGACTCAAATGGAAAAGACACAGACAAAATAGCCAGTGACTTCGGGCCAATTTCGACCTGGACTACGAATGACATTCTAGTCATTGACTCGCTGACTATGCTTAGCAATGCGGCACTTAATTTCATTCTCTCCCTGAATGCCCGGCTCGGCCAACAGCCCCAACAATCTGATTGGTACAACGGACAACAGCTTATAGAGGGGCTTCTCCAGCTCTTATTTGATGACGGAGTGAAATGCAATGTGATTGTGAATTGTCATATTGCTTACATCGGAGAAGACAACGGCCCACAGCACGGGTATCCAGCGAGCCTAGGTAAGGCTCTTCCCCCGAAGATCGGGAGATATTTTAACTCCATGCTCATGGCCAAGACGAGCGGAAGTGGTGCCAGTGCGAAGCGAAAAATAACCACAGTCTCGAGCCCACTTGTTGAGCTCAAGACCACAAATCCCCTCCGAGTCAAGGCAGAGTACCCTATTGAGACTGGACTGGCGGATTATTTCCGAGACATCAGGACCCAAACACCAATTCCAGTCAAAGGAACCAACGAATCAATTCCAGTCAAAGGAACCAACGAATCACCGATTTAGGGGTACAGCGAGTTTCAGAAACCCTCAAGAGAGTGTGAAGCTCTTACTTGTGTACTAGACTAACTCACTCACTCAACTCAACCACTAGGAGAACCCACCATGCCTGATTTTTCATCTCTGCTTCGCAAACCTGCTGGCGAGGCCAAGAAACCCCAAGCCTTGCCCCCTGGGGACTACACCGGGGTCATCAAGAGCTTCGAGCTCGGCGATCAGAACAAGAACAAGACCCCCTATGTCCGATTTCATCTCGGGCTCAATGGTTGGCCGGAGTCCATCCCAGACGAGGACAAGCTCAGCGATGGGAAGGCCATTGATCTGAACAAACGCCAGCTTCGGAGGGACTATTTCTTCACCGAAGATGCTCTCTGGAGGCTTGACGAGCTTCTCCACAGTATCGGAATTGATGCCAAGGGCAGAACGTACGAAGAGTGCCTCCCTGATGCACTCAATGCTCAAGTCTTGGTCGAGGTCCAGCAATACATGAACCAGCAGAATAACGAGATCGGGAACCAAGTCGGGAAGCTCATAGGCCAGTCATAGGCCAGGGCCAGGGCCAAGGCCAAGGCCAAGGCCATGGGCCAACTCGCGGACAAGGAACGCAAACAGGTTCGGTAGAAATCCGATTAAATCTTCCTCAGTGAGTCTGAGCCTGTTACTTGCAATGCAATAGGGGGAATAAATGCCAATCACAGATAGAGTAACTCGAGTCCCCATTGACTCGATTGTGGTGAATCGAGCTGAACGCCAGCGGAAGCAAATAGTAACCAAAGACCTTGAGGCTTCTATATCAAACATCGGCTTGATTAATCCGATTGTCATAGATGCGGAGCATAATCTCAAAGCCGGAGAGAGAAGGCTTGAAGCCTGTCGCAAGCTCGGGCACAAAGACATCCTCGCTAGATTTGTTGAGGACTTATCCCCGATTGAGGCCCAAATCATCGAACTCGAAGAGAACCTAAAGCGCTCCGAGCTCGAATGGCAAGATCAAGTCGATGCAGTAGCTCGAATACATGGGCTTTATCTGGCACTCGACCCAGACTGGACTATGACCGAGACAGCTGAGGCGATTTCGCTCACTCAAGGCACTGTCTCGATGTATGTGAGGGTGAGTTCTGAGCTCAAGCTTGGGGCAAAGGTCGAGGGCACGCCCCAGACAGCAGTCGCAGCTAGGATTGCAGACTCAGGTTCAATCAGAGAAGCCTATAACATAATCTCGAGGCGTGAGTCCCGCGCCATGGGGGATGCAGTGGAGGAGCTTCTTGGCCTAGCAACAGGAGCCAAGGAGCCTGAGAACATCCCAAGCGAGCCGAGGCTTGAGCATATTCTCAACGAGTCGTTTCTAACATGGGCTCCAAGGTACTCTGGCCCCAAATTCAACCTCATCCATTGTGATTTCCCTTATGGAGTCGAGTTCGCCGCTGGGCCATATGGCCTCGGGGCGGAGCCAGGAGAAGCATATGCTGACTCGGATGAGCTATATTGGGCTTTGATTGAGTGTCTTTGCAAGAACATCGAGAGCTTGGTCTCGCCATCAGCTCATTTGATGTTTTGGTGTTCAGCAGAGCTTCGCCGAGTCAACAAGACTCTCGAGACATTTCTCAAACTCGCCCCATCCATCGAGTTCCACAAATTCCCTCTCATCTGGGTCAAGAGTGACAATAAAGGGATTGCTGGGGATCCCAGCAGGCACCCGAGACACATATATGAGATTTGTCTCCTTGGCACTCGCGGGCGAAGGCAAGTGGCGAAGATTGTCTCTGATGCTTATTCCTGTCCAACGGACAAGAGACTCCATATCTCGACCAAGCCCGAGCCTATGCTGAGACATTTCATGACCATGTTAGTTGATGAGAGTACAAGCTTGCTCGATCCGACTTGTGGGAGTGGAGCAGCGCTGCGGGCAGCGGACTCGCTCGGGGCGAGGAGCATACTCGGACTCGAGATTGACTCAGAGTGCTGTGAGCGAGCTAGGCAGGCTTTGCGAGTCGAGAGGCTAAAACGGCTTGCGCATGAGACTTTGGTCAAGGAGCCAGAAAAAGAAACACAGCACTCATGACTTATTCTTGTGTTCCTCCGTTCCTAGTTACGAGTGGCCCACGTCATGCCAAGATTGTGATCGTCGGAGAGGCTTGGGGAGAGACCGAGGACAAGCTCAAACTTCCATTCGTAGGAGAGAGCGGGAAAGAACTCTGGCGAATGCTTGGAGAAGCTTGGCCAGAGGCGAGCCCTGAGCTCTGGAGCCAAGTTACCAGTCAATTCAATTATGGGCTAGAGAGCCCAAAGCATTGGAGCATTGCTCGTGAGTCCTGGCTTCAGGCTGAGTCAATCCTTCTCACCAATGTCTTTAACCTTCGCCCAATGGGGAATAAGATCGAGACTCTGTGTGCTAGTCGCGCCGAGGTTGGAGGACCGAGTTACAAATATCCATCTCTGAGTCAAGGTAAGTACCTCAAACTTGAGTATCTCTCAGAGCTCAACCGACTCAATGCTGAGCTTGCCTTTGCAAAGCCGAATTTGGTCATTTGTCTTGGTAATACAGCTCTATGGGCACTCATGGGCCAGACTACCATTGGATCAGTCCGAGGCGCTGTGGCAAAAAGCGCCTTAGGTGGAGTCAAGGTCTTAGCCACATATCACCCGGCGGGAGTTATGAGGCAATGGGCTTGGAGGCCAATCGTAATCGCGGACTTGATCAAGGCTCGGAGCGAGGCCCAATTCCCAGAACTCCTACTACCATCTAGGCAAGTCCTGATCTCGCCGAGCATAGACGAGCTCGAGACCTGGACGAGCGAGACTCTGGCCATGGCCCAAGAGGGGCTAGTGCCCAAGCTCTCCCCCGACATTGAGACCTACGGTGGCCAGATCAAATGCATCGGCTTTGCGCGGAGTCGTAGCGAAGCTCTGGTCATTCCATTCATAGACGAGTCCAAGCCAGGATGGAGCTATTGGCCAAGTCGAGATCTCGAAGAGCGAGCCTGGCTCGCAGTCCAAGCTCTGCTTGAGTCTCCGATTTCTAAAGTCGGCCAGAATTTTATCTATGACTTGCAGTACCTCATGCCGATGGGGCTGAGGCCAAGAGCCCTCGATGATGACACAATGCTCTTGCATCACTCGATGTTCCCCGAGATGCAAAAGGGACTGGGCTTTCTAGGAAGCATCTATACCAATGAGAGCTCATGGAAATTAATGCGAAGACATAAAGCCGATACGGAGAAAAGAGATGAGTAGGGCAAAGCCCAAGGCCAAGGCCAAGCCCAAGGCAAAGGCAAGAGCCAAGCTCTTGTGGATCAAAACCAAACGCAAGCGTCGAGCCAAGACTAAGTATCTAGGTTCTGACTTGGCCTCTTCGGTCAAAGCCTCTGCTCGTATTGTCTCGCTGAAAGATTTTGCTGAGAAAGTCATGTCCCCAATCATGAAACGGCAATTGGCCGAGATCATCGGTTGTGATCCAAGACAAATCACGGACAAGATGCTCGAGCGTTACCTCAAGTCCATCCCAGAGAGATTGAGCTAGCTCGTAATGGCTAATCTAAATCCAGAGATAGTCCATCCCGGAGTCCACCCATTAGTGCTGGCCCTAGACCGAGCGAGACTCGCCTCGGGCCTTTCCTGGGCCGAGCTTGAGCGGAGGGCCGGAGTCGGGAGTGGAGTCACGCACCCATGGAGGCACGGGGCGAGTGCAATTACGCTACAGAATCTGGAGGCCCTTTTCAATACCCTAGGTCGGGGGCTTCGAGACGTATTGTTAGTCGAAGCTCACTCAAATACCCCTGGAGAGTTCCATCCTGGCTATACATACCTAACAGTCTGTGGAAGCCACGCTACAATCACAGCTCAAGAAGGCCACTTGTTAATCGGGCTTGCCAGCATAGCTCGACTCGACACTCGCTGGACCCTGCAAGGCAAAGTTATCCCTCTAGGCGGAGTCCATCCATTTGATTTAGTACGGAGGTTGTAGCCTCATGAGAACCAAGCTCCCAGCTCGAAGGCCCTGTTTCACGACTCAGGTCATCTATGGCAATCTCGCCGGGAGAGAGATGAAATTCCACATAACCTTTGGCCTTGACCAAGAGGGATTTATTAGGGAGGTTTTTTGTGCTGAGAACCAGTTCTTAGGCACGGACATTCATGGAGTCATCACGGACGGGTGTATTCTTATCTCGATCTATCTTCAGACGGGCGGGGAACCTGAGAAATTGGTTAAGAGCCTAGGGATCAACCGAGGCCTGGATGGAAGCGAAGGCCCTCCAAGCTCGCTGCTCGGAGCAATCGCGAGAGCGATTTTAGCTGCACAGGATGAGCTTGCTCAATGCCCATAGTCCATACCCAAGACCTCCGACTGAATCAATTCTCGCGCAATGAGACTCTCCAGGTCTATTGTGGACTCGATACCTGCGTCACACTGGAGGTATTTGAGGAACTATCTAAGCTGCGACCGAGCCCCCCAGCGATATATCAATTCGAGCGCGCTCTGCAAGGGCCGTATCTCGAGATGATGCAAAGGGGATTCCTAGTCGATGATTTGTCTCGACGCCAGGCAGCACAGGAGCTTCACAGACGACTCGAGAGCTTAAGGCAAAGCCTAAACGAGCTGGCAAGTGCCGTCTGGGACAAAGGGCTCAATCCGAGATCCCCAGCTCAGCTCAAGGACTTTTTCTATTCTAGAATGAAACTTCCAGAAGTCTGGATTAACCAGAAGGGAGTGAGAAAACTCTCCACAAACCGAGAAGCACTTGAGAAGCTCGAGCAATATCTCTACGCCAGGCCATTCGTGGGATTGATTCTCACGATCCGAGAACTGGCCAAACAACTCGAGGTCTTCGAGACAGATATTGACTCGGATGGGAGATTCAGAACAAGCTATAATATCGCCGGGACCGAAACAGGCAGACCATCCAGTTCCGAGAACGCCTTTGGAACCGGAGGCAATGCCCAGAACATATCTCCGAGCTTGAGATATGTCTTTGTGGCAGATGCTAGGCGCAAGCTTTGTGTCATAGACCTAGAACAAGTCGAGGCTCGGGAGGTAGGTTTTTTCCTAGGTTGTCTATTCAATGACTGGGATTATCTGGATTCCTGCGAGTCGGGCGATTTGCACACCTCCAATGCAAAACGAATTTGGCCGGAGCTTGGTTGGACTGGGAATGCGAGTCAGGATAGACAAATCGCAAACAGAATCTTCTACCGAGATTTCACCTATCGCGATATGGCTAAGAAAGGGAGCCATCTTAGCAATTACTCTGGCTCTGCTTGGACAGCCGCTCGCAGTCTCAAAGTTCCAATAGAACTCATGGACGAGTTCCAAGCCAAGTACATCCGGGGGAGAGTTCCAGACGCTAGACGCGGGCTCGGAGCGATAGCCCCAGCATTTCCTGGGATTCCCCGCTGGTGGCAATGGGTTGCCCAGCAGCTCCAGACAACTCATCAGCTAGTGACGCCATTTGGTCGCCAGAGGCACTTCTTCGGCCGACCTGGAGACGATACAACAATCCGCGAGGCCATTGCGTTCTTGCCCCAGTCCACAACAGCGGATAGAATGAATTTGGGCCTTTGGAGAGTCTGGAGATACATGCCTCAGATTCGACTCCTGGCTCAGACTTATGACTCAATCACATTCGATTATGAGGACATGGGGCATGAGTATGAATCTGAGATCATCGGGAGAGCTCTCGAACTCATCCGAGTCGTGCTAGTCGCCCCGAATGGGAGAAAGTACTCCGTCCCAGGTGAGGCCAAAATTGGCTGGAATTGGGGAAACGAAGTCACAGAGCAAGATATTGTTCGGACCAAGGCTCAAGGGAAGAAGCCGCCCAGGCTTAATCTTGAGGGCCTTCGCAAGTTCAGCCACAAAGCCCCAGACTCTCGCCAAAGAGTCAATGGGCTCAAGCGAGTCATGTTGTGAAACAAATGAGAACAGCAATGCCTAGATTCAGACTTACTCGGAAAGACTCCTCAAGCGGAGCATGGCCGAGCAATCCTTCTTGGACAATCATAGACCAAAAAGAAATCCTAGCCGATATTAATTTCAGAAACGTCTCTGACGGAGAACTTGTGCTCCACATACTCAATTCCTGGTCCGAGGCCAAAGATGCAGAACGATCTAGACAGCTCACCAGTCCATAATCTCTCTCCATTCTCTCCAACTCTTGGTCCATGTCTTGGCTCAGCCTTCAGCCCCCTCCCCTCCATGGACCGACTTCATCATCGACTTTATGTCGTTGACGGAGGGGGTTACGTCCCCAGACTTGTTCCGAAAATGGACCGGAATCGGGTTAGTGGCCGGAGCACTAGAACGCCGAGTCTGGGTCCGAGCAGGAGTCAAGATCACCTATCCAAATCTCTACATCTTGCTCGTTGCCCCACCCGGAGTGGGAAAGTACGTGATCGAAGAAGCCCGAGCGCTCTGGACCGAGACCAAGGAGCCAGGGAGTATCGCTCCAGCATTCCATGTGGCCCCGGATAACATGACCAAGGCGAGTCTAATTGATACCCTAGTCAAGACCAAGAGTATCAAGCTCGTTCCTCGCGGTCAGGCATTGATTTATCATTCGCTCCTCATCGCATCAGAGGAGTTCCAGGTCTTGCTGCCCGACTTTGACCAAGAGTACATCGGGACTTTGAACTCACTATTTAACAATAAGTCCATCCATTCTGAATCCAGGCGATTTGGCCCAGCTCGTGAAATCGTAATCGAGAACCCCCAGATCAACATCTTGGCTGGAGTCCAGCCGAGCTATTTCGTCTCGACATTCCCAGAAGAAGCCTGGACCACGGGCTTCGCAAGACGAATCATCATGGTGTATTGTGGGAAGACTCCGTTCAAGGAACTGTTCTACGATCCGCCTATTGAACATGGCTTGCGCCAGCTTGTCTTGGACAAGCTCGGTCGAATGTCCCAGCTCTATGGCGAAGCCAAATGGGCGGCGGCTGCGGTCGAAACCATCGCCGACTGGCATAGAGCAGGGAGACCACCAGAACCCCAGCATTCCAAACTAGCTCATTACAACAACTCTAGGAGCATGTTCGCAATCAAGCTCGCGCTGATAAGCACTGTCTCAAGAACTGGAGGGCTCCTAGTCGAGCTGGTTGATGTCAAGCGGGCCTTAGCCTGGTTGCTCGAAGCCGAGGCTCTCATGCCAGACGTGTTCCGAGAAATGATCGGCAAATCCGACACCCAAGTCATTGAGGAGATGTATTATTATCTTCTCTCTAGATATAACGCTGCCAAGCAAAAGCCCATCCGAGGTGAGGAGATAATCAAATTCTTGCTCACTCGAGTCCCAAGCGAGAAAGCAGATAAGATTCTCTCCATGGCTGAGAGGGCCAATATCTTGGCTCGCGTCGCCGGAACGCAAGACCTCTGGGTACCGAAATCACTAATTAGAGAGGAGGAATAAGTTGGAGCGAATCGAGAGGGCAGCCTACCGGCCAAAGCCAAAAAGCGCGCCAGCCAAGAGCCGGAAGGGGAAGCCGAAGCCATGACAGTCAAGCCCATCTTCGCTTGGCAGGCTGGAAAGGAGTGAATCTATGCAAAGACAAAGACGAGAGTATGTGTCTGGTACCCGCTGGGGGCTCTGGCGATGGACCTTTGCCCCCAGCGGGTACTTAACCAGGCTCCACCTCATCAAGACCCCCTTTGGTGCCCTCATGCTCCATTGGATCAACGGCCCGGACCCGGAGTCCGACATGCACGACCACCCAGTTTCGTTTCTGAGCTTGGTTCTGCGCGGGGGCTACAGTGAGCTAAGACGGGAGGTACAAACAAAGATCGAGATTACAGAATCTTGGCAAGTCCACAAATCAATCGAGGTGTTTAATATCATTCCAATTCAATGGTGGAATTATATCCGAGCTTATGATCGACACCGAATTGTCGAGGCGAAGCTAGGAACTCTGACCCTCTGCCTTGCTGGGCCTCCAGTCCATGAGTGGGGATTTTATACCCAAACTGGCTGGATGTCATGGAGAGACTATAATAAGAAATACAAGTCTCCTCATAGATGGTCCGGCTGGCCCGGAGCTTGGTGCCTGGACTGTGGGGAACCTGATCCGTTTGAGGAGGCACTTGCCGAGGGGAAGTATCTCACGATCGAGGACAAGAACTCGCCAGTAGGAGCTAGGTATGAGTTTCCGGGAATTGTTGAGACATACTGTAAGGAACCAGGAAGCAAGAGGCATGATTCATACTCCAGGCTAATCCCATGATTGTGTTCAAAAGTAAATCTCTACTCGACTTGATTAAAATGCTTGTGGAGAATCCAGAGGTGCCATGTGTTGTGGGAAATGTGGTGGTGAGGGATGGGTACGGGCGGAATTAAATGGCCATGGCATGGATGTGGGATGGTCATTTACCCAAACGGGACACCCTGCAATCAGGACGAAAATCAGGCG
>Ga0315281_10009363_pt1 | contig 13595 bp, 10 predicted proteins | sample YL17G07_0_MG_FD_204540 | JGI IMG/M metagenome (GOLD analysis project Ga0315281, IMG submission 204540) | Sediment microbial communities from Yellowstone Lake, YNP, Wyoming, USA - YL17G07_0 | ecosystem: Environmental > Aquatic > Freshwater > Lake > Sediment | place: USA: Wyoming | collected...
CATCATCGATTTGATCGGGATCGAGAAATTGCTCCGCATAGCGCAAATACACCTTCTTGCGCACAAATATATCGAAGAGATCGGGATCGATGTGTCCGTTGAGCTTGGACGAAATCGGGTCATGCATGGCCTAGCGCGTTATTGATGCAATATACCAAGCCGGACCCCGTGGCCCTCCTGACCCTGTGGCCCTACCCTGCGGCCCGCAGAACGTCGATCGCCCGCGCCGGAATGTTCTCGTCGGCAAGCAGCTTGGGAAGCATGCGGTTTTTGAGTTTCCCGCTGCCTTGATAACAGAACAAAGTACGCGGGGAGCCCCTTCTGCTGCTCGGCGCGGAACAGAAATTCGGTTCGATTCGTTCTTTCTTCTGGCGCCGCGTCGAACAATTTCCACAGCGCTTGGTGCGGCCCGTAGGGATCGAGGTCACCGAGAGCGACGATTTGCCGATAACCGAGGTCGGGGCGTGGAGTTATCCGGGAAAACCAGTATGGTTCGCCGTCGTCGGGAACATTCACAGTTCTACCCTGAAGTTTCTGCACCCAATCCGAGCGGCTCCGGAAACCATCGGCGAACTTACCCAAATCGTGAAGCGAGAGAAGAAGGATTACCCAGGGAGCCATTGCGCCCGTCGGCATGTTTGAAAGACGAGACAATGTCTCCAGCCAGACCGGCTGAGCTTCCGGAAGCACCTTTGCGCAGGCCGCCACATCGAGGCAGGGATACGCGAGCGGATGCCACTTCGGTTCGCCCAGATAGTTGGGATCCGCTTTTGCCCCAGTACCGGAAAATCAAGGGCAAGGTCGTTGGCTCTGGAATGCGAATGCCATCCGTCACCAATTGAGGTTCCGGATCGTCAGGTGACGTTGTCATTGCGTTTGTCACTGGCGTGAACGCATGTTAATGCCGCACGCTGTTAAATTTCGATAGCCGATTAATTCCCGAGACGGGTTTCGCTGATGAGGCTGGCGCCCTCCGCCCCTTCCGGTCAAGACGTGAATTTCACACGACCGAAATGCGCAAGTGTTCCAGACGAGCCGCGGCCGCTTCGGCGCAGAGTGGTTCCAGCATGAAATGCGCCAAGGACGGCCCACATCATGACTACGACGCTGAACAAAGTTCTGATCGCGACCGCGCTGTCCAGCCTCGCGGTGATCGCCTGCAATAGACCTCAGGGCACCAGAGTGGCCGAAGAGCAACCGGCAGAATTCGCCGAATCGGGCAATGCGCGCTGCGCGTTGAACGCGCCGCCAGGCCCGGTTCGGAATTCGTGCGTAGCGGCCCCGGTTGTGGTGTGGTTCCGGCAGCCTATTTCGGCAGCAGCCCGAGCTGCCTGGCTTCCCTCACGGCCTGAGTGCGATTGCTGGCGTTGAGGCGCCTGAACAGATCCTTCAGGTGCTGCTTGACAGTCCCCTCAGTCAGCCCGAGTGCGGCCGCGATGCGTTTATTCGGCATGCCCTCTGCGAGCAGGGGAAGTATCTGCAACTGCCTGGCGGTCAGCCGTGCTGATTCGCCGCTGTTCAAAGTGGATGGCGACTGGGGAAGAATCACCGCATCCGGCACGTAAACCTGTCCGCTCAATACCCGGCGCAGCGCGTCGAGCAGTTGTTCGCTGCTGGCAAACTTCGGGATAAATCCGCGCGCTCCCCCGTCGAGGAGGGTACGGATCATCTGCGGGTCATTAACCCCCGAGACGATTACCACCGGGAGGGCGGGGTAGCGCCTGCGAATGGTGAAAAAGCCTTCTAGTTCGCCCATTCCTGGCATCTGCAAATCCAACAGGAGCAGATCGACTGGCCACTCCAGGGCCAGTTTATCCAGTGCAGCCTTCACGTTGCTTGCTTCCAGCACTGTTACCTGGGTGTCCAGAAGCTGCAGGAAGAATTTCAGACCCTCCCTGAAAATGGAGTGGTCGTCGGCGTGAAGGATCTTCATCGTGGCGGTTCAGCGGCCTGAATTGCGAGCGTTCGAGCTGGCATTCGCGTTACGGTCGAACGCGGTCCGTGGTGCGGATTGCAATCCGCACCACGGACCGGAGCGGCTCAGTTGCGTCGAACAGTCCTGCCTGCCCCGCATCTGTTGATTTCCGTTGAGTGACTGGCCCGGCGTATTCATTTAAATCTGACCCACCCTATTGTCGCATGATGCGACTATTTGTCTGTGGATAAGTCGGGGGTCTCGGGTGGTTTGACTCCTTTGGGTTTGGTGTCGGGCCTGGTTTTGGATTCCCGCATCGCCCGGCCAGCCACTCATTTTATGCCACCCGCGTCGGCCAGCGTGCTTCGCCGACTTCGCGCCAGATCCGCCGACGCCGGTTTTGCACGTTCTTCCCGACAAGGCCTTTCTCCCAGCCGGAGGCGGCAGTGCAGCGCTGCGGGCTCGGACAGGTAGTGCGAGGTCATCACCAGCAACCGGGCATTGACCGTTCCGACCCTGGCGCGCCCGCCCTTGTCGACCGCGGTCTTCATGTGGTCGTCGATGCCACGAGTGGGGATGGCGCATGGAAAGCCTCACCGTGTTGGAACTTCATCGCTAATCATCTGGTGCAAGGACGAAACCGGCAATACCGTGTCCAGCCATAGGATGTCCTGCCATGCGAGTCTTGTCGATACACCTCAGACGCACAAACTGGAAAAGCCAGCGGGGTCGTCTCCGACAATTGACATTGGAGGATGCGGTGACTTGGCTGTCGTCACCGATGCGTGTTGAGTTGCATGACGGATGACCTTGGCATTGTCCACCATTACGGCGCCCTTCATTGCGCTGACAGTCAGCAACTGGCCCGGACATCGTCCCACCGTCGTTGCGTTCGTCTTCCTTTGCGCCCTTGTTTTCCCCTTTGCGAGAATCAAAGACGACGATGGAATTGCAGTTCCGACATAAGCTGCCCTTCGGTCAGGTTAGTCTGCCCTGAAACTCGACAGGCTCGTTCTCAACGAATTTGACCTAGGATTGAGTAGCAGGCGACTGCCGCACGCCAGCAATCTGGTTCGTGACCAGCGCCGCGACAACGACGCCGCCCCCGAGCAGCGCCGCCTGGCTCGGCCGTTCGCCGATCAGGAGCCAGACCGACAGCGTGCCGAAAATGATTTCGAGGATCGACAGCAGGCCTATCTCCGCCGAGGCGAGGTAGCGCACCGCAACCATCATCAGCAACAGTCCCGCGCTGAGCTGCACGACACCCATGATGGACAGCAGGGCGAGGTCGCCCGTGGTCACCGATAAGGGCAGGGCGAAGGGCAACGCGATCAGCATCGAGAAGATGCCCGCAAGCAGGACCGACGGCACCATGTCGACCGCGGATCGATGCTTGCGCAGGATGACGACGTTGGCGCCGAACCCGAGCGGGATGCACAGCGCGATCAGATTGCCCGCCCATCCGCCGCCGCTCAGAGCGTCGAACAACATCATCGTGATGCCGCCGATTGCCGCGATCATCGCAATCCACGTGCGCGGCGCAACTTTTTCGCCGAGAAAAAGGCGGCCGCACAGGGCGGCCACGAAGGGCGAAATGCTGCCGACTACCAGCGTGTTGGCCACCGTGGTCAGCGACAGGGCGAGGATGAAGCAGATCATCATCCACGCGAACAGCAGTCCGGACATGACGCCCGGCCAGCCCATTGCATGAACGCGCTGCGGCAGTCGAGAGCCATGCTGAACCGACAATACGACCAGCAGGAACGCAGTCATGAAGAACGATCGCCAGAACGCGATCTTCCAGCCATCGGTCACCTCCATGTTGCGCACGAGGACGCCTGCGGTCGCCCAGCACAGTGTGGCGCCGATCATCAGAGCGATGCCCTTGCGATGCTGCGCGGGTGTCCGCATCAGGCTTGCTCCTCTGAAGCTATTTTCACCACAGAGGCACAGAGGGCGCAGAGGAAAACCGGAAACGGAATGAGAAATGGAAATTTGGAGCCACCGCCGGCATACGCAATTCGTCAAGTTCAAGACTGGCGAGGTCCGATGACTCCCAATTTTCAACCACTCTTTTCGTCCTTCCCCGTGTTCTAATAAGGGCACTCCGACGTGCTAAAAGGGTACTCCGACGTGCTACGCACGTAGGGTATACGCACGTAGGGTATCTGTGCCTCTGTACTGCAGGCCGTGCGTCGTGTGCCCGAGCAGATCGCCCTCGACCAGGATCCCGGCGACGACTTTGGATTTGTCTGATTCGAGTCCTGCCTTGTCGAGCAGCGCCGTGCCGAAGCGCACGAGGTCTTCGGCTTGATAACGAGGTGTTTTGGATGTCATCTAGGAAATCTCAATCTCAACGCAAAGGCGCAAAGGACGCAAAGGAAAACAAAAGAGGAGAGGAAAGTATTCTGTGGCCCGCTGACCGTGCTGACATGTCCATTGTGGCGAGAGATATCGGGCATTTACTTTCAATTGTCTTGATCTTGGTTTCCTTTGCGTCCTTTGCGCTCTTCGCGCCTTTGCGTTGAGGTGTGTTGTAGACCTACATCATTATGATGTGGCGGACGGTGTGGCCGGAGGCGAGGCGGTCGAAGCCGGTGTTGATGTCCTCGAGCTTGATATGGTCGCTCATCAGTTTGTTCACCGGCAGCATGCCGCGGCGATAGAGATCGATGTAGCGCGGGATGTCTCTTGTCGGCACACACGAACCCATGTAGCTGCCCTTCACCGTGCGTTCCTCCGCGACAAGATTGACTTGCTGCAGCGGCCAGCGATGATCGGGATGCGGCAGGCCGGCAGAGACCGTGGTGCCGCCGCGGCGCGTGATGCGATAGGCCAGTTCCATCGCCTGCACCGATCCGGCCATCTCGAAAGCGAAATGCACGCCGCCGCCCGTCAGGTCCTTGACCTTCTGAATCGCATCCGGATCTTTGGCATTGACCGCGTCGGTGGCGCCCAGTTCTGTCGCCAGTTCGAGCTTGTCGTCGTGCAGGTCGATGGCGACAATCTGCTGCGCGCCGGCGACGATTGCACCCAGCAATGAATTCAGGCCGACACCGCCGAGGCCCAGCACCGCGACTCTTGCTCCGGGGAAAACCTTCGCGGTGTTGAACACCGCGCCCACGCCGGTCAGGACCGCGCAGCCAAACAGCGCGGCTTCGTCGAACGGCAGCGAGGCATCGATTTTCACCAGCGAACCGCGATTGACGACGCAATACTGCGCAAAGGCGGAAACGCCGACATGGTGATAAACGTCCTCGCCATGCTGGTGCAGCCGTAGGCCGCCATTGAGCAATTTGCCGGCGCCGTTCGCCTGCTGGCCCGGCTCGCAGCGTCCGGGACGACCTTCGACGCAGGACAGACACTGGCCACAGCTCGGTGCGAAAACCAGCGCGACATGATCGCCGGCCTTGAGGTCATTGATGCCGCCGCCGAATTCCCTGACCACGCCGGAGGCTTCGTGGCCGAGCACCATGGGCATTTGCCGCGGGCGGTCGCCGTTGACCGTCGACAAATCCGAGTGGCACAGGCTCGCCGCCTTGATCTGCACCAGCACTTCGCGCTGTCCCGGTTTGTCGAGTTCGACTTCCTCGATGCTCATCGGCTTGCTGTCCGCGTAGGGCTGCGGCAAGCCCATCTGCCGGATCACTGCTGCCTTGATTTTCATCATTACACCTTGAAGTAAACCTTGAACCACGGAGGACACGGAGGACACGGAGGAAAGGCAAGAACAGAAAAAGAACCTTCGAAAGTAAAAACCCGCCGTCGGAGGTCACTTCGGCACCTGACCTGCTTTTAACTCCCACATGTTTTTCCTCGTTTTTGTTTTCCTCCGTGTTCTCCGTGTTCTCCGTGGTTCAAGATCTGGATTTAGATTTGCTTCAGTAAGTGGCGCGGCCGCCGGAGAGGTCGAACACGGCGCCGGTGGTGAAGGAGCAATCCTCGGTGCAGGCCCACGAAACTGTCGCGGCGATTTCCTCGACCAGGCCGAAGCGGCCCATCGGGATCTTGGCAAGCATGTAGTCGATATGGCTCTGGGGCACCTGATCGAAGATCGGCGTTCTGACTGCGGCGGGCGTCACGCAGTTGACTGTGATGCCGTTCTTGGCGGTTTCCTTGCCCAGCGACTTGGTAAGTCCGATCACCGCCGCTTTCGATGAACTATAGGCAGCAGCGTTAGGGTTGCCCTCTTTGCCCGCGATCGAAGCGATATTGACGATGCGACCATAGTTGTTCTTGATCATGTGCGGGAGAACCGTGCGGCAGCAGTAGAACACGCCGTTGAGATTGATGTCGTGCACGCGCAGCCAGTCGTCGGCCGGCAGTTCCCATGCCGGCGCGTTCATGCCGGCGATGCCTGCAGAGCACACCAGCGCGTCGACTTTGCCGAATGCCGCCAGCGTGGACCTGAATGCCGCCTCGACCTGGTCGAGCTTGGTGACGTCGACTCTTGCCGTGTGAGTTTTGAACGCGCCCAGGGACTTGGCCGCTTCGGCCATCGCCTTTTCGTTCATGTCCCAGATGGCCACATTGGCGCCCGACTGCGCGAGCCGCTTTGCGATGGCCAGTCCGATGCCGGAAGCACCGCCGGTGACGATGGCGCTGCGGCCTTTCATGTCGAGCTGATTCATTGCACTCCCCCCATGTTATTTTGATGTTATTGAGCCTTCCAATATACATGACAGAACTTCAATTCAAAGTCGCTTCCCTCATCCCCACCCTTCTTCCGGAGGGAGGGCTTTTGCCTCCCTCTCCCTCCGGGAGAGGGAATGAGGGTGAGGGAAGTAATGTGTCATGAATTGCGAAAAGATCAATAGGCCGGACCGCTGTGGCAGCCGGACGCGCAAGACCGCCATTTTAGTTCAGCCGACCCACCCCGGCCAAACCATTAAATAAGCGTTCACCACAGAGGCGCAGGGGACGCGGAAGAAGAACAAATCGACAAAACGGATTCAGGGGTTAAGAGCTAGCGAGAGTGTTCGCGGATCTGTACCGCCAATTGTCGCGTAGACGTATCATCGGCCACGGGAGCATTCCAATCCAAGCCTTTTCCTTCTTGTTGCCTTTTCTCCGTGTCCTCTGTGCCTCTGTGGTGAAATGGGTGAAATGGTCTAGACAGCCTGGCCGGCGGCGTGGCCGGAGGCCCAGGCCCACTGGAAGTTGTAGCCGCCGAGGTGTCCGGTCACGTCCACGACTTCGCCGATGAAATACAGCCCGGGCTGCTTGCGTGCTTCCAGCGTCTTCGACGAAAGCTCGCGCGTGTCCACGCCGCCGAGCGTGACCTCGGCTTTTTTGTAACCGACAGTACCGCTGGGCCGGATGCGCCAGTCGCGCAGGCGCTGCGCTATCTCTCGCAGGCGAGGCACACTGAATCGCTTCAACGGCTGGTTCTCGAAATTGAAATCGACCCAGCGCTGGGCAAAGCGTTGCGGCAGAAATTCGCCCAGCACATTGGCAAGCAATTTCTCGGAAGCTTGCGCGCTGTCGAGGATTTCCAGGGCCTCCCGATCCGGCAGCAGGTTAACCGACAGTTCCAGTCCCGGTCGCCAGTACGAGGAGATCTGCAGGATGGCGGGCCCGGACAGGCCGCGATGAGTCACCAGCAGATTTTCACGGAAGTCCACGCCGTTGCAACTGACCACTGCATCGACGGAAACGCCGGAGAGGTCGGCGAATTGCGCCAGGGTTTCCGGAGTGAACGTGAGGCCGACCAGAGCCGGTCGCAATTGCGTGACCTTGAGGCCGAACTGTTCCGCGATGCGATACCCGAAGGGACTGGCGCCGATCTGCGGAATCGACAATCCGCCGCTGGCGATGACCAGCGATTGGCAATCGAACCCGCCGCGATTGGTGGCGACCAGGAAGCGTTCGCGCTTTTCGATTGAAGTGACTTTGGCTGGCATGCACAATTGCACGCGGGCGTCGTCGCACTCGGCTTTCAGCATGTCGATGATCTGCTGCGCAGACCCGTCGCAGAACAGCTGGCCGAGTTTCTTTTCGTGCCAGGCGATGCCGTGCTTCTCCACCAGCGCAGTGAAGTCGCGCGGCGTATAACGCGCCAGCGCCGAGCGGCAGAAATCGGAATTTCCGGAAAGGAAATTCTCCGGCCGCGTATCGATGTTGGTGAAATTGCAGCGCCCACCGCCCGATATGCGGATTTTCTCGCCCAGTTTTTCGGCGTGGTCGAGCAGCACTACGTTGCGGCCACGATGACCTGCTTCGATCGCGCACATCATGCCGGCGGCACCGGCACCGATGATGACGACGTCGGCGCTCACTGCGCCGGCCCCTCGCTCACCTGACCAAGTACAGCACTATCAGCAGGACGATTATTGCGCCGACGACCCAGGCCCACATCGGCGGGCGCATACCGGCAGCCGGCGAAGGGGCGCCGGCTGGCGCCGGTTCCGTCGCGGGCGCGACAGTCTTGTTGAACCGCGCAAAGAAGTCATCCGACATTTTCTTGGCCACGCCATCGATCAGTCGCGAGCCGATTTGCGCGAGTTTGCCGCCGACGCTGGCCGTCGCCTTGTACGTGAGCAGCGTGCCGCCGCCCTCCGCGGAGAGGTTGACCTTCGCGCCGCCTTTGCCGAAGCCGGCGGCGCCGCCGGAACCTTCGAATGCGAGCGAGTAGGAGTTCGGCGGGTCAATGTCGGAGAGCAGCAGCTTGCCGCTGAATTTCGCTTTGACGGGGCCGATTGCGGCAGTCAGTGCGACTTTGTATTCGTTGTCGGAAACCCGCTCGATGCTTTCGCAGCCCGGAATGCAGGCCTTGAGGATTTCCGGATCGTTGAGCGCTTCCCACACGCGCTGTTGCGCAAGGGGGATGCGCTGCTCGCCGCTTATTTCCATGTTGCGGATTCTCCTGGTGTGTTCAGGCCGGCAGTATGCGCCCGGCGGGGCGGCCTTTGCCGCGCGACTTCACCTGAAAACCGCAGCGAGCGCGCCAGGTCGGTCAGGCTTTCGATGTTGTGTGCGGGCAGGAATGCATCCACGTGCGGCAGCATCAGGCGCATGCCCGCTGCCTTCGGTTCAAAGTCCTCGAAGCGCAGCAGCGGGTTCAGCCAGATGAGCTTGCGGCAGGATCTGTGGAGCCGTTCCATTTGCTCGGTCAGATCCTGGCCGGCGTCGCGGTCGAGTCCGTCGCTGATGAGCAGGACCACGGCATTCTGGCCGAGCAGACGGCGCGACCAGCGCAGGTTGAATTCCTTCAGGCTGGCACCGATGCGCGTGCCGCCCGACCAATCCGCCACGGCCTGCGCGACGCCGGACAGCGCGATGTCCACATCGCGATGACGCAGGTGGCGGGTGATGTTGGTGAGCCGCGTGCCGAAGACCAGAGTATGAACGCGATCGCGATCGTTGGTGATGGCGTGCAGGAAATGCAGGAACATGCGTGCATAACGGCTCATGGAGCCCGAGATATCGCACAGGACCGTAAGCGGCGGGTGGCGCCGCAGCGGCGAGCGGCGACGCAGTTGGATGACATCTGCGCTGCCTCGCAGGCTTGAGCGCAACGTCGCGCGCAAGTCGACCAGGCGCCCGCGCGAGTTCGGCTCGAGCCGGCGCGTCGCAATCTCGGGGATCGGCAACCTGAGTTGCGCGATCATTTTTTTCGCCTGTGACAGTTCCTTGCTGGTCATAGTCTCGAAATCGGCGCGCTGCAGTACTTCCCTGTCGGAAGCGGTAAACCTTGCGTCGATCTCGATTTCGGATGGGGCTGGCTCGCGCTCCGCTGCGCCCTTTTTCGGCTTCGACGCGAATGCTTCCGTCACCCGGTTGCCTGTCCGTTGCCCCTCGGGCGTGCTGGCGCGCCCGTGCACCTTCGGCAGAAGGAGTGCCATCGCGCGTTCCAGCAGCTGCGGGTCGCGCCAGAAGATGTGAAATGCCTGGTCGTAAAGATCGAACTGTTCGCGGCGGCCGAGAAATACACTCGCCAGCGTCCAGTAGAAGTCGTCGCGACGCTCGATGCCTGCGACCTCGAGCGCCCGCAGCGCGTCGATGACGCGGTCGGGTCCGACCGGAATGCCGGCCCCGCGCAGCACGCGCGCGAAGTGCATTACATTTTCCGCAAGCTTCATGAAATCAAAACCCAACACAGAGGCGCAGAGAACACAGAGAGCGCAGAGTTAGTATTAATTGACGATTCTGCGAACCGATTTGCTCAGCACAGCCGAATTAAAGTTGATCAGGAGGCCGAGTCGTTTTCCCGTCATTCGCAGATATCCGAGCAATTGCGCTTCATGAACCGGCAGAATGTGCTCGACCGACTTCACTTCAACCACGATCAAGTCACTGACAAGTAAATCCAAGCGCAACAGGTTTGCGAGGCGATAACCCTTGTATTCAACCGGCACTTCTACTTGTCGCGATACTTTAATTTTTCGCAGCTCAAGTTCTAATACCAGCGCTTCTTCGTAAAGCGATTCCAGAAGTCCCGGCCCCAGGATTCGATGAACTTCTATCGCTGCGCCGATTATTTCCCCGGAGAGCACGTTATCCATTGCTCTGTGGCCTCTGCGTTCTCGGTGCCTCTGTGTTGGGTTTAGGAAGTCGGAACTCCAGCCCTGATTTCGTCGAGGATGCGGGCTGCTTCGCTGCCGCGAATGCGGGCGATATCGTCCTGGTATTTGAGCAGTACGCCAAGCGTGTCGTTGATCGTGTCCGGATCGAGCGCGAGCTTGTCCAGCGTGACGAGCGCTTTCGACCAATCGATGGTCTCCGCGACGCCCGGCAACTTGAACAGATCCAGGCCGCGCAGTTTTTGCACGAAAGCGACCACCTCTCTCGACAGTCGCTGAGCAGTGCCCGGCGCCCGGCGTGCGAGGATTTCGATCTCCTGCGCGGCGCTCGGGTAGTCGACCCAGTGATACAGGCAGCGGCGTTTGACCGCGTCGTGAATCTCGCGCGTGCGGTTGGAGGTAATAACGACGATTGGCGGTTCGGTCGCCTTGATGGTCCCGATTTCCGGAATCGTGACCTGGAAATCGGACAGCACTTCCAACAGGTACGCCTCGAACGGCTCGTCGGTGCGATCCAATTCGTCGATGAGCAGCACGGGTGCTTCGCCGGCTTTCGAGTCCAGCGCCTGCAGCAGCGGCCGGCGGATCAGGAAGCGTTCGCTGAAGATGTCTTGCTCGAGCTTTTCGCGCGAGCCCACGCCTTCGGCTTCGGCCAGACGAATCTCGATCATCTGGCGCTGGTAATTCCATTCATACACGGCCGATGCGATGTCCAGGCCTTCGTAACATTGCAGGCGGATAAGCCGGCGGCCGAGGACTTGCGCCAGCACCTTGGCGATCTCGGTCTTGCCGACGCCGGCTTCGCCTTCCAGAAACAACGGCCGGCCCATGCGCAACGCGAGAAACACGGCCGTAGCCAGGCTGCGCCCGGCGACATAGTCGCCTTGCGCGAGCAACGCAACCGTTTCGTCGATGGAATTGGGAAGATGGGTTGGCATACTTTTTCTGGACTGCCGAATTCGTGCTGGATGTTAACATGGCCTCCGACGCTTGATCGTCGCACTTTGCCGGGGGAGCAATCACAAAGACAACATGGCAATTCACCCTCACTTCCCCGAGTCACCGTATGCTGTTCTTCCGCCGGACCAGCGCTGGTTTCCGGCCGCCGAGGAATTGCGCAGCACGGCGTACGAGAAACTGCTGCCTCCGCTGGTCGCCAAGATTCGTGTCGAGGTCGCTGCTTGGCGGGACGCGGCCTATGCGGGCGCCTCTGACACATCGCGCGCGCTCCTGAACTGGTGGTTCGAAACGGAGCATCTCGTCGAGGAGGCAGACGGATCGTTGTCTCCTTTTCGTTACTACTTCGCGCAGCGCGAAGCCGTGGAAACGGTGATCTGGCTTCACGACGTGCGCAAGGTTCGCGACAAATTCGATCTGCTTCGTTTCGATGCGTCTGGGGCCGTTTCGTTGAACATGTTTGATGAAGACTGGCCGCGTTATGTTGTCAAGATGGCAACCGGTGCCGGCAAGACCAAGGTCATGTCGTTGCTCATCGCATGGAGTTATTTCCACCGGCTGTACGAGATCGACTCGGCACTCGCCCGCAATTTTCTGGTGATAGCCCCGAACATTATCGTGCTCGACCGGTTGCGAGCCGATTTTGACGGCCTGCGCATATTTTTCAACGACCCGATTCTTCCCGATAACGGCCATGCAGGCCACAACTGGCGGGAAGATTTTCAGGTCACGCTGCATATTCAGGACGACGTTCGGGTCGTAAGAGAGACGGGCAATCTGTTTCTCACCAATATCCATCGCGTCTATCTGGGCGACGTGCGCGAGCCTTCATTGGAAGACGAAGATCTCCGTGACTACTTCCTCGATACGTTTGGTCCGAAACCAACGGGCAAAACCACCGACTCCAAGACGGACCTGGGCGACATCGTCCGCGAGATCGACGAGCTGGCTGTATTCAACGACGAGGCGCACCACATTCACGACCCGAAGATGGCTTGGTTCAAGAGTATTCAGGACATCCACCACCGCATGTTGCAGAAGGACGCCCGGCTGGCTTTGCAGGTTGATGTCACCGCGACGCCCCGGCACAACAACGGCGCCATATTCGCGCAGACCGTTGCGGACTATCCGCTGGTCGAGGCCATTCACCAGAATGTCGTCAAGCACCCGGTACTGCCGGACGCCGCCAGCCGTTCGCGCCTTGCCGAGCACAAGAGCGCAATTTTCACCGAGCACTACGACGACTACCTCAGACTCGGCATTGAGGAGTGGCGCAAGAGTTACGCCGAACAGGTGGCCTTAGGAAAGAAGGCCGTATTGTTCGTCATGGTGGACGACAGCAGAAACTGCGACGAAGTTGGCGCGTATCTGGAAAAGATCTGTCCCGAGCTGGAAGGGGCCGTGCTCGTCATTCACACCAAGAACAACGGCGAAATATCCGAAGCGGCTTCGGGCAAGAACCAAGAGGAACTTGAGAAACTCCGCAAGGAGGCGAACGAGATTGACACCTGGAAGTCGCCCCACAAGGCCATTGTCTCGGTGCTCATGCTCAAGGAGGGTTGGGACGTGCGTAACGTCACCACCATCGTCGGGCTACGCGCTTACGTTGCCGCCGCAAACATTCTTCCCCAGCAGACCCTGGGCCGGGGCTTGCGCCGCATGTACTTCAGAACGGATATTCCGGAATCCGTATCGGTCATAGGTACGCCCGCTTTCATGGATTTCGTCGAGTCCATTCAAAGCGAGGGCGTCACCTTCGAGCGCGTGCCGATGGGACAGGGCACCGAACGCAAGGATTCGCTCATTGTTGAAGTGGATACCGGGAATAAGGAAAAGAATATCGACGCATTGGACATTGAGATTCCGCGCCTGACCCGCCGATTCAATCGAGAGTTCAAGGATCTCCATTCCCTGGACCTCGCAAAGTTCGCTAACCCAAGGCTTCCGGTCAAGCCTTTCACCCCGGAGGAAACCCGCGAAATAGTTTTCAAGACCATGCTCGATGGCGAACTTCATCACACGATACAACTCGACGCGGCCGGCCCGGCCGACTACCGCTCGGTGATCGGATTCTTCGCGCGCCAATTGCTGAAGGAACTTCGTCTGGTTGGGGGTTACGACATTCTGTATCCCAAGGTCCGGGATTTCATGGCGGGGCATTTGTTTGCGGGCGGCCCCGTAAAGCTCGAAGACCCGGTGGT
>Ga0315281_10009364_pt1 | contig 13595 bp, 15 predicted proteins | sample YL17G07_0_MG_FD_204540 | JGI IMG/M metagenome (GOLD analysis project Ga0315281, IMG submission 204540) | Sediment microbial communities from Yellowstone Lake, YNP, Wyoming, USA - YL17G07_0 | ecosystem: Environmental > Aquatic > Freshwater > Lake > Sediment | place: USA: Wyoming | collected...
AAAAACTTTGATCTTAGGGTCTTGATACGGAGATAAAGTCTTCTTGGCATCCTTTGTACAATAACCCCTTTTTCTGAATCGAATTGAAGCCGCCGCCTGCTTGATGACCCCGAGACAAAATGAATTAGCGTCATCATATGACATAAGACTTAGGAAAATCAAATCGAATCGCCCAAGGACTAGCGGGCAGAGCTATCGCTCGATCCTTCCGCTATCCTGCCACCAAGAACCTCCAACGTTCAACGAATGGAAGGTGGAGGCAGGGAGGAGGAATCGTTCTTGGGGAGGAGAAAAAGGAGGGACAATAATTGATTGACTGTTGAGGTTTTTGGAACAATGCGGATGCTTCATTCCGGATGAAACCGGATTCCAACTTCAAATGGATCATCACCGAACTCTTTAGGGATGGGGGGCAAAGGTTCTGCCTTTTTGATCGCCCGCATCGCCATCTGGTCATAGAGGATATTGCCTGACCTTTTTTCGAACCACGATTTCTGAATTTTCCCATCTTTCTCTATGACGACGACAATGACGGTTTCAAGATCGGCTTTTTCTTGCGGAAGGTTTTCAGGGAGAGTCCATTCCTCTTTAATCTTCGCCCATATCCTACCGTAGTACTCACTCAACCTCGAGTCCGCCGCTCCAGACCCACCCCAAGGTGATCCGCCAGAACCGGATCCAGACCCCGTTCCCATTCCTGCGCCTGTTCCACTCCCCGACCCTGTCCCGGTTCCACCCCGCCCTGTACCTGCTCCTGATCCGGTGCCCGATCCTGGTAAATTCCCAGAAGCGGAGACAATCGGTCCCTGGGGCGGATGAGAGAGTGATTCGCTCTCGCCGCGCGACTTTGCTCCCTCCCGCTGGGTCACCCTCCTTTGGATCGCGTCGAGCGCTGCCTTCTTACGAATGTCCTCGATGGCTTCTTGCAGAGATCGATTGGTCTCCTTTTTATCTCTGAGTTTCTCTTCTTTCTTCGTAGAGCCTTTCAAACCTACAGCAGCGGTCTGTTCAATGCGCTGTTCGGTGGGGAGTTTCTTTTTCTTAGAGGAATCGGCAATCTCTCCACGGTCCGATTTCTCAATCTTCTTCTCCGCCTTTTTCTCAGGGGATTTTGGGGCTTCCTTCATTTCAGCCCGTTTAGGGGTTTCCGTGGGTTTCAGCTTCTCGCCGGGAGGGGAAGTCAGTCCTGCCCCGGCAGAACCCGGGAGCCCTTGGCTAGAGCCGCCTGGAGGCTTCCCATCTCCTAGGGGAACCCCTGGCCTCAAGGTCACTCGATAGACAATGGGCCCACCCTTCATGGGCGCATGCTTCAGATTGAGCAACAGAAAGACCACTAAACCGATATGGATCAGTAGTGAGAAGGCTCCTGGCCTTAGCAACCCACCTGCATCACTTGCCTCTCCCGTTTTTTTCATTTCTTCAGCTCAATCCCTAAGCCGGGGTTCTTCACACCCGATCGTGTCAACACCTCCATTACCTGCATCACCGCATCATATTTAACCTCTTTGTCTCCATTGATAATGACGGAGGCATCGGGTTTGCTTTTCACCAATGCCGAAAGCTTATATCTGAGCGCGGTTAAATCAAGTTTGGCATCCTCAAGGAAAACGTCGCCCTGGGAGTTAATGGTGATAATGATATCGCGTGGGTTCTCTTCAGACTTCGATCCCTGTGGCAGCTGGACTTTCATGCTTGATTGGTAAATGAAGGGGGTCGCGATCATAATGATAATGAGGAGAACTAAAACGACATCGGTGAAAGGTGTAATGTTAATTTCCGCCATCACTTTGGGTTTTTTGATTCTCCGCTTCATCTCATTTTTCCCCAATGCAGATCAAGTCGACGAGTTCGGAGGCACACAGTTCCATATCGTTGATAAAATGTTCCACCCTTCGGGTGAAATAATTGTAGGCAATCACCGCAGGGATCGCTACAAAAAGTCCCGCCGCTGTGCATACCAGCGCTTCCGCAACTCCCCCGATCACAATGCTCATTCCGCCAGCTCCGGCGGCAGATATATCATGAAAGGCTCTGATGATCCCCAAGACCGTTCCGAAAAGACCTATGTAAACAGCCGTGTTTCCAATGGTTGCGACGATGACCGTGTAGCGCTCCAATTTAGTGGTTTCGATGGTCATCTCTCGCTCCATCGAGTTGGATATTTCCTTTTCATCACGACCGTAGCGTTTAAGACCGGAATAGACGACACGCGAGAAAGGGGCCCGAACGTCTCTGCAGATGTCGATCGCCTTTTCAAGATTGCCCCCGGTCAATGCCTTTCTGATGTGCGCCATAAATTCCACCCTCTTCGTCCTGGAAAGTCTCCGGTAATAGAGGATCCTCTCCAAAAGGATCGTTACAGACAAAAGGGAGCAAAATAACAGAATATACATCGTGAACCCGCCTGTCTGAAGTATTTCCCAGACCGTTTTCCCTGCGAACATAGAATCTTCCTCCTGCAAGAAAGCTGCATTCTTCCAAAGCCTTGTGAAGGCTCTTTAGGTAAAAGATATCAAAGATCTATCGAAATCCGACAAGAACTGTCTTTGGACCATCGTTGTCGGAGGGGTATGGCAGATCATTTTTGCTTAGTCAGGGCGGGGCCGTTCGTTGGAAGGGCAAAGTAGAAGGTCGAGCCCTTCCCGCGCTCAGACAGGACCCAGATCCGACCTCCATGATTGTGTACGATCTTTCTGCAAATCGCTAGGCCGATCCCACAGCCTTGGTATTCAGAACCGTTATCGAGTCGCTCAAAGATTTCAAAGATCCTGTCTGCGTCTTGGGGGTTGATGCCAATACCATTGTCGCGGATGGAGAAGACCCATTCCTCTTCTCGCCGTTCTGCGGATATATGAACACTCGGAGGTTCTGTCCTGCGGAACTTAATGCCGTTGCCGATCAGGTTTTGAAAAAGTTGACTCATCTGTACGTCGTCTGCCAAAAGGGTCGGTAGTTCATCATGCGTTATCCTAGCACCAGCCCGTTCTATCTCGACCTGGAGATTGGTGAGGGCGCGTTTAACTACGTCATCGCAATTGACCACTTTTGTTTCTTTATTTTTGGTCCCCACTCTGGCATAGGCCAAAAGAGAATTGATCAACGATTCCATCCTCGTGGTTCCTTCCAGGGCATGTTCGATGAGCCTTTCCGCATTAGAATCGAGAGTTCCCTTGCAAAGACGCTTCAACCGATGAATGTAGCCTCCCACCACAATGAGGGGTGCTTTGAGGTCATGAGCAGCCATGTAACCGAAATTTTCCAATTCCTTGTTGGACCGTGCGAGATCTTGGGTCTTTCGTTCCAAATCAACCTGGGTTCGTTCAAGCGCATCAAGGGTTCTTTGGAGGTCGGCGTTGAGCTTCACGGTTTCTTCATACTCAGTTCTTAAGGCTGACAAGAGTAGAACGATGATAACGAAGAAACCCAACTGAACGGCATTGTTCCAATACAAAATAATGGGATGTGAATAACGATGTCCTGCCAGCAGATCTGTGGCCAGCCCCACCGTGGAGCTGAAGATTGAGAAAAGAACTGCCCTCCTCCGGTTTACAAACCATACCATCAAAGCAATAGGTAGCAAATAAAATATGGAGATGCTCAGTTCGGTTCCGGTGAGGTAATCCAATGTTCCAATGAAGAGTACGAGGGTAACTCCTGACGTGATCAAAACCGTTGGGGACTGACTTCTGAGGTATCCATTTGCCCATTTGAATAGAGCTCTTTCTGCCATAGTCTCCCCCTTCCCTAAGGGAACACGATTCGAAAACCTGAGAGTTGTTTCTGTTCCAAGCTTCCTTTTCGAATCCCCCCAGGCATCCTGCCCCCAATCCGTCTATTCAGGAACCTGCGGCTCCGTAGCTGTGGGCCGTTGATATCGCTGACGAAGAAATTCAATGATACCGGGTAGAATAGAAAGAATAATAATGGCAAAAATAACCAGTGAAAAATGCTGTCTTACGAAAGGAATGTTCCCCCAAAAATAGCCTCCTCCAATAAAGATCGCCACCCAGGCCGTCCCTCCTGTAACATTATAGAGAATGAAACGCGGGTAGCTCATGCTCCCCACACCAGCGACAAAGGGTGCAAAGGTACGAATAATAGGGACAAAACGGGCAAGAACAATGGTCTTTCCGCCATATTTTTCGTAGAATCGATGCGCCCGATAAAGATATTCTTTGTTGAGCCATCGGGATTTCTCTTTCTTGAAGACTTTCGGACCAGCCATGAACCCAATCCAGTAATTTGTTGTATCTCCTGTGATGGCAGCGAGGGATAGAAGAAGAATCAACCATGCTGCATCGAATGAACCCAGGGCCGCGAAGGTACCTCCTGCAAAAAGCAGGGAATCTCCGGGAAGGAAAGGGGTGACTACCAGTCCTGTTTCACAAAAGATAATTAAGAAAAAGATGGCATATGTCCAGAGTCCATAGTTCCGGATGATCGAATCGAGATGGGACTCCATGTGCATCAAAAGATCGAATAGAACCTTCAAAAGGGGCATGAGGTCTGAGTTCCTTCCTTTGGGGGGACTTTTCTATCCTTGCAATCTTTTGAGGGGTGGGAGCTATCTCCGGTCGTCTCTTCGGAGGACATGGAGGCCGACACCCGTTCCGCCAATTCTGCAAGAAGATCGAGTCCTGCAAGATTTGTTCTTATCTCCCTCGCCCCTTTCAACTCTCCTCCCAGGTTCTGTTTTATCTCTTCGGTGGTTGTCATAAACTCCCTCAAGGCCTTTCTAATGGATTTGGTCAATTCCGGCAGTCTCTTGGGACCAAAGACAACCAACGCAATTCCCAAGACTACCCACAGACCCGGGCCTGCAAGCATACCGCCCCCTTTCTGATCCATTTCGGCTGGGGAACGGATCAAATCACTAAAGGAGCAATTTCATTCTTTTCCTTACTTATCTGACATTTCATCGGGTTTCTTTGGGGTAACATCAATTTCTTCCTTGCCTTTCACGTTCTTGCTGAAGTTTCGAATACCCTTTCCCAGACCCTCTCCGATCTGCGGAAGTTTGTTCGCCCCAAAGATGATGAGCACAATAACCAAAATAACAAGCAATTCTGGCATCCCTAATCCACCTATCATATTCTTCTCCTTTCGAAACAATTAGTTACATCTGATCGCACGAAAGTTATCCTCTGGCTCTCCAGTTCCAGCTTTCGTTAGCAGTTGATAATGCCTTTCTAAAAACTCTTAGAGTCGGCTGGAGAAATGGAAAGGAGAGCAGGTCTTTTTAGCAACGAAGGATAGTGGTTCTTGCCCCGCGAACCGATGGTTGCCCGGAAAGAATTGGAAGTTGATTGAAGTGGCTGATCTCAAGAGGAAGAATTGTGGAAAAGAACTCGATCGAGAAAATTCTCGTCTCGTGATCGTAGTCGCCCGATAGGCCTTCTTGTTCAGCATTCCCGAACCGCAGATCGGCTTGCAGAAAATCGGCCTCTGCCAGATCAATACAGCGGAAATAGACTGAAAACGTAGACAGGGAGAAACAGATTAGAAGAACAAGAAAGAGTTGAGCCCTGCTAAACCCTCGACCCATCTTGGGACTCCAAGCTCATTCCCTCTTATCGCACTCCTGTAAAACCAGCGCCTGGTATGAGCTACCGACCGGATGGTGCCTCACTTAAAAGTATTCTAATACAACGTTTATCCGTTGTAAAGTTAGCTAATCGGATTACAACATCTCGCGAAGGGTTTGTTCGTTCGTGCGTTTCACAAGGGCAAGCACTTTGTCTTCAGGCTGGAATTCTGTCTCACCATGGGGAATGATGACCTCACTTCCCCGGATCACGGCGATAAAAATCGATCCAGGAGGAAGGGATAGGTCTTTAATCTTTTTTTTCACGATGTGGGAAGAACGGGTGAGTTCCACTTCTACGATCTCCACATCTCCTGTTTTTAAGGTGAGCAAGGGAATCATCATATCTCCAGCCTTCACCTGTTCCTGAATAATCGCGTTGATAATCTTGGTAGCACTGACGGATGCATCGACCCCCAGCCCAGTAAAAAGCTCCTCGTTTCGCGGGTTGTTCACTCGCGCGATGGTCCGGGGTCGGAGGAATACCAATTTTGCAATCTGACAGATCACAAGATTGTCCTCGTCATTGCCGGTCGCAGCCACGATCACGTCTGCACGGTTCGCCCCGGCCTCTTTCAGAACCTCAACAGTGGAACCATCCCCCTCCATGATGCAGTCGTGAAACTCAAAAGCCAGGGTATTCACCTTAGCCCGGTCCTTCTCGATCAGCATCACCTCATGACCTCCCTTCATCAACAACCCTCCAAGATGATAGCCGACCTTCCCGGCGCCCACAATGATGATGTACATGGTCTCCTCCCTTAACTTTCCTGAATCACCTGCAACACTTCCTTCAAGACCAGATCTGTTGAGCAGACTGTCTCCAGACCCAACTCTTTATAGAGACCGGCTATCACAGAGTCATGGACCACAGTGATCACCCTTCCCACCTGGACATTCTTCTTCACCCGTTGGCTGATCATCAGATTGACGTTATCCTTTTCTGTGGACACAAAGAGCAGATCGGTTTTCTCCTGGAGAGTGGGGTGCACAAACTCCTCTATGAGACCATTCCCGACAATCCGTCCGCCTGAGAATTTCTCAGAGAGTCTTCGAAATGCCTGCTGATCTCTATCGAGAACCACCACCTGATGCCCCTCCTCATCGAGGCGGTTTGCCAGAACCGATCCTATTCTGCCACAACCGATGATCATCACTCGCATTCGACGCCTCCTTTTACGCTTCTGCAGAGAGTCTATCCACAATGACTTCACAGGGAGCCCGACGAAGTATCAGGTCTGAGGTGCGACCTAAAATCTCCTGAGCCCTCCGAATCTCGGTCCGGGTTCCCATGACGATCAGATCGGCCTCCCAGTCTCTTGCCGCCCTGATAATCTCCTCCCCTGCCATCCGACCTCGTCTTACTTCTCCCTTTGCCTGAAGCCCTCTGAGGGTGACAATGGATTCCCCCCTTTTTATGATCTCGTCTGCTTTGGCTTCAGCCTCCGGCATGGGCGCTTCCAATGGGAGCGTTCTCGGAACCTCAAGAACGGTAACCAGATAGATCTCTGCCTTCTGCTCTTCCCCCAAACGACAGGCCAACTCAATTCCCCGCTCTGAATAGGCGGTTCCCGAGGTAGGGACGAGGATTTTCTTGATCGCACCGACGGCTCTCCTCGCCTTGGCCGCTGCCAGAGGGATGGCTTTGGGCACGTGGAACATCCACCAGAGAAGTGCCGACATGGATGCTGCAAAGACGAACGCTAAGAACGCCCCCAAAAAGCTCATATGAAGCTCAAGTGCCATGACTCTTCCCTTTTTGCTGAAAGTAGGTCCAGATCATCCGAATTCGCAAGAGTCCGAAAAGAAGGAGGGCCACGGAAAAAATAAGGGACGGAACAGCCCACCTTACAAAAATCGTTTGCCAGAGGATATCGCTGCCCAGGACCAACATTAAGATAGTCGTGGTGATTTGAAAGTAATCGCGCCACCCAAGCTTATCAGGAACGGCTGGAGTCTTTAAGAGTGTCCTTTGGCTTCTCACGCTTGTCCCTTTCTGCTAGAGCAATCTTATATTGTTCGAGTAGATCGAATTCTTCCGCGGACGTCAGGATCTTCTTCTGCTCGTCTTCCCAGTTGTGTTTGACACTGCCCAGCAAAGGATAACCCTTTTTCTTCCGAAACCAGAAATAATAGATTAGACAAACGACAATCCACCCAGGGCCTGCAATACGACCAATCTCATGTGTCAAGATGACCTCAAACAGAATGAAACTGACCCCGATCATCCCGATAAATCCCAAGATGGGTACCTCCACGGTTTTTCCCTTATGATTCCATTTCATGTTGAGGGGCATCTTATAGGGCCGTGGAGAGTAAGGGTCTGAGAAACGAAGCTTGATCATGGAGACGAAGACGAGAAGGTATCCGCTCGCTGCTCCGAAGGCATACATATTTCCCAGTGTATCCATGGCACTTGGAGTTAGAAAAGCCAGCAGCGCCTCGAGCATCCCAATCAGGGAGAAAAAGATTATTGTCCGAACCGGTGTTCGATATTTCGGATGAACTTTGTCAAACCAGGGGGTGATCAGATGAAGCTCACTCATCGAATAGGTGAGCCGTGACGCTCCCATGACGCCGGTATTAGAGGAGATAAGGAGGATCGTTGCTCCCAGGATGGCCGCGAAAGGTCCAGCCATCGCACCAAAAACCGGGATGGCATGAGCGAGCTTGGCCACGGGGTCTCCCTGAGGGAATTCTTGCCAAGGGAGAACCCCAAGACCCATTGTAGAAAAGGCCAAAGCGAAGATGAACACCGTAAAAATCAAGGTGAGCGAGGTTCGAGGGATGATCGTGGCCGGCCGTCTCGTCTCCTGTGCTGCCTGCGAAATCGACTCCAGGCCAACAAACGAGATGATGGCCAGCGAAGAACCATACATAAATTCTCTCATCGTCGGGAATTGTGTCTTCCATTGATGGACAAAGAGTTCGGGTTTCCATGCGAAGAGAAATCCCAAAATAATGATTGAAGATTCCGTGATGATATCAATGGCTCCAATCACTTCATTGAAGAGGGACGATTCCCGAACTCCCCGGATGTTGAGCCAGATGAGGAAAGCAATGAGGAAAAGAGCCTCGGCGGCCCAGAAGGGATTAACCTTTTTAAAGATCCAGAGGTCCGTGGCGAAATAATCGGGGCTCACGCCTAGGAGATAAGGCATAAAGAAGTTCATATACCCCGACGATGCTGTGGCAAAGAGGGCGATGTCAATCGTATAGTCGAGCAGGAGCGCAACGCCCGCAGCGTACCCCCAGAAATCTCCGAGTCCCCTCAACGCATAATAATGGCCTCCGCCTGCAACCGGATAGGTAGAAGCCATCTCTGTATAGGAAAGCCCGATCATGATATAAATGATCCCGGCCACGAAGAAGGCCAGACTCGCCCCCCCATGGGCAGCCCCCATCACTAAGCCTAAGGCGGCATAGATATCTGCCCCCACATCGGCATATCCCCACATGTAGGAACCCCAGACCGTCACATCCCTCCGGAGCTCTACCTTCTCCACAGGACAAGTAGCTGATTTCGGTGCTTCCATTCCCATAAACCCCATGAAAAATCAAACCTCCCGGACTCTTATGTTCCCAATTTGTCTCCCGGGTGAGCCACACCGAGCTCTATGCCTCTGGACCGTCTCCATCCACTGCTGGTCAAGCGCTCGAGATTCGCCAGCGCCGACCCGTAGGAAGGATCGAGAGAAATGGCTGCCCGGTAGTGCTTTTGCGCCTCCAGACGATTCCCTCGAAGCTCCTCAAGAACTCCCAGAAGATTAAATGCTTCAGGTCTCGCAGGGTCGAAGGACACCGCCTTACGCACATGCTCAACCGCCGCATCGAAATGGAAATCCATAATCGCCTTCTTGGCAAGCTCAATCGAAGACGCGTAATCAATCGCCTTTTGCTCGTCAAGTTTTTCCCTGTCCATCACCCGGGCTACGATCTCTCGGATCTCATCAGGAACACATGGCTTCTGAACGAAATCGACAGCACCAAGCCTCATTGCATCCACCGCCAGTCCAACGGTCCCGTAGGCTGTTATAATGATCACCCTGATATCAGGTCTGATCTCCCGTAGCTGCCGGAGCACTTCCATCCCCTGTACTCCGGGCATATGAAGATCCAAGAGAACAAGGCCAAACTCTTTCCCTTTGAGCTTGCTGAGCGCCTCCTCCCCGTTTGCGGCGGTGTCAGTTTCTACGTCCAGAATTTCGAGAGCTTGGGATAGGGTTAGGCGAATATTTCTCTCGTCATCCACGATCAGGATGGGTTTGCCTTTCATAGGAACCTCTTTTCCTTTTCTCGCTAGGAGAAGGGGATCTTCGTCGATTCCGGGCCTTCGGGTCATAACTGTGGTCGATTCGCTTTCAACCAGTGTGACCCTCTCCTGCAAAACGCGCCCGAGGAGTATTCCGTGTGATCGGCGTTGAAGGTCTCCGATAAAGCGGAGGACCGGTCCAACCAGAGACGGGAAAGGAGCCCAGCGGTTTTGCCGTTTTTTGTTCTTACTCTGGCTTAATGCATCCTCAGGACGTTTTTGACGATTTCGAATCATGGCGCGCCTCCCAATCGCAGATCCGCCTCATCGCTTCCTGCGGAGATTGCGCGGATCTGAGACTCTGAAGAAGATATCTGTTTTGAGCTGCATGGCTGGCAAGACTTAAGATCTGAACTTGAATCTCGGGGGTTTCGGCAGGGGAAAGGATCAAGAAAACAATCTCAATCGGTTTCTCAGTGGATACATCTGAAACTCCCTGCCTGGTCAGACCCATGGCGATGATTGGAGTGTTAAGACCATTGACCCGCAGATGAGGGAATGCCACACCCTCATTGAAGAAGGTGGATCCCTGTTGCTCTCGTTTCAGAATGTCACTCAATAAGGCTTCAAGCTTACCCACCCCGCTATCTTTCACAAGCGCTTCTGTCAGTGTTCTGAGGACCGATTCTTTTTGAACAGGATGGTCCCAGATGAGAATCCGCCGGGGTGACAGCAATTGACTCAGTATCAGCCGAGTCGGGCAAAAGACAGCAGGTTCAGGCTCAGTTGCGACGGGCACTGTCTCCTTTGGGATCTCTGCCGGGTACCTTGTGACCGAAGGTTCCTCTTCGCGGGTATCGAGAACGATGAGGGTGACTCCGCTCGCATTCTTGATCAGATTGTCGACAATATTCTGGTTCTTCCCAAACCTCTTCCACACTGACTTCGGAGTTGACCTTCCGACGACGATATGTCCCACACGGTATTCCTTTGCAAACCTGAGGAGGGTGTCTGCAACGTTCTCTCCCTTGTAGGTAAACACCATGGCACCGAGTTGTTTCGCCAGAGTCAATGTGTCAGAGATGAAACGCTGACTCTGGGCATCGATGACGGTGGCTTCTTCGGAAGGAGTCTGGACATAGACTGCATACCAGTTTCGATTGAGCCTCCCTGCCAGTCGAGAGGTGTAGCGAAGAAGCTTCTCGCTGTTGGGTCCCCGGGAACTCAAACAGACCATCACCTGGTCCGGGGCCGCAGAATCCTCCTTCTCAAAAGTCTCCCGTCTTCTCAAATCAATCTGCGATGCAAGTTCACGAAGGGTCAGCTCACGGAGCACCTCAAGGTTTGACGCCCTAAAGAAATGGTCGAGGGCCACCTCGATCCGCTCCGGAGTATAGACCTTGCCTTCCTTCAAACGGTCTCTGAGATCCTCCGTGGAAAGGTCCACATTGACGATCTGGTCAGCCTCTGCAATCACACTGTCCGGAAGACGCTCCCGAACCTTGACCCCCACGGCCTTCTCAACCGTGTCGTAAAGAGTCTCAACGTGCTGAATATTCAATGTGGTGATGACATGGATCCCGGCAGCAAGGATGTCTTGCACATCCTGATATCGTTTATCGTTGCGGTTTCCAGGGACATTGGTGTGGGCAAGTTCATCCACGAGGGCGACCTGGGGCTTCCGGGCCAGGATTGCATCCACATCCATCTCTTCCACCACAATGCCTCGGTACTCTTGTCTGCGACGGGGAGTCATTTCAAGACCTTCGAGAAGCCTTTCGGTCTCTATTCGGCCGTGGGTTTCAACAAGGCCTGCGACCACATCAATCCCCTCTTCCTTGAGCCGACGACCTTCGAGAAGCATCTGGTAGGTTTTTCCAACACCTGCAGCGTAACCCAGATAGACCTTTAGCCGTCCACGCTGGCTGCGGCGAATCATCCAAAGGAAGGTATCGGCTTTGTTTTCAACCCTGTTGTTCATCGTTTTTCATCAAGATCAAGATTGAGCATCAACACGTTGACTCGCGGCTCACCCAATATTGCAAGAGTCCGCCCCTCCGTATGTTCCTCAATCCTTCTCAGAACAACCTCAACACTCATGCCCCTGGCCTTCGCCACTCGTCTGGCCTGGAGCAGCGCGTTTTTGACGCTAATGTGGGGATCAAGACCACTCGCTGAGGCCGTCACCGCATCAGCCGGGACTGGGGTATCAGGCGGCAATTCATTTTCGGCACGATAAGCAACAGCCCGGTTGCGCACTACATCGATCAGTTTTTTCGATAAGGGGCCCCAGTTCGTGGCCCCGGAATGGGCACCATCATATCCTTCGCCTGCTGCCGAAGGCCGCGGATGAAAATACTTTGGATCGGTAAACCCTTGGCCGATAAAGCTCGATCCAATGACTTTCCCGTCTCGCACGAGCAGCGAACCATTGGCCCTGTCAGGGAACAGCCCCTGGGCAAAAAACCAGATGATCAAGGGATAGACTCCACACAGAAGGACCGCCAGAGACAATGTGGCGATCAACGAAATGCGAAGTTCTCGAATGAGATCTTTCATGAGCCTTTTCCGTCTATTCTCATACGAGGCGGAGTGCGTTCACCATCAGGTCTACCAGTTTGATCCCAGGAAACGGAATGATGACTCCACCGAGGCCATAAATCAAAAGGTTGCGCCTCAGGAGTATTGCTGCACCTAAAGGCCGAAACCGTACTCCGCGCAAGGCCAGAGGGATGAGCGCAATGATGATGAGAGCATTGAAGATGACGGCACTCAGGATTGCGCTGAAAGGGGATTGCAGATGCATGATGTTCAGGGGAGCGATAACGGGAAACACTCCCACGAGCATGGCCGGGATGATGGCGAAGTATTTTGCCACATCATTGGCGATGCTGAAAGTGGTCAGCGCTCCACGGGTAATCAACATCTGCTTGCCGATCTCTACAACCTCAATGAGCTTGGTCGGATTCGAATCGAGGTCCACCATGTTACCGGCCTCTTTGGCCGCCTGAGTCCCCGTGTTCATGGCAACACCAACATCTGCCTGAGCCAAGGCGGGCGCATCGTTGGTGCCATCTCCCGTCATAGCCACAAGGTGTCCCGCAGCCTGTTCCTTTCGAATCAGAGCCAGTTTATCTTCAGGTTTGGCCTCGGCGATGAAATCGTCCACCCCTGCCTCTTTCGCAATAGCAGCAGCGGTAAGACGATTGTCTCCGGTAATCATCACGGTCTTAATACCTATTGCACGAAATCGTTCAAAGCGATCTCTCAGTCCGCCCTTTACGATATCCTTCAGATGGATGACACCCAGGACTCGTGCTCTTTCAGCCACCACGAGCGGGGTGCCGCCGGAGCGAGCGATGGTAACGACCGACGTTTCTACCTCCACAGGGAATTCACACTCGATGAAGTTCCTCACCGTGTCAGCGGCCCCTTTGCGGATCTGCCTGCCATCAAGATCAACCCCGCTCATCCTCGTCTGTGCTGTAAAGGGAATGAACTTTGCATTGGGCGTTTCAGAGATGGAGCGACCTCTCAAGCCGTATTGTTTGGCCAGGATGACAATGCTCCTGCCTTCGGGCGTCTCGTCAGCCAACGACGCCAGCTGCGCAGCATTGGCGAGTTCTTCCACCTTCACCCCCGCTGCTGGGAGAAACTCAGTCGCTTGACGGTCTCCTAAAGTGATAGTCCCTGTCTTATCCAGGAGCAACACATCCACATCCCCCGCTGCTTCAACGGCTCGACCGCTCATGGCCAGCA
>Ga0315281_10009366_pt1 | contig 13594 bp, 5 predicted proteins | sample YL17G07_0_MG_FD_204540 | JGI IMG/M metagenome (GOLD analysis project Ga0315281, IMG submission 204540) | Sediment microbial communities from Yellowstone Lake, YNP, Wyoming, USA - YL17G07_0 | ecosystem: Environmental > Aquatic > Freshwater > Lake > Sediment | place: USA: Wyoming | collected...
GACGGCAAAGGCGGGGCCGTCACCTTCGGCGCGCGTGACTGCTCCGTTCAAACCAAAAATCATCAAAAGATCATTGAACAAACCTACTCCACGGTTCCCTTGGCCGAACTTCGGGAGATGGAGGCCAATGTCCGCACGCTTTTTCAAAATCTCGGGTATCGCCTAGCGGGAACCGTTGAGTTTCTGGTCGAGGGGATGCCGGACGGGAGCCGTCGCTATCGCGTGGCGAACGTCAAGTTCATGGAGGTCAACACCCGGCTTCAGGTGGAACACACGATCAGCGAGATGTCCTTCGGGCACGATCTTTCCCGTCTCATGTACGAAGTCCTCGAAGGAAAACCGCTGCCGAAACAGGAAGACATCCGCCGCAAGGCCGTCTCGCTCGAAGTGCGGGTGACCGCGGAGAACGACGAGTTGAAGCCGCAGACGGGGACCATTGCGGAGATGCAGCTGCCGGGCGGGCCGGGAGTTCGAACCGACTTCAGCGTTTCGCAGGGATCCCGCGTCGGAGGCAATTATGATTCCATGATCGGCAAGATCATTGTCACGGAGGATCTCAGGGCCTACGACCCCACCCATATTGATGATGAAGAGGCGGCGATGAGGGAGGCCTGGGATCGGCTCCTGTTGCGAGCGGAGCGGGCCCTCAAAGAGACGCGCATTCACGGGTTGAAAACGAACCTGAGCATCGCCCTCCAAATGATCCAGTCTCAGGCCTTCCGCGACGGAAATGTCGACACAAAATGGGTTCCCCGATTTCTTGACGAGCGACGGCATCAGCCTTTTGATTTCGCCGAACATACGGACGCCGCCGTCGTCGCAGCCGCGATTAAGTCTTATTTGCGCCTTTTCAAGGCCGCCCGTGACTCCCAGTCGGATAGGAACCGGGTCTTCGACGAGCGTTCGCTCCCGCCTCGCGAAGGATATCGGTTCAAGATCATGATGGGGGGATTCGAATACGAAATCGCGGTTTCCGAGACGAGCCCCGGAGAGGCGGTGGTTCGCGTCAACGGGACGGCCGTTCTGGTGCGCTTCTATCCGGTGACCAGCCACCTCTATCGCATCGAGGTGCCGGGACTCGCCGAATTCAACAACTTCGAGGTCGGCATTGACGTGGAGGACGAAGATTACCGTATCCGCATCAAAGGAAACGACCACGAGTTCAAAATGGTGCCGCTCGGGGCTCAATATGATCCGAGCGTTCACGTCGCCCCGGTCGAAGGAAAATTTTGGCTCAACTATCTCCAGCCCAACCAGCCGGTGCTCAAGGGCCAGTCGATCGCCGTCCTCAACGTGATGAAGTCGGAGCAAGATGTTCCGGCGAGCCATGACGGAGTCGCTTCGCAGATCTTCATGGACAACCCCGATTTTGCGGCGAACGTCTGCCAGCCGTTGGCAAAAAAACAGCCGCTCTCGCGTATCGAGGCCGCCGTGGGTATTTTAGGCGTGGGAAAGCAGGATGTGGTTGCCGAAGTTCTGGTTAGAAATGGGGATCGAGTCGCGGCGGGGCAGGTGCTCGGCCGATTTCTCCGCAAGAAGGCGGCGGATGGTTCCACGGAGCAGAAGCAGGAATACGAAACGATCGAATTGAAGGCGGAGCGCGACGGCCTCGTCGAATGGGCCTTCGAAGTTCCTCCCGTCCAGACTCGAACCGTCTTGGTGAACGGCAAGCCGGTTGATGTCCGCGTCGTTCCCACCGAATGGAAGGGCGCGCGCGCCTTTTATCCGCCGGACCAGATGGAGAAGGATCCTCCCGAGCTGCGCGAGCTAAAAAAGAACGCCATTCATCCCCGGCTGGACCCTCTGAACCTCACGAAGGAAGGGCCGTTCGCCCTGATCAAGTTTGTCGAACAGAGAGAGGACAAAGCGAACGCCGTGCCGACGCCGCCTCTTCCGTTTTTTAGGAATCATCGGCATGATCCCGTGCTCGCCTATCGATTCGTAGGTAAGGACGAACGTTTCCGGGAGCTTCAAAGAGAGATTCTCTCGCGTCCGGAACTTCTGCCTCAGGTTATTCAAGATCTGGAGCATTACTATCTGGGCTACGACTATCCGAGCGATTACGTCGAACGGGCGATTGAGATCGTTCGAGAGGCCGTTCGGGCCCAAGCCGATGTGCCGGAAGACGTTCTGGCCTCGCTTCAGAGGCTGGCGGAGGTCTATCGCGATGTCTGGGCGCTGTTTGCCGCGACCTTCGATGAGATCTTCTACATCTTGGAGAGGCACGATTTCAGCCGAGGCTATCCCCGTCTCAGCCCGGAAGTCGAAAAGGCCCTCGTCACCGTAGCCAAACATGTAGGCATCCATGTTACTTCCGTGTCCCAGATACCTCCGGCCGAGCTGGGAGCGTTGATCCTGAGACTGAAAATGGCCCGGCGCGACCGCGGGTTGAGGCGCAGCCAATTCGAAAAAATTCTCGAAGCGGTCAAGCACACGCAAGACGGGCGTTTCACGGGAGTTCTGCGGGATCTCTACGAACGGGAACGGCGTCATCACGACCCGAGACAGCGGGACGCTATCCTCGATGCCTTAGCCTCGATCCATCCGGAGGTGCACCGCGAGTTGTCACCGGCTCGCCTCTCGTCGAGGCATCAGGACAAGTATGAAGAGTTCATTCACGACCGGCTCTTTGACGTGAAACAGCAGGAGAGGACCCTCGTTGAAAGCAGCATCTTCGGTGAATCCTATGATGGTCCGAGGAAGTTGCCGCGGGAGGTTCAGTCCTTTGTCGACGATCTCCAGCGAAGCCGGCCCAAGGCCAAGATCCGGCGAGTCCGAACGCCTTACAACTCCGTTTTCGCGTTTGAAGTCGTCGACGATCGAGGCCGGAGCTTGGTGGCGGTGGCGCATTGGGCGGGCGAAGTCAATTTTACGCGCGATCATCGGAACCACATCATGGGAGCGGCGGATATCGAAGATCTCGCCCGCGACGCGGCCCGTTCGATTCACATCTATCGAGCCCTTCATCAGCAGCTTTCCAAGCGCGAGGAATTGAGGTCCCGCATCGGGTCTGATTTCACTCGTAATGAAATCTATCTCTTGGCTCATTCGGGGCGCATCGGAATGGATTTTGCGCCGGAAGGCTCTCCCGGCTCGGAAGATCCGACGCGCGTGAATCTATCGACGGTTAACCGGATGGCGGGAAATGTCGAAGCCTTCTTCCATAACGCTGAAATCACGATGACGAACCTCGTTTTTCGCCGGCAGCAAGCCGATGGATCGAGCTCTAAGGAAGAGAAGTTCGCGGTGCAAATGGCCCGTGGGACACAGGGACTTCAGGTCGGCCCGCGAAGCTATAACGAACTCTTCCAAAAAGTGAACAAGACGGAAGAGATGCGTCAGATGGGCAAATGGCCAGTGGAAGATCAGGCGAGTGAGTTTTTTGACGAAGGGAAATTTGAAGTCCTGGAATTCGAGGATGTCGACCATCGCTGGGTGCCTCGAAAAGATCTGAAGGGGAAAGAGACCCTTATGTTTGAAGGAGGGCAGCAGAAGGCCGAGATCCGCGCGGGCGTCGAGTATGTCCAGATTCGTGCCACCAACGGGGCCCTCTTGGCCCGCGGTCTGGTGGAGGGGCACGAGTACTACGGCTATTTTACGGATTACCGTGTGGCCGGAGGGGCCTTTGGGAACGCCGAAGGGACCAAGCTTGTCGCCGCGAATCTCTTTGCCTACCTCGATCAGATACCGCTCGTCGTGTTCAACGACGGCGCGGGGGCGAATATTAAAGAGGGAACGATCTCCCTCGACCGATCGGCGGAAGATTTCATGATGAAGGTGATTGCGGGAGGTTACGGCAATCCCGAGAGATTCCTCCGGTATATCAACCATCACCCCGATCAGGTCCTGTTCCGCGGGTTGATCGACGCTTATCGGCGGAATCGGCAATTGGACGACGCGAGCTTCAACGATCTGGTGGCCCGCGTGAAACATCAATTGCTGAAGATCGCCGCGCAGATCGGGGCGGGCATCGGCATGGTGGTCTATGGATCCTCGCTGGAAGAGTTTCAGTTGATGGTCAATCACCCGAACGCCTATCGGGAATTGACGGGCGCTTTCATTATTGAAGCGGAGACGGGGCAGAGGGATACCGATTACAACATGGGAGGCGCTCCTCTGCACGCCTCTATTTCAGGCGAGATCGACCGGTCCTTTTCATCCGTGAAGGGGTTGTTCGAAGGAGTGAAGCTGAAGCTCCGATTCTTCGATGCCCGGCGCATGACGGCCGTTGGCCGTCGCGTTGTCGATGCGAACGCGCGGACCGCGGACCTCCGCGATCAGGATACGGACGTCTTAAGCGCGTCCGAGATCTCCACCTTTGTCGACCGTGGCGAGATTATTCCGTTCAAGGGCGAAATGGTTCAGTCCCGCGGCGCCATTACGATGTTCGCGCAATTGGGCGGCGTGACGGTCGGCATCTTGGGCGCGCGCACCCATTCGGGATTCGGCAGCGAATCCGCGGTCTTTAAGGCGACGCAGTTGATCGAAGCGGCGGATAAGACGCGGTCGCCGATCATCAAGATTCTGGGAAAGTCCTTTGTGGATCCTTATCGCGATGGATCCGCGGACGCCGTGAGGGCCTGGGATGATTACGAAACCCAATTGCAGAAATCCGTCGTTCCTCACATCGCCCTGAGCCTGGATCCCGAGGGGATTCACGCCACGAACGTCTATCGCGACACGGATATCAAGATCTATGTGAATCAAGGGAAGCTGAACGAGTCCCAACCCGAAGGCCGGGAGGCACTCGATCGCATTAAGAGGTCCGGATTCGAGATCTTTGAAAAACTCGAAGACGCGTTTGATTTTATCGCGAAGATCCTCCCCTTTCTCAATCATGAACGGGCCGCCTTTTCTGCCTTGCCGAATACCGATTCCATCGATCGCCCGACGGAAATAGCCAGAGCTCTTCTCTCGGACGACCACGCCGTCTCCTACGATTCGCGAGCCGTGATTCAGGATATCTTCGACAAGGGAAGTTTTGTGGAATTGGGGCGGGGATTCAATCTGCCGAACGAAGGACCCAGTTTGATTGTCGGGCTGGCCTCGCTGGGGGGGCGTCCGGTCATGCTGGTCGCCGACGATGTGCAGGTCCAAGGAGGGACCGCCGACGCCTTGGGCGCCGAAAAGTACCGACGCGCCAAGCAGTTGGCGAGACTCCTCAATCTTCCCGTGGTTTCCTTAGGTGATTCGCCGGCCTTCAAGCCGGGCCGGCTCGAGGAGCAAATGCGTATTCAAGGGCGCGGGGCGGACTCGATCCGTGAAAACGTTCTCTCGGAAGTCCCCGAGGTCCATGTCCTTCTCCGCAGAGGATTCGGCGGCCGGTACATCCAGGATGCCCATCCCTGGCTGCGTCCGGGGACGCGCCTTCTTATCGTGCGAGGCGCGATGGCGGCCGTCATGGGTCCCGAGGGCGCTGTTTCTTTATTTGAGATGCGTCGATTTGCGGACCTGCGGTTCTCGGACCCCCTGCAATACGAACAGACCAAAAAGCAAAAGGTTCGCGAGTACAGGGAAAACGGATGGGGAAACCCGGCGGATCCGATCGAACGTAAGGTGGCCGATAGGGTGATCGCGAAACAAGACATACGCCGTGAAATTCACGCGGCTCTGCATCAGGCCGATCTCGATGTGGAGACGGCTCATCGCCTTCGATACAACGTTCTCACGACGCGCGAGCGGCGGGTCGCCTCTCTGATCGAAAGAGCGGAGGCCCTGGGTTTTGAGGCGCGGGCCCGCTCGCTCGGCGAAGGACGGGACGAGATCGAGATTCGAGGAGCCGGGGGAAGCTCGACGATCGATGCTACGGAACTGGATCAGTTCTTCCGTCGCATTCCCGAGGCGACTCCGGCTCAGCTCGAGTGGTACTTATCCCAAGGAGCCGATTTCTCGGATCGCCTGCAGGTCGTGGCGGCCCGCCAACAGCTGCTTTCATTGAGGGAGACTTTAGGGCTGCCCGTCGAGGAGCGGCCCGATGGCACTCTCGTCGTCGGCGCCGGCCAAGTCTTTGCCACGACGGAAAAGCTTCTTCAGAGATACGTGGCGCAAACCGCCGTCGATCGCATCTCTCTGTTGATCAAGACCGCCGGAGCCGAGGTCACGCGACGATTCCACTTTGATGAAACGGATTCGACGATGACGCAAGCCAAGAATCTGGCGGAGGAAGGGGCATCGGACCGGACGATCGTTACGGCGGGGTTCCAGACGGCCGGACAGGGAAGAATGAACCGGACTTGGTATTGCCCGCCGGGCAAGGGAATGATGATGTCCTACATTCGCCGCCGGCCGACGCAGGACGCCGAGGATCAGGTTCGGATTCAGTACGCCGCCTCGTTGGCGATGGCGCGCACGCTTGCCGAATTCGGGGTGTCGCCGCAAATCAAATGGCCGAACGACGTTTATCTCAACAACCGCAAGATCGCCGGCATTAAGGTCGACCATCATCGCGATTATCAGATCATCGGCATCGGCGCGAACGTAAATACCGGCCCCGAAGAGTTTCCCGATGAGATTCGGGAGATCGCCATCTCGCTCCGTGCGGTGACCGGTAGGGAGGTTCCGCTCCGGGATTTCGAGACGCGATTTGTTGGTCATCTCGAGGAGGCTCTGGGGCAGACCAGCGACCAGGTCTTCTCAAGTGTGGAGGCCAGCGCCCTGTACCGTCCGGGAGATAAAGTGAGCGCGCTCATTTACGATAAAGACGGGGCTTTGCAGCGCCGCGTTACGGGAACCGTCATCGGCATCGATCGTCCAAGCGGAAACCTAATGGTTCGTGAGGACCTTACAGGCCAGACCCAACCGATCCCTGAAGACAACGAACGAGTCACGATCCGGAAAAATGGATAAAATGACCATATATTGTCATTTTTGTTCCATTTCGTCCCGCGCTATGTAAGATACCCACAACATTCTCAGTTTTTCGCCGATTAGAGACAAGCCAATACTAAGGAGGGATCGATGCAATCAATCTCCCCGGTTTCCATACTGATTGTTCCCGCCGCAGGGTCGATGTCCATGCAGCAACTGCTGGCATCTGATAGGAACGTTGTCCCGCGAGAAGGTTTCCTGATGGCGCAACAGGAGCCCGCCTGGAAAAGCGATGATGCCATGCGGCCACATCCGTTCTGGAGGACTTACGAATCGTCGCTTTTGCACCCCGCCGTGCAGGAAGCCAAAGCAAGGTCGGACTCCGGCATGAACCCTATCGAAGAGGCCCATTGGAATGCCGTCGTCGATCAATTGGTTCAAGCCGGTATGGCGGTGCGTTCCGATGAAGCGGTGAAACTCATGGCGGCTGTCCGCGTTCGGAGCCGCGGTGTCCGGTCCCTTCCGATCTATGATATCGATAGCCTCAAATCGTACGTCTTGCTTTATACCAGAAGTCCGATGCCTGCCGGAGTCGCCATAGAACCCGTTGATTACGATTCGCTGAGTGTTCGTGTGAGGAGTCTTTCAGCCGCCATGTCTGAAGGGAGGGCGACGGAGGCGGACCGCGAGCTTCATGATCGTCTTGTGAGAATCATGATTGGCAGAGTCAGCGATCATATCGACTCGATGATCAGAGGCGCTCAATAATCGCCGCCGGCGCCATGCCGTGGCCGGTGCAGAGGGTGACGAGGCCGTAGCGTTTGTTGGTCCGTTCCAGTTCGTCCAAAATAATTCCTACGAGCATCGCACCGGTCGCGCCGATGGGATGACCCAGGGCGATCGCGCCGCCGTTGACGTTTAGCTTATCCCAAGACGCCCCATCCTCTTTGAGTTCCTTCAGCCACGCCATCGGCACCGGGGCGAAGGCTTCGTTGATTTCGTAGAGGTCGATGTCCTTGAGTTTGATGCCCGCTTTGGCGCAGATCTTACGCGTGACCGGAATCGGGGCCAGGAGCATGATGACGGGATCGCTTCCGATCTGGGCGGTAGTGACGATCCGGCCCCGGGGCTTTCGCCCGATCTTTTCAACGCCCTTTTTGGAGGCGATCAGAACGGCGCCGGCGCCGTCGACGATTCCGGAAGAATTGCCGGCGTGGATGACGCCGTCGTCTTTGAAGACCGGCTTGAGCTTGGCGAGGCTCTCGGCCGTCGTCCCCGGACGCAAATGCTCGTCTTTCTCGAATAGAACTTCTTTTCCGTCGGGAGTTTTGACCTTTACGGGAATGATTCCCTTCGCAAATCTCTTTTCTTCCCACGCGACTGCGGCGCGACGCTGGGATTCCGCGGCGAATTCGTCGATCTCCCGGCGGTTGAAGCCGTATTTCTCCGCGATCATCTCGGCCGAGATCCCTTGGGGAACCAGGTTGGGGAAGCGTTGCGCGAAGAGGGACTCTCCGACGTTGAAATCGATCGCCATCGGCACGCGTGTCATGTGCTCGACTCCTCCCGCGATCATGACGTCTTCCTGGCCGGACATGCAGGCATGGGAGGCGGCGATGACGGCCGTGAGTCCCGAGCCGCAGAAGCGGTTCACGGTGTACCCGGAGACTTCGAGGGGAAGTCCGGCGCCTAAGACCGCTTCGCGGGCGATGACGTTGTCCTGCTCGCCCCGCTGGCTGACGCAGCCGTAGATGACGTCTCCCACGAGCTGAGGGTCGAGCTGATTGCGGTCGACAAGTGCCTTGAGGGGAGCGACGGCCAAATCAATCGCGTGGGTCTGCGATAAGCCTCCGTTTCTCTTCCCGCGAGCGGTGCGTACGGCATCGAGGATGTAAGCTTCCGACATGTTTTCTCCTTTAGTATTTCTCTCATCCACACTTTCTGTGGAAAAAGTGTTGAAACATAAGTCAGGGTCAATTAAATAGTAAATAATAACAATGCATTAGATCGGATCGCCCAAGAATTGAGCAGTATTTTTTGTGACTTATCCACAACTGTGGTTGAACTGTGAATATATATGGTCACCTATGGTCACTGGGGATGGCGATCAATGATTTCAACTTGAGCCCGAGGGCCTCGTCCATTTTCACCACCTGATAATAGTTAAGCTTCTTTTTTCCCCAGCCTTCCATGTCTTCCCGAATCATTCCTAGGGCCTTAAAGGCCGCGAGGGCGTTTTGAATCGTAAACTTGCTGGCGGCCTCCGGGTTTTGGATCTCTTCCTTAATATAGAGAATGCGGGAGCGTTCCAAGATGAGGTCGATCAATTCGCGCTTCTCCCAGCGCCGCTGTCCGATCTCCGCAAGCGTTTTCCAGACGACGTAGTAGCTCTCCAGAAAACTTTGAATCGGCGCCGAGAGAAGGGCCAGCAAAGGATGCTCCTTCTCCACGTGAAGACTTTCCCCGTCCGGACGCGTGGCCCCGGATTGGTTGAGATAGTCCAACAATCGTTGCACATGGGCCTGCAGGGGTTGCCGGCGGCTGAAGGTGAATTCCTGCTGAAAAAGGTCTTGGAGGGAGGAGAATTCGTCGTAAACCTCTTGCAAAGGAACGACCGCTGACTCCTTCTTGCGAAGGATGGCGGCAAGTACGCCCATCGAGACGAAAAAATGAACGGAGGTATTTTTATAGTAGTCCAGCAACGGCCGCTTCTCCTCGACAACGCGATAGAGGGCTTCTTCGTGATCCCGATATTCCTCGATCAAGCCCGTGCGCGCGTAGGTGCGGAGCGAATCCCGAATCGCGATGCGCTGATAGTTTTGAAGAGGTTCGGATAGCCGGCACTCCTTGAACTTCAAATAATCCAAATAGGCGTCGATCTTGGAATAAACTTCGGACTCCGAAATGCTTCGCTCGGGGTGGGTGAGAAGGGCATTGGCGGTCAAGGAAGCCGGCGTCACGATGGCCGACTTGTTGATGCCGTAGGTGAGTTCATAGGCGAAGTCTTGGACCCTTTCGCGGAAATTGGATTTGTCGGCTCCTTGGAGAAAATCCTTCATGGGGAAATAATCCTTCATGGAAACGGCGTCTCCCAAACGAACGTAGACTTTGCCCTTTCGCCGCTTGAGGTGCTTTCGCAATTTCAGCAGATCCCAAAAGTTCTCGTCCTTCTTGTGTGCGCCGGCCTGTTCCTCCGTGTAGGATTTGTCTTCAAGCACGGATTCGTAGGTAAAGGACGTCGGCACCAAAATCACGTCTTCAGACGCGCCGTTGGCATAGGCCTGGGCGATGGCCGAAAGGATGCCCATGCGCGGTGACAGAAGCTTGCCCGTGCGGCTGCGCGTGCCCTCGATAAAAAACTCCAGACAGGATTTCTCACGGATCAAGTCCTCGATGTAGGCCTGGACGGACATCGCATAGAGTCGGTTGCCGTCGTAGGATCGGCGGATGAAGAAGGCTCCCGATTTTCGGAAAATGGCGCCCAGGGGCCAAAAGGAGAGATTGGCGCCGGCGCAAATGTAAGGAACGGGCATCGATTGGAGGTGAAGCACGTAGGACATGATGAGGTAGTCCATATGGCTTCGGTGGTTTGGGACGAAGACGACGGGCTTTACGCCCAGGAGGGGGCGGATCTTTTCCAGAGCTTCGGTGTTGACTTCGATTCCTTCGTAAATGGTCTCGAAGATCCAGGTGAGGAGAAAATCCCAAAAGGGCATGGTGAGGTAGCTCAAGTCCGAGGCGATTTCGTGAAGATATCCGCGAAAGGTCTGTTCCACATGCTCGAGCGACATCCCGCACTCCCGGGCGAAGGCCTGCAAATTCTCCTGAACGGTCTTCTGATCGAGAATGGATTCGATGACCTCGCGGCGTCTCTTGGGAAGAACGAGGGGGATGTGGCGCGTCTTGCTTCGGAGATAGTTTTGCGTGGAGACGAACACGCCCTTGAAGACATTCCTCACCATCAGGGCGACCTTTTGAAAAAAGGCCAGCACCTTCTGCTCGATGGTGACGAAATCGAATTTCTGGGACATGAACGCATCGTAGTCTACGGGACTTTGTGTTGCAAGCAGACTTGGAGGAGGTTACAGGACTCGAAACATGAGTCGCATCCGAAAGCTGCCGGAATCCCTGATCTCGAAGATCGCCGCGGGCGAGGTGATCGAGAGGCCCTTTTCCGTCATTAAGGAACTCGTCGAAAACTCCATCGATGCCGGCGCCTCCTTGATCGACGTCGACGTGGAGGACGGGGGGCGAAAGCGGATGACCATTCTGGATGATGGTCTGGGCATGTCGCAGGAAGAGGCGCTGCTGGCCCTCGAGCGCCATGCCACCAGTAAACTTCAGAGCGAAGAAGATTTGTTCCGGATTCAGACCCTCGGTTTTCGAGGGGAGGCCGTGCCGTCGATTGCCGCCGTCTCCCATATGACGTTGGAGACACAGAGTCGAGGTTCGGAAGAGCCGGCGACGAAGATCGAAATCCAAGGGGGAGAGATTAAAAAAACCGGACTGTCTTCCTTGCCTCAGGGGACCCGCATCACGATCGAGAATCTCTTCTTCAATACGCCGGCTCGTTTGAAGTTCCTCAAATCGAAGGAGACGGAGTTTTCGCACATCGCGGCATGGATCGAGTCGATCGCTCTCTCACGGAGCGACGTTGGTTTTACCCTCAAGCACAACGGTAAGACCGAGATCAAGACCGCGCCTCGGACCGAAGTGAAAGAGCGGATCGGCGATATCTTGGGAAGGGACGTCGCCGAGTACCTTCATCCGGTTTCGGCCAATAGGGGACAACTGAGGCTTGCGGGTTACGTCTCCGATCATCGGATCGGCTCGACGTCGGCGAAGTCGCTCTACTTTTTCGTCAACGGCCGTATCGTGCGCGACCGGACCCTTCAGCATGCCGTCCTGGCAGCCTATGAAAATCTTTTGATGAAACATCGGTATCCCTGGGCGGTGCTCTATCTCACCGTTCCGCCGGAATTCGTGGACGTGAACGTCCATCCGACCAAGAGCGAAGTGCGTTTTGCGAACTCCAGTTTGATGCACGAATTGGTGAGGGAAGGGGTGCGAGCGGTACTGGGCGCCGACCGGGGAAGAGTGCCTGCGGTCGATGGAGAACTGAAGGCAAGGCTTGGTGGAGGAGCCGAGGACCTGTCTGAGCCCCGCGCGGAATCAGATCCTATGACGCGGCCTGTTTTCGGGCGAGTTCCGCAGGCGACGGAGCCAAGCCTTGCCTTCAGTTCTCAATTCCGAATCCTCGGTCAAGTCCATAGCACCTACCTGATCTGCGAAACGCCGGACAAGTTGATCCTCATCGACCAGCACGCCGCTCACGAACGCATCGGTTTCGAGAAGTTAAAAAAACAGTACGAAGACGGCGGCATCCACAAGCAACAACTTCTCATCCCGCAAAACTTCGATCTGCTTCCTTCGCAATGCGAAATCTTGAAAAAATATTTGGAAGATTTGACCCGCGTCGGACTCGAGATCGAGTTTTTCGGAGGCAATACGTTCATCGTGAGATCGACTCCCTCGCTGCTGGATGGAACCGACATCGTCGAACTTGTTCGGGAGTTGATCGAGAGCCTGGAATCCTTCGAAAAGCTCACGCCTCTCGACGAACGCATTCATGAAGTCTTGGAACGCATGGCCTGTCATCGCCAGGTGAGGGCGGGCGATCGTCTCTCCAACGTAGAAATCGAAGCCCTGCTCGCGGAGATGCAGTCGACGAAATTTGCGGGCCAATGTCCGCACGGCCGCCCGTCCGTTCTCGAAGTCCCCTTCAATGAGATGGAAAAGTGGTTCAAAAGACGACTTTAGATCCGATTCTCGTCATTTGCGGTCCCACGGCTGCCGGTAAGACGGCCGCCGCGATCGAAGTGGCTCGTGCGATCGACGCGGAGATCGTCAGCGCCGACTCGGGTCAGATCTACCGAGGTTTGGACATCGGCACCGCCAAGCCGACGCTCGAAGAGCGAGGGAGGGTCCGGTTTCATCTGATCGATATCCTCAATCCCGACGAAGCCTTTTCTGCGGCCGATTTCCGGGCGCGAGCGCTTGAGGCGATCGCCGATATTCAGGCGCGAGGGAAACGCGTGATCGTCGCGGGGGGGACCGGCTTATACCTTCGGGCGCTCGAACAGGGACTCTTTGAAGGTCCCGGCGCAGACCCTGGGATTCGAGAGGAGTTGGAAAGGCGAATTGAGAGCGAAGGGGTGGAGTCTCTCCATCGGGAATTGGAATCCATTGACCCGGAAGCGTCCAAGGCGATTCCTTCAAAGAACCGGCATCGCTTGATCCGCGCCTTGGAGGTCTTCCGGGTGACGGGACGGCCGATTTCGGAGCATTGGAGAGAACATCGGTCCGCGGGCGATTCCATGGGCGCGACATTCCTTAAATTCGGCCTCGATCCGCCTCGGGAGGAGCTGAGTCGGCGCATCGACGAGCGCGTGAACGAAATGATTCACAGGGGCCTTGTCGCGGAGGTCCGAAAACTGGTAGAAAAATGGGGTTCAACGGCGTCGGGGCTCAAACTCATCGGCTACAAGGAAATCTTGGCTCATCTGGAAGGCCGGTCGTCCCTTGAGGACGCCGTCCGTTTGCTGCAGCAGCATACCCGGCAGTATGCCAAGCGTCAGAGGACGTGGTTTCGTAAGGACAAAGAGATTCAATGGGTTAGCGGCATGACGAAGATCATACTGGGACTTGACAAAGTAGATCTCACTGTTAAAGTGCGCGCGAATTTTTCACCGACCAAAGAGTGATTTTTAGCGACTATGCAAACGAC
>Ga0315281_10009368_pt1 | contig 13593 bp, 10 predicted proteins | sample YL17G07_0_MG_FD_204540 | JGI IMG/M metagenome (GOLD analysis project Ga0315281, IMG submission 204540) | Sediment microbial communities from Yellowstone Lake, YNP, Wyoming, USA - YL17G07_0 | ecosystem: Environmental > Aquatic > Freshwater > Lake > Sediment | place: USA: Wyoming | collected...
CGAATCATTCAGGCGTTAAACCCGCTTCACAGGGCTTACGAGGTGATTTTTGTGGATGACGGTTCGGATGACGGGACTTTCGAGGAATTAAAGCATTTGCCCGCTCCCGTTAAAATCATCCGTTTCCGCCGTAACTGGGGTCAAACGGCGGCCATGGATGCAGGAATCAAGGCGGCGAAGGGCGGCATCATTGTTACCATGGATGGCGATTTGCAGAACGACCCTGCCGATATTCCGCATCTGATAAAGAAAATGGAGGATGACAACCTCGATGTGGTTTCGGGGTGGCGGAAAGACCGTCATGACCCTTTCATGAAAAAGTTTATCTCAAAGGTTGCGGGGGTGCTCCGGGGAATCCTGGTTAAAGACGGGATTCACGATTCAGGATGCACGCTGAAAGCTTACAAAAAGGAATGTTTCTCGACCGTCGACTTATACGGCGAAATGCACCGCTTTGTGGTGGCCTTGCTCATGCTAAAAGGCTATAAAGTCGGCGAAGTGGTGGTTAAGCACCATGCCAGAAAGCATGGCGTGACCAAATACAGCCTGAACCGAACGGTGAAGGGGTTTCTGGATATGCTGAGTGTGTGGTTCTGGAAGAAGTTCGCCAACCGTCCCCTGCATCTTCTCGGCGGGGCGGGACTTTTTATGATTTTGGCAGGTGTTCTGAGCGGCGGCTTGGCTGTTTACAAAAAGCTCTTCCAGGGCGTGGATCTTTCCGATACCGCATTCACCGTGCTGACCATGTTTCTCTTCTTTTTTGGCTTATTCATGTTTATCGCAGGAATTCTGGCGGACATGATCAGTAAAATCTATTTTGCAAATTCGCGCGACAGGGCTTACCTGATTGCGGAAGTAATAGAAAAAAATTGATGGTAGAAAGCGAACAAGTCATTCAGGTAATAAAGAAGGCAGGAAAAGCCATTCTGGACCTCTATCATTCCGATTATGCGGTCTACAAAAAGGACGACAAATCTCCCGTAACAGAGGCGGATATTTTGGCGGATAAAATCATAGCCGATGGACTTGCTTCATACGGCTACCCCATTCTTTCCGAAGAATCGGCCGATGACCTCACGCGGCTCACGGCCGAGCGTGTGTGGATTGTGGATTCGCTCGACGGCACACAGGATTTTTTAGATAAAACCGATGAATTCTGTGTGATGATTGGGCTATCTGAAAAAGGAAAAGCGATTGCAGGCTGGGTGTATATGCCGGCTACGGATAAGCTGTATTATGCAAAAAAAGGGGAGGGGGCTTATCTGCAAATGGGATCATCCGCACCCGTTCAGATTCACGTTTCAAGGCAGTCCGATATTCATCGGGCAAAGCTCGTGGTCAGCCGGAACCATCTGAGCCGACCTATTGAAGAAGCCGCTAAAAAGCTGGGCGTAGGGGAAATGGTCCTGTGCGGAAGCAATGGGGTAAAAATGGGGCTGGTGGCCGAGGGAAAAGCCGACCTATTTTTCAATCCGACCGACAAATTCGGCCAGTGGGATTGTTGCGCGCCTCAGATCATAGTAGAAGAAGCGGGCGGAAGAGTATCAGGAATCCATGGCGAAGCGCTGGTTTATAACGGAAAAGAGCAGAAAAATCCCTTTGGCGTGATTGCCTCCAATGCTATACTTCACGGGCAGGTGATTGGCGTTTTCTGATACATGTATTACCCTTGCCTTTTCCTTTGCCTTTGCCCTAATTCGCGGTAAAATTTGCTACTAAAACGAATTGTAAATGGAAGGATACAACTTAAATTATCTGGAACAGCTGGAAGCCGAGAGCATTCATATCTTCCGCGAGGCGGCGGCAACGTTTAAAAATCCCGTTCTGCTCTATTCTATTGGCAAGGATTCTTCGGTGCTACTTCGCCTTGCTCAGAAAGCCTTTTATCCGGGAAAGATTCCTTTCCCGATGCTTCATATCGACACGGGCTACAAATTCGACGAGATGATTGAGTTCCGCGATTATGTTGCCAAAAAAGCGGGCGCCCGTTTGATTGTGCACAAGAACATGGAACAAAAGGCATTGGATCTCAGTCCCGATCAGGCGCACACCGACAACTACATTTACCTCAAAAAGACCAAACCGCTTCTGGAGGCCATCAAAATACACCAATTCGATGCCGCATTCGGAGGGGCGCGACGGGACGAAGAAAAATCCCGTGCTAAGGAAAGGATTTTCTCCATTCGCAGTGAATCCTCCGTCTGGGATCCCAAAAATCAGCGACCGGAGCTTTGGCATCTGTACAACTCGCGACTCGGAAACGGCGAGAGCATGCGTATTTTCCCCTTATCCAACTGGACAGAAGCCGACATCTGGATGTACATCCGTAAAGAAAATATCGAAATCGTACCCCTGTATTATGCCGAGGAACGGGATGTGATAAAACGACATGGGGTTTATCTTCGAATCGACCGTTTTGTTCAGGCCAAGGACGGGGAAAAAGTGGAGCGAATCATGTGCCGTTACCGAACGCTGGGTTGTTCGCCATCAACGGGCGCCATTCCTTCGAGCGCACGGGATCTGGATACCATCATTCAGGAAGTGATTCTGGCGAAAAAATCAGAGCGCGAAACCCGTGCCATCGATCACGGCTCGGATGCTTCCATGGAACAGAAAAAGAAAGAAGGCTATTTTTAATAAAACTTAGTGCGTAGTGCGATGTGCGTGGTGCGTGGAGATTTCACTCCGCACTTCGCACTCTGCACTCCGCACAAACCGTGAGAAATTTATGACAACAGCCACCAGTAACGACAACATCGAGTTATTGCGAATGACCACGGCCGGTTCCGTGGACGACGGAAAATCCACCCTAATAGGGCAGCTTTTGTACGGATGCAACGCTATCTACGAAGATCAGTTTGCGGCGGTGGAAAAGACGAGCAAAAAGAAAGGCATGAATGAGGCCGATTTGGCGTTACTCCTCGACGGCTTATCTTCCGAGCGCGAACAGGGGATCACGATTGATGTGGCGTACCGTTATTTTTCCACTCCCAAACGTCGCTTCATTGTTATGGATGTGCCGGGACATGAACAGTACACCCGAAACATGATCACGGGTGCTTCCAACGCGAACTTAGCCATGATTCTGATCGACGCCAGAAAGGGCTTAATCAAGCAGTCCAAACGTCATCTTTTCATCGCCACTTTGCTCGGAATCCCTCACATTGCCATCGTCGTGAATAAAATGGATGCGGTGGATTTTGATCAGGCGGTGTTTGAAAAAATTAAGTCCGATATTTCCATGTATGCCGCCAAACTGAATCTGAAGGATTTGCAGTTCATTCCGATTTCCGCGCTCAAAGGCGATAATGTGACGAAAAAGAGCGAGCAGATGAAATGGTTCACGGGCGATACCGTTCTTGGATATCTGGAGAATCTACAAATCACCATCGACCGTAACCTCATCGATTTCCGTTTCCCCATTCAGTATGTCATCCGACCCAATCAGGATTTCCGCGGGTATGCAGGGATGATTGAAGGCGGAGTCATCAAGAAGGGGCAAAAAGTGACCATTCTTCCTTCAGGCAGAAAATCCAGAATCAAATCTATCTACATCGGCGAAAAGGAAAGGGATTATGGGTTTAATCCCGAGAGCGCCCTTCTTACACTCGAAGATGAAATTGATGCAGGCCGTGGCGATATGATTGTACGTGAAGACAACACCCCCGAAGTATCGAAAGAATTTGAAGCGATGGTGGCGTGGTTTTCAGAAACCCCTCTGGAAAAGGACCGAAGCTACATTCTAAAGCACACCACTAAAGAAACCCGTTGTTTTGTAACGGAGGTTGGCTACAGGATGAACATCGACGATCTGCACCGCGAAGAGGCTGACCACCTTGAATTCAACGAAATGGGACGGTTGAGTATCAAAACTTCCGAGCCCATCATGATCGACCCGTATTCCAACAACCGAAGCACAGGAAGCTTTATTCTGGTCGATGAATTCACGAATAACACGGTAGCGGCGGGAATCATTGTAGAAAAAAAGAAAGCCGATGAACTGGATTTAAAGAATGGACAGCTGAAAGTGGAGAAAGGAGCGATTTTATGGTTTACCGGACTTTCCGGTTCAGGTAAAAGCACGATTGCTGACAAAATCCACCACTTGCTCCAAAAAAATAAAGTCGCTTCCGAGCGACTGGATGGCGACCTGCTGCGCGACAATCTTTGTAAAGATCTCGGCTTTTCTAAGGAGGACCGTCTGGAAAACATCGAACGCGCCGCCTTCCTTGCCAAAATGCTTTCACGCCATGGTGTCATCACCATCGCTTCCTTCATTTCACCCGATAAGGCTCAGCGGGATCGTCTGAAGCAGTCCATGGAAAATTTTGTCGAGATTCATGTTTCTACGCCTCTTGAAATCTGTGAAAAGCGGGATGTGAAGGGGCTTTATAAAAAGGCGCGGGCAGGTGAAATCGGGCAGTTTACGGGTATTTCCGATTCGTACGAGGCTCCGACTACTCCGCACCTAGAACTCAAGACCGATCAGGAGACAGAAGAAGAATCGGCGGAAAAAGTCATGCAGTATCTCATCAAGAACGGATTCCTGATCCAAGAATAATCCGCATGAAAAAAATACTGGTTTTAAACTACGAGTTTCCCCCTTTGGGGGGCGGGGCTAGCCCTGTGAGTTTTGAAATGGCCAAGCGTCTTTCAGATGAGGGCTTCTTGGTCGATGTCATCACCATGGGCTACAAAGGCCTTCCTGAGAAAGAAATCATCAACCCCCGTTTCACCATTCATCGCGTTAAATCGTTTCGAAGAAAAAAAGAAATCTGCCAGCCATGGGAGCAGGCCACTTATCTTATTTCAGCTTATTTAAAGGCTAAAGCGCTTCTAAAAGAAAACGAATACTCGCTCTGCCACGCCCATTTTCTGATTCCCACGGGCCTGCTGGCACTTCGGCTTAAAAAGCAGTTCGGTCTACCCTACATCATCACCAGTCACGGAAGCGACGTGCCGGGGTTCAATTCGGACCGCTTCAAGTTTCTGCACAGCTTTACGGGGCCACTCCTTCGAGCCGTAGCTTTTGGGGCCGATAAAATCATTGCTCCGTCAAATTACCTCAAGGAGCTGATTCTTAAAAACATTTCGCCAGCTCTCGCAAATAAGGTAGAGATGATTCCCAACGGAATTGATGAGAGTCATTTCACACCCATTCCGAAGAAAAAGATTATTTTGGGAACAGGCCGCCTGCTAAGGCGCAAAGGTTTTCAGAATCTTCTGAAAGCCTGCAGTGATAAGGACATCGGTTACGAAATCCATCTGGGTGGCGATGGCCCCATGATGAGCGAGATAAAAAAAATTCAGGCAACCTCCAAAACGAAAATCGTCCTGCACGGATGGATGAATAACAGGTCACCCGAGTACAAAGAACTGCTGGAATCAGCCTCCATATATGTCCTGCCATCCGAAAGGGAAAACGCGAGTGTATCGCTTTTAGAAGCCATGTCCGCGGGTTGTGCGGTCGTTACCAGCAATTCATCCGGCTGCGTGGAAACCGTGGGGGGTGCTGGCGTGCTGGTTCAGGCGGGGGATGTAGAGGATTTAAGAAGTAAGCTGTACAATCTTGCGTCCGATGAAATCAGGATATCCAATTTACAAACAAAGGCCAGAACGCGGATTGTGAATGAATTTAGCTGGAATAAAGTCTTTGCGGATTATCTAAAATACTTTTAGTGGAAAGGATTAAACTCATCTACATCTCGGGAATGGGCCGAAGCGGATCAACTTTACTTGATATGCTTCTTGCCACGAGCGAAAAGGCTTTCAGTCTGGGTGAGATTTGCAGATATAACAACGTACGAGCCTACAAAGGGCTTTGCTCATGCAATAATGTCTTCAATGAATGCCCGTTCTGGGGGCAATTTAAAGGTGATAAAGGGGATTTTCAGATAATCAATCGGGTTAATATTAAGGATTATATAAGCATCATTATTTTTCTGTGTAATCCCTTTAAAAATCAAATGGAATTCCAAAAAAAATCCGAGAATGAGCGCTTATTAAGTTCGGTATGGTCAGAACTGAAAGACCGGAGTTTTGAGTTTTTAATCGATTCATCTAAGGATGTCGGCCGGCTCATTGAACTCAATCAAAATCCGGATGTGGACCTATACAACATCCTGATTACCAGGAAGGGGGCGTCTGTAGCCAACTCTTTCACTCAGAAATACCAGGGGCAGGAAAAAAACTATTTCTTTTCGCTGTTCAAATGGATTGTGGCAAATACGCTTATTCGGGCCTACATTAAAAAGTCTGGCCTAAAAACCCTGTATATAAGCCATGCACAACTGTGCAAAAGTCCAGATGATACTCTTAAAAAAATCGAGGAATTTGCCGGCATCAGAATTCCCAAGGACTATACTCAAAAAATAAGAATCATGCCCAACTACCACAATATGGGGGGAAACCGAATTCGAAGAAAAGACTTCCGGGAAAAGTTTGACGGGATTGTTGAGAATGAAATGGGGGAGCGAAAGCAGAATCCACTGGAAAGTTTTATAGGCACCCTGATTGCCCGTCCTTTCGATAAATGGTGGAATGTTTAACTATGTTGCACGCACCTGACAAAATCAAAGTTATCTTTATTGTCGGAACCACGCACAGCGGTTCCACCTTGCTGGATATGATTATTGGCTCCGCCCCAGAAGCTTTCAGTATGGGGGAGCTGGCCTTTTATAATATTTATCGGAACCAATTAAAATACAAAGGACGGCATTATGAAAACCGCATCTGTGGATGTCTAAAAGAGCATGAAAAATGTGATTTTTGGAATTCCGTGAAAACAGACGAACGGTTGAACATTCGGAAAGTTTTGACCGTGAGGCAAAGTCTCCTGATTTCAATCGGCATTCTTTTTCCATTCCTTAAAATCGGCTCCAAGCTGAAAGATGACACCTTTAGTCTTCTGCAGCGAATCAGTGAAAAGGCAGGCTACCCGGAATATCTCGTGGATTCGTCGAAGGATCCGCGCAGGCTTTACACGCTGATGCAGGATTCACGTATCGAACTTTACCCTGTGGTGCTTGTCCGGAGTCCATTGGCTATTGGCTTCACTTATGTTCACGGCAAACGGGTGACAGATGGTATTGGTCATGCCAAGGGGAATTTTTTCGGAAGTTCCATCAAAGCAGCCTCCATTGCGTTCTTTTCATGGCTGCTTGCTAAGCGAAACCCTCATTCCGTCTTTTTGACCTATGAAATGTTCTGCTCCAACCCGAAGCAGGGGATTCAAAGACTGAATCAGGCGCTTGGCATTCATATCGACGGCGACAATTTTGTTAAACGGGTCAACGAACAGGTGCATCACAACCTCGATGGCAATCGAATTCGTCATCAGGAACTTACGGGAATCCATTTTGATGAGCGCTGGAAAAGGGAAACGGGTATCGTGAAAAAAGCCCTGGCCTATCTTCTAGTTGCCCCCTTTCTGTGGGTTTATGCCGACATCGGGCATCGGATCAGAAAACAGAGTTCAGATCTACCACTTGTACAGAAAAAAGCTCGATAGGTGGTCCACGTAATCAAAAACATATCCCTGCGCCATGATGGGTTTTTCAAGGATTAAACCCTCGCTTCGGAAACGCCATTGATCCAGAATAATCCAGCCGTGCTCATGCGCTTCCCGCGAGGCAACAATGATACTTTCCGCTGCCTTCATATCATCGGAATGAATGGCCAACTTGGTAACCTTATTCTCCTGAAGGTCGGCTATTTTGTACCAAAACAGGGGTTGGCAGGTGGTGCATAAAATGACCTGATCTTTCATATCCGCGCCATATTTTTCCGCGACCTCTCCGAACTGATAGAGGTGCTCTTCGGTAATAAAGTCATAACGGGACCCTCGGTCAAATACGGCATTATAAGTGTTTACAGGGTTGAAGGTAAAAAGAATCAGAAGAATAAAAAGGACCGACCCCAAGTTCCGCTGACCCCCCTTTCTGTAGAGCAGCAGATAAAGGAAATAAATTCCAACGGCTAGTACGGGGATCAGAAAAACATGCATCACAAATCCGTATCTGGGGCGGATGTAACGTGAGAAATGAAAAGTATAAACATAAAAAGTGGCATAAAAAGGCAGTATGTAAAAAAAAGCGAAGGGAATTTTCCGCCGAATAAAAAGAATCAGCGGTCCAAAGGTACCCAAAGCCATAACTAAATAAACAGAATAAGTGCCCGTCATGTAAAACCAGCTGCGGGAATGGTCACCGAGAATCTTTCCTGGCCATGTGCTGGAGTAATGCGGAAAACTGCTCAATTCCCACCAGGAAATGCCGAATCGGTTCATGTAGATGTAAGTAAGAAGAGCAAGCAAAAAAGCCAAAATTCCAAATTGCTGAACTTTCCTGGTTACGAGCCGACGGGCCCCCTTCGAATTCAAGACGATAAAAATCATGTACAGGAAGGAGACGGCATAGATCACAAGAACCTGCTCAAAAGTGCTGAATTTATCCACTATCAGCATATAATATAACGGAAAAAGTGAGCCCAGGCCGCCGACAATCCAGTCTCTCAGACAAAGGGGTTGACCACTTTCCAGATGCTTGAGGGCATGATTGGCAAAGACCGTAAACATGCAGAAGATGAGCAGGTAAAAGAGCGGGAAAACAGCATATTCCCGTACAAAGCGCCCAATCATAAGCCCCCAAGGACTCATGAGCCAAAGCAGAGCGGAAAAAAGCCCCACCTTACGACTGATCTTTGCACCGAGGAAATAAAGCGGGACCGCAGTAAGCGAGCTTAGGATAATAACAGGCAGGCGTGCGACGAGAAGTGACTGGCCAAACATCCTAATGAAATAGCCTGTTAAATAAAGCAGAAAAAGGGCCCTGGAATAAGGCTCGGTTGCGACGCCATTCATTGTATAAATCGTACCCCCACTCTCCGCAATACTCTTGGCATTGACCAAAGAACCCCATTCATCGGTGTAGACACCAATGTTCTCAATGTGGATAAGCTTGAGGAAAATCCCAGCTAGCACAATTAGGCCGAGTGCAGTATAAATCCACCATGCGGGCCAATTTTTCTCCGCTTCACTGTCAGACCTAAGTCGCGCAATCCAGTCAGACTCATCCATGACCAGCAAGAGACAAGCCAGCAGAATTGAAAGAACGGTAAGTGCTAAAAGAATCACGTCAGACCCCACAAAGCCCATCAGTCTTAGAATCTGAAAGGCAAGAAGCAGGGCTATACAGCAAAAGGCAGCCTTGCGGACAGTGCCAGCGTGTCGCAAAAATTCTCGTCGGCAATGTGATAAAAACTCAATCATAATATTAGATTGGAGCTCAGGAGCGCTTGGTTTTATGGGGTATGCCTTTGGCTCGCCTAATGAGTGTTCTCAGGGTCAATTTGGCTCCTCCTGCAGTGGATCCTATTACGGGAATCGGTTCTTCATGAAGTGCAAGTTCCCGTATCGACGCCTGAGCGGCAGAAAGACGCGCGACAGGCACGCGGTAAGGCGAGCAGGAAACGTAATTTAAGCCCGCCTCGTGAAAAAACTGAACCGACGCAGGATCTCCTCCGTGTTCGCCGCAAACACCCACCTTTAAGTTCGGAGTCGTTTCGCGGCCTCGTGCCACAGCCATCTGAACGAGCTGTCCTACGCCAGCCTGATCCAAGGTTACAAATGGATCCTCCTTTAAAATACCTCGTTCCTTGTATTCCACAATGAATTTACCGGCATCATCGCGCGAGTAGCCGAAGGTCATCTGGGTAAGGTCATTCGTCCCGAAACTGAAAAACTCCGCCTCGGAGGCAATGTCACCTGCCACCAGACACGCTCGCGGAATTTCAATCATCGTGCCGACTTTATAATCAAGCGTCATCTTGCGCTCCAATAGAATCGCCTTGGCGGTCCGATGAATGTCTTCACGAATCATGAGAAACTCTGCGGATGTTCCGACCAGCGGAATCATGATTTCAGGCTTCACACTAAGTCCCGCTTCCACGAGGTCGCAGGCAGCTGAAATGATCGCCCGCGTCTGCATTTCCGTGATTTCCGGATAGGTAATCATCAAACGGCATCCACGGTGTCCCAGCATGGGGTTCACTTCGGTCATGCTTTCAATAATATCCCGCATTTTTTCGTACGTCATACCAAAAGTTTTCCCCAAGGCGGTGATATCGGTTTTCTTCTTAGGCAGGAATTCATGAAGCGGCGGATCCAGAAGCCGGACGGTAACAGGGTATCCCTTCATCGCCATAAAGATGCCCTTAAAATCCTCGCGCTGCATGACTTCAAGCTTATCCAGAGCCTTGATTCTATCCTCACGGGTTTTTGCCAGAATCATTTCCTGCATCACAGGAATTCGCTCAGATTCAAAGAACATGTGTTCCGTTCGGCAGAGTCCGATACCCGTCGCGCCGAAATCGATGGCTACGGTGGCATCGTGCGGAGTGTCCGCGTTTGCCCGAACTTCCATGCGTGCAAATTCATCGGCCCAGTTCAAAATCAGTCGGAAGTTGTCATCGATGCGCGCAGGTAGGGTGGGCACTTCACCCAGCTTCACCTCACCCGTCGTGCCGTTCAGCGTGATGATATCGCCTTCATGAATGATATCTCCGCCGGCGGTGGTGAATTTAGCAGCTTTTTCGTTAACCACAATATCCGAGCATCCCGCAATACAGCACTTGTTCATTCCTCGTGCCACCACGGCTGCGTGCGATGTCATGCCGCCGGTGGATGTTAAGATTCCCTGAGCTGAATGCATGCCGTCAATGTCATCGGGGCTGGTTTCTTTACGGACCAAGATCACTTTTTCACCCTTCTTAGCTAGTTCAACGGCACGTCGGCTTTCAAAAACCGCCTTACCGCTGGCCGCTCCGGGGCTTGCCGGTAAGCCCTTTCCGATAACGGGTTTGCCGTGACCTTCCTCCAGAGTGGGGTGCATCAGCTGATCGATTTTATCGGGCTCAAGGCGCATCAGAGCGGTCTTTTTATCAATCATGCCCTCCGCCACCATTTCAACGGCAATCCGAACCGAAGACGCGGCCGTGCGCTTTCCCGTACGGGTCTGAAGCATGTAAAGCGTACCCCGCTCGATGGTGAACTCAATGTCCTGCATGTCACAGTAATGAGTTTCCAGCTTCTTATAAATCTCCGTCAGCCTTTCGTAAGCCTCCGGCATTACAATGGCCAGTTTATCAATGTTTTCAGGGGTTCTGATTCCTGCCACCACATCTTCCCCCTGTGCGTTCATCAGAAACTCTCCGTAAAACTGGTTTTCACCCGTACTAGGATTCCGCGTAAACGCCACACCCGTTCCGCTGGTTTCACCCATGTTTCCAAAGACCATGGCCTGAATGTTCACCGCGGTTCCCAGATCATCAGGAATGTCATGGATTCTTCGGTAGCTTTGTGCTCGCTTGGTGTTCCACGAATCAAAAACCGCGTTGATAGCGAGCGTCAGCTGTTCCTGCGGATCGGAAGGAAAATCCGTTCCGATTTCTTCCTTCACCAATGCCTTGTAACGGAACACCAGATCTTTTAAATCCGTGGCCTTCAGTTCATGGTCGAACTTCGCACCTGCAGTATCCTTTTTCTGTTCCAGTAAGGTCTCAAATTTCTCGGAATCGATTCCAAGCACCACGTTTCCGAACATCTGAACGAAACGGCGGTAACTGTCCCACGCAAATCTTTCATTTTCGGTGTTTTTTATTAAGCCCTGAACCGTGGCGTCATTCAGACCCAGATTCAAAATCGTATCCATCATGCCGGGCATGGAAACTTTGGCGCCCGAGCGAACGGAAACGAGCAGGGGATTAGAAGAATCGCCGAAACCCTTATTGATGACTGATTCCAGACGATCCATGTTTTCCTCCAACGCCTTACTAAGCCCCTCCGGCCAGATTTTTTGATTTTCCAGATACGCATTACAAACCCGCGTGGTAATGGTAAAACCCGGTGGCACAGGAATGCCAAGACGGGTCATTTCATTCAGATTGGCTCCCTTTCCGCCCAAAAGATCTTTTTCCGTACGGCTTCCTTCTCCAAAAAAATAGATGGGTTTCATAAAGGGTGGGCATTTATTAACTAAGTTCCAAGTATAGCGAATGGATGCTAGAAATAGGAGAAGAATTGGGTTTAAAACTCTTTACTTTGAGGCTAGGATATGCTATAATAATTAGAAAACTAAAAACAAACCATGGCAGATTTACAAGAGCTCTATCAAAAAACGGCACAGGAGTACAAGAAATTCTTCGACAAGGTTCATGAGTCTTTTATACGCCATTGCGAGGAAATCAAAGTAAAAACCAATTCGGCACTCGATGCGACAGCGGAACAAGATTCAGCGACACGCCAGAAGATCCTTGAGGATCAAAAGAAAGAACTGGATACTTCCCTGGCCGAACTAAAGCAATTGCTCGACCAGAAGGGCCGTGAAGCCAGAATCAAGCTCGAAGATATTGTGCAACAGCAGGAAAGTTCAGCGGTCAATCTGGAACAAGAACTCGAGGCGGCTTTTAGCGCCAAATAATTTTTTAATTTTGTAATTTTCAATTTTGTAATAAAAATAAAATGAAAGATCTATTCAAAAACATATTTAACCTTACAAGCCGATTCGTCTATCTGGCAGGTCCGGATAAGCCGGCGCCGCCGTCGGAAGCATTGAACGCTGTCGATGAGGCAATGGATTCATTGGATGCAAAGGAAAATAACGAAGCATCTGGAAAAAAGGAGACCTCAAAAGAGCTAAGCTCTCAGAGGGTTGAAAAGACCGAGCAGAAAGGAAACAGCCGGATCGATAAACAGCGTGAAGATCACATCGCAGGCCTTTCAGTTGCACGTGATGCACTTGCCTCCGCGGGTCTCACTACAGACGTTCTCGACGCAGAAATCAATAATTTAAAACAGGACCGACCCGATAGATCCAAGGAAATCGCCGACATCTCGAAAGATGCGCAAGCCCAGGTGAAAGAATTGCTTGGGAAATCAGGTATTGGAAGTTCTCTGAACAGCGCCGCTGAAGCGGGCACAGTCAGTGCCGCTGAGGTCCTGGCTCAGGCTACGGGCAAACCGCGATTAGGAGGGGAAGTTGAAGAAGCGCTTGCCAGCCTGGACGCTTATCAGGCGGAACAGAAGGGGGGAAGTGTTACCTTTGATGAAAGCGAGGTAGAACGTGTCGTGGCCAGAACCCCTGTTCAGAAAGAGGTGGATGAGGCTATGGCCAGTCTGGATGCCAGTCAGGTTGTAAAGGCGGAAGAAATTCAGACAGCACGTACCGAGGGTGCCACTCTGGTGACTCCCCGATCGGGAAAACGAGGACCTGTCGAAGCGCGGACCGAAGATATTATCGCGAGCGCACAGGCAGAAATCTCCAATGCTGCTACGGGTAAGATGACCCCCGATCAACAGGCGCGATATGACGCGGTCATGGCAAGTGGTAAGAAGAGCCAAGGTGATACGAAAGTCGCTAAAAAATAAGTTATAACCTATGAATCTATACTGCCATTTTTCACCAAACTTTGACCTGCATGCCAAGCGACTTGTTTTTGGCGGAGCTGAAAAGCCGAAGGGGTTTGAGAAGCAGGAGGCTTTAAAGGACTCAGGAAAGGAATCGAAAGAAAAAGACAAACAGTCTCTTCAAAGACAGA
>Ga0315281_10009369_pt1 | contig 13592 bp, 12 predicted proteins | sample YL17G07_0_MG_FD_204540 | JGI IMG/M metagenome (GOLD analysis project Ga0315281, IMG submission 204540) | Sediment microbial communities from Yellowstone Lake, YNP, Wyoming, USA - YL17G07_0 | ecosystem: Environmental > Aquatic > Freshwater > Lake > Sediment | place: USA: Wyoming | collected...
CCCCAGGTGAACCGTATCCCCCGTTTCCCAAACGATGAATCATACAAACCGCGATGAGAAAGTGCGGTATGAACAATCCGCGAAGGACCTTCTTCTTTGAGATTCTCACGGCTGGGAAAGAGAGGGGGACACCCGATTGTCAGCCCCTTTTATACCCGAACTTCCTGAGCAACCCCTTTCTCCATGCGATCCCGTCAGCTCCTTCCACACCCTTCGGTTTCGCCCCATCGATAACTCCCACGATGCCTCTTCCTGCGGGAGACTCTGCGATGATCACCTCGGCAGGGTTCGCTGTAGCGCAGTAGATACTGCAGACCTCCTGGATGTTTTTCACGGCATTGAGGACATTGATAGGGAAGCAGTTCCGCAGGAAGAGGATGAAGGAGTGGCCGGCACCCAGGGCAAGGGCGTTCTTTGTTGCAAGGATCTTCAGCTCGTCGTCGTTCCCTTCGACCCGGATCAGGCACTCCCCCGATGATTCGCAGAAGGCGAGCCCGAACTTCGCTCCGGGCACAGATCCCACCACTGCCTCGGCGATATCCTCCACGGTCTTGATGAAGTGGGACTGTCCCAGGATGAAGTTGATCTCGTCGGGTTTCTCGATCCTCACCGTCTTGATATCGAGCTTTTCAGGCATGATCCCCCGGAGAGAGATGGGGTTTTTCATATTAAATCTCTGGTTCCCCCAGAAGACCGGTTTACTGTGGAGGGGATGCGCAGGCCTTCCGGTATCCAGGACAGGGGCCATACCCAAACGGGGGATTCTGCGGTGAGGGGAACTCCGCCATTCCGGGAGCCCGTGGAGACAGGGGCACAGGGGCCGATTCTTCCCGGCGGATAACCCTCTCACCAGCCTCCCCTCTGTCGTTCAATAAAATGAAAAAATTAATATAGGCAATCCTCATGATTAATAATGTAAAATAGGGGATAGTGGATTTGCCAGAACAGTTCGACGTGAAACTGGTTGAAGAGGCGAAGTACTACACGCCTCGCCCCGAGTACAGCGAGAAAGCCTGGGTCAGGGACTACGAGAAGGAGTCCGGGGCCTTCATCAGGGACCCGGAGGTCTTCTGGGGAAGGATCGCGAAGGAGCTCGATTGGTTCAAGCCCTTGGAGACGGTCCTCGACTGGAAGTATCCCTATGCCAGGTGGTTTGTCAACGGGAAGCTGAACCTCACCTACAATTGTCTCGATTGGCAGGTCTACAACCACCGGCGCAATAAGGTACCCCCCATCTGGAAAGGAGGGGATGGGGCGAACGAATCAATTAAGTTGGAGAAGGTGTTTAAATTGAAGAAATATAAGGAGGAGTGATCGATGGCGAATAAAGAAGTTACAGAAACATCGGAATATGAGATAGCGGTCCACTGGAAGGATGAAGGATACTATTATCCTTCGACGAAGTTTATCGCCCAGGCCAACATGACGGATGAGACCATCTATGACCGTTTCGGTCTCGACAAGGTCCCAAACTGCTTCAAAGAATTTGCAGACCTGCTTGACTGGTACGAATACTGGCACACCATCCTTGATACCAGTGATGCTCCCTGCTGGAAGTGGTTTGTCGGCGGGAAGATAAATGCCAGCTATAACTGCGTTGACCGGCATCTCGCAAAAAACAGGAACAAGACTGCTATCCATTTTGTTCCTGAACTTGAAGAGGAAAAAACGGAACATATGTCATACCAGGAATTGTTTGTCCGTGTCAACGAGTTCGCGGTCCTTTTGCAGGACTTTGCCGGTCTGAAGGCCGGCGACCGGGTAACGCTTCACCTGCCCATGACCCCGGAATTACCCATTACCATGCTTGCCTGTGCTCGGCTGGGGATTATACATTCGCAGGTATTTGGAGGATTCAGTGGCAAGGCCTGCGCCGACAGAATTGTTGACTCGGGAAGTAGGGTCCTCATTACCATTGACTCCTATTACCGGAGCGGAGCCCTTCTCAACCATAAGGAAAAGGCTGATATCGCTGTGGAAGAGGCGAGGAAGGAAGGCCAGGTTGTCGACAGGGTCCTTGTGTGGCAGCGGTATCCCGGGAAATCTTCCTCGAACACTCCCATGGTGGAAGGGCGCGATTTCTTCGTAAACGACCTGTTAAAGGAGTATTATGGGAAAAGAGTGGACCCCGTTCCCATGCCGGCCGAAGCCCCCCTGTTTCTCATGTACACAAGCGGCACAACCGGAAAACCAAAGGGATGCCAGCACAGCACCGGCGGCTATCTCGCCTATGTTACGGGAACATCAAAGTATATCCAGGACATTCATCCTGAAGACGTATACTGGTGTATGGCTGATATCGGGTGGATCACAGGACATTCATACATCGTGTACGGGCCTCTTGCCCTGTGTGCATCCATCGTCATTTACGAGGGTGTACCCACGTATCCCGATGCGGGACGATGCTGGAGAATAGCCCGGGACCTTGGCGTGAATATCTTCCATACTTCCCCGACTGCCATCCGTTCCCTCAGGAGGATCGGTCCCGACGAACCGAGAAAGTATGATTACGAGTTCAAGCACATGACAACCGTCGGTGAACCCATAGAACCGCAGGTATGGCACTGGTATTATCATGAGGTTGGAAAGGGTAAGGCGGTGATTGTTGACACCTGGTGGCAGACAGAAAACGGTGGCTTTTTATGCAGCACTGTACCTGCCATAAAACCCATGAAACCGGGCAGCACAGGTCCCGGTATGCCCGGGATCCATCCTATTATCTATGATGAAGAAGGGAAGGTGATTCCCAAAGGGACAGGGAAGGCAGGCAATATATGCATCCAGAATCCATGGCCCGGTTCCTTCCAGACCATATGGGGTGACCGCGACAGGTACGTTAGTACCTATTATGAAAAATATTGCAAGGATAAAAACAGCAAGGACTGGAGAGACTGGCCTTATCTCGCGGGGGATGCGGCTGTCCAGTCTGAAGACGGTTATTACCGAATACTCGGCAGAATCGATGACGTTATAAACGTATCCGGGCACAGGCTGGGAGCAAAGGAACTCGAATCGGCGGCACTCACCATTCCTGAAATAGCAGAGGCTGCAGTTGTTCCGGTTGCAGATGATATCAAAGGAAAAGTTCCGGACCTTTATGTCGTGTTAAAACCCGGATTCAACGCGAGCGCTGTACTTGAGAAAAAGATTACTGATGGTCTTGTCAAGGAAATCGGACCTATAGCGAAACCCAGAAAAGTGTGGATCGTAAATGACATGCCCAAGACCCGATCAGGAAAGATTATGAGGCGTGTGCTTGGGGCTATATCAAACAACAAAGGGGTTGGTGATATAACGACCCTTGCCAATCCGGAGATAGTTGACGAGATAACGAAGATGGTGGCCGCCGGGTCCTAACATCGAGAGCGCCGGTGTTCATGCGCCGGGTCCTCAAGGCAAAGGAGCTGGGGATGGACCCCGGCGATATCTCCACCCTTGAGGAGTAACAACCCGGCTCTGTAGATAACCTGAATAACAATATTACTCCTCTTTTCAACCAAAAGATCCAGAGTACGATGGCTCCTTGATAATTCTAGGGAGGACCAAAAAGCCGAAAGTACAATTATCTAATAATTAGATTACTGGAATATCGTTGAGATCGTGGAACTCATGACTCCTGTCAGGTCACCAGTTCCACCTAAGAATAGCTATTTTCAGATGTAGAGCCCCCCATTCAGGTCTATAACCTGGCCCGTTATGTATGCCCCGTCTTCTGATACAAGGTAAGCCACTGCCCCAGCCACCTCGGATGGCTCCCCAAGTCTTCCGAGAGGTATCTGGGCGATAATTTTATCCAGTATTTCTTTGGGGACCGATCTGACCATATCAGTCCCTATGTATCCTGGCGCTATTGCATTGACCGTTATACCTTTCGTGGCAAATTCCTTTGCCAGAGTTTTTGTGAGACCAATCAATCCTGCCTTTGAGGCTGCATAGTTTGACTGCCCAAAGTTGCCCATTCTCCCGATCACTGAGGAAATATTCACAATCCTGCCATATTTTCTCTCAAGCATACCCTCGACAACCGCTTTGGTACAGTAGAAAGGGCCATCCAGGTTCACCGATAAGACTTCATTCCACATCTGGGGGGTCATTTTTATGAACGATTTATCACGGGTGATTCCTGCATTATTCACCAGGATATCGATCTTACCTAACTGTTTTACGACCTCGTCACGCATCCTGTTGACCTGCTCAAAGTCATCGACATTGGCCTGGACGATGCAGGAATGCTTGCCCATAGAGTCTATCAGGTCTGATACTTCTTTTGCGTCGTCTGCTCCTCCCATCTCTTCGATCATCCGGTTTAATCGGTAAAATTGTTTGATAACGCCCGTCTGATCTACTAACTTTGAAACCTTCTCAGCTTGCTCCTTGCTCACCTGATAGTTAATAGCGACATCCGCACCATCTTCAGCGAGCCGCAGTGCAATCGCCCGACCGATCCCCCGGGATGCTCCCGTAACCAGAGCGACTTTTCCTTCCAAGCTTGCTTTCTCTCTCATGGTCTTCACCTCTTTACCACCATGGCAATACCCTGACCACCGCCGACACAGAGGGCTGCAAGGCCATAGGTACCTTTCTTCCTCCTTAATTCATGCAGGAGTGTCACCAAAATCCGTGTACCACTTGCACCTATAGGGTGTCCAAGGGCTATAGCGCCCCCGTTAACATTTACTTTGTCAAGGTTCAACCCAAGTTCCCGAATAACCGCAATGCTCTGTGCTGCAAAGGCTTCATTGAGTTCGATCAGGTCAAGGGCATGAAGGGTTATACCAGCACGCTCTATGGCTCTTCTGGTTGCACCAACAGGCCCCATGCCCATTATCTCAGGGAGAACCCCACAGAAACCATAGCTTTTAATTGTGGCCATGGGCTCGATGCCCTTTTCTTTGGCTTTTTCTTCAGACATCAAGAGGACAGCTCCGGCTCCGTCATTAACCCCTGATGCGTTGCCTGCAGTCACTGTTCCGTCCTTTTTAAATGCGGGTTTTAGTTTTGCAAGGACTTCTTTTGTCGTGTTGAACCTGGGGAACTCATCGGTATCAAAGAGCACAGGCTCCCCTTTTGGTTGGGGAACTTCTATGGGGACGATCTCGTCCTTGAACCTGCCTGCCTTGATGGCCGCCTCTGCCTTGTTCTGGCTCTTTGCCGAGAACTCATCCTGATCTTGTCGGGTGACACCGTATCTTTCGGCTACGTTCTCGGCAGTCATTCCCATATGGTAATTGTTGAAGATATCCCACAACCCGTCGTATATCATCAAATCTACAGCTTCATCATTGCCCATCCGTGCTCCCCAGCGGGTTTTTTTCAGGGCATACGGAGCCTGCGACATGGATTCTACGCCGCCTGCGAGAATAACATCCGCATCACCAAGCATGATAGCCTGGGCACCGAGCACCACCGATTTCAGACCCGAGCCGCACAGTTTGTTCACACCATAGGCGGGTATTTCAGGGGGAATACCTGCTCCCATTGCAGCCTGCCGTGCCACATTCTGGCCGTGGCCGGCTGAAAGAACATTTCCCATGATGACCTCTTCAACTTCCTTTGGTTCAACACTGACCCTTTGTAAGGCATCTTTCAGAACCACAGAACCAATATGTACGGGGCTCAAATCTTTCAGGCTTCCCCCGAATTTCCCGACAGCGGTTCTGGTTGCCGATACAATGACTACATTATGCATGCTTTCTCTCCTCTCTCGCTGCTGGATACATCCAAGGGACCATGCGATCCGTTGCCTTGATTTTTCTGATTCGTGACTCCTGGGTTCTCGTCCTTCTGTTCATTGATACGGGTGGCAATAATCTGAGATACTTCCTGTGCAGACAGGAGCACTGCCTGTTCACCGGTCCTGCCTCCTCCTGCGATCAGGGTAATTCCATTCTCACGTCTCATTTTCTCTTCCTTGGTGGGGGGATCTTCTCTTTTCTCCTACTCCTTCCGGGCGCAGCTCTCTCCTTTTTTGCTCCGTCAGGGAGAGACCTGGGCTTCAGCCAGGCAGCAATCCTCGGGCAGACTTCTTTCTGGGATTTGGAGCCCACAAAGATACCTATGTGGCCTGTCGGGAAAACCAGCGTCGCTTTATCCGTACTCGATACCGCATCACTCAGCGGAATACTGGCATCGTTGGGAACGAGGTGGTCAAATTCTGCCATGACATTTAAAAGCGGCATGGTGATATGCTTCAGATCAATCCTCTTCCCGCCAAGGACCATCTCGTTTTTAATGAGGAGGTTCTTCTGGTAGCAGTCCTTGAGAAACTGCCTGAAAGTCTCTCCTGCCTGATCAGGACTGTCGAATATCCATTTCTCCATTCTGAGGAAATTCTTGACAGTTTCCTCGTTTCTAACCTGGCATTCCATATCACCGGGTTCGCATTCCAATCGCTCAAACAGACCAACATACTTGTCAATCATGGTCCTGAACGGGTCTGTGAGCAGGAACCCGACATTCAGAAAATCTCCGGGCACGATTCCATAGTAGTCCACGATTTTATCGACGTCAAGGCTCTTTGCCCAGATATGAAGAAGTCCTTTATCAGTATCAAAGTGGACAGGGGTCACCAGGGTGACCAGGTTTTTTACCTTTTCAGGGTGGAGGGCTGCGTACATCACAGAAAGAGTCCCTCCCTGGCATACGCCGAAGAGCGTAATCTTATCCAATCCCGACCTTTCTATGACCTTATCCACGGCAGTATTGATATACCCGTTCACATAATCGTCGAGGGTGAGGTATCTGTCAGCGCCTGCGGGATATCCCCAATCGATGAGATACACATCAAAACCTTCCTCCAGGAGTTTCTTTATCACGCTTTTATCGGGCTGGAGATCGAGGATATAGTACCGGTTCACCAGCGCATACACAATGAGCACGGGAACAGGATGCGGTGTATCCACGGTCGGAAGATAATGGATGAGTCTCATCTTATCTTCGATATAAACGATCTCGGAAGGCGTCGTTCCAACCGAAAAGTCTGGGTGTTTTAAGAATACTTCCATCCCTCGTTTGAATTTTTCATGATCTCCCATTAATTTAAGTCCGTTCATGGCGTCTCCTCTCCTCGGCAAAGAAGGCTTCAGCTCTTCTTTGACAGCTCGTGTACCTGCCTCGTCAACTCCTTCACGGTTTTCCTGAGAGAATACAGTTCTTTGTTGATCCCATCGATCTCGGTTTTTGTGGGGAGATTCATCGGTTTTAAATAATTCTCTTCCAGAACCTCCCTGTTCAATTTCTGAAACTCAATGAAATGCGACAGGAATCTTCCCATATCACTGGTAAAATGACCTGATTTAAGGAATTCATGGAAAGTCTCGCTATAGGTCTCAATCCAGATCTTGTAAAAATCTTTGTATCTTTCTGGGCTTAACTCCCCCTCCATCCCTTCTGCTTTCTTCTCACGCACCCTGCGCATTGCTTCCATGAATACCATGTGGAGATCGGTATTGGATTCCATCCATGCCCTGTTGAGGCTCACAAGGGAGGAGAAAACCTTCATCATTTTTTCAGATTTCTCACGCGCTGGACCCGTGGCAGGCATCTCGACCAGCCTGCCAAGGGTAGCCTGGTAGGTCTTTAACCAGAGGTCAAAATATTCCTGCGTGGATTCAAAAGTGGATTCGGGGTTGAATTTTTCCATAGTGAAACCCACTTTCCACCAAATCCAGTTATTTCACCCACATCTTTGCCATCATGGAGAACGTGTCTCGATATATCTTGGCCATAATCTTGGCAGGCTCCATCATCTCTTTCATCGGGCCGGCGAGGGGCATGTCCTCAAAGAAGCTACTAAAAGCCTTTTCGTACATTTTTACCCAGAGGTTAGAAAATTCCTGATATGCCTTTGGATCAGCGGTTTGTTTGGATATTTCCCTGGCTTTTTCTGACAGTTTCTCCAGAGTCTCTATCCAGGATTTGTAGACATCCAGATAGATGGTGGTGCTCTGCATGAAGTCCTCAAAAAATTCTTTGGAAGGCCGCATGGACTGGAAATCAAAGGTTTTGCCATAGGTCTTCTGGTAGGTATCCAGCCACAGGTTATAGAATTCTTTGTATGCTTCAGGACTTGCATCTCCCCGAGAGATCTCGGCCATCTTCCCGGAGAGCTTCGAGAGGGATTCGATCCACGGCTCGTGGAGCCTGGCAAAGGAATCCCTCCACAGTTTGGACATCTGCACAAAAGATTCCGAATAGATATCCGGCATGCCTGTATACTTTTCAAATAGCTCTTTTGTACCAACCATGGCAGGCAGATTGAGAAGCCCGCTGAATATTTTTTCATAGGACTTCATCCACATGTCATACCCTGCCTTGTAGTGTGCAGGATCTGGTTTGCCTTTGAGGATCTCTCTTGTTTTCCGGGAGTTCTCTTCCAGCTCGGCAGTCCATGACCGGTAGAGTTTGTTCGATTCCTCTGCGCCCGACAGGAATTTTTCAAGCATCTCCTTCGTGGATTCCAGCGTGGGGACCGGATAAAATTTACCAAAGGTAGCCTGGTAAGTCTTCATCCATTCATCATAGAATTCCTTGTACTTCTGGGGTGCAGCTTCCTTTGAGAGTTCTGCCGACCTCTCAAGCAGCTCACCTGTAGATTCGAGCCAGGGCTTGTAGAGTTTAAAGTAGGAATCCTCCCACATCTTTGAGACAGCAGTGTAGCTGTCAGCCCAGGTCGTGAAAATGTCCTTCTGTTCTTCCTTTCCGGTTGCGGTTTTCTTCTCCTCACCTTTTTTCACCATAGATCTCAACTCCTTTTTCTTTTACCCTTGCCTTCTAATTCCATCGAATTGGACAAGTCCCCCCATATCAAGCCACCTCTGTGGATGAGATGAAGACTTATATTAATCACTTCTTCCTATATTTAAAGATTATTATTTTTCATTCAAGGTTATGGTCTTATAACGGATTTTCCGGCAATATCCTCAATCTTTGCATGCCGAAATGACAACCAGAAGGCATATTGATCGTAACATTTATAACCACTTGATTTTCATTGATATAGATATCCCAAAAAAGTTTTATTGTCAAACCCCGAACATGAAAAATTTCACAAATCTCACCAATGTAAGAGGGTAATCCCTATAAAAGGTGGAGGGAAAAGGTTTATGGCAGAAAAGTTTGATGTGAAATCCATTGAAAAGGTGCCCACGTATACCCCTGATCCGAGTTACAAACAGAATGCATGGGTTCGGGATTATACCTGGACGTACCGTGAGTTCTTCTCCAATCCCGATGAATTCTGGGAAAATGTGGCCCGCGAACTTGAATGGTTCAAACCCTGGGACAGGGTGAGGGAATGGAAGTATCCTTATGCGAAATGGTTTCTAAATGGAAAGCTCAATATCACCCATAATTGTCTTGACCGCCACGTCCTCAGTAAGCGGAAGAATAAAGTCGCAATCATCTGGCGAGGGGAAGGTGACGAAGGACGCTTCTTCACCTATAACCAGCTCTATAGGGCAGTCAACCGTTTTGCCAATGGTTTAAAGAATATTGGTGTGAAAAGAGGCGACTGCGTCTGTATTTACATGCCCCTCGTTCCTGAGCAGATCATTGCAATGCTCGCCTGTGCACGGATCGGGGCAATCCACAATGTAGTCTTTGCAGGGTTTGGCGCACAAGCCCTCAATTACCGGATCAATGATGCTGAGGCGAAGTTTGTCATAACGGCAGACATTGGAATACGAAGGGGGAGAGCTCTTCCCCTGAAGATCATTGTTGATGAAGCCATCACCCATGCACCCAGTGTTGAACGCGTCATCGTTCTCCGAAGACAAAACCCCCCCATCGAACTGCACAGTGAGATTGAGGTCGACTTCAAGGAGATCATGGGGGGTGTCAGCCCGGAGTGCAAGCCCGAGGAGATGGATGCTGAAGATCCCTTATTTTATCTCTACACCAGCGGCTCTACCGGGGCACCGAAAGGGGTGGTGCACACCTGCGGCGGCTATATGGTTGGCACATACCACACGATGAAATGCGTCTTTGACCTCAAGGAGGATGATATCTACTGGTGTACCGCCGATCCGGGCTGGATTACCGGCCATTCGTACATCGTCTACGGGCCTCTCTGTGCCGGTGCGACCGTCTTTATCACCGAGCAAACTCCCGATTTCCCGGATCCAGGGGCCTGGTGGAGATTGATTGAGGAGCAATGCATTACCATATTTTATACTGCCCCGACGGCGATCCGCATGTTCATGAAACTCGGTGAGGAGTGGCCAGATAAATATGATCTGAGCTCCCTTCGCATTCTCGGTTCGGTGGGCGAACCCCTCAATCCCGAGGCTTTCGAGTGGCATTACCGGGTAGTCGGGAAGCAGAAATGCCCCATCCTTGATACCTGGTGGCAGACTGAAGCGGGCATGCATATATTGACAACCCTCGTGGGAGAGCCGATGAAACCCGGATTTGTCGGGAAACCGATACCGGGGGTCGTCGCGGATGTTGTTGATAAGAACGGAAAACCCGTGAAACCCTACGAGGGTGGTTTTCTTGTCATCAAAGAACCGTGGCCTTCCATGTTCCGCACCGTCCTCAAGAATGATGAACGATACCGGAAGTACTGGGAAACCATTCCCAATTGCTACGCAGCGGGGGACCTGGCGGTGAAGGACAAGGATGGCTACATCATGGTACTCGGGCGTGCTGACGACGTTATCATCGTCGCGGGCCATAATATTGGCACTGCAGAGGTTGAGAGTGCCCTTGTCTCCCATCGTGCAGTAGCCGAAGCGGCTGCGATAGGTAAACCCGATCCCATGCGGGGCAATCTGCTCAAGGCCTTCGTCATTCTCCGGACTGGCCATTCACCGAGTGATAAACTCACCTCTGAACTCATCCATCATGTAAGGATGACGCTTGGCCCGATTGCAATGCCTTCCGAGATTGAATATGTTGAAAAATTACCAAAAACGAGAAGCGGCAAGATCATGCGGCGGGTGCTCAAAGCAAGGGAACTCGGGATGGATCCGGGCGATATCTCAACGCTGGAGGAGGATTAACTCCTCGTAATCTCAAAAATTTTTGTCATTGAAAACCAGTGATACTTCGTTCACCCGCGATGCTCCCGTGCAAAGGAAGATCCATGGATACCGCGGCATACCGGGAAAGATGATATGGAAACGGTTCTGATCCTCGGTCACCGGAAGCCGGATACCGACAGCATCGGGAGCGTCATCGGGTACGCGGCGTTCCTGAACAAGGCGGAGCCGGGAAGATATCTTCCTGCACGCTGCGGGGAGCTGACCGAAGAGACTTCCTATGCGCTTGAGACTTTTCGTGCAGACACCCCCGTCTTCATCGACAGCGTGGTACCCCGGGTGGCTGATCTTTCCATTCACCGGATCAGCGTGACGCAGGACGTTCCCATCGCGGATATCGCGGCACTCATGGATGCCCATGATATCCGGAACGTGCCGGTTACCGATAACCAGGGGAGACTCGTTGGAATGGTGGGTGAGCACGGGCTCGCCCGTTCGTACCTCCACCAGGCAAAGACCGGAGAACGGACCATTGCGCAACGCCCCCTTGAGACCCTCGCCAGGATACTCTCCGCCAGAATCGTCGTGAAAGGAGCGGATACAGTCGGAGGCCGCGTCTCGATTGTGATTGATGCCCCGGATATTGTCCGGAAAAAGCTTGCATTTCACGATATCGCGGTCGTGGGTGACAACGAGCCGGTCCAACTGGCATTCGTCTCGGGTGGAATAAAGGCCCTCATCCTGGCGGGCGGGGCGAAGATCAGTGAGGGCGTTATCGAAGGGGCGCAGCGAATGGGCGTCTCCATACTCGTCACAGACCTTGATGTGTTCGGCATCGGGACGATGCTCAACCTCTCGCTTCCCGCGAGCATGGTCATGGAGACAGATATCCCCCGTCTCTCCCTTACGGACACCATCGATCAGGCAAAAAGGACGGTGTTCAGTTCCAAGTTCCGTGCTGCCTGCGTTGTGGAGAATGACGGTACCCTCCGGGGCATCGTTACCCGGACAACACTTCTTCCCGGTATACACAGGAAGGTAATCCTCCTGGACCATAACGAGTATTCAGAGGCGGTCGAGGGGATCGAACAGGCAGAGATCCTTGAGATCATCGACCATCACCGGCTCGGTGCCATTTCCACCCTGAAACCGGTGAAGTTTCTGAATGATCCGGTTGGCTCCACCTCAACCATCATCACGGAGAAATTCCTTCAGGCCGGCATACCCCCCCAGCCTGCGGTCGCGGGAGTGCTCCTCTCCGGGATCCTCTCCGACACCCTCAACCTTAAGATGTCAACTACCACCGACCACGACAGGAATGCGATAACCTATCTCGCACCCATTGCCGGGGTTGATCCGCACCAGTTTGGCATCCAGCTCCTTGAAAAAGGGATGAACCTTGCCGGTGCAAGCATGGAGGATCTTCTCACGAGGGATACCAAACCGTATGAACTCTTCGGAAAAAGGGTGATCATCGCCCAGGTCATGGTGCCTTCCTCGGATTTTGTGGAGAAGCATGCAGGGGAGATCCGGGACGCCCTCAACCGGCTGAGGGTGCAGCGGGGAGTGGATCTCTACCTCGGGATGTTCACGAGTATGGGGGAGAATGCAAGCGAGCTCTTTGCTACTGGAGAGGACACTCTCCTGAGAAGCCTTGAACTTGGGGACCAGCCGGTCCATCTTGAGAACATGATGTCGCGGAAAAAGGATCTTGTTCCCTGGTTTGGCGAGAGGTTGCGCGGCAGCTGAAGCCGGTTATCTTTTCCTTTCATTCCCTGATTTCAGGCTATCCGAGTTCGTGGACAAGCTCCCCAAGACCCGGAGCGGGAAGATCATGCGCCGGGTCCTCAAGGCAAAGGAGCTGGGGATGGACCCCGGTGATATCTCCACCCTTGAGGAGTAACCCATCTTTTTATATACTTTTTATAGCCTTTTCTATACCATGAAAGGCAGACCCGAGGACTCCCTGAAGATCGAGAATATCGTGGCATCTGCAAAGGTGAGCGATTTCCTGGACCTCCCCACCCTCGCTGCAAAGATCAAGGATGCCGAGTACAACAAGAAGCGCTTCCCGGGTGTCGTCCTGCGGATGCAAGACCCGAAGATCGCTGCTCTCGTCTTCGGGAGCGGGAAGGTCGTGCTCACAGGCGCAAAGTCTATCGACAGCCTCTCAAAGGGCCTTGAGATCCTGGGGAACCAGCTCCGGGCCCTCTCCGTCGATATCCCGGAGAACCTCACCTACAAGATCCAGAACATCGTCACCTCTGCTGATCTCGGATCCCCCATCAACCTGAACAAGATCGCGGTCGGGTTCAACCTCGAGATGATCGAGTACGAGCCCGAACAGTTCCCCGGCCTCGTCTACAGGCTCGACGAGCCCAAGGTGGTGGTCCTCCTCTTCGGGTCTGGGAAGCTGATCATCACCGGCGGGAAGAAGCCCGAGGACGCGAAGAAGGCGGTCCAGAAGATCCTCTCTGACCTGACCAACCTCGGCCTCATCTGAGATCCCTATCTCTTTTTGTTGCCGAGATATTGGCTTTTGATGCGCACGCGTGGATCGCATCCCGGGTGCCCAGATCACTCTCATCCGGCGTTCACCGGTTTACTTTG
>Ga0315281_10009370_pt1 | contig 13591 bp, 17 predicted proteins | sample YL17G07_0_MG_FD_204540 | JGI IMG/M metagenome (GOLD analysis project Ga0315281, IMG submission 204540) | Sediment microbial communities from Yellowstone Lake, YNP, Wyoming, USA - YL17G07_0 | ecosystem: Environmental > Aquatic > Freshwater > Lake > Sediment | place: USA: Wyoming | collected...
AAGTATCACACTCAGTGTGGGCGATGTAAAGTCGTGCACCATAACCAACAACGACATACAGCCACTGTTGACCGTAACTAAGGTAGTGAACAACAACTACGGCGGTGAATTATCAGTACAGAGCTTCTCATTATTCGTCGATCAGAGCGCAGTGACAAGCGGCACGCAGACAGGGTTCAACGCAGGATCATACACAATCAGTGAGACACAACAGACAGGTTACACAGGCACCATAACCGGCGCCTGCGCATCAGGCGGGAGCATCACACTCAGTGTTGGCGATGTCAAATCATGCACAATAACGAACGACGACATCCAGCCTAATTACATAACACCAACAGTATCACTGACTCCAAGTACAACCTCAACCCCTATAGGAATTCCAGTTACCTTCACTATAAACGAGATAAGCGGCGGTGTAGGTCCATTTGACATCGCACTTTTCATAGGAAGCACACAGCAGGGCAGTAATGTAATTATTGCTTCGCCCAGTGGTAGTAATACAATAACGGTATACGGCCCATCAATCAACACATTTAACTATAATGTAGTTGCAACAGATACAAACACCATATACGTATTCAATTCTCCATCTGTAGCAGTAACATTCAATCCTAACCCAAGCGCAGGCGGCACAGCAGCATCCTCAACAACTACAGTAACAACTATACCCGCAACAACTACAATACCAGTTACACCACCAGCAGCACCACCAGCTACCACAACAATACCAGTCGCACCGCCAAGCATAATACCATCCACAGTAACGACCGCACCCACAACAACAGTGCCTCCAAGCCCAACACCCGGTGGATTTGCACCATTGATAGGAATAGGAGTAGCGATAGCAATCGCAATAGCTGCTGGTACCGCATACGGAATCTGGGGAGCTAGAAGAAGAAGGAAGAAGGAGTAGGGCCAATAAGCAGCCTTAGGCAGTAACCGCCATCTTCATAGATTTACTATATTATCTCTTCTATTTACCCTGACAATCAAAGCATCTGCAAATATGCCGAAAACTGTGGATTTTAATGCCGACATTACGGGGTTATAGGTTATATGGCTTGATTCCAGTATTCCTTTTCCCGCTGCTATTCATTGGATTAGCACACACATTCTCATCAACAACGTCTCTTATTTTGCACATACCACTAGGAGTTACAATACATGTTGACCCAACGCTTACTATGGTAGTAAGCCCGGTAACAGTCAACCCATTACCAACAATATCACTGACTCCAAGCTCAACCTCAACCCCTATAGGAACTCCGGTTACCTTCACTATAAATGAGATAAGCGGCGGTGTAGGCCCATTTGACATCGCACTCTTTATATCAAGCACACAGCAGGGCAGTAATGTGATTATTGCTTCGCCAGGAGGTAGCAACACAATCACAGTGTATGGACCAAGTATCACCACACTTAATTATCATCTGGTGGTTACAGATACAGCAATTCCGTACGCATTCAATTCTACGTCTGTAGCAGTAACATTTACTCCTAATCCAAGCGTAGGCGCCGGCGTAGTGCCACCAACAACTACAGTGACAGCTTCTACCCAAACAACCATAATACCAGCTCCTGCCCCAGTATCAAATATTGCGCCTCTAATCGGCATTGGACTCACAATAGCAATCGCAATAGCAGTAGGCGTTGCGTATGCAAGAAGCGGTGCCAGAAGGAGACGAAGAGCACAGCAAATGTTTTAAGCCATAGCTGCTTTTTTCATAGATACGTGCATCCTTCTTAATAGTGTCCTATAGAGCAGGTTAACTCATACATAAAAGATAGGCAGCTAGTATATGGTAATGCTTCCTAACTTCTGCTTTTGGGTTTTGCTCTGTACTGCCTTGCCCTTGCTCTCTTGTATTCCTTGTCCAGTCTCTCAAGCTCTGCTTCAAGGTACCTTTTCAAGAGTGTCCATTCAGCTGCAGGCGTGAATTTACCAGTATATCTGTTATAATGCCTCTCTGTCAATATACTGGGCGCATCCCTAAGACGAAATAGCCGGCCACGCCACCAGACTAGTGGAATAACATCCCCGTTGTGCAGCTCCATAATTACACTCCAGCCCCCTACCACCTCTTTTTCATCCTTCCAAGGGCTAAGTCCATCTATCTTCCTCAGTTCTTCTTTAGGCATATTGGACAGACGCCCACGGAGGTCGTTGTACCTTCTGAAAAGAGTTGAAGTTCCCATTGCATGCACCACCTAAAAATCATCCAAATCATATGCTATATGCCCTGCATCATTCAGCTTTTGCTTGTCAGCGATTTTCTTTGCGATAATTCCAAATCTTATACGGGGCCCTAGCCTAGTCACATGTTTGGCTTTTATCTCCACAGCTTCTAATATACCAGCAGCTTCTTTGTAGCTGAGCTCCTGCCATTTAAACTCAAAAACGTATGTAAGCCCTTCGCGTTTGCCTATGAAATCTATCTCATATGTGCTTTCCCCCTCTCTTACCATTGGTATCTTGCCCCATTGGCGCCTCCCAACAAGCCCCAGTTTCGAGCTTAGAAACTCCGCTGCGGCCCTTTCAAACCCCTTTCCGTAAAAAGAATTCAATCCTTTTCCAACCGATTTTACGAACTCCGGGTCTCTCGCAGCATAATCAGAGAAATTTTTATAGATCTGCGAGAACCAGAAGTTAAGCAGGGGATGCTCTATCTTGTAAATCCCTCTTTTTCCCTCATATGGCATTTCAAGTTTGATCAGCTCAAAAATGTTGACTAGCTCATTTATCTGCCTCGTTATTGATGTTGGCTGCACGTTTAGGTAACCGGCGATCGCTGACAGCCTGTTGTTCCCCGTGGCTATGGCTTCAAGTATGGAATAGTAAATTCCGCTTCTGCCGCCAAACTCCTGCGATAGAATACTGCTAACTTCATCTTCAAGAGGTGCATTCTTGGACAAGAACAGCAAACCGACAATCTCTTCTGCTGTTTTCCCTTTTAGGTTGAAGTCTTCGATCGTGACATAATACTTCGGATATCCACCAAATAAGAAATATACTTTTAACAGCTCCTCCTTTTTCAGTTCCAATTCCTTTCCGATTTTGAAGCACGAGGATAGGCTGAGCGGTTCCAGCTTTTTGCTTGACTTTATCCTGCCATAGAGCGGCTCTTTCGATCCCTCGAACAATTTTTTTACCAAGCCGATTAATGAACCAGAGAGTATTATCAGGCCGTGCTTCTCTTCATTCAAATCGATGTTCTTCTGCAAGATCCCGAATACGGATGGTTCGACAAAGGCAAAATTCTGAAATTCATCAAAAACCACCGGCGAAATTCCCCTAGTTATTATAAGTCTGAAAAACGTATCCCAGGAATCCAGTGCCTCTAATTCACCAAGGACCTTTTTCGCCTTTAGTAGCTCTTGGAACTCAGCAAGCAGATCTTTTGAAGTCTTGTTTTTGTTGACAAAGAAGTATGCGCCATCCTTGCCCATGAATTCAAGCAGAAGTCTGGTCTTTCCTACCCGCCTGAGTCCATAAATGGCAATGACAAAAAGCTTCTTCTTTGAAAGGGACGCAAGGCCTCTCAATTCGGCAATCTCCTCGGTACGATTTATGAACTTCATGCATTCAGCTTATGAATAATTCAGTAAATGAATATATTTAATGCTTTCCATAGCATGCCTATGAAGCGGTATTAAATTTAACCCTATTATTTTACTTTTTTATAACAAGAAAATAGGGTTACTCATGCGGAGCCAGACGTAAACACACAGCACAGTAACCTCTTTAAGCCGCAACCGCTTTTTTCATAAATGCGTGATGCATCTTCCTTACTATCGTCAGCATATCTATCAGCATTACCAATATGCCTATCAGGATTAAGGTTGCTCCTATAGAGTAGATGCTCGCGCTTTCTGATATTATAAACGCAATGCCTGCAAATATGCCTATGAAGGCAAATAGCGGCGGGATCGCAGGAATCGGGTGCTTATATTTTTTGAGTATGAGCATCGTTGCTGAAATGCCAGCAATACCCCCTAATATCACCATGAGGCTTAACAGCTGGCTAACTGATATATAAGCGCTTATGGCTGCCATTAACGGCAGGCTCAGATCGCCCTCTCCGAGCGAGAGCTGTGACATGACCGGAAGCTTCCCCTTCCGAAGTATCTTCTTGAATCTTGGATCGTCAAGCTCATGAACCCTCTTCAAATACTTCATATAGCTGTCTATGTCCTGTTTGCTCAGACCCCATCTCGGTACCGCTTCAAGGTCAGAAACGCTTATAATGAAGGATATGTCGTTTGAAGCGAGCGCCTTTGCCATGGAGATCATATCCTTTGTCTTAAAAACAGAGACGTAATCGTAAACTGCAAATATTGCAATCAATACAATTGCGTAGCTAAACTCCAAATTGAAGCCCAGCACCAGCCCCGCGCCTATGCTTGACACGACAGTATTGAAGTCCCTCAACCTATGCCACTTGTCCTTTACGAGCACTATAGAGATTGCCAGCGCACCAGAAATTATATAAAGAAAGCCGCCCGCCATCTGAGCAGGCATCAGTATCGCAAGCAAAATCAGAAATACAAAAAATGACATTAGTGAGGTAACGATACCTTCAAGAACCTCAAAAAGTAGGGTGTTGCTGTGATGCTTGTGCCTTCTGAGTATGAGCAACATTATAGTGAGCACAAGAACTGCGTCCAAGACATATGAAAATAATATGAATCTGGGATCTGCAAATGTGTCATAGATTATGGATGCGTTGGATGTACCTATTGCCTCTATCGCTATCAGCATACCTACAGCAAGCACGATGATAAATATCCCGATTATCTCTGCAATGCCCCTGTTCCCCACAATCTTTATCATACCAGCACCGAATCGTTGTACTTATCAAAACTATTGCAGAAGCGACATATTTATTCTTATGTAAAAGCCGCGATGCAGGCCAGAGCATTAAGCAAATCCCATCAAAATGCTTATAAATGTTTATTGCTAAAATATAGTTACTTATTTTCCCGCAAATACTGCAATCTGCAGGAGGGATTTTATGGAGCAAGAGCTATTCAACAAATTCAATGCGTTTATTGAAGAGAACAAGAACAAACGCAAGTTCACCCAAAGCGTAGAGCTTGCCATAAACTTCAAGGGCATTGACTTTTCCAAACCTGACAAAAGGCTCAATCTTGAAGTTGCCTTACCTTCTGGCAGAGGAAGGGAGAGCAAAATCCTCGCATTCAGCGATGACAGCAATCTTTCACAAAAGGCGAGCAAGCTCGGGGTTAAGACCGTTTCAGGCAGCGAACTCAGCAGCATAGTCACAGACAAGGCAAGGCTCAATGAATTGCTTGATTACGAACTTGTCGCACAGCCAAGCCTCATGCCGCAGATCGCAAGGGCGCTCGGCCAGTTCCTAGGGCCCAAGGGCAAGATGCCAAGGCCTCTTGTTGGCGATGTTGAATCAACCATAAACACCATAGCAAAATCAATATACATAAGAAGCAAGGGGAAGTTCCTGCCGACAGTGCATTGTGTTGTCGGGACCGAAAAGATGCCAGCGCAGGAGCTTGCGGCCAATATAGACGAGGTTATAAGTAATGTTTCAAAAAAGATCGGCAGGCAGAACATAAGATCAGTGTATGTAAAGCTGACAATGAGCAAGCCGATACGCTTGATTTAGGTTGTCAAGATGCAAACAAAAGACCAAAAAGCAAAGTTTGTCGAAAACGGCAAGGCGCTATTAAAGTCATACAAGCTGATAGGCATAGTGCCGCTCGAAAGAATACCTGACAGGCTACTTCAAACTACAAAAAACGCAAACAGAGACGACATAAAACTCATAATAGGAAGGAAAACTCTGCTCACAAAAATACTTGAAAGCGACGAACGCGGCAAGCAGCTCATTGAAAACCTAAATGCCACCTCAGCAATACTGCTCAGCAACGCAAATCCCTTTGAGCTTTACAAGAAGTTCAAAGAAGGCACGATAAAGCTTGCTGCAAAGCCGGGCCAGCTCGCACCATCAGACATAGTTGTAGAGGAGGGCGAGACCTCGCTTCAGCCGGGTCAAGCTGTCACAGAGCTCAAGTCAGCAGGCATAGATGTCAGGATAGAAAAGGGCAAGGTATTGATAGCAAAAACAAAAACTCTTGTGAATCAGGGCAGTGCGATAAGCCTGCAGGTCGCAAAGGCTCTTCATACTCTAGGAATAATGCCATTCGTTGCGCGCATAGAACCCTCTGTGATGAGGTACGACAAATTGCTCTATACAAAAGAGATACTTGACATTGATGTTGATAGAACCAGATCGAACATAGCAAAACACTTTGGTACTGCAATTGAATTGAGTATGCAAGCCAAGATGATTACAAGATACACGCTGCCAAGGCTTATTGGTGCTGCATTCAACAACGCAATTGCGCTCGGCCTGGGCATCAATGCTTATGAAAAAGGGATAATCGAAAGGCTTATAGAAAGGGCTGCTGCGCAGGCTAATGCGCTTCACTCTCTCACAACAAATAACGCTTAGGTGAAATAATGGAATATGTATATGCGGCATTGCTTCTCGACGAAGCTGGCAAAGAAGTAAGTGAGCATAACCTGCTTGAGGTTGTAAAGGCAGCGGGCTTCGCACCAAACGAAGCGAAAGCGAAGGCCATGGTCGAATCGCTGAAGGGCGTGAGCATAAAAGAAATAATAAAGAATGCGCAGACCATGCAAGTAGCTCAGGTGCAAGCACAGGCAACAGTAGCGGCAGCAGCCACAGCAGCAGCAAAGAAGCCAAAGGTAGAAGAGAAGAAAACAGAGGAAGAGGCAGCGGGAGGTCTTGCAGGATTATTCGGCTGATATCATTCAGCCATTGCAGCCGAATGCGCATTCCTCTTTTCTTGCTGTTGCTAATGGTTACTCTACTTTTGGATAAGTTTTAATATCTGAATTGACAGCTATTGCCAGGGCCTGTAACTCAGTTTGGCAGAGTGACTGGCTTTTAACCAGCAAGTCGTGGGTTCAAATCCCACCAGGCCCGTTGCACGATGAGTTATTGGTACCCTCCCGTTCTTCAGAAGGAGAAGAAAGATACAGTAAAGTATATATATATCTATAGTTCTATAAGTCTATAGATAATATGGCCGACTACACCACCATACAATTAAGCACGAAGGTGCGGACGCTTCTTGACAACATAAAGAAAGAGATAGGAGCCAAGAGCTACGCCGCAGCCATATTGTGGATGGCGAAAAAAGCAAAAGTACTGGAAACTAGTGAGATGGGCTCACTACCTCAACTGCGCTCTTTCAAGAGGGAGAAACACGACCGTTTTGATTGACAGCTGGACCTGGATAGAATACTGGAAGGGAGGTAAATACTCTCGCGCTGCAGCCAACTATATAGATGGGGATGAGGAAGCCTTTGTCTCCACAATAAACTTAATCGAGATCTATTCTTGGGTAGCCAGATACTATAATGAGAGCGTAGCGAAAAACAAACTTGAAACTGTAGAGAGACGATGTTTCATCATGCCTGTAGAAAAGAGCACCTCGATAGAAGCGGCAAAATTAAAGTTAAAGTACAAATTAGGTATTGCAGATAGCGTGATACTCGCAACTGCAAAGAATCTAAACGCAAAACTTGTTACCGGAGATCCTGATTTTAAGAATATAGAAGGCGTTATATTTATTGGTTAGATGGCTTTTAACCAGCAAGTCGAGGTTCAAATCCCACCAGGCCTGGAAATGTTTAGAGGCAAACCCACAATACTAAAACTATCCTAGAAAGCCGTCTATTACGTTAATTGTCGTAATTATTGCCGTAAACAGCTAACCACGTAGTTGGCTTTAAAAACCTTACTATCGTAGTTCTAAATAGGAAGTGATAAGAATGGCGGCTAGAAAAAGTATGGGACCGGTAGGAGGAGTCCTAGTGTTTCTAGGATCAATAGTATACCTATATGTAGTCTTTACATGGTACATGAACGGCGCAATTGCAAGTGTATGGCTGAGCGCAGCACAGTTCCTCGCTCCATTCGTGATTGCCTTTGCCGTAGTAGCTTCAATCTCTCTGTTCTTCATGGGCATCGGAGCGATGGCAAACGTGGGTGGAGACAAGAAGATGAAGTCACACGCCCTATGGAAGTTTGTAATGCTCGGAGCCATTAGCTTGCTGATATTAACAGGAGGCAGTTTTTGGTTCTACGCGGTGTTGCTAGGGTTTGTCCTAACATACCTAGGGGCAGCTGTAGAAGGCACGTAAAGGTATAATTAATTTTTTATTTTTCATTCTTCTTCCTTTTCTTTCTAGTCTTACTTATTGCTAATGGTGTTAATACCTTAGTTTTCTTATTGCGCTCTCTATCGCACTCTGCGTTTCAATAAGTTCATCTTCGCTGCGGTATGCGGTCCTGGGCCAAAAGAAGCCGTGAAGTCCGTCATTAAATTTTCTCGGCACCACATGAACATGAAGGTGCGGAACACTCTGGCTTACCTTGTTGTTTATGGCAACAAAAGTTCCATCCGAATGCATCGCGATTTCAACTCCTTTTGAAATCAGCCTTACATTGGAAAAGAAGTTCCCCAAACTTTCTTCGGGCAGTTTATCAAGTGCCTCGTAATGCTCCTTAGGAACTACAAGCGTATGGCCCCTGAATACCGGCTTGCGGTCTAGGAAAGCGAATGATATCTCATCCTCGAATACCCTGTAATGCGACTGCCTGTTCTTTATCACGTCACAGAATGCACATTTTGAGACAGTGCCATCCTTTGTAAACATACCCTGCATATTTATCAATTGTTCTATTTTGTATAACACATTTTTATTAACGTTTAGATAAATAAATATGTTCATCTATACCGAATTTGATATCATGCCAGAAGAAAAAATTGCTGGGAAAGAAAATACAATGCTGCACTGGTCGGAGAAGCTGGCACAGCGCATCATAAAGGAGAGAGAAGAACCGTTTATAATAACCGGCGGAATGACCACGAGCGGTCCAACGCACCTCGGCACTGTATGCGAGTTTCTATATCCCTCTGTCATAAGACGGGCGCTCACTGACCTCGGTCATAAAGCCGAACTCCACTTTGTCGGAGACATAATGGACGCATTTGACGGTGTACCATTTGAACTGCAAAAGTATAGCAGTGTGCTGACCCCAGAGCTCGGGAAGCCGTTGGCGCATGTAAAAGACCCGCTAGGATGCCATGAATCTTACGGCATCCATTACCTATCGCAAACGGAAGAGATAATGAAAAAATTAAAGTTGACAATAGATGTGGTTAGAGCAGATCGCCTCTATGAGAGCGGCAGTTTCGACAGCTATGCAAAACTTTTTCTGCACGAGGAGCAAAGGGTCAAAGAGGTCGTTGCAAAGAGCTCTGGAAAACAGCTGAGCGACCTCGCAAATTGGAGCCCGATAATGCCTCTCTGTGGAAGGTGTGGCAAGATTGCTACAACAAGGGTCATTTGGCACAGTGACGATGAATATGAATACGTCTGCGATAGGGATGTGGAGTTCACAAAAGGCTGTGGACATAAGGACAAAAACAAAATAAGCGACCACAAATACAAGCTGCAGTGGCGCCTTCACTGGCCGGCGTGGCAGGCATTCTTCAAATCAAGCATGGAGGGCTCTGGAGTAGATCACATGACAAAGGGGGGCAGCTGGGACACCGCTTATGCCATACACAAAGAGATTCTACATACCGAATCGCCCATACCATATAAATTTGGTTTTGTGCTATTTCACGGTCAAAAGGCCTCGAAGTCAAAAGGGAATGTCATGCCCGCGCTTGACGTGCTCAAGTTAATACCGCCAGAGCTGCTTGCTTACATGCTTGTTGTGCCGAACCTAGAGCAGAACAAAGACATGGACCCGAATGGCGACAAGCTGATTACTATCTATGACGAAATAGAGCGGATAGCAAGGCTTGAAAATCCAAAAAGCCGGGCAGACAAAAAGAAGCTCCAAGCGTATAATCTTTCTGTAAAAAGGCTCGCATGGAAGGCGCAGTTCATCGACATACTGATGAACTACCAAATCTACAAGGACTGGAAAAAGGTTGGCAGCATCCTAAAGGATGCCGCAGGAGTAAAATACCTTTCACCGTACATAACAGAATGGCTCAACCTTGGCTATGCGCCAGACAGGTACAACTTCTCTATAAAACCGACCAGGGTCTCGTCCTTGCAGGAGGTCGTTAAGGCATTCGATTCTGCAATGCAGAACGATATGGATGCGATAGCAATACACAATCTCGTATACAAGACTGCAAAGGAGCACGGCGTCGACCCGCAAGAATTTTTCAAGGTTCTGTACACCGCCCTTATAGGAAAGGACAATGGCCCAAGGATAGGCAAACTGATTTACGCGGTTGGCGTATCAAAATCAAAAGAGATATTTGAAGATGCGATAAAGCGGTAGATGCCGTTTCGCCGAAGAGCGGCCACCAAAGATAACCTATTTATATATGCTTAATAAATAAATTCATACGAGCATTAGTAAGTACTTGTCACAGTTTTATCAACGTTTAATCTCGAATGCCAGGATGGCGGAAACCGGTAACGCGTGCGCCTGGAAATCATACCTGCAAGCGCATGGCTCTCTGAGCCTTCTGGGTTCAAAAGCGATATGCACAAACATATTGCTGAATATCCCAGTCCTGGCGTTTATGCTTAATGGTGTATAATTGGCTGAAGGTAAAATTCCAAAAACCGAAGAGAAAAGGGCATCGCCCCCAAAAGCTGAAGAGAAAAGGGCACCGGCTCCAAAGCCGGAGGAGAAAAGGGCAGCACTCTCGATAGTCAGAATTGCGGGAAGAGACGTCGACGGCAGCCTTATAATCGAGAGGGCTCTTCACGAGGTCAAAGGGATAGGCTCGAGCATGGCGCATGCGATAACGCATGTAGCGGAGAAGCAGTACGGCATAGCAAGCTCTTCTACCATAGGCTCGCTAAGCGAAGCACAGTTCTCACAACTAGAAGGAATTATAAAAGAGCCCTTTACGCACGGCATACCTCACTATTTTCTAAACAGGCGCAAGGACTTTGAAACAGGCAAGGACATACATTTTGTAGGTAACGACCTGCTCTTTACAGTTAGCCAAGACATAAAGCGCGCCCAGACCCTAAAGACATGGCGCGGCTTCAGGCATCAGTACAACCAAAAGGTCAGAGGCCAGCGCACCCGTTCTACAGGCAGAACTGGCGCTACTGTGGGAGTTATGAAGAGAACAGTAAAACAGCAGCTGATGGCACAAAGGCAAGAGGAGGCAAAGGGCAAAGCCCCCAAAAGGGCGGCAGCAGCGGAGCCCAAAGCCGCGGAGTGAGTAAATGGGAGCACCACGAAGAAATAGGCGCAAATACGAAAAGCCGCAAGCAATGTGGAACGTTGTCAGAATCAAGGCCGATAACGAGCTTATAAGCGCTTACGGTCTAAAGAACATGAAGGAACTTTGGAAGGTGCAGACAGAGCTCAGCAGGCTGAGGAGCAACGTAAGGCAAATGCTTTCCGGCACCTCGAAAACAGGCATAGTGCAAGAGGCAATGATGTCCAGACTCAAAAGGCTGGGAGTTGTCAGCGGCGATGTCATGCCGGAAACGCTCCTAGAGCTTAAGGAAAACGTGCTGCTCGAAAGAAGGCTCCAATCAATCGTTTTCAGAAAGGGGCTTGCAAGAAGCATGAAACAGGCAAGGCAGCTCATCACACACGGGTTTATCGCGGTGAACGGAGTTAAGATTAACAGGCCCGGCTATATGGTCAAGGTTGAAGAAGAGCACAAGATAGGCTATTACAAACCAATAGACATAGAGCAGCCAAAGGCACCAGAAGTTGCAAAAGTGGCAGAAGGCGCTCTGAAACAAGAGGCATGACTATAAATGGGAAGCAAGCAACCAAAACTGAAGGAGGTAAAGCCCGGCGAGCAGCAAAAGGAGAAGGCAAAGGCTGAGATATCGTATGAAGCAAAGGCGATGGAAGCAGCAAAAGTAAAACCCAAACCAGAGCGCTGGGCAGTAGCTCACGTCTATTCGTCTAAAAATGACACCATAATAACGCTCACAGACCTGAGTGGCGCAGAGACAATTGCCGTGGGCAGCGGCGGCATGATGGTCAGCGCTGATTCGCAGGAGGGTATGCCGTGGGCAGCAATGCAGGCGGCCTACAAGGTCGCGGCAGAGGCAAAAGAGAAGGGCATAACAAACCTGAACATAGTTATCAGAGCACCAGGCGGCCATGGCTCCAAGACTCCAGGACCTGGAGCACAAGCGGTTGTCAGAGTCTTGGCAAGAAGCGGTCTGAGAATCAACAAGATAGAGGATGTTACCCCAATACCGACCGACACGACAAGAAAGCCCGGAGGCAAAAGGGGCAGAAGGGTGTAATCGCACATTAATGAATGATTTTATGGATCAAGAACAGCAAAAACTAGTAATGCCCGGAGACAGGCTCTCAGCAGAAGAGGAATACCTTCCAAACGGCAATGCTTATGCTGAGAACGGCAACATATACGCTGCGGTTCCAGGCAAACCATCAATATTCAATGGAAAGATGGGGGTAAAAAGTGTTGTCAGGGCGATTAAAAAATTTAGGAAGGACATGTTTGTTACCGGGAGTGTTGTGAACGAGATGCCCTCTGTTGTTTTCGTAGAACTCGACAGCATGGATTTTGGCAATGTGCATTATGTACCGATGAAGGACGGCAAAATAGTGCTGAGGGTTGGGAGGCCAGGGCGGGGTTTCAGGGATGAAAGGCCAAACTTTACCCAGTACAAGCAGGGTGATGTGCTACTCGCCAAGATAGCGTATGATGATCCAGGGATATACACACTTGAAATGCGAGAAAGAGAGACGGGGGTTGTGTACGCAACATGCGAACTGTGCAACAGCACGTTACAGGTTAAAGAAACCAATACCCTAGTCTGCGAAACATGCAAGCACATCGAGCAAAGAAGGGTCAGCTCTCTCTACAATAATTTCAAAGAGATATATAAGTTTTTAGAAAGTAATTATACGAAATGAGTGACTTCATGGAGATAAAGGTTTTAAAGAACGAAAGCAGGGAGCTCGTGGTAGAGTTTGACACAAAGGACCTGACGATTCCCGATCTCATAGTAGCTGAGCTTCTCACTCATAATGGTGTGGAATTTGCAGGGGTGACAAAGGAACATCCGGAAGCAGGAAAGCCAAGGCTTACCTTGAAAACAGATAAGAAAAAGGCAGCAGAAGTTTTTGAAAAGGCCTTGGAAAAGATTGCAGAAAACATCTCAGATATAAAATCAAAAATAGGAAAGAAATAATGTTGAAAGCAGGCGTCAGGCTTGCTACGATAGCAACTGGCGTGTTGAAGCAAAAGCGCACCTTATTGGTTTGTCTAATTTCTAAAAAGGACGAGATAGAGGGCGTTCTATCAACAAAAATAACTGTTGATGGCGAGGATGCAAGTGCATCGATAACAAAGATGATAAAAAAATCACGCTTTGCCAGCCAGATAAAATTGCTAGTATCCAATGGAATATCAATTGCAGGGCTGAATGTTCTTGACGTGCCTCTATTGGAAAAGGAGCTCCGTGTAAAGTTTATTTCTATAACAAGAAAGAGGCCCAGTCCCAACGCGTTAATAAGGGCGATAAAGA
>Ga0315281_10009371_pt1 | contig 13591 bp, 9 predicted proteins | sample YL17G07_0_MG_FD_204540 | JGI IMG/M metagenome (GOLD analysis project Ga0315281, IMG submission 204540) | Sediment microbial communities from Yellowstone Lake, YNP, Wyoming, USA - YL17G07_0 | ecosystem: Environmental > Aquatic > Freshwater > Lake > Sediment | place: USA: Wyoming | collected...
TTGTCTGCAGTGCAAAAAGCCGCTCTGCAATCAAGGCTGCCCCGTCGGGATCGATATTCCCGCTTTCATAAAATGTATTGTCGATGGCGACTTTGGCTCTGGAATTAGAAAAATCAAAGAAACCAACGCCCTTCCAGCCATTTGCGGCCGGGTTTGTCCTCAGGAAGAGCAGTGTGAAAAGACGTGTGTTCTTGCAAAAAAGGAGGTCCCGATTGCGATCGGGCGGCTGGAGCGGTTTCTGGCCGATTGGGAAGCGGCCGAAGGAAAGATCGAAGTCCCGGACATGGCCCCAAAAACCGGGAAGAAAGTCGCGATTATTGGCGCCGGACCCGCCGGCATCACCGTTTCTAACGACCTGATTATTCTCGGCCACGATGTGACCATCTTTGAGGCGCTCCACGAATGCGGCGGCGTCTTGATTTATGGGATTCCGGAATTCAGGCTCCCGAAAGCGATCGTGAATCGCGAAGTGGAATACGTCAAGAGCCTGGGCGTGAAGATCTATAAGGATTTCGTGGTCGGGAAAACCAGGACGGTCGATCGACTTCTTGAGGAATTCGACGCTATCTTCGTCGGTTCGGGCGCAGGGCTTCCCTGGTTCATGGAAATCCCCGGCGAGAACCTCAATGGCGTATATTCGGCCAACGAATATCTCACCCGCGTGAATCTGATGAAAGGGTTCCGGTTTCCGGAATATAAGACGCCCGTGAAACGGCCGTCTCGAGTGGCCGTCGTCGGCGGCGGGAACGTGGCCATGGATTCGGCCCGGACCGCCGTTCGACTGGGCGCCGATGAAGTCCATCTCGTCTACCGTCGAAGCCGGACGGAACTGCCGGCCCGGGCCGAAGAAGCGGAGAATGCCGAAGAGGAAGGCGTCATTTTCGATCTCCTCACTCTGCCCATTCGCCTCATTGGCGGCGAGAATGGCTGGATCAAAGAGGTGGAATGCCTGAAAATGGAGTTGGGGGAGCCGGATCAATCGGGCCGGCGAAGGCCGGTTCCAGTCGAGGGGTCCAATTTTATCGTATCCTTTGATGCGCTCGTTGTGGCCATAGGCAACAGCCCGAATCCGCTGATCCCGATGACCACACCGGGGTTGGAAATCAGCAAAAAGGGCGGCATTGTGACCAACCCTGAAACGGCCCGGACGTCGAGGCATAATATTTGGGCGGGCGGGGATATCGTAAGGGGGGCGGCGACCGTGATCAGCGCCATGGGCGATGGGAGAATCGCCGCGGCGTCCATGCATAGATACCTCATGAATAAGGAATCACCATGAAATTGCACGAGATCAGAGATCTTCTTCAATGTGAAGTTCTGGCCGGGGAAGATAACTTGTCGGTCGACGTCCATCAAGTTGTGGCCTCGGATGGGATGAGTGAAATCTTAGCCTTTGCCAAGTCCAAGGAATTGATGATTACCGGCCTCACGAACATTCAATCCATCCGCACGGCGGATATCGCCGGAGTCAGTGCCGTCCTTTATTGTCGGGGAAAGCGGCCCGATAAAAAAGTGATCGATTTTGCCAAGGAAAAACGGATTCCTGTCCTTGTCACAAAAATGGTCATGTTTGATATTTGCGGCGTTCTTTATAACCAGGGCCTCAAAGGCGTGTCTTAATGGCGGTCGAATTACTGCGAGAGAGCTATGAGATCCAGGGGAAGAATTATGATAAAGCCGGCGAGGTTTCCGGGGAAATAAAAGTTCTTCTCAGGGATCTCGGCATTGACGCGGTCAATATGCGACGCGTTGTGATCGTGGCCTATGAAGGCGAAATGAATGTGGTCATGTACGCCCATCGGGGAACGCTGACCCTCGTCTTAACCGATAGAGATATTAACCTGGAAATCACGGATGAAGGTCCAGGAATCCCGGACATTGGATTGGCCTTGCAGGAGGGATATTCGACGGCATCGGACGAGATGCGCGAGATGGGCTTTGGCTTTGGCATGGGCCTGCCGAACATGAAAAAGAACTCCGACGAATTCCGGATCGAATCGGAGGTCGGGAAAGGGACGTTCGTTTTCGCAAAAATTAGGCTGAATGCAAGTGCCTGAACTAAAGCACGGATTTAAGATCAACACGGAAAAATGTCAGGGCCGGATGCCGTGCATGCGGGCCTGTCCGACACATGCCATCCGGGTGAAAAACGGCAAAGCGCGCTTGATCCCTGAGCTCTGCATCGATTGCGGGTCCTGCCTCGGCGTGTGTCCCTCCGGGGCGATCTTAGCGACCACGGTCCCGTTTGCCGAGCTTGACAGGTTTAAATTCAAAGTCGCGGTGGCTTCGCCGGCGCTTTTTGCTCAATTTGCGATAAAAGAAACCCCCGCCTGCGTAGCGAGAGCTCTCTTGGATCTTGGCTTTGATGCCGTCTGGGAATACTCTGTCGATATTGAGCTGATCGACCGAGCGATAACGGATTGTGTCAAGAAATGGCCCGGACCATTCCCCCTGATATCCAATTCCTGTCCGGTCATCGTCCGATTGGTCCAGGTGGCTTATCCCAGCATGGTCGAACAGTTGATCCCCGTCGAAGCCCCCCGGGAAATCGCCGGCCGGGAATTGAAGCGCAGGTATTCTCTAGAGTTGGGACTTCAGCCGGAAGAAATTGGGGCCATTTATATCACGCCCTGCCAGGCCAAAACCATATCCATCCTTCAACCGGCTGAAGAAGAGAAAAGCTATTTGGATGGAGCCGTCGGCATCTCTGAAATTTACAATGATGTTCTTCAAAAGATTCGAAAAACCCCGAACGCGGAGAACAGCCCCAAAAGCAAATTTGGCATAGGCGAACTTTTCCATTGGGGAACTCCCGAAGGGGAATTTCCCAAACTTTCGCGAGAACACTACCTCCCGCTCACGGGGCTGACGGATGTCATCAAGGTTTTCGATGATATTGAAAAGGGCAAGATTCGCAATATTGAATTTCTCGAGTGCCACGCTTGCCCGGGAGGATGCATCGGGGGGAACCTGACGGTCGAGAATCTTTATGTGGCTCGGAGCAAAAACCTTCATTTGATTGCCAGTATGTCAAAACTTTCTCCAGAGTTCGAGAAAGAAGTCGAACGGCGTTACGCCGTTGAAGATTTTTCATTGCGACGTCCTTTAAAACCCCGGATTATCGAGGGGGAAGTCGTCAATCTTCTCGAGCGGGTCAAGAGACGAAAGAGAGCGGATGAGTTGCTTAAAGGTCTTCCGTTGCTCAATTGCGGCTTGTGCGGCGCTCCGACGTGCAAGAATCATGCGGAAGATGCGGCCGCCGCCAGGGCTGACCTTAGTGATTGCGTTTTTCTCTCACGTGACCGGATAAACTTTTTAAGGGAAATCTATAAAAAATAAATACGGCTCGGCCCTCGATCCTTTCCCGGTTCTCGATCCCGTCCAGATCTCATTTAGGCCAAAACCTCGTAACCCGAATATTCACACATGAAAATCACTTGACGATGATCTCATCAAAAGACATCATCGCATTGGCATTCGGCTGACCGGCATTCTTGTGCCACTTCGGCAGCGCCCCGATATTCTTAGCTTTCACATGGATGTACTGCCCCGCCGTCTTTTTCAGATTGTAGGTCAAATTCTTGATTGAAACCGGCTGCGCCGTCTCCGGCACCTTCAAAGTCTCGGACGCGACGACCTGATAATCCTTGTTGTTGGAGGAGACCGAAATTTCCACCGCGGCCGGCAAAAAGATCCTGACGTTGTTGTTCTCGAGACAGCCGAGTGTAATCTCCTCGAGGGTCTTGACCTGTCCGAGATCCAGGATCACGTCCAGATCGATCCGGTCGAATGCCTGCCAGTTGCGGTCGAAGCTTTCCCCTGAGGCCCGGTACAGATCGATCAGCGCCCTTTCCCCGCCGGCGCCGCCTCTTCTTGGAGGAAGCGGAACCACATATTTGATGCTTTTGACCGGCAGAGACCGGCTGAAATAGGCAAGCGATATGGCGCTCGGCAGCTTCACTTTATCGAACGTGACCGCTTTCATGACGGCTGTTTGACTGACATTAATGGGGGCAGAGTATTTGGCCGAATTCTCGGTCGGGTCGCTTCCATCCAGGGTGTAATGAATTTCGGCATTTTCATCCCTGGCAACTAGGGCCACGGTCAACGGCTGGCTGTAATCGATATAAGCCCTCTCCGGCGATATGAGCGGTTTCGAGCAGGCCGCGAATCTCCCAAAATCATTGGGGTCCCTGGTCAACGAATCGAAGAGAGGCTGGGCCGGGACGGTCGCGTCGTTTTCGTTATAGGCGGCGCTCATGGCCAGGACTTTGAACCTGTCGTTCGTAGGAAGGGTGATTTCTTTAGCGTCCCGGGGAAGATCAATCTTGTATTTATAAATGTAGGCGTAAGCATAGGCTTCATTATCGCCGGTTCTCAGATGCCGGTGCGTCGTGAAATAGGCGATGTTGTCTTTTCTGACATAGGCCGGGGCGAGGCCGGCGTAATCGACGTTGTTCAAGTCGTAATTCGTATCCGTGGCTCGGACTCCCTCCCATAACCGTCTCTCCCATTGGCCGTAATATCCGGACCAGACTTCAACCGGGATCTCAAAAGAAGCGCCCCCGATCTTGAAGGCGTTCCGACGCGCGGCATCCGCCCCGCCTTGACCGCTGCGAGAACCACCGCCTCCCATTGTATCCGTCGCAGCCGCGAGGATATACAGCTTGTTGAAGTTCCCGGCGGGGAGTTTGATCGTCTGTCCCTGGCAGGAAACCGCGTTATTCTCGCCGTCGGCCTTGGGACCGACCTTGAAGTTGATGTTTTCGCTGGTAATGACGTCCGGGAGCATTTCGGCGGGGAACGACCGCCCTCTCCCGTCAAAATCGCCGTCGGCTTTATGGGCGTCAAAGCTCATGACATCGATGTTATACGGAAGATCGATCGGTGTGCTCTGGGCCAAAGCCAGCTTGGCCTCGGCGGGTTTCAACCTAACGGCGAACGTCTTGAGATGATAGGGCGTGATGTCGAAGACGAGCCTGCCGTTTTGAACGACGGCGTTCCCCAGGTCCTGTTCCTGACCGTTGACTTCTCTGGCCGAAACGATGGGACCGGCAAAAGTGAGCTGAACGCCTTTCGCCGCTTTGCCCTTGGCTTCGACGATCCGGACGATCAGGTCGTCACCGTTCTCCGCCTTTTTGACGGCGGAGACGACCACGTCCCGGTTGCTGACGGTAAGGAAGGAAAACGCTTTGCCCAGGGGACCTTGATGCGGAAGGGTCTGGAAAGCAACCAGAGGCTGATTGATGCGGGCAGCCTGCAAATTGGAATCGGCGGCGCGCCAATCTCCTTTATGGCCGTAAAGGGCATAGAGAATTTCGTGCTTGCCGAAATCCTGGACGCGCTGCTCCCGGTACGAATTTCTCACGCCCGGCGTGTACATCAAGGTCAGCCGGACGATATGGTCGGCCGGTTTATCGGACGCGTATTTGCAGTCTTCGAGGACCGAAACGCCGTAGCTTCCGTCCTTGTGGGTCAGATCGAACCACTGATGGGACGGCACCTCGAACCGGACGGGCTCGTTGTTGCCGCGCTGGACGGTGCCGACGCCAAAGCTGTAGGTGGCCTGTGAATTGGAGACCGTGAGGGGGAAGGCAGCCTTAAGGGACGATTCTTTCGTTGCCCAGTCGATATTGGTGTTGAACTCGACACGGTCGCTGCTTCCGTTGGCGGCCAGGCGGATGCTCTGGACGACTTTGGAATGACGCGCTTCGCGCTCGACTTCCAAAGCGACCCGGGCCGGGCCGTTTTCGGCGATCCGGATCTTCGCCGGACTTTCGACGAAACCGACGGCCGGCTTCTGTCGGTCTTCCCAATCCATATTCCAGGCCGGCCATTGCTCCGGCCTCTCATAATGAAATTCCAGTTTGATCGGTGCGGCCAGCAATTCCTTCTTGGCGGCCTTATCGAAGATGCTGACGACGTCTCCATCTGCATTGAACTTCACGACATATTTCGAGTTTTCAAGCGTCGACGGCGTCACTTTCAAGCCGGTCGCGAGGGAACAGGGCGCATCCGAAGGCCTTACGTCAAATACGGCATACCCCAGGGACGGCGTCCTGGCCAGGATGAGGATCGTGACCTTGTTTCCTTCGGCCTTTGAAACTTGCGAAGGCACCTCTTTATTATCGCGGCCATAGACTCGGACGGCTTTCGGGGCGGCATTGGGGAATGTCAGCGTGGCTTCCACGACATCTTCCCGCTCAATAGACAGCGGATTGAACACAACGAGAGGGATTCCCTGAGCTTTCGTATCCAAAGCCCGGCTGACGGCACCCGAAGCGTCCGCGAAAATATTGCCGAATTGGCTGGCGGCCACAAGTCCATCGTTCCAGGCGAACTCGTAGGCTCGGGGAATGCTGGTCCCGGGAAGGATATCATGAAATTGGCCGGCCATGACCAGTCGCCAGGCTTCGTTCATTTTCTCTTTGTTATACGTCATTCCCCCCAGCCACTCTCCCATGGCCGCGGAGGCTTCGGCCCTGTAGGCCAGCAGCTCGTTCTTTCGATTCAATCTTTTCATGTAGGCTGCGGAGGTGATGGACCCGGCCGAATGATTCGTCAATAAAAATTCGCCTTTATATGCAGGAAGTTTGGCTTTTTGCGCGGGCGTCAGATCATTGAAGAGCTGATCCGACTTGGCCGAGACGACTTTGAAATCGTTGCTATTCCGGATGCTCTTTTCGATCCATTGGACGGATTCTTCGGTCGGCGAGCCGCCGACGTCTCCTGTTCCGTAATACATATAGTCGGCATAAACTCCCGTCTTGGCCCCTAGATCAAAAATCCGTTTTCTCCAGGTCTCATTGGCGTTCAGGTCGGCCTGAACTCTCGAGCCGTAACTCCCCGGATTCAAGGCGGCGACGACCGATTCGCCGTCAGGCCCGATCCACGTCCCGACATTGAACGGAATGCCGACGTTAGAGCCCCAGGATAATTTTTGGGTCGAAAATCCTTTGATGCCGCAATGGGCCAGGATCGACGGGAGCGAGGCGGGAAAACCGAAACAATCCGGAAGGATATAATCCTTGGGCGAAACGCCGAATTCTTTGCGGAAGTAATTCCCGCCCAGGAGGATCTGCCGGATGATGGACTCGTGGGACGGAGCCAGGGCGTCATTCTCTTCCATGGAGGAACCGGAAGGATACCAACGTCCGGCGGCGATCCATTTTTTTACTTTTTCGTATTCCTGCGGATAATATTCCTTCATCATTTTATAGCGGTTGGCGCCGCTGAAATTGAAGACGTAGTCGGGATACTTCTCCAGCAGGCGGAAATTCATGGCCATCGTGTTCCAGATGTATTCGTTGATGGTCGTCTGATAGTCCCATCGCCATTCGGTGTCCAGATGGGCATAGCCGATGGTGTACAAGACCTTGTCCTTGGACAGGTCGTTTTGCTGTGAAAAAACCGTGACCGAAGCGAAGACGAGCAAGGCCGGGCAGAACCGCAAGAATGATTTCATGGCATCACCTCGATTGAAATGGGATAGAAAGGATGGGAATCTCCTTTTTCCGACAGACAATTTCTCATCCTTCAGAGTTCGGAATCCAAACGGCCGAATGTTCAGCAACTATAACTCTATCTAATCGTTTGTGTCAAACCCTTGAACTCGTTTGAACTCGTTCAACCCTGGGAGCATCTCCGTTTCCGTGATTCCAGATCATTCATGAGGGGGGTGCCGCCTGCGCCGGGCGGCCGGCCAGAGTTTCCCTTTGACAACGGGTCTGAACTCGCTTATATCATTGAGGACAGAAATCCCGTTTGGAGGAGGGACTGAGATGAAGAGAGCTGCGGAAATGAATAAAAGATACCAAGTGATCATTTTTTGCCTCGCCTTTCTTGTCGCCGCGTCCTTCGCCCTCGGCCAGAAGCCGGAAGGGACCATGGCCTTCACCGTGTCCATGGAGCAGCCGAACACGCATTACTATCACGTCGTTTTCCGCGGCGAAGGGATGAAAGACAAGACGCAGGATTTCAAAATGCCGGCCTGGACGCCGGGGTATTACCAGATCATGGATTACGCCAGGAACGTGCTGAATTTCCGGGCCGAGGACGGGGCGGGGAATCCGCTGGCGTGGGAGAAGACCGCGAAAAACATCTGGCGGGTCAAGTCCGGAAAGGACGCCTCCATCACGGTGAGCTACGACGTATACGCGTTCAACCGGTCCGTGGCCGACAGCTACCTGGATGACGAACGAGGCTTCATCTCGCCGACCGGCGTCTTCATGCATGTCGCCGGCCGGATCCAGCATCCCGTGACCGTCACCGTCAGACCATATCAAAACTGGACCAGAGTCTCCACCGGCCTTGATCCGGTCGAGGGGCGGCCGAACACGTTCTTTGCCCCGGACTTCGACATCCTCTACGACTGCCCGATCCTCATCGGCAACCAGGAGATCCTGAAGTTCGAGGTCCAAGGAATCCCCCACGTCTTCGCCGGTGTCAACCTGGGGGCCCTCGATCGCGCGAAATTCACGGCCGACCTGAGGCGCATGGTCGAATCGGCGGTGGCTCTCATCGGAGAGATTCCATACCGGCACTACACTTTCCTCGCCATCGGGCCGGGCGGCGGAGGCCTCGAGCACCTGAATTCGACGGCCCTCACCTTCAATGCCTCCGGCCTGACCAGCCCGGCGGGCTATAAGAGATGGCTGAGCTTTGTCTCCCACGAGTACTTCCACCACTACAACGTCAAGCGGATCCGGCCGATCGCGCTCGGTCCGTTCGATTACGACAGGGAGAATTATACGAACCTGCTCTGGGTCTCCGAGGGGATCAGCGTGTATTATGAGGATGTCATCCTCAATCGGGCCGGGCTCCTCAGCCGGGACGAGGTCCTCGAGCGGTTTCAGTCGAGCATCGCCAGGTTCGAGAACGGCTCCGGACATCTCTTCCAATCCGCGACCGAGTCGAGCTTCGACACCTGGATGAAGTTCTTTAGCCGCGGCGGGAACACAGCCAACACCACCATCTCCTATTACGACAAAGGCGCCGCGCTCGGGATGCTCCTGGATTTCAAGATCCGCAACGAGACAAAGAACCGGAAGTCCCTCGACGACGTGATGCGAACGCTCTATCGGAAATTCTACAAGGAGAAAAAGCGGGGCTTCACGGACCAGGAGTTCCGCGAGGTCTGCGAAAGCGAGGCCGGGGGATCACTGTCCGAGATCTTCGAATACGCCTCTACAGTGAAGGAGATCGATTATCCCAGATATTTCGCTTACGCGGGCCTGGACATCGACGTTCAGCCCAGGGAGATCGCCGGCGCCTGGTTCGGAGCGGCCGCCCAGGACCAGAGCGGAAATCTGATGATTTTGAACGTCGAAATGGATTCTCCGGCCCTCCAGGCGGGCCTCAGCGTGCAGGATGAGATCATCGCCCTGGACGGCACCCGCGTCACCTCGCGGACGATGAGCGAAATGCTCAATTCCAGGAAGGCGGGAGATAAGGTCCGGGTTCTCATTTCGCGCCGCAATGCGATCCGCGAGGTCGAGGTCGTCTTGGGAAAAAAGACGGAGCGGAGCTTCCGTATCAAGCCCCTGGCGAACCCGGACCCGCTCCAAGCGGCGATTCTCAAGGATTTATTCAGAGAATAACAGAAAGACAACAATTAAGATGTCATCGTGAGGAGCGAAGCGACGCGGTGACGAAACGGAAAATGCGATTCTCCGTGACGGGGCGGCGATGAAGCCGGAAGGCACAGAATGATGACCGCGAATCCATTCCTGGGAGTCTTCTTCCATTGGCTGGGCGGCTTGGCTTCGGGCAGCTTCTACGTTCCCTTTCGCGGCGTCAAAAAATGGGCGTGGGAGGTGTACTGGCTGGTCGGCGGACTTTTCAGCTGGATCATCGCGCCGTGGATTCTGGCCTCGATCAATACCCACGATCTTCTGGCCGTCCTGCGCGCGGCGCCGGCGGGTTGTTTGCTGAAAGCTTATATTTTTGGTGCGATGTGGGGCTTGGGCGGATTGACGTTCGGATTGACCATGCGCTACCTCGGCATGTCATTGGGCATGGGGGTGGCGCTCGGATATTGCGCGGTGATCGGAACGCTGGTGCCGCCGATCATCCATCATGAATTCGTAAAAAAAGTGCTCCAAACGACGTCGGGCTTGGTGATCCTGATCGGCATCGTCGTCTGCATCCTAGGGATCGCCATCGCCGGAATGGCGGGGATGTCCAAGGAAAAGGAGATGACGGAGGATGAGAAGAAATCCTCCATCAAAGAATTCAACTTTTTCAAGGGCATCCTCGTCGCCACGTTCTCCGGCGTTTTCAGCGCCTGCTTCGCCATTGGCCTGGATGCGGCGGCGCCCATCGCCGAGCTCTCCGCCCGGCACGGGACTGCGGCCCTCTGGACGGGATTGCCGAAATTGTGCGTCGTGCTCCTCGGCGGTTTCACCTCGAACTTCATCTGGTGTGTCATCCTGAATATCAAAAATCGCACCGCCTACCAGTATTTCAGCGGCCGGTTGCGCCAGGCCCCGCCGAAATGCGAGAAAGCAACGATCATCGAGGCCGCCGTGGATGCCCCAAGCGAAGAAGTGATCGAGCGCAGGCGGAAGGCGAAACCGAACGCGGGCGACCGCGTGCCGATGGCGAACAACTATTTCTTCAGCGCCCTGGCCGGTGTGACCTGGTATATGCAGTTCTTCTTCTATACAATGGGCGAAACGCAGATGGGCAGCTTCAAATTCTCCAGTTGGACGATCCACATGGCGAGCATCATCATTTTCAGCTCGTTATGGGGCATCGCCCTAAAGGAATGGAAGGGGAGCAGCGGCTTTACGAAGACGCTGCTGGCAATGGGCTTGGCGACGTTGATTATCTCCACGATCATCGTCGGCTACGGCAACTACCTCGCCACTCTGCCGGCAGGCCGGTAGCCCGGATAGGGGAAAGAAAGGGGCGCCCGTGCCAAAAACAGAAACCATGACCTCGCGCGATCGGGTTTTAAAAGCGCTCAATCATGAAATTCCTGACCGCGTGCCGATCGATCTTGGCGGCAACCAGACCGGCATCCATAAGAGCGCTTACCGGAATCTGGTCCGCTATTTAGGTCTCGGGGAGGAGATCCGAATCATGGACGCCGTCCAGCAGCTGGCCCGGCCGAGCGAACAAGTGCTGGAACGGTTTCGCGTCGATACGCGCTATATCGCGGCGGGCCCAGCTTCGGTTTGGAAGGGTGGAATCGTGAAGGTCAAGCGCGACGGACGGGTTTGGCACGATCTCACGGATGAGTTCGGCATTCGCTGGTCTATGCCCGACGATCAACCCCTCTACATGGACATCACCCTGAATCCTCTGGCCGACGCGACGATCCGGGACGTCCATGACTACGCCTGGCCGAGAGGCGACGATCCCGGCCGTTTCGCCGGCCTTCGCGAGCGAGCCCTGCAAATCCGGAAAGACACGCCCTATGCTGTGGTCAGCGGCATTTCCGGCGTGATCTATGAGTATGGCTGGTACCTCCGGGGCCTCGAACAATGGTTCTGCGATCTTTTGACCGATCCGGAATTCTGCGGAGCTTTGCTGGATCAGATGCTCAAGTTCTGGATGGATTGGTTCCGTCTGTTCCTCGACGAGGTCGGCGATGTCGTGGACGTGATCATGATCGGCGACGACCTCGCCGGTCAAGGCGGACCGCTCTTCAATCCCGAGATCTATCGGCGTTTGGTCAAACCGCGCCACAAGCGACTCGTCCAGTACATCCGCTCGCGCACTCGGGCGAAAATTTGGTATCACACCTGCGGCTCCTGCCTCGCCTATATCCCGGACCTGATCGACAACGGCATTCACATCCTCAATCCCGTCCAAACCGGGGCAAGACATATGGACCCCGTGGAGTTGAAGCGCCGGTTCGGCCGCGATCTGGTCTTTTGGGGCGGCGGTTGCGATTCGCAGCATATCCTGCCGCGAGGCACGCCTTTTGAGGTCGCGGAGAGCGTGCACCACAGCCTGGCGGCGTTCATGCCCGGCGGCGGCTATGTTTTCGACAGCATCCACAACATTCAAGGCGATGTGCCGCCCGAAAATATCGTCGCGATGTTCGATGCAGCCTATGACTACGGATTTTATTCATAACGGGCAGGGCGCTCTCTGACATTGACGGCAACCATAGATGCCCCGTGGCAAGCCACGGGGAACCGCTAAAAAATAACCGCATTGATCAGAAAGTCCAGATGCTTGAGCGGATGGATAAGCGGAGATTATAGGGATATCGTGCTTTAGGATACGAAATTGAATAGGCTTGTTATGGAAGTGGGCGTCAAGAAAATGTCGAAAATAAGCTTGAAGAATTAATCAGTCCGATGATAGAATTCAAAAAAAAGGATCATAATGATAGTTAAAACATCTTATGCATTTATCCGATGTCTTGAAGTCAGCGGAGAAGCCAGCAAACAAATCCCATCAAACGTTAAAAAGCATTATGAGCAGATCCCCCGGAAAGATATTGCCGCTATCCGAAATAAACTTATCCATGAATATTTCGGCGCTGATGTCAATATTGTCTGGCATACCGTTCAAGAAGATTTAGGGCCGCTAGAGGCGGCGGTCAAAGAGATCGCGAAAGAATTTTCGGATTGATTTTTTAGCGACCATTTTCAGAGAGAAGCTGCCGGGGTGGCGGAAGTGGCAGACGCAAGGGACTTAAAATCCGAAAACGAAGAATAGCGTATTTTCTTTATAATCAACAAAAGCCCTTATTATTCAATTATTTATGAGTTCTTTTTGGTTCTTCTAGGTTCCTATGAGTTCCCCAGAGTTCCCCATGAATATTCACAAATTATTCACACCTCTGCAGCCGGATTCCTTAAAATAATAAATATACGGAGAATGAGCTTTCCCAGCAGGAAAAACATGTCTTTTTTGACTGATGCCTTTGGTAATGATATATGGTAATAAACATAATAAAGGATTGGATGGCCGAGACCATTGAGAAGGAAGTCATAAAAAAGGGAGCTAAGGGAATTGTCCTTGTCGGCCATCACCATTCCTTCAGTCATTATGCCCAGCCCAGGATCAACGAGCAGGGTCATCTCGTCTGGGAATGGCCGAGAATGACAAATATCCTCTATCAAAAATACAAAGATAAGATTTTTCAGATTTGTTTTCATATCCAGGAGAATCCCGTTGGCGAATTCATCAAGGCCAACACCGGAAAAGAATATGAAGGAGGGAAGCCGGTCATCATGGCCCTAATCGAAGAGATCATGGCCAAAGGAGGCGACAGGCCGGTAGGATTTGATGTTTTTTCTTCGCACTTCGCCAGCCTCAGAGATCGTGAGTCTTTTTATTTTCACTTCTAGCCCTCGGTCAGGTTTTCGGATCTCTGCCGGGTTTATATTTTTCTCAAGCCATTCAAGAAATTATCCGGCAATACCTGGACCGAGAATTTCATCACCGAGGAAATGCTGAATAAAGACAGGCTCTATTATGAAACCAACTTCAACCGGAAAATCAGTTCGGCCAAAGAGCTTAATGAATTTTTAAAAATGAATTTCTCAAATGGGGCCGTTCGCTTTGAGACAAGGTTGTCATTCGGCGTTGGATTCCTTTCCGGCATAAGGGGTGTTCAAAATCTCGG
>Ga0315281_10009372_pt1 | contig 13590 bp, 7 predicted proteins | sample YL17G07_0_MG_FD_204540 | JGI IMG/M metagenome (GOLD analysis project Ga0315281, IMG submission 204540) | Sediment microbial communities from Yellowstone Lake, YNP, Wyoming, USA - YL17G07_0 | ecosystem: Environmental > Aquatic > Freshwater > Lake > Sediment | place: USA: Wyoming | collected...
GCCCGGAGTCCGAAGATGCAGAACCCGCCATTCTCGTGGTCCACGTGCCGCGGTTGGACCGCGATCTCGAGGTCGCGCCCCACGAACGACCTCCAGCGCGCGATCATGGCGTCATTCCACTTGAACGGCTCGGCGAACGGGTGTGGAAAGGTCTCGGTTACGAAGTTGTAGAGGATGTACGAACAGCCCATCTGGCGCAGGCGCACGCGCATCCGCCCCGTCGTCGCGCACTCGTGCGCGAGCACCCATGCCTGCGTCCGCCCGTAGCAGCGGTCGGCGAGGTACCGGCCGGGAAACCGGTAGAACCTCACGTCCCCCATCCCCGCGAACCGGCGCGCGCCGGGCAGGCCGCGCATCGCCTCCGCGGTCTCGCGGATCGTGGAGAGGCGGAGGTCCAGATGCTCGCGCCGCGAGAGCGCGCCCAGGAGATAGCGCGCGGAGGTCTTGGGGTCGGTCCAGGCGGCCGCGAAGTGGCCGAGGGGAAACCATCCCGCGAGCACTCCGGCGGCGAGGAGCGCTCTCCGCACCCGCGGGGAGCGCACCGTCTCCCACTCGCGGGCGGCGAAGACGGCGGCCAGCGCGCCCGCGACCAGGAAGGCGGGCAGGGCCAGCCGCGCCCACTCGGAAGCCATCGCCGCCGCCAGAGCCGCCGAGCCCAGGATGGCGAACCCGGCCAGCCACCGCGCGCCGCCGCCCGACCGCCAGCCCGCATAGAGCGCCGGCGGCAGGACCGCAAGCAGGCCGCACTGCCACTGGCCGAGGATCGCGGCGGCGCCCGCGACCGCGTTGGCCGGCGGACCCGAGCGCATCGATCGTACGGCCCGGGCCGACTCCGGGTCCCACAGCGCCCCGGGCCACCATGCCGAGAGAACCGGCCAGAGGGGGTCCCCGACCATGAGCCAGGTCTTGGCCAGCCAGGGCGCCAGCGGAAGCGCCGCGAGGGCGAGCGCGCCAGCCGTCCCCTTGCGCCGAATCGCGAGGAGCGCCGCCACGGCGGCGAGCACCATGACGTTGAACTTGACCGCGCCGCCGCACCCCAGAAGCAGGGCCCCGGCGGCCAGCCGGCCACGGGCGAGAAGGATTGCGCCGCCGACGGCGAACCCGGCGGCCGCGAGGTCGTTCTTGGCGACCGCCGCCTGGTTGCCCACCTCGCCCAGGGTCGCCACCAGGACGAGCGTGAGCCACCCGGCCGCCGCGCCGCCGGCCTCCGCCGCCCACGCCACCAGGAGCGCGACCCCGGCGGCGAAGGGCACGAGCTGGAGCCAGTGCGCGAGCGCGTCCTGCCCCGTCGTCACCGCGATCCCGTAGACGAGCTCGGCCGTGAGCGGGAACTGGTGCGCGAGGCTCGTCCCTTCCGCCGTGAACTTGTGCACCTTCAGGAACTGCTCCGGGATCGCGAGGTGGTACGTGTACGTGTCCACGTGCGCGTCGGGGACGAGCGTCATCAGGAGCGGGAGGGCCGCGGGCGCCAGCGCCAGGACCAGCCATGCCCCGCCCGCGGCCGGCCGGGTCAATCGCGCCCGGGCGAGGCGCGCCGCGAGCCCCCGCGCGCCCGGCAGGATCGCCCCCGCCGCCACCGCCGCCAGCAGGAGCGCGGGGAAGAAGAGCCCGGTCAGCGCCAGCCCGAGGAACCCCGCCCCCAGGACCGCGAACCCGAGCAGGACCCCGACCGCGCGCCGCTCGAGGCCCCGCGCCCGCGCCGGTGACTGCCACGCCCGGACCGCCTCGCCCGCCCCCGCGAAGGCGAGGGCGGCCAGAGCCGCTACCGCGAGCACGGCGCCGTGCCGCACGGGAACAAGGAGGAGCCCCCAGGTCAGAGTCTCGCCCCACGGCGCCACGGCCCAGACCCGCACCGCGGGCACCCAGGACGCGGCCATGCGCAACCCCTGGGCGAGCGCCCAGGCCGCCCAAACGGCGGCGGCCAGGACCGGAAGCGGAACCGGCGGCATCACGGCTTTGTCGCCCGGACCGCCCACATCGTTCCCGAGCATGAGGCGACCTCCTCGATCACGAGCCCGGCGGCCCGCGCCGCGCCCTCAAGCTCGGCGCGGGTCACGGCCACGAGGATCGGCGGCAGTTCGAAGAGCGCGCGCCGCATCCACAGCCCGGGGCCGATCCGGAGGAACCAGAACGGGCTCGGCCGCTTCGGCACGGTGAACACGACCCGGCCGCCGGGCTTCGTCCAGCCGGACAGCCGGGCCAGCACCCGGCGCCAGTCCCCGGAGTAGTCGAGGAGCCCTATCGCGAGGACGAGATCGAACGAGGCGGCGGGCAGGTCGACGGATTCGATCCTGCCCGCCACGAGCTCGCCGCCGCCCCCGGCGGCGTCGAGAGCCCGCCGGGAACGGTCCAGCATCGCGGGCGAGACGTCCACGCCGGTCACCACCGCCCCCCCCGCCGCGAGCACGGCGAGGTGGAGGCCGTGACCGCACCCCGCGTCGAGAGCGCGAGCGCCGGGCCGCACCTTGACCCAGCCGTCGACGAGACGGGCCCGCCGGTCGAGGAAGGCTCCCACGAACCCGCTGAACGGCCCCCGGGCGCCGTAGTGCCCGGAGAACGAGCCGCCCCGCTCCCGCCACCACGCCTCCGTCTCGCGCGAGCGCGCCTCGGCCCGGAGAACCCTGCGGAAAGCCATGAGCCGCAGGAAGTAGACGGCGCTGTCGTGCACGGTCCGCACGGTGGACCGCTTCAGGTGGTTGCGGACGTAGACGCAGGGCACCTCCGCGATCCGGCATCCCGCTTCGACCGCCCGGACCACGATCTCGGTGTCCCAGAACCACCCCGGGTCCCGGACCCGGTCCAGGAGCGCCATGGCCGTCTCCCGCCGGAAGAACTTGTACCCGGTCTCGGAGTCGGTGACGGAGCCGATCGGGAGGAGAGCTCTCGCCAGCCGCGCGTAGCCCTTCGAGAGCACGTACCGCCACGCCCCGCGAAGGGAGAACCCGAAGGCCCGCCGGCCCAGCGCGACGTCGGCCCCGGCGCGGATGGCCTCGAGGCATGGAAGGATTGTCTCCGGCCCCACCTCGAGATCGACGTCGATGAACCCGACGATGGAGCCGCGCGCCGCCCGGAACCCGTCGGAAACGGCCGCGCCCCGGCCCGTGTTCCGGTCGTGCAGGACGGCCCGAAGCCTCCCGTCGCGCCGCACGTCCAGGATCCTCCCCAGGACCCGGCGGGTCCGGTCGCGGCTGGCGTCCTCGACGAAGATGACCTCCCAGGAGAGCCGCGCCCCTTCGAGAGTCCCAAGGATCCGGCCGACGGACTCCTCCAGGATCGTCTCCTCGTTGTGGCAGGCCAGTACCAGGGAGAGGTCCGGGCTGCCGGTCGGATCGGTTGGCTGCGTGTCCACGCTCTCGCCCAGTATGTCATGCCCGGTGGCCCCGCCACCGGTTCCCGCTTTAGCGCTTCGCGCGCCCGCCCTCCCGCGCCGACTCCATCAGGATGTCGATCGAACGCCCGAGGCCCGGCATGACCTCGCGTGCCCGGAGGAGACAACGCCGCGCCTCCTCCGGCCGGCCCAGCCGCAGCGCCGCCCGCCCCATCAGGTAGAAGTTATCGGCATCCACGACTCCGGCCCTGACGCCGGGCTCCAGGAACCGGTACGCCCCCGCCCAGTCCCCGAGGCGGGCGCGGCTCGTGCCCGCGAGGTTGAGCACGTTCAGGACGTCCGGGAGCCGCCGGGCGAGCGCGAGCGCGGCGGCGCCCCCGGCCGCGTCGTCGGCGCACCCGGTGACCGCGAAGATGAGCGACTGGATCCCGGGCAGGAACGGGAGGGGCCGGACCGGCTTGGGCACCGGCCGGGCCAGGATCTCGTAGACATAGAAGCCGCCGTTCGCCTCGTCCACCCGCGCCGGTGCGGCCACGATCGCGAGCCACCGTTCCGCGAAGTCCTTCCAGACCGCGAGCCGGCGGTCGTCCCAGTAGAAGAGGGCCGCCCACGGATGCGGGTACGCCTCGATCATGAAGTTGTACGCGAGGTGGCTCGCGTTCATCTGCCGGAGGCGCCTGCGGATTCCGGCCGCGGTCCGGCATTCCCCCGCCAGCACCCACGGGAAGGTCCTGCCCCAGCACCGCTCCACGAGCGGACGGCCCGGCATCCCGTAGGTCCGGATCTCGGCGACCGTGACCACCGACCGCACGCCGGGCCGGGCGGCCAGCGCCGCGTCGAGATCCCGGAGCGTCGTGAGCCGGCGGTCGAGGAAGGAGCCCCGGTCGACCTTCCCCGCGATCCAGCCCGCGATCGCGGGAGCGTCGAGGCCCCCGAGCGACGTCATGGGCGCCGGCCACCAGCCCGCGACGGCGCCGGCCGCGAGCACCGCCGCCCCCGCCAGCCCCTTCGCCCGCGCGACGGCCGGGGCCAGGATTACGGCCGTCGCGGCCGCCCAGGCCACGAAGCACGGGAGCGCCAGCCGGTGCCACTCGGCCGGCATCGCCGCGTAGCACGCGGCGGCCCCCGCGAACCCGAACCCGGCAAGGGCGGCGACCCCCGGACGGCGCCACCCGATGATCACCGCCGGGAACGCGAGCGCGATGACGGGCGAGAACTCCATCAACGCCCCCGGAAAGGCGCGCAGGATGCGCCCCGGCACTTCCTGGAGGGGCACGCCATGCCGCATCGCTGCGACCGCGCGCACGCTCTCCTCGTCCCACAGCGCGCCCGGTATCACGGCGGACAGCGCGGGCCAGACCGGGTCGCCGAACATGATCCAGTTGCGGACCAGCCACGGAACGGGAGCCAGCGCCGCCAGGGCCATCCACGCCGCGAACGACCGGCGCGTGCGCGGGGAGGCCGCGACCCCGAGGGCCCCGACGGCGGCCAGCAAGCCCCCGTTGAACTTCACCGCCGCGCCCGCCCCGAAGAGGAGGCCGCTCGCCGCGATCCATCCGCCGCGCGGGCCGCGCAGGAGGAGCGCGAGACCGGCGACCGGGTACGCCGCGGCCGCCAAGTCGTTCTTGGCGAGCGCGAGGTGGTAGCCCGTCATCCCGAACGCCAGCACTAGCGCGGCCGCGAGCCAGCCCGCCGCCGCACCTCCCGCCGCCGCCGCGCGCCCGGCCAGGAGGGCGACCGCGCCGAGGAACGGCGCCAGGTTCAGCCACGGCGGCAGGGCTTCGAACCGCCAGACCACCGCCGGCGCATACACGCACTCGGCCAGGGACGGGAACTGGTGCGCGAAGGAGGTCCCTTCGGCCGCGTACCGGTGGCCCTGGAGCCACAGCTCCGGCACCGCGAGGTGGTACGTGAGCGCGTCCACGCACGGGTCCGGGGCGAGGGCCCGCAGGAGCCCGGCGAAGAACGGCACGAGCGCGAGGAGCGCCCACCACGGCGGCCGGCCGGGGCGCGCGGCCGCCAGTCCCTTGAGGCCGGAGCGCAGGCCCGGGCACGCAAGCCCCGCCGCGGCGCCGAGCACGATGAGCGGCGCGTGGAAGAGCCCGGTCAGCGCCAGCGCGAACCCGAGCGTCCCCGTGACCGCGAACCCGGCCAGGACCGCGACCGCCGCCCGCTCCCACCCGCGCGCGCCCGGCAGGCGGACGAGCCCGAGGGCGGTCCACCCGGCGCCAAGCTGGCCCGCCGCAATGGCCCCCGCGACCGCGAGCAGAACGAGATGCCGTACAAATGCCCGCCCGACGGCGGGCGGCAGGAAGTCCTGCGCCCGGACCTCGCCCAGGGTCCGGGCCAGCGCGGCCCACGAGTCCGGGTGCAGGTCCAGCCCGGCCGCGCACCAGAGCGCCCAGCACAGCAACGCGCCCGCGACGGCGGCGGGCAGGATCAGCCCCCGAGCCGGCGCAGTAGGGCTTCCGCGAGGCGGGCGGCTTCCGCCCGCCCCTGCTCCCGGGCGAGCGCCGCGACCCGCTGGTGGGCCCACGCGTACCCGGGGAGGAATTCCGCCGCGCCCTCGTAGTAGCGCCGCGCCCCCGCGCGGTCGCCGCGCGCGTGAAGCCGGTCCCCCTCGACTAGCGCCCGTTCCAGCCCGGGCAGGTGCGGCCAGATCTCCCCCGAGAGGAGCCGGCCCGCGGGGTCGGGCGCGCGCCGGAGCAGCCAGCCGTAGATCGCGACCTTCTCTCCGCCGGACTCGACGCGGACCTTGGGCTCGCCGTAGAGCCGGAAGAACTCCTGCCAGAGCGTGATCTCGCGCGCGGTCCACGGGAGCAACCCGGCAACCTCGCTCTGCGTGACTCCCCCGGCCATGTCGTAGTGGAACGCCGCGAGCCCGCGCTGGCGGAACCGCTTGCGGAGTTCCCCGGGGTCGCGCGACGCCTTGATCAGGAACTGGAACAAGGGGGTGTCGTACTCGTAGTCGCAGTGCCAGTCGCGCGGCACGTACGCGACGGCCGTGCGGCCGTAGGCGTAGAACCTCGTCCCCGGCGCCATCCGCCCGCACAGATCCCGGAGCGCGGGCAGGCCGCGGTGCGCGGGCGCGACCCGCCTCTCCAGGTCCCGGTCGGGCGAAACGCACCCGGCGGCGACCTCGAGCGGGTTCTGCCGCTGGAAGACCGTCACCGCGCCCATCAGGTGGCCGGCCACGAGCGCGACCCCGGCGCCCGCCCGCAGGAACACGCGGGATCCCGGCGTCATCCGCGCGTCCGTCCGCCGGGCCGCCACCGCGGCGGCCGCGACCCACGCGGGAAGCGCCCCGATCAGGTACCGCCCCCAGCCCGCGGTCGTCGCGGCCCACGCCCCGACGAACCCGGCCGCGTACCAGCCCAGCGTCGCGCTCCGGCCCGCGAGCCCGGCGGCGAGCCAGGGCAGGGAGAGCACGACCACGGGCCCGAAGGGGTAGCTGTTGATCCGGTCCGTCGTGAGCCCCTGCCGCCACGGCGCGGCGAGCGCGTGCCAGACGTCGGTCCCGCCCATGACCTCCTCCGGCCGAAACCGGGACTGCGCGAGCGCGCGCGACGCGTCCTCGAGGCCCGGGAAGACGCCCGCCATGATCGGGTGCACGGGATTGCCCATCCAGAGCCAGTTCTTGAGGAGCCACGGCACGACCGGGACGGCCGCCGCGACCGCGAAGACCGCGCCCGCCGTCCAGCGCCGGCCGAGGACGAACCAGAGCACGAACAGGGGCGCGGCCGCTTGGACGGCCTGGTACTTGCTCCCGAGCGCGAATCCCGCGAGCAGGCCCGAGGCCGCCGCCAGCCGGACCGTCCCGCCGCCGCGCGCGACCCCGGCCACGAGGACGAGCAGGGCCCCGCACTCGAACGCGGTCACCGTGAGCTCCGCGAACGCCGTCGCGCCGTGGACCCAGACGACGGGGATGGCCATCCACGCGAGCGCCGCCAGCCGGCCCGCCCCTCCGCCCCCGGCAAACGTGAACGCGAACCAGCTCCCGGCCCAGAGCAGGGACCAGTTCAGGAGCTTGGCGGCCGGCTGGCCGCCGCACAACTCGAGACTCCCGAATAGCATGGAGGCGTTGAGCGGGAACGAGGCGAAGATGTTGCGCTCGGGCACCACGATCCGGTGGACGCGCCCGAAGAGCTCGGGCAGCCCGAGATGGTACCGGATCGGGTCGAATTCGGTCTCGGGGGAGACGGCCCCCGCGAGGGTGACCCAGGCCGCGGGCAGGAAGAGCAGGATCCACCAGCCGGGCCACGCGGCGGCGGCGAGCGCGCGGCGGCCGTGCGCGAAGACCCAGACCGCCGCCCCGGCCGCGATCAGGACCCGGACGACCGGGGGGAACCAGATTCCCGCGAGCCCGAGCCCGAGCATGGCTCCCGCCGCGACTCCCATTCCGAGCAGGAGCCGTACCGCTCCCTCCTCGGCTGGCAGCCGAACCAGCCGGCCCAGCCGGTGGCCGGCCGCGAAGACGGCCGCGGCCCAGGCTGCGAGTATCCCCGCCGACCGCAGAAGCTCCGCTCCCCGGGCCGCCGCGAACGGCGCGCGCCACGGCGCGCAGGGCGGGATGAACGCCTTCCCGATCCAGTCGGCGTTGTAGAGCCAGGGATGCCCGGCGAGGTAGTTCGCGAGGACCAGGACGGTCCAGCCGAGGACGATGAGCGGAGTCCCCACGACTTCCAGCATACCCGGGACGGCCCCGTCCGCGGCGGCGCGGTACCATAGGAACGTGACGGCCATGCCGCGCGCGGTCGAGTGGCTCGGACTCGTGTCGGGATGGCTCCTCTGCCTCCTCCTCGACCGGTCCGGCGCGGTCGCCTTCGCCCCGCCTTCCCCGGGAACCGGGATCCCGAGCTGGTGCACGATCCACGGCTACGCCAAGGCGGCCGACTGGTTCTGGTTCGCGGCATTCCCGCTGGCCGGGATCGGGGGGACATGGATCTCGTCTCGCCTCCACGCGGCGATCCGCCGGTCCGGCAGGAACCGATGGCTCCCGGACCTGCCCGTATGGCCCGCGCCGTTCGCGATCGCAGGGGCGACGGCGCTCCTCTTCATGCGCGACCGGGCCGGCTTCCCGCTCGGGCTCATCCTCGCCGTCGCGGGAACCGGCTGGCCGTGGCTCTCCCGCCGCTGGTACGCTCCCCCCGAGGCGGGCGGCGGGGTTCCCGAAACCGGGACGCAATACGCGTGGCCGGCGGGCTGGACGCTCGCGGCCGTGACGCTGGGGTGCGCCTGGGTCGTCGATCCCTGCGTGCGCACCCGGGACCTGGATCTCCTGCACGAGGGCGTGCATCTCCTCCACGTGCAGAGCTGGCTTGCGGGAGATCTCGGGGCCGGGCTCGTCCGCACCATGTACGGACCGCTTTACACCTGGTCCATGGTCCGGTGGATGAGCGCCTTCGGTATGACGGTGCTCTCCCTGCGCTGGTACTTTCTCGCCGCGCAGGCGGCGGGCATGGTGGTCGCCCTGCTCTCCCTGCGCGCCGCCTGCTCGACCCGGACCGCAGCCGCGGCCGGGGCGTGGCTGCTCCTGACCGCGGCGTGCACGGGACCGTACGGCTGGGCGAATATCCTCCGCGTGACCCTCCCTCTCGCGTCCGTCGTCCTGGTCTCGACCGCGGCCACCGGCGGCGGGCCTCGCCGGGCGGCGGCCGCGGGCGTCCTCGCCGCCTTGGGACTGCTCTACAGCCCCGAGTTCGCGCTCGCCGGGGTCGCAGCCTCGGCCGTCGCCATCCTCGCGGCACGCCGGGACCGGAGAGCCGTCGCGGTCCCGTGGACCGCGGCGGCCGGCGCGACCCTCCTCGTCCTCTGGACCGCCATGCACGGCGCCGGATCCGTGCGCGCCGCGACAGCCCTGTTCGGGAACGGCTACCCGCTGGCCCGGCTCGGCGGAGACGTCTCGTACCCCCTGCCGGCGTTCCGCCTGCCACCCGGCGACGGAGGATGGGAACCTCTCCTGCGCGCGCTCTCCGTGTGGGGTCCGGTCCTGCTGGCCGGCGCGACGCTCGCGGCCGCGGCGCGCGCCGCGTCGGCCAGCCGCGGAGATCCAGCGTCCGCTGGAGCCCCAAAAGCTGGCCTCTTGGCCAGCGTCGCGGTCTTCGCCGCGCTCGCCCTGATCCCCGCCGTGGCGCGGCCCCTGGGGCACCAGGCGATGGCGGCGCCGGCATGGATTCTGCTGGCCACGGCCTGGCTCGACGCCCTCCTCCGGAGCCGCCGGCGGCTCGCCGCGGTCGTGGTCGCCTCATGCATGGGGGCGTGGGGGATACTCGCCCCCGACGCCGGCGCGCGGGCCCTCCTCGCGCGCTGGACCTGCGCGCCGCCCGCCGGGCTCGCCACCGCGCCCGCGGACTGGCGCCTCGGCGGCATCCTGGTCACGCCCGGCACGGCCCGGTTCCTCGGGCGCGCCATCCCGCTCGTCCGCCGGCTCTGCCCGCCGGACGGACGCATCGTGCTCGCGGCACCGTCGTACCTCGGGCTCTCGTTCCTGGCCGGTCGCGCCGGTGCCCCACCGTTCCCGCTGACCCTGCGCGCGGCCCCGGCCGCCGACCGCCGGCTCATGATCGCCGAACTCGACCGGCTCCGGCCGCCGCTCGCGGTCGTGACGCTCGACCAGCTCGGCGTGATCCTGCCCGAGTCGAACCCCGAGCTCTGGGCCTACGTCCGGACCCGCTACCGGCCGGTGCGCACGCTCGGCGACCTCATCTTCTACGTGCGCGAGTGGTGATCGCCCCCTGAAAACGCCGCGGGGGCCCGCCTCCCAGCGAACCCCCGCGTTATCCGGCCGGGCGGACCGTAAGGTTGTTGATCGGATGGAATCCCGTCCCGGACCAGGTCAGCGACACGCCGGCCTGGATATCCACCGGGCTGTTCCGGTGTCCCGCCCGGTCACCGCCTCGCCACGGCCACCCGAGCTGGCGGTCAACCGCGTCCAGCGTCCCCGTCTCTGTCTCCTTCACGGCATCCTCACCCCTATCGTCGCACAAGGAGCCAGCCCCAGAGCCCCCAGCGGTGCCGCCGCCAGATCGCACTGCACGCCCCATCCCGATGCCATGCGCCACAGAATGCCCAGCCCTCCATGCGGCCGCACCGCCTGCGAGGTCCCTGACGCGCTCCGCAGACCACCTCGCAGGAACAGCGTCTTCCCCACCTGCCCAAGCCGCCCCACCCAATACACACCTCCAAGCCCGCCGTGCATGAGGCCTTCCGTCAGGGCCTCGCCCTCGGCTCCCACCGCGTACCCTCCCGCTCCTCCCAGCAATCCCTCGCTCACCTGCCGCATGAGCCCCACGCCGGCAACCACGTGTCCCGCGAAGCCACGGCCGGCACCTCGTCCAACCGGCCCAGCCAGCAACCAACCAGTCAGCGCACGACCGGAGCCCATCACCCGTTGTGCCTGCACGCCGACCTCCACTGCCGCTCCCGAGCTCTGCTCGTCGGGCATCCGCTGGACCAGTCCGATGGCACGCCCCAGTCCCGCCACCCGCCACGGCCCCGCCTCCACAACCGCGAGTTGGGCAGTCACGTGCGCTCCCCACTCGCTCATGCCCACCGCCCCGCCAGAGCCCCCGAAGCTCCCGTCCGCCGTCTCCTTTGTCCCCGTCACGTCCGTGGGCGTGAACGCGTATCCGTCGAACCGCAGACGCAGTCGCGGCCCTGCGCCACCTTGCACCGAGAGTCCCCACCACTGGAGCCCCGCGCTAACCAGCGCCGTCGTTGCCTCCACCACCTGCCCCTGCCGCCATGGATCTTCCAGCGCCACCCCCCCGCTCCCGGCTTGACGGGCGGACGTAAGCGCCAGCAGGCTTTCACCGTAGCCTTCGCCCACACTCGATGCGATGGCCGCGTGAGCCGACACCGTTGCCAACACCAGCGAGATCATGAGACCTCTCATCGCCCGGTCTCCACCACCAGCTTCCCCCGGCTCGTCTTCCCCCCGCCCTCCACCACCCACACGTACATTCCCGATGCCACGAGCCTGCCAGCCTCGTTCCTCCCATCCCATTCCACAACCGACCCCGTCACCAGCCCCTTCGCCCAAACCTTGAGCCCACGGGGCGTGTAGAGACCCACAGTCGCGCCCGTGGAAAGCCCCTCGAACTTGACCGTCCCCCGCACCGCCCTGGCCGGGATGAATGGATTCGGGTACACGCGCAGAGGGCCCGTGTAGACCGGAGGCGGTGCCGCCGTCACGGTCACCGTCGTCACCGCCGGGTCACTCGTCATGTCGTTGTACGCTGGATCACCCGGATACGTTACGAACGCCGTGGGTCTGAACGTGTAGGTTCCTGGTGTGAGATCGGACCGCACCCGAACCGTGGCGGTCACTGTCCGTACTGCGTCGGCGGAGACACTCAGCCCGTTCCAGGCAAGGACCGAACCAGACAGACTGCCTCCGTCGCTGGCGCTCACGAACTGAAGCCCGGCTGGCAGGGTCTCAGTCAGCGTCACGCTCGCGGAAGGGCCGCCGTAACTGTCGAACGTGAGGGTGTAAATGAGCAGATCCCCGGGGTTGCCCTGCGCCTTGTCTACCTCCAACCCGAGGCTGATGGGCTTGCCGAAACACTGCACCTCCGTGGCACCGGCACAATACAGCAGGCCGTTCGCGTACGCCACCGAGCTGATCGAGTTGGCTGAGAGCGTGTGCGTCCACACGATATCCCCGGTGTTCAGGTCCAGGGCGTAGAGCACATCACCGTTGACGGTGCCGGTGAGGTAAACCATGCCGTTGGCGATGAGCGGACGGCGGGTGAGGACGGAGGAGTCCAGGGTGTTTGTCGTCCAGACTACCGACGGATGATCTCCGAGGTCCTCCACGGCGTACACATAGCCGGAGGCGGTCGCGGACGTGTCGTCGATCGTGTTGAAGACGATGCGCTTGGCGTGCACTGAGCACGGTCCAATGCCCCCGCCAACCGTCAGAGTCCAGGCCACCGCCCCGTTTGTCATGTCCACCGCAATGATCGCGTGAGGTACTGCTCCTTGGCGAAAATACACACGATCTCCCGAGATCGCTGGGTCAGGGCGCCCACAAGGACACCCAACGTAGGTCACGGACCACTTCACGTGTGGAGCCTTGCCCAAGTCGGCAATTGCCAAAAGGGGCCATCCCGGGGTAACCAGCGTCCCGTCATTATCAAATGCTGGTGTCCCACCGAGGTGCATCGGCGGCGCGTCGGTCATCGACCATCGCAATGCACCGGTTGTGCTGTCCACCGCGTACAGGGTGGCCGAACCGACACCGTCACTGCCGCCCTGCACGTATGCAGTCTCGCCGTGCGGAGTGACGGTCACGAAGTCGCAGGAAGTCCCGTACGTCCAAAGCTCAGCCCGATCCTCGACGCGGATGGCCCGACCGGCGAACGGACCACTCATGCCCAGGCCAAGGTATAGACAGCCGTTCTCGTAGCTCGGCGTCGTCATGGTGTCATAACCGGAGACGTATGTCCAGAGAAGCGTCCCCCGGCGAGCATCCAAGGCATAGACCCACCCGCACAGCCCCCCGCGGGTGCCCTGGTACACCGTCGATCCGACCACGATGGGGCTCGCGCCAGCGGGATTGACGCACCCCTGTGCCTTCATATCAAACGTCCATTTCAGAACGAACGGCGGGACGACCCTCGCGTCCGGTGCGTCGCCCGTGCGTCGCAGACTGCCACCGTCGGTCGGCCAGTCAGCGGACCAGCCCACACTGACGATCAGGAGTAGCCATGCGGCCGTCATGTGTGGGTTATATGCCCCGCCAGGAAATGCTCACGGATCTTCCGGCGGCAGCGGGCCTTCAGGCAACGCAGGGACGTCAAATGCATATAGCCGGCCACCGAGATCCACCGTGTACCAGTACCCGTCAAGTCCGATGGTGGCCGGGCACACGAAGTGCTCGGGCGTGGCGTACGACGCGAACGCCGATCCGCTGTTGACGTCGTAGATCACAGTCCCCGAAATCGCCCACTTGTCGGCGCTGACCGCAGAACCAGGCACTCCGCCGGGTTCGTATTGCATGTAGAACATGTTCGCATTCAGCCCCAGCAAGAACCCATGTTCCCGGCCATCCGCTACCATCCGCGCCACTATCGGCGGGTTCCCGTTCACCGTGTCCAACGGGGAGGGCAGCCAGAGCCAGATCATCGTGCTCCTCGTCGGCATCAGCCCCAGCGCCGGCGTCCCCTTGGTGTTGAACAGCAGAACCGTGTCCAGCGTCTGGTACGAACAGGTCGTCGTAGCCCCACCGCTCGTGACGGATGTCGTGCAGTACGTCGTCC
>Ga0315281_10009374_pt1 | contig 13588 bp, 12 predicted proteins | sample YL17G07_0_MG_FD_204540 | JGI IMG/M metagenome (GOLD analysis project Ga0315281, IMG submission 204540) | Sediment microbial communities from Yellowstone Lake, YNP, Wyoming, USA - YL17G07_0 | ecosystem: Environmental > Aquatic > Freshwater > Lake > Sediment | place: USA: Wyoming | collected...
GTCACGCGCCCCTCGCTCGTCCCCGGTTTTCACCTCGCCGGAGTCGAAGCCTTCCCCGCCGAGGATGCGGAGGCCGCCCAACAACTGATCGCCGACTGGCTCGACACGCGCGAAGCCGGGTTGCTGGCGATAGACGATGGCTTGCTGGCCGGATTCGAAATCGCCTTTCGGCGGAGGCTGGAGGCCGCCGACCAATTGCCTTACCTCGCCATCCCCGGCGGCGGGCCATTAGGCCCGGCTGGCTCGCGCCGCCAGCAGATCGCGGAATTAATCCGGCGCGCAATCGGCTTCCACATCACGTTTCAGGGCGAGCAACCCTGAAGGTGGCGGAGTGAGAAGATGAATCATGCGCTCGCGTCTGTTGCAGATGGCCCGACCGAACAGGCTCTTTCCCAAGGTAGGGTCGTCCGAGTCGCCGGGCCGGTGGTGGGGGCCGTAGGGCTGGAGGCGGTGCGCTTGTACGACGTGGTGCGCGTAGGCGAGTTGGGCTTGATCGGCGAAGTGATCCGATTGCGTGACGATCTCGCGACGATTCAAGTTTATGAGGATACGAGCGGGTTGAAGATCGGCGAACCGGTGATTAACACCGGCTGGCCACTCGTTGCCGAACTCGGCCCCGGCCTGCTCGGGCGCGTGTACGATGGATTGCAACGACCGTTAGTGGACCTGGCCGCCGTGACCGGGAACTTCCTCGAGCGCGGTGTGGCGGCCCCCGCCTTGCCGCCCGACAAATGCTGGGCCTTCACTCCGCGCGTGAAGGTCGGACAACGAGTCGTCCCCGGCGATGTGCTGGGAGTGGCGCCGGAGAGTCGCACCATCGAACATCGCGTGCTCGTCCCGCCGGGCGTGCATGGCCGCGTCGCCGCCGTCTACTCCGGAGCCTTCACCGTGCACGAGCCGGTCATCGTGCTCGATCTGGATGGCAATGGAAAATCCGGCCAGCGTGAACTGACGTTGACGCAAAAATGGCCCGTGCGAAAACCGCGCCCCTATCACACGAAACTCGATCCCGATCAGCCGCTCATCACCGGAACCCGCATCATTGACACATTTTTTGCGGTGGCCAAAGGTGGCACGGCCATCATCCCCGGCGGGTTCGGCACCGGCAAGACCGTCACCGAACATTCACTCGCGCGCTGGGCGGAAGCGGACGTGGTGGTCTACGTGGGGTGTGGCGAGCGCGGCAACGAGATGACCGAAGTGCTCGAAGAGTTCCCGACTCTCACCGACCCGCGCCACGGGGCGCCGCTCATGGAGCGCACCATCCTGATCGCGAATACGTCCAATATGCCCGTCGCCGCGCGCGAAGCCAGCATTTACACCGGCATCACGCTGGCCGAATATTATCGGGACATGGGCTACGACGTGGTGTTGCTGGCCGATAGCACCTCGCGCTGGGGCGAGGCCCTGCGCGAGATTTCCGGGCGATTGGAGGAGATGCCGGGAGAGGAGGGCTATCCCGCGTATCTGGCCGCGCGGCTCGCGGAATTTTACGAACGGTCGGGGCGGGTGATCTGTTTGGGTTCGCCGCAACCGCCTCAGGGTTTGGAACCCGCGGAAGGCTATGAGCGCACCGGCTCGGTGACCGTCGTCGGGGCCGTCTCGCCGCCGGGCGGCGATTTCTCCGAACCCATGACGCAGAATTCGCTCCGCGTGGTCGGCGCTTTTTGGGCGCTGGATTACGACCTCTCCCGCCGCCGCCACTTTCCTTCAATCAACTGGACGCGCAGTTTCACGCTCTATACCTTGCGCGAGTGGTACGCCCGCGCGGTCGCGCCCGATTGGACCGACCTGACTCGCGAGGCCATGATCTTGCTCCAACACGAGGTGGAATTATTGGAGATTGTGCAATTGGTGGGGCCGGATGCGCTGGCCGAGACCCAGCGCGAAGTGTTGGCGGTGGCCGCGATGTTGCGCGAGGACTTTTTACAGCAGTCGGCGTATCACGCGGTGGATCGTTTTTGCCCACTGCTTAAAGCCTACTGGATGTTGCGCGTTATTCTGGAATTTCATCGCCGGGCCTCGGCGGTAGTGGAAAGCGGCTTATCGCTACAATGCCTCATGGCGCTCCCGGTCGTCGCCGAGATCGCGCGCATGAAGGAATGGCCGGTAGCGGAGGCGGAGGCAAAGTTGAAGGCATTGCTGAAACAGTTGGAGTCGGAATTTGAAGAATTGAAGAAATGACGAAGATTGGCTTCTTCCGGTATCCGCCAGAAAATGTTGAACCATGACCACCCGCACCTTATCCTCTCTCATCACCAAAGAATATCGCACTCTCTCGCGCATCGCCGGGCCGCTGGTGTTCATCGAGCGGATTCAAGGCGTGGCTTTTGGCGAGATGGTGGAGATCACCGGGCCCGAGGGCGAGGTGCGTCTCGGACAAGTGCTCGAGGTGGACAAGCGCCTGGGCGTGGTGCAGGTCTTCGCCGGGACGAGCGGCCTCGACCTGCGGCAGACGCGGGTGCGCTTCACGGGTGACGTGGCCCGGTTGGACGTGGCGCTTTCGATGTTGGGCCGCGTGCTCGACGGTTCCGGCCAGCCCATTGACGGCGGCCCGCCGCTCATCCCGGAGGCCTCGCTGGACATCAACGGCCTCCCCATCAACCCTTCGGTGCGCACTCACCCGAGCGAGTTCATTCAAACCGGCATCTCGGCGATTGACGGATTGAACACCCTGACGCGCGGACAGAAACTGCCGATCTTCTCCGGGGCCGGCCTCCCGGCGAATGAGTTGGCCGCGCAGATTGCCGCGCAGGCACGCGTGGCCGGGCCAGAGGGCGGCCGGCCTCACACCGGGAGCGACTCATTCGCCGTCGTGTTCGCCGCCATCGGCATCACGCACCGCGAGACTTCGTTCTTCATTGATCAGTTCCGCGCGGGCGGCGCCATGGAGCGCACCGTGCTGTTCATCAACCGCGCCGACGATCCGACGATTGAGCGCCTGCTCACGCCGCGCGCCGCGCTCACCGCCGCCGAATATCTGGCCTTCACCCACGACCGGCACGTGCTCGTCATCCTCACCGACATGACGAACTATTGTGAGGCTTTGCGGGAGATTGCCGCCGCGCGGGAGGAAGTGCCGGGGCGGCGCGGCTATCCGGGCTATATGTATTCGGATCTGGCCAGTCTTTACGAACGCGCGGGCCGCATTCGCGGTCAGGCCGGGTCGGTCACGCAGTTGATGATTCTCACTATGCCCGACGACGACATCACGCACCCCATCCCCGACCTTACCGGCTATATCACCGAGGGGCAAATCGTGCTCAGCCGTGACCTGCACCGCAAAGGTATCTATCCGCCGATTGACGTACTGCCGTCACTTTCGCGTTTGATGAATGCCGGGCTGGGCGAGGGAAAAACCCGCGCCGATCATCGCACCGTGGCCGATCAACTCTATGCGTTGTACGCGCAGGGCCGCGACTTGCGCCGCCTCGTCGCCATTATCGGCGAGGCCGCGCTGTCGGCGGATGATCGCCGGGTGCTGGCGTTTGCCGATCGTTTCGAGGCGGAGTTCATCGGGCAGGGGCCGGTGAATCGCTCCGTGGAAGAAACACTGACGCTGGCGTGGGACTTGCTCGCGCCCCTGCCCGCCGCCGCGTTGAAGCGCATACCGCAGAAATATATTGAGCAGTATCACGGCCAACACTGACGGATGGTTTTACAGCCATGCAAAAAGCCTCCACGACCCGCATGGAATTGCTCGCCAAGAAAGCGCAAATCGCGCTGGCCCGGCAAGGCCGCGAACTGCTCGAAGAAAAACGCACGGCGCTAATGCGCGAGTTCCTGCGCGTGGCTGACCGGGTGATGGCCGGGAGCGACGCGCTCCAGCAAGCGGCGGCTGAAGCCCGGCGAGCGCTCGCGCGCGCGGAAGCGGTGGCCGGGCGGGAAGCGGTCCGCTCGGCGGCGCTGGCGACGCGCGGGGAACTGACTCTGGAAGTCCAAGCCGCCAACGTGATGGGCGTCCGCGTGCCCGTCATCGAACAAAAGCGCGTCGCGCGGTCGGTGTTGGGGCGCGGGTATTCCCTCACCGGGACCTCGGTTACGATTGACGAAGCCGCCACGGCGTTTGAAGCGGAGGTGGACAGCGTCATTCAACTGGCCGAGAGTGAACTGCGTCTCACGCGGTTGGCCGCCGAAATCCAGCGCACCTCGCGCCGCGTGAACGCGTTGGAGCACGTCCTCATTCCGCGCCTGAGCGCCGAACGCGATTACATCCAGATGGCCCTCGCCGAGCGGGAACGCGCCGACCATTTTCGCCTGAAGCGCGTTAAGCAAACGCTCCAACGCTAAGGTTGTGATTCAATACGAACCGATATGTGACTTCCGTCACTTGTAATGGGTGAGACAGAAGTGACATAGTGTGAACGGATGGAAAGTATCCCGGGCGCGGATTGCGCGCTGGAGGAAGTAATTTATGACGGCGCTTACGCTGTCGTCTGATATGTTTGTCGGTGGGCGGCTTCACTTTTTAGCGAAGAGTGAGCCGCTTATTTTTTTGCCTGTCGCCAATTTGCCTCTGATTACTCATTTATCAGCATGACTGAAGCGTCTCAGGCAGGAGGTGAAACTTGAGCAAAGCCGTGACTACTCAACCCGCTCTGCAGTTGAGCCTGCTGGACGAAGTGATTGCCGCCACGCCGGGGCGCTCGCGGCTGGAGATGTGCATTCAGTGTGGCACCTGCGGTGGATCGTGCCCCTCCGGGCCGGATATGGACCATACGCCGCGCGCCCTGTTCGCCATGCTGCGCGCCGGTCTGCGTGAAGACGTGTTGCGCAGTAACACCCCGTGGTACTGTGTCTCGTGCTACTACTGCATGGTGCGTTGTCCGCAGGAAATTCACGTCACCGACGTGATGTATACCCTCAAACGGATGGCCATCCGCGAGGGCTATACCGATCACGACGCCGCGCCCGATTTCTCGCAGACCTTCATCGGCTACGTGGAAAAATACGGGCGCAGTTTTGAACTGGGGCTGGCGACGCGCTATCACCTGTCCCATTCGCCCCTCCACAAAGTCGGCATCGGCACGCTGGCCCTCGATATGCTGGCGCGCGACCGGCTGGCGCTCACCCCCCAACGGATTAAAGATATGGACGGCTTGCACGCCATCCTCGAAAAAGCCAAAGCCCTCACGCGCGAAGCCGAGCTGACAGGAGGCACACCCTTACTATGAAATACGGATACTACCCCGGCTGTTCATTGGAACGCAACGCCGCCGCTTACGACCTTTCCACGCGCGCCGTCGCGCAGGCCCTCGGCGTGGGGCTGGACGAGTTGGACGACTGGAACTGCTGTGGCGCGACCGAGTACATCGCCATCAATAAATTGGCCGCCTATGCGCTCGTGGGGCGCAACCTGGCGTTGGCGCAGAAACAATGGCACACCGCGCCAAATAATGGCCACACGTTGGAAGGCCGCGTGCAACTGGTGGCGCCGTGTAGCGCTTGCTTCCTCAACCTCCGCAAAGCCGACCGGTATTTGGAGGAAGACGCCTATCTCCGCGAGAAAACCAACGAAGCTCTGGCTGCTGGGGGCTTGCACTACGACCCGGGCACGGTTTTAGTGCGCCACCTGCTCGACGTGTTCGTCAACGACATCGGCTTTGACACTCTCAAGCGCCATGTCACCAAGCCGCTGACCGGTTTGCGCGTCGCGCCCTATTACGGTTGCCTGATTACGCGCCCGCGTCTCGGCGGCGAACTGTCGGAGACCGAATATCCGCTGGAACTCGATGACTTGCTGAAAGTCCTGGGCGCGGAGGCGGTGGACTTCCCGTTGAAAACGCACTGTTGCGGCGGCCACATGACGCAGATTTCCACGGACGTCGCTTATGAACTCATTCGCCGCCTCCTGCAAAACGCGAGCGACTATCACGCCGACGCGCTGGTGACGCTCTGCCCGATGTGCCAGTTGAATCTGGACGCTTATCAGACCCGGGTTAATCAGCACTGCGGGACCAACTTCCATATGCCTATTTTGTACTTCACCCAGTTGATGGGGCTGGCCTTCGGGCTGGAGCCAAAAGAGTTGGGTTTTGGCAAAGAGATTGTGAGCGCGCAGGCCGCGCTGGAGAAAATCGGCCGGACGCCCGCGGCGGAAATGGCGCCGGCGGCGCACGGGCCGCGCAAGAAGGACGAAGGCTTGCCGATGCCGCGCATGGTGGGCAAATAGCCGATAGCGAATGGCCGATAGCGAATGGCCGATAGCCGATAGCCGATAGCCGATGGCCGATAGCGCATGGCTACTAGCCAATGGCCGATAGCCATCAGCCATCTGCCATAAGCCATAAGCAGGAGTGGTGCTATGACCGAAGAACGAGTTGGCGTTTACGTCTGCCATTGTGGCACGAACATCGCCGGGGTGGTGGATGTGACCTCGGTGCGCGATTGGGCGGCGGGCCGGTTGAAGAGTCGCGGGGTTGTCATCGCCCGCGATTACAAGTTCATGTGCTCCAGTCTGGGGCAGGAACTCATCGAGAAAGACATCAAAGAACTGGGGCTGACGCGCGTGGTGGTGGCCGCCTGCTCGCCGCATTTGCACGAAAATACTTTTCGCGTGGCGTGCGCGCGCGCCGGATTGAATCCCTACTTGTGCGAGTTGGCCTCCATCCGCGAGCAAGTCTCGTGGGTGCATACCGACAAGGCCGCCGCCACCGCTAAAGCGAAGGCGGTCGTGTCGGGTGCGGTCGAGCGCGTCATTCACAACGAGCCGCTTGAACCCTTGCACGTCCCCATCCACGAAGCCACCCTCGTCGTGGGCGGCGGCATCGCGGGGATTCAAGCGGCCCTCGAAATCGCGGACGCCGGGTTCCCGGTCTACCTCGTCGAGCGCGAACCGTCCCTCGGGGGGCATATGGCGCAGTTCGACAAGACCTTCCCCACCCTCGACTGCTCGGCCTGCATCCTCACGCCCAAGATGTTCTCGGCGGGGACGCATCCGAAAATCACGTTGCTGACGTGGAGCGAGGTGGTGGACGTGAAAGGCTACGTCGGCAACTTCACGGTGACGGTGAAGAAAAGCGCGCGCTACGTCAATACCGGCCTCTGCACCGGGTGCGGGATTTGCCAGGAGAAGTGCCCCAAGAAAGTGGTGGACGAAGTGTACGAGGCCGGGCTGGGTTATCGCAAAGCGGTCTACGTGCCGTTCCCGCAGGCCGTGCCCAAGTACCCGGTGATTGACCGGCCCAACTGCACGTTCTTCCAAAAAGGCACGTGCCGGGCGTGCGAGAAACTGTGCCCGACGGGCGCGATTGATTTTGAGCAGGAAGATGAACTCGTCACCCTCGAAGTCGGCAACATCATTTTGGCGACGGGCTACGACTTGTTCGACGCGCGCCGCATCCCGCAATACGGCTACGGGCGCCTGGCCAACGTGTTCACCAGTTTGGAGTTCGAGCGCCTGACGAACGCCGCCGGGCCGACCAACGGCAACATCGTCTTGCGCGACGGTAAGACCGTGCCGCAAACGGTCGGGATCATCCATTGTGTCGGGAGCCGTGACCGCAACTTTAACAATTACTGCTCGGCCATCTGTTGTATGCAGAGTCTCAAGTTCGCGCACATTGTCCGCGAGCGCACCGGCGCGCAAGTCTATAACTTCTACATTGATATGCGGACGACGGCCAAAGCCTACGACGAGTTTTATCAGCGCGTGCTGGAGGAAGGGACGCTCTTCATCCGTGGGCGAGTGGCCGAGGTGACCGACGCCGCCCGCCTGCCCGGCGAGGAAGGCAAGCTGATCATCCAGGCTGAGGATACGCTCCTCGGCCAACAGCGGCGCATCCCGGTGGATATGGTGGTTCTCTCGGCGGGATTGGAGCCGCGCCGGGACAACAAGGCCGTGGCCAAACTGTTCGGCATCTCGTGCAGTGCTGACGGCTGGATCATCGAGAAGCATCCCAAACTTGACCCAGTGGCGACGATGACCGAGGGCATATTTGTCGCGGGGTGCGCGCAAGGGCCGAAGGACATCCCCAACAGCGTGGCGCAAGGGGCGGCGGCGGCGGCGCGAGTGCTGGGGCGTATCCAGCAAAAAGAAATCGCGCTGGAGCCGGTGCGCGCCACCATTAATCAGGACCAATGCTCCGGTTGCCGCATCTGCAACAATCTGTGCCCGTTCAACGCCATCCTGTTCCACGAAGACCGCATGGTGTCGGAGGTCAACGCGGCGCTGTGTCAGGGGTGCGGCACGTGCGTGGCCGCCTGTCCGGCGGGCGCCATCAGCGGCACCGGTTTCAGCGACTCGCAAATCCTGGCCCAGATTGAAGGCTTGCTGATGCTGAACATCGGCAACGGGCGCAGGGCAGAGGTGGGGGAGGCGGTAACGGCATAATTACCAATGACGAAGTACTGCTGTAATTAGTAATTGGTAATTGAGGAGAACCCAATGAGCGACACATTTGAGCCCGTCATCATCGGCTTCACCTGCAACTGGTGCAGTTACCGCGCGGCGGATTTGGCGGGCACGGCGCGAGTGAAGTATCCGCCCAACGTGCGGCTGATTCGCCTCATGTGTTCCGGGCGGCTCGACCCGACCTTTGTCCTCAAGGCGCTGGCGAGCGGCGCCGACGGCGTGCTGATCACCGGGTGTCATCCGGGTGAGTGCCACTATCTGGAGCAGAACTACAAGGCCATGCGGCGCTACCTGCTTTTGCGGCGCACCCTTAAGCAATTGGGCGTGGAGCCGGAGCGCGTCAAACTCGTGTGGGCCAGCGCCGCCGAAGGCGTGAAACTGGCGCAGGAAATTGCCACGCTGGTCGAGGAAATCCGGGCGCTCGGGCCGCTGAATTGGGGCAAGGCTGAAGGCGAAAGGTTGAAGGCGGAAGATTTATCCTTCAGCCTTCATCCCTCATCCTTCAATCAGGAGGTGACCGCATGACTACCAATGGCGCCAAGCCCAAGTTCGCCATGTATTGGGCGGCCGGGTGCGGCGGGTGTGATATCGCCGTTCTCAATATCCACGAGAAGATTCTGGAAGTAGACGCGAATTTCGACGTGGCCTTCTGGCCAGTGGCGATGGACGCGAAATATGCCGACGTGGAAGCCATGCCCGACGGCTCCATTCTCCTGACGCTTTTCAACGGCGGCATTCGCAACAGCGAGAACGAAGCGCTGGCGCAACTGCTCCGGCGCAAGTCGAAGATTCTCGTGGCGTTCGGCTCGTGCGCGAGCGAGGGGTGCATCCCCGGCCTCGCCAATCTGGTCTCCGCGCAATCCATTTTCGATACCGCTTATCAGACCGTTTCGACGGACAACCCGACTGGGATTCGGCCCCAGGCCCGGTGGGCCGCGCCCGAGGGCGAGTTGCATCTCCCGGAGTTCTATCCCGTCTTGAAGACGCTCGACCAGGTGGTGCCGGTGGATTACTTCATGCCCGGCTGCCCGCCCGAGTCGCATCAGATTGCGGCGGTGATTGACCTTGTGATTCAAGTTCTACACGGCCAGGCCACGCTCCCGCCGCCCGGTTCGGTGATTGGGGCAGGCGGCTCCACCGTCTGCGACGAATGCCCGCGCGCGCGCAACGTCAAAGCCATCAAACGCTTCACCCGGATTCAAGAAATGAAAACCGTTGACCCCGCGCTGTGCTTGCTGGAACAGGGCCTCCCGTGCAATGGCCCGGCGACCCGCAGTGGTTGTGGCGCGTTGTGCCCGCAAGCCGGAGCGCAGTGCATCGGTTGCTACGGCCCGGCGGCCGGCGTGGTGGATTTTGGGGCGCGCTTGATGACCGCCTTTGCGTCGGTGATTGACAGCAACGACCCGGCGGAGATTGACCGCATCCTCGACACCCTGCCCGACCCGGTCGGGCAGTTCTATCGCTTCAATCTGGCCGGATCGCTTTTACACGCCGGGAAAGCCGCCCTGCTTCAGCACGCGTAGGTGAAGAGCCGCGGCCTCCCAGAAGTTGGAGATAACGATGAATAACCAAGAAGCCAACATCCCGATTGAGGAAGATCCGCACGCCCTGATGGAGCGGACGTTCATTCAAGAGTATTTGAAGGGCCACGGACACACGCTCGAAAGTCTGCACGAACTCCCCGAGGCGCAGGCCAAAAAATTAATGGCCGAAGCCTCGGTCTATGCTTCGAGCAAACTGACTGAGATGGAAGCCCGGGCGCACTTCGTCGGTGAAGTTCACGGCACGACGACGCAAGGTTGAAGGATAAAGGCTGAAGGCGGAATTTTCTTCCGCCTTCAGCCGGCTCAGGGAGTGGCGCTATGCAACGCATTACGATAGACCCGATCACCCGCCTCGAGGGGCATGGCAAGATCGAAATCTTCCTCGACGCCGAAGGCGAGGTGGCGAACACCTATTTCCAGATCCCCGAACTGCGCGGGTTCGAGCGCTTCTGCGTGGGCCGACCCGTTGAGGAGATGCCATTGCTCACCAGCCGCATCTGCGGCGTGTGCCCGGAGGCGCACCACGTGGCCGCCGCCAAAGCCGCCGACGCCGTCTATCACGTTGACCCGCCGCCGACAGCCAGGAAACTGCGCGAACTCCTGTACAGCGCGTTCTACGTGACCGACCACACGACGCATTTTTACGCGCTCGGCGGGCCGGACTTCGTGATGGGGCTGGACGCGCCGGTGGCCGAACGCAACATCCTGGGCGTGATTCACAAAGTGGGGCTGGAAATTGGGAGCAAAGTGATTCAATGCCGTAAGTACGGGCACACGGTCGTGGAGATGATTGGGGGACGTAAGGTGCACCCTTGCACGTCCATCCCCGGCGGGCTGACGAAAGGGATTACCGAGGCCCAGCGAGTAGAGATTGAGCAGATGGGGCGCTGGGCGGTGGAGTTCGCGCAGTTCAGCCTGAAACTCTTCAACGACATCGTGCTGGGCAACCAGGCCTACGTGGATTTGATCCTGGGCGACATTTACACCCACCGCACCTATTACGTGGGCATGGTGGATGCGAATAACAAAGTGAATTTCTACGATGGACTGGTGAGCGTGGTTGACCCGGACGGCCAGCGCCTCGGCAAGTACGCGCCGAGCGAATACACCGACTGGATTGCCGAGCACGTCGAGCCGTGGACGTATCTCAAGTTCCCGTATCTCAAGAAAATTGGCTGGAAGGGCTTTGTGGACGGCAAAGACTCCGGCGTGTACACGGCCACGCCGCTCTCGCGGCTCAATGCCTCGGAGGGGATGGCGACCCCGCGAGCGCAGGCGGAATACGAGCGGTTTTACACCACCCTCGGGGGCAAGCCCGTGCATCAACGCCTGGCCACGCACTGGGCGCGGCTCATCGAATTGCTGTACGCCGCCGAACGCTGGGTGGAACTCGCCACCGATCCAGAGATTACCTCCCCCAACTTCCACGTCGTCCCCACCGAGAAACCAACTGAGGGCGTGGGCATTGTCGAGGCCCCGCGCGGCACGCTGACCCATCACTATTGGACGGACGAGCGCGGCGTGCTGACCAAAATCAATCTCATCGTCGGCACCACCAACAACTATGCGCCGATGAGTATGTCCATCAAAAAAGCGGCGCAGGGGTTCATTCACAAAGGCGTGGTCGTGAACGAAGGGATTTTGAATCGCGTGGAGATGGCCTTCCGCGCCTACGACCCGTGCTTTGGCTGCGCCACGCATTCCCTGCCCGGGCAGATGCCGTTGCAGATTACGGTCCGCGATGCGGAGGGGAAGGAAGTGGAAGTGCTGAGGCGGAACTGCTAGTTGAGCGGCCCGCGCTGGTGAAGGCGCTGGTCTAGATCAGGATGTAATGGCTGACGAGCGTTTTTCGTTACAAGATCTGCTGGTGGCTGACGCATAACAGGCGCGCATAGGTTGCGCCACACGCGCATTAGATGAAAACTCTCATCCTCGGTCTCGGCAATCCTCTTCTCGGCGATGACGGCGTGGGCTGGAAAGTGGCCGAGGCCGTAAAACAACAGATCGCCGATGGCCGCTTGGCGTGGCCGCTTGGTGTGGCAGAGCGGCTATCGGCCATCGAAGTAGATTGCCACTCCGGCGGCGGCCTGAGCCTGATGGAACGTCTGGTGGGCTACGCCGAAGCGATTGTGATTGACGCGATCCATTTGGGGCTTCAGCCGACCGGCGCGGTAGCTTGCTTCTCGCTGGAAGCATTGCCTAACCCGGCGGCCGGCCATCTCGGTTCGGCGCACGAGACCAACCTGCCCACGGCGCTCCAATTAGGCCGCGCGCTGGGCGCTCACTTGCCGCGCCGGGTTACGATCGTGGCGATTGAATCGCCGAACGTTTACGACTTCTCGGAGTGCCTCACCCCGCCGGTGGCCGAGGCCGTGCCGGTCGCCGCGCGGAGAGTATTGGAAATACTGGAGGGCAAAACCTATGGTCTCCCCTGAACTACTTCGGCGCTATGCTTTCTTTGGCTTTTTGGATGACGCGCAACTCAAAGCGGTCGCCATGATTTTCGAGGAACTCGCGGTTGCGCCGGGTGACGTTATCCTGGAACCCGGGCAGCCGGCCGCCGCGCTATATTTTTTAATCACCGGCAGTGTGGAACTGAGTTACGTCATTCAAGATGAACTTAACAGCAGTTTGCGGCAGGAGATTTACATCAGCGACATCAACCCCGGGGAAATCTTCGGCATTTCGGCGCTGATTGAGCCGTACCAATACACCGGGCTGATGCGCGCGACCAGCGCCGGGCGGGTGCTCAAAATTAATGCGGCGGCTTTGCGAGCCTTGTGCGAAGTGGATACCCGGCTGGCCTATGGCTGGATGCGCCAAACGGCGAAAGCGGCTATGGAGCGTTTGCAAGCGACCCGGATCCAACTCGCCGCCGCCCGCGCCTGAATTCAAGGCGATGCCGACATCCGAGGAATTTTGTTGCCAGAGAAGATCAGCGTTGATCTCAACAAATCCGCGGGAGCAACTCACCCGCCGGTAAATCCACAACCCGCGCACCGCCGATCCGCGTGCGGGCCACGACCAGCCCCGGGTGGTCGGCCACGACCCGACCGATGCTGGCGGCCTCGCGCCCCAGCGGGTGACCGCGCAGAGCGGCGAGAATCTCATCCGCCGACGCTTCGGGCACAATCGCAATCAACTTGCCCTCATTCGCCGTATACAGCGGATCAAGCCCCAGCATCTCGCACGCGGCGTGTACTTCGGCATGGACGGGGACGCGCCGCTCCTCGAATTCGATCCCGATTTTGGAAGCCGTCGCCAACTCGTTAAGCACCGCCGCCAAACCGCCGCGCGTCGCATCGCGCAGGCAATGCAGGTCGGGCGTCACGGCCAGCATCGCCGCCACCAATCCATTCAGGGGCGCGGTATCGCTTTCGATTTGCGTCTCAAACTCCAGCCCTTCGCGCACCGACATGATCGCCATGCCGTGGTCGCCCAGCGTCCCGCTGACGAGCACCACATCGCCCGGTTGAGCGCGGTGAGGCGTGATGTCCACACCCGCCGGGACGACGCCAATGCCCGAGGTGTTGATATACAGCCCGTCGCCGTGTCCTTTGTTGACGACTTTGGTGTCGCCCGTGACCAACTGGACTCCCGCCTCCCGGCACGCTTCGGCGACCGAGGCGGCAATCCGCCCGAGGGTCTCCATGGGCAAGCCTTCTTCTAAAATGAATCCGGCGCTCAGGAA
>Ga0315281_10009376_pt1 | contig 13585 bp, 9 predicted proteins | sample YL17G07_0_MG_FD_204540 | JGI IMG/M metagenome (GOLD analysis project Ga0315281, IMG submission 204540) | Sediment microbial communities from Yellowstone Lake, YNP, Wyoming, USA - YL17G07_0 | ecosystem: Environmental > Aquatic > Freshwater > Lake > Sediment | place: USA: Wyoming | collected...
GCGTCGGACTCGTCGGGCAACGCTAATCACGGGACTCTGCTTCCCGCGCCGCCGAATGGCCCGACGTGGACGACGGGGCATCTGAACGGGGCCTTGGAGTTCGACGGGACGAACGATTACGTGAACCTGGGAACGAGCGACTTCGGCGCGACTTCTGAGATCACGATAGCCTTCTGGGTGTACGCAACGGGAAGTGGGACGGGTTACCAGACGCTTATTGCCCGTAATCTCTCCGTGCATTCGTTCGCGGTGGAACTGTCGAAAACCACCGCCAAATTCCGAACCGTCATCCGGACGGCGGCGGGAACGAATTACCTGAACTCGAACGCGGTGTTGCCGCCGGACTCCTGGCACCATTTCGCCTTGACGTACCGGAGCGGCGAGCGGGTGGTCTACGTGGATAGTGTGCGGGACAACTCGAACGCGCTGACAGGCGATCTGAGACCGTACGCCAGCGACACGACGACCCTTGGCACGAACGGAGTGGGCGGGTTCTTCCGCGGACGTCTGGACGACGTGCGGATTTACAACCGGGCGCTGACCGCGCAGGAGGTTGAGGCGTTGTTCGGCGGAGCGGCTTTTGCCGGGTCCGCAACGGTTGCCTCGGCTCAGCAGCAGGCCGGCAATGGGGAAGGCGAGCTTGCCTCCGCCAAGGCCAAACCCGATACCCCGGCAAAAGAGATGCGCCTGGTGGTCGAGCACTTGTACCTCAACATACTGGCGCGGGAGCCGGGAGCGGACGAAATCGCGGAGTGGGCGGGACGGATCAGCCGGTCGCTCGAACAAGGCATCCACGTGCGGCTGGCCATGCGGGAAATGACACAAACTCTGTTCGGATCAAAGGAATACACGGACCGGGGCCGCTCAGACGAGCAATTCCTCATGGACTGTTACCGGACATTTGCGTTGCGGGATCCGAATGTGGAGGAACTCGCCGCTTGGGATGCTCCATTCCGAGATCGTTCAGCGGTCATCAACACCTTGATGGAATCTCCAGCGTTCACGAGAATGCTGTCCGTTCTCTTCCCAAACAGCGAGGGAGGGACAACGGAGAGCTGTGTGGCTGCGCTGTATCTTGACATTCTCCGACGCCTGCCAACACCGGAAGAGCTGGCATCGGGGTGTTCAAGCCTCGAAGTCTCACAGGATAAGAAGCAGGCGCTTCAGAAACTGATCGAGCGTCTTTCCGCTCCGCAACACACTCCCATCGAGGATCTGCCTATGGGGAACCGCGCAAGCATTCGGGATGGCAGCCAGCCGATCTTGGAAAGCTGTCGAGAATGGACCAACGCATACTTGATCCGCGAATGAACAAACAGAGCGCGCAAAAGCGCCCCATGTCGTTATGGGGCGCTTTTGTGCGCGGACGAGACTGCCAAGCCGAAGCTCACCTTTATGTCTGCCTGATGAATGCCGGGGGCGCGGGGTTCACCGAGCCTTGGCGTCTGCTCTGGGGTAACCGCATGCTCCTGTCGGTCTCGATCCGGGACATCTTGGCGGTGGCGAAGGAACGCTGCCGCACGCGCCGTCCCGCCTCATCGCCATCTTCTCGCCGTGGCCCGGAGTGAAAAGATCCAGTCCCCAACCGGATCTTCGGCCTGCTGCGGGTATGTCTTGGGGAAACGGTGTCGGACTTCCGGCAGGTTGTCGGAGGGGGCTGATCTTCGCGGCGAAAACGCCTTTGACCATCGAAACACGACCCCATTCCCAAGAGTCGTTACCGGTGCAGTTCTACGGAGAACTCGCTCCGCCAGATGCGGGAGACCTCAGCCGTTTTCCGCTCAAAATCACCCGCGGTCCGGTCCGTCGGAACAAGAAGGAAAACCACGTGAGCCGAGGCGAAGGAAAAGACTGCGGCGCAGCCGGTTCTTTCTCGTATCTCTGTCGTCACGCTCTCGATGCGGGAACCGAGGATGGACATCGTGTCGAGGAAGGCCGCCGTCTCCTTTCCGCAATCAAGCAGGAAGCGCTCATGGGTGATAGTCTGGGGAACCTTTGCGGCAAGGAGAAAACCTCCGGGAGTTGGGTCTCGCCATCCCTGAACCGTCTTGCGGCTCGGAGCGTGGTAGAAAGTGGCATCCACCTCGACGGTCGAGAACTTCTTGGCGTAGTGGGTAATCCACTGGGATTCGGGGATGTTAGCGGGGTAAAAAGTACCTTCCCAACCCTCAGCGGTCCAGCTGGAGGTGCCCAAGTGAAGAAGGGAAAGGTCGAGAGGGGACATCTTCTGTCTCCGGAGAACACAGGCAATCTATGGGGCAGCAGGCTCTCGAAGGCTCGATACAGGAAAGTGTAGTTCAGGCTCGGAGATACCGCAAGGAATTCCAATACTGGACATTCCCGAATGGCGCTAACTTAAGCATTCGTGACCGGGTACCGTAGGCTGCTGAAGCCTGCACTCTAAACTTTTTTTGACACAAAGCGACCAAAGAGGCAATATGTAAGCGTGTATTAGCGTGCCGGTGTGTTCAGAAGAGGTGGAGATTCCTCGTGTCATGGACCGGCGCGTGGTAATCTCGGTTTTTCGCCGCACCTGAGCCAAATGCCAGACCGCCTGTGAAACGGCGCTCACTCAGCCGGAACCAGGGAGGGGGGGGATATAAGTATGGTGTTCACCGATTGGGTCACGAGAATTTCAACGGGATTCCACCTTCTCGCTATGGCCATCGTCGTTTTTCCGGCCCTTGCGGCGGGCGCCGGATTCTTCCCATTTCCTGAAGAGCTCAATGCGTTGGATAAGAATGCGCGCGCCGAGCAAAAAGTGATTGTGAAGAGCCTGCTCGCCGACGTTCCCGCGGGTCAGAAAACCATCCGGATGGACGACATGGTGTTCGATGTGGGTGAGATCCGCGCCAACAGCGCTTTCTCGGGCACGCGCTGGACGGAAGGCCGGGTTTGGTACGAGTTCGACAGCAACGTCTCGGTGGAAAATCGGCAGAGATGGCTCGCGGCCGCCGCCGAGTGGGCGGCGGGCGGATGAAAACCGCGGCACCCAGGACAATCTCCCCGGACAATGGCTCTCAATGGCTCTCAAATCGCCTTGACACGCTGGGTTTGGGAGAATACTGTCTCTGCTGGGTTCTTTGGTGTATGCCAGAACGGCACAGCGAGGGGCAAACGTGGGTACGAAGGACTACCGCAGCGCAACCCTTTGGCGCTTTCACAGGGGCATCCGAGGGAGGACGTGTCGCGACACGGCGAAGGGTCTTGATTGACTCCCACATGGAAGGGGACAAGAAACATGCGTATGAATCGGAGAGAGTTGATCAGGGCCGCTTTTGCCGGCGGCATGTTGGGTATGCTGGGCGGCTGCTCCATTCTGAAGGGGAGAGCGGGAGGCCGTCTCGCAACGAGCGATCCTTTTCAAATGGTCCCGCTCGGCAAGACGGGACTGAAAGTCAGCCTGGTGGGAATGGGCACGGGGATGCGGGGCGGCATGCGAGAGTCGGACCTTACACGCCAGGGACGCGACAAGGCTCTTTCGGTGATCCGCCACGCCTTCGAGCGAGGAGTCCGGTTTTTCGACTGCGCCGACACGTATGGCAGCCATCCCTATGTGGCGGATGCACTTCAGGGCATTCCGCGGGACAAGTATTTTCTGTCTTCGAAGATCTGGTTTCTGGGTGGCGGTATTCCGGAGACGGAAAGGCTCGACGCGGATACGGTGGTGGAGCGCTTCCTGAAGGAGCTGAAGACGGACCATCTGGACCTGGTGTTGATTCATTGCCAGACAGAGGCGGATTGGCCCGAAAAGATGAAGCGGCAGATGGATATTATGGCAGGTCTCAAGCAAAAGGGAATGATACGGGCTCATGGCGTATCCGTTCACTCGCTGGACGCGCTGAAGGCCTGTGTGGATTGCGCCTGGGTAGACTCGGTGCACGTCCGGATCAACGCCTATGGGCAGTCGATGGACAATTCCGACCCCGCGGTTGTGGCGGAAGTCGTGAAGAAGCTTCGATCGGCCGGCAAGGGGTTGGTGGGGATGAAGCTGATTGGGGAGGGCAGGTTCCGGGACGCCCCGGATAAGATCGACAAGTCCATCCAATACGCGCTCGGGTTGGTTGATACGATGATCGTAGGGTTTGTGCGCTCGGACGAGATTGACGATTTCGCGGCGAGGGTGGGACAAGCGTTGAAGGCGAGGGCTTCGGGTGCGTCAATGGGCGCCGCGGCCTGAGAGGGCACGAACGTTTGCGGCCTGCGAGTTTGGCCCGGCAAGGGAAGGAGTCTGCCATGTCAAGAATGTCTGCGGGATGGGGTGTGGTCCTGTTGACGATCCTGTTGCTGCCGGCTCCGGCACTCTTCGCAGCGGAGGGAGTGATTGCCGAAAGAGCGACGGTGCAGAAACTGGCGGGGGGATTCTCTTTCACGGAGGGTCCGGCGTCCGATGCGGCCGGCAACGTGTTTTTTACCGACCAGCCCAACGATCGGATTATGAAGTGGAGCGTGGACGACAAGCTGACGACGTTTCTGTGTCCCTCGGGGCGCTCGAACGGGCTTTGTTTCGACCGGAAGGGAAACCTGTGGGCCTGCGCCGACGAGCGGAACGAGATATGGCGGATCAACTCGCAGGGAAAGGCCGAGCCGGTGGTGAAGGGCTACCAGGGGAAATTGCTGAACGGGCCGAACGACCTGTGGGTTCGGCCCGACGGCGGGGTCTATTGGACCGACCCGTTCTACAAGCGTTCCTATTGGGAACGGGGGCCGATGGAACAAGACACGATGGGGGTCTATTTCCTGTCTCCGGACGGGAAGAAAACGACCCGGGTGGCGGGGGACCTGGTGCAGCCCAACGGCATCATCGGGACGCCCGACGGCAGAACGCTTTACGTGGCGGATATCCAGGCCAAGAAGACCTACGCTTACGACATTCAGCCTGACGGAGCCTTGGCGAACCGGCGTCTATTCTGCGACATGGGATCGGACGGGATGACGCTGGACGACGAGGGAAACGTTTATCTGACCGGGAAGGGCGTGACGGTCTTCGACAAGAAGGGACGGCAGACCGGCCAGATTCCGGTGGACGAGCGCCAGACGGCCAATGTGTGCTTTGGGGGACGCGACGGTCACACGCTGTTCATAACGGCCACGAAAGGTTTGTATGCAATCCGGACGCGCACCAAGGGAGTGGGGAGCCAGTGAGAGCGCCGGCTCGGTGGAGATAAGTTCTTGAAAATGAGGGGGAAAGGATTTTCCTTTGCCAGCATTTGTCCGGACCGGCTCTTAACGTTCACACGGGCGAGCGTCAGGGTCGGGCCGGGAAGAAGATTCACCGAGAAGCCCACGCGGGCGAGACCCTGGCGTTGCGGGTGACCTCCACTACATGAGTCAGGGAAAAACCCCGCGGGCTCGCGATTCTCGCGGATTTCCTGAGTGTAGAAGCCGCGAGCGGGCCTCTCAACGCGCTCGAGCACGGCACGGATCACGGTGGTCTTGCCGACGCTGTGTTCGTTCGAGGGCGCGGCGTTTTTCTTTTGCCCTGGCAGCGGTCCCGAAAAATCGGCCCCTGGGGAATTGCCGGGAATTCCGAAGGAGATATGAGACTCTATCCCCCTCGCCAAGAGCGGAAGGTGTACCCCGGCACCCCATCCACGGTCCCCGTCCCCCTCCGGCCCGGTTCCTCTCGATCCCCCTCATCCCCCGGTCCCGCAGTCTTGGCCTTGGCGCTCTTGGTCTCTTGAACGCTTGGGACCTTGAACACGTGGGGGATTCAAAGGGCGCTTGCCCCCAGCTCGCGGTATGCTGTAGTCCGAGCGTGAGCGAGGACCAGCAGCCTGGTGATGGAGAGACAGCACGCGGCGGGCGGCTGTGGTGGTCTTGCCCTCCCAGGCGGGCGGGGTTACTGCGCAATCGGAGCCGTGCTTGGTGGTACGGTTGTGTCGCAGCGCGCTTCGCTTGAGACTATTCGTCGCGAGGTCGTTCGCCGCACACCCTATCTGAGAGCGCCCACCGGGCGCCGGGGCTGTCAAGCCGTTTCCGCCCCCAGGACTTCACATGAGGCCCCACGAAGCCCGATCTCCCTTCAGTCCGACGTTTGCCCCCGGGCAAAAAGACCCCCCGCCCAGGACGGTCACTGAGCGGGGGAATGCCGGGAAAGTGCCAAAAAAGGAGCCGGAATCAGCCCGGAATGAGGGGGGAAAACGGTCATGCTCTTCTTTGGGGAAGTCCAGTCAAGTCATTCGGAATCAGGCATCTACAAAAGAGTTTTCTGGTTCGTAACAAAGCCCGTTCTTTAGGAATCAACGTCTTTTGCGTGGCCCCCGCAAAGAAGAGCGTTGTATACTTCCTTGGGGTCCGTGTCTTCCTTGGGTCCCATGGGTCCTATGGGTCTCATAGGTCCTATGGGTCCTTCGGGGCCTTGGCCCCGCGGCACAGGAAAGCATCATGCGGATTCCCCCCAAAGCAAAATACCGGATCGTGAGGGCGGGGAGTGTTGCGTTGGCCTGCGCGGTGGCGGCGTGGGCTGCCGTCCACTTCTGGCCGAGCGAGGAGGCCCGCATACTGCGGCGGCTCGATCGCCTGGCCAAATGCGTAGAGAAAGACGGCACGGAAAACTACCTGACACTCGCGCTCAGGGCAAAAAACTTCGGAGAAGGCTTCTCCGATCCGTGCCGCTTCGACGTGTCCCGGGCGGGGCTGGAGGGAAACGTGTCCCGCGATCGCCTCACCGCCCTGCTGATGCAGTTTCACTCGGATGTCTCGAGCGTTTCGATCCGCTTTCTCCAACGCAAAGTGGAGTTCTACGACGACGAGTCCGCTGGAGTGCTCTTCGCTGCCGAAATGCGCGGCAAACTGACGGACGGCCAACCCTTTGCCGAGCGCCACGCCTTCCTCTGCCGCCTCAAAAAAGACAAACAGTGGACAGTTTACGAGGCAAAGCGGGTCGAAGTCCCCTTTCAGAACCGGGAGGACTCGCCCTGATCCGCCGGAAGTCCTCCTCCGCCCCGCGGACCGAATCTACCCCTCCCGCTTGTTCGGAACCAGCAACGACACCACCACAAGCACGATCAGCGACGTCAGCACACACGCGCCCAAGTAGTTGTATCCCTTGCTGTTAGTCAGGAACCCCAGCACGTCCGGCATCTTGTCTTTCCATACCTTGTACTCCAGCCAGTAGAACCCGATCGCCGACAAGGCGCCTGCGGACGACGCGGCGAAGACCGCCGCCGCGCTCATCCGCTTCCACCCATACAGGATCAGCGGCACGGCGATGCAAGCCGAAAGCACGCCCGAAGAGATGTAGTACACGTCTCCCAGCTTCTCCGCGATCACCGCGTACAGAAAGGCCAGAAACAGCACCACCACCGACATGATCTTGCCTACATGCAACCCCGCCTGGCCTTTCTTGCCGAGGATATCGTTGGCCAGCGCCATAGCCGACACATTGGCGAACGTATCCACCGTGGACATTTGGCACGCAAGAACTCCCAGGAACATCAGGTACGCCAGAAGAGCCGGCATCTGCCCAACAAAGGCCGGGATGATCCCCACTGCCATCTGTCCCTCCCCTCCCACCGCCATCGCTTCCTTTCCCGCTTCGGGCGGAAACGCGACGAGCGACAGAAACCCGACGATGCTCGGAATCACAATCACAAAAGTCGCGATCAGGAACAATCCACCCCAAGCGGTCTTGCGCGCCTCTTTGCCGTCTTTGGCCGCTTGCAGCCGCTGCCAGAGATCCTGCTCAATAAGCCAGCCCGGCAGATAACCCAGAAACAAGGCAATGGGAAAAATCAAGCCCATGTTCCAGAATCCGAAGACGGATTTCCCTTCGGCGAGCCAGGGCGGTCTGCTGGCTCGAACGGCTTCCACCAAACTCTTCCCCGCCGCGACGCCCGAGGTGTAGTGCAGCGCGAACACCAGCAGGACGATCATGAACACCACCATGATCAGGAACTGGCACACGTCTGTGAACACGACGGCGCGGAAGCCGCCCCAATACGTGTAGATCATGATGGGCAAAACAAAGAGGAGAAGAAGGAGCCATTCAGTGTTGGCGGGCAGGGCCATGTTCTGCCCCACCAGCTTCTTCACCATGAAGAGCTCCGCCCCCGTCCAGCACAAGAACACACCCAGGGAGAAGAAGCCGATCAGGACCCGCGCATTGGCCCCGAACCGCTTCTGGAATGCGTCCGCAATGCTGTAAAAGGGAACCTTGCGATAGAGCGGAACCAGGAACACCAACAGAACACAGAGCACAAGCCACGGGATGGGCAGAATCCAGAGCCCCGTCGCTCCCAACATGTATATCTGGCCCATGCCGAAGCCGATCCAGCCCAGCATCAGCCAGCCAGCGGTCAGGGAGATCGCCAACTGCCACCACGTAAGGTCCTTCTTGGCGTTCCAGTATTCATCGCCGTCCTTTTCGCGGCCGGTCTTTAGGATACTCACCACCACCATCCCCACAGAATACAGAATGAAAAGCACCCACAGTATCCACGGTTTCATAGTCGTATCCTTTCCATGTTTCGCGGAACATCTCTTGCCGGGTTAGCCCGCCGGGGCTTTTCCGCCAAGGACCGCTCAAAGCGCGTCGGGGAAAAAACGGAAAAGCCAGGCGGGTTCTGCGGGCCTGGCTTTGCGTGGGAACCAAAGAGAGGGAGAAAACGAGCGCGGACTACAGCCCGCTTCTCAACGCGGCGGCGCTATTGCGGCACGAGCATCTGCGGAAGCCCCAAGCTGGACCCCAAGGCGCCAGGCCTTCGGAGTGCGGTGTTCCATCCACTCGCACGTAGTGGAGAAAGCCGCCGCGTCAGCCGTAGTCCAAGCTGAGCCTCCAGAGAAGTCTTCCGTCCATCGCCGCGCGCATACGATGTGACCTCAAGCGCTCCAGATTCTTCCTGCTGGCGGATCAAACCCGTTGGTTCGATCCAGCATCTTTGATCGCACAGGAAACCCCACGGAGCAAGCAAAAAATCAGCAAAAAAACCGCGCTCGCCTGAAGCCCAAGTTTATGTCGTGCACCCAACCGCGCTGCCCGTGGCGAAACGCCGCATGAAAACCCAGATCTATGTCGCGCACCCATCATGTCGTGTCGCGCCGCTGGGGGCATCTCGGCGATTTGTGAGAGGCGGCAGTCCCGTGAGGGACGGTTGAGAGTAGCCCACCAGTTCACTGGTGGGAAAGCGCGGCCCCCCGTAACCGATCTAGTCCCGGAGGGACGGCTGAGTTCCCACCCGAGGATGATGCTCAGCCGTCTCTCCGGGGCTTGGGCATGGAAAAGGCCGTTTCTCGCCCACCAGGAAACGGAATGGCATCAGGAGTGGAGGTAAGAGACAACGCCTTTGAACATCTTAAAGACGTTGCACTATGGAGTGGTTGTGGAGATGGTCTTATCGAAGTTCGTTATCTCGTCCTCCGTCCCGAAACGCCCATCCGGTCCCGCCGACGCCAGATCGAAGTCCTCCCCATGCTCGCTGGGACAGGTGTACTGGAACTTGTGTCCCCAAGCGTCCACGGGTACTTTGTCCAAATGCTTCTGCCAGGTGTCTTCGGACACTTCCGACGGGCGCGTGACCAAGGCTTCAAGTCCCTGCTCGGTGGTTGGGAAACCGACTTGGTCCTGTTCATACATATTCAGCGCGGTGATGATGTTTTGCATCGCCACACGGGTGGCCTTGATCTTGGCCCTGCTTGCCTGGCCCACCAAGCGTGGAGCCGTGATCGCCACCAGAATGCCCAAGATGGCAACCACGAGCATGAGTTCAAGGAAGGTAAATCCCCTTCGCGCGCGGGGCCGCGCATGGCCCCCTCTGACGCCAAGTTGCGTGATAGTCGTGCTCGATAGCATAGCTCTCCCCTTTCCGGCATCCGCCTTCCAGTTTGTGGGCGCGGACCCTGCGGAGCGGGCGCGCCCGGATGTTCCGTCTCCTTATCATCAAGAGCCGGGCCAACCGCGTGCGCATGATGATTAGATGAATCGGGAATATCAGTCTGCGTCGCCGGAGAACTGAGACCAGACGGGATACTGGACGCACGAAGGAGGAGGGAGCATCCAAGAACGGACGGTGGGTGAGGTCCGACGCGCTTCACGGCGAGACCTGAGCCGTGAATTCCCGGTTCCCGCACCCAAATGAGAATAGGTGGATTACCGGTTCCTTGGGTCCTCTTGGCCCTATGGGTCCTATAAGTCCTATGAGTCCCATGGGGCTTCGGGGGCCTTTGGGTCCTTGGTGTCCTTGTTGTCTTTGTCGTCCTTCAAGGATTCAAACGCCCCAACTCGTCAATCTCATCGCTGGTAAGAGGCTCCAGGTTGTACCCGACCTCTCCGCAGCTCCCTTTGAGCAAGCGCGCGTACGAGAACCTGTCGAAGACCTGGACAACCTGCACCACCCCGATCCGTGCGCCGGGAGTGGACCCCAGTAGATCTCCCGTTTCCCGGTCGAAGATCCTCTGACCCGGCTGGATCACGTGGTAGAGGGTCCCTTCCTTCACCCGGCGGTCTTCGCCGCCATTCAGCACGGCCCACTCCTTGTTGATGGAGTTGATCACCGGGTGCCAGGGGATGCGCCCGATCACCTTCACGATGGACCCAATCGCGTCGTCAATCGCTCTCTGGGTGGCCTTTCCCAGCGGTGTCCGGTAGAACGCCGTTCCGCCGAAAGAAACGCCCTGGTAAGTGGCGGCCAAATCCAGCTCCGCGGCCCAAGCGTTCGCCGAAACCGTCTTCGCCAATAATACCTGCCCGCTTTCGACGTCTATCACTTGGATTACCATGGACACGATGGCGAGCGTGCCCCCACCGCCGATGCGGAACCAGTGATACCCGATCCCGATTCCGCCGCGGGCCACGTGCGTGAAATCCGTGATCCGCCCCTTGAGGAGGTATTGAGCGTTCTTGACGCGCTGCGGGGGAACCTTCCCTTCCTTGCGCGTGACCCCGCCGCTCTGGAACTGCAATTCCTCCAAGACGGCCCCGATGTCCTGCCGTTCCAGCACCGTAAAGCGCTTCGTAGCCATCAGGCCGCTGACCATCTGGTCGGCCATGCCTTCTCCCAAGTCCCACTTGAGCGGAAACGGCGCCTTGTTGTCGAACTTGAACACCGCCACCGCGGGCTGGACGTAGCGGTAGCCGCGGTCAAAAAACGGCAGACCGGAGCACCCCGTCAGGCACGTGAGGAGAAGGAGAATGACGGCGAAAACGCGCAGAGAGGGGAAAACGGAGCGTTTCATGGCTGGAGCCCTTTCGATCCTGAGGGGGCGGGATGGAATACGGCAAGGAACCTTACCCGCACGAACTCTACCAAAAGCCTCTCCCGCTTTCCAGCAAGAATCGAATGCGGAAACGGCCGGCCGGCCAGGGCCGCATCCCGGTTCTCTGAAGCCCGCCCGCTATCGCCGTGTTGCATTCCATTGCCGAAAAAAGGTTGAGTCTTTGTCATGGAGAGGGCTATAACCGGGGCATGATGGATGAGCAATCACCGGGTACCCACAAGAAGACCACTTCCCAGGACCGCTGGATGGCCGCCGTGTGCCTGAGGGGATGCCCCGTGTGCAAACACGCCCGCGGAAGACAGCGCGGTCTCGCCTTCTGGTGGGTCGGGAAGGTCGAAAACCACGTTTGCCCCTTCTGCCAAGCCTATGAGCGGGTTTACGGCCGTAAAGCCCATGAGTCTCCGCTTTCCGCGCCTCACGGAACGTTGCCTTAGAGTCGGGTATGCAGACCCCTTGGAGGATGTCCATGGAAATGGAACAGCCTGTCAGCAGGGAAGAACGCTGGACACTGGCGGGAATCCTCTGCGTTGCCTGCTTGTCCCGTCTATGGGGCTTGGGAACTTCGGGATTCTGGGTGGACGAAGCCATTCAGGCCACCACCGCCATGCGGCCAACCTTCACTCTGAGTCTCCAGCTCGTGCCCTCGAACAAACCCCCGCTCTTCTACATCATTGAGTTCCTGGTCGCCCGGGTTTCCCAGACCGAGTGGGCCTTCCGTCTCCCTTCCATGCTCGCCGGCACGATCACCGTCTGGGCGATGTGGCGGCTGGCCCGCGCCGCGTTCGGCAACCCTCGCACGGCTCTCCTGTCGGCCGCCTTTCTTGCCGTCTCACCCCTCCATATTCTCCTCTCACAGGAGGCAAGACCCTATGCCCTTGCCCTGCTTTTCTCGCTTCTCGGCGTCTGCGCCTTGTTCGAACAGATCAACTCCCCCCGGCCTCGTGGAATCCTCTGGGTCGGCCTTTGGCACGCCTTGGCGGGCTGGACCCTCTACTTCGGACTCGGCCTGGTGATACTCGAAATCCTCTGGGGAATCGGAATCCTGGCGGCCGGGCTGGTCTTTCGCGGGTTCCTCTGGTCCTCACGGCTGCGAAAAGCCGGCGGCCTCTTCCTCGTGGGAATCGAATTGGCCGTCCTCCTGATGACCCCGCTCCTGATGTTCGCCCCCGGCCCCGAGTCCCAGCATGGGGGCTTCAATTTCCACTTCCCGGGTTGGAGTTGGGGACTGATTGCCCAAATCCTGAGTTGGAACTCCTACGGCGCCGACCCCCTTGTCCTGTGGCCGTTGTGGTGTGCTTTTCTGGCGATGGCTCTGACAGGTATAGCCGTCACCATCCGTGGGCGACCCGGGGCCGCCGCGTTTCTCCTCCTTTGGCTGTTTGTGGTCCAGGGTGCGCAGTTGTACCTTTACGCCAGGAAGGATCACTGGATCTCCCCGCGCTACCATATCCTGTATGCTCCGCCCATGCTCCTCTTCGCCGCCGCCGGAGCGCGGGCCATTCTCCAGCGCGCGCGGGCCACTCCGCGCTTCTTCACCGCCGGACTTGCCGCGGCCCTCGCGATCCTCCTGGTGTGCGCAGCGGGATACCGCGCGCGCCAGGCCGAATTCAAGTCCGATATGGGACAAGTGGCCCGCCAACTCGCAAAAGGAGTTCGACCCGGAGACATCGTCATCACCTCGGACTGGTTGGTTGCCTATCTTTATACGTACTACCGCAACCACTTTTTCCCAACGGCGCCACCCGCCCTGGACACCGATAGGTTCGCCGCGGTCCTCGGCCAGATGCGGAACGTCCGCCGCGCCTGGCTGCTCGGAACGAGCGCCTATGGGATCGAGGACTGCGAACACCTTTATGTTCTCAAACCCGGCCTGCCCAGGCCCCTTCCGGTCAAGCCACTGCTTGTCGCGGTGGAGATCACGCCCGAACAGGGGATCGCGGCGCTTTCCCACTTGAGCAACCTCGACGCTCAGGCACGGGACTTCCTCCGGAAACCACCCTTCGAGTTCGAGATCGGCGACCCGCTCTTATGCCGCTACGTCGGAATCGGCTGGAGCCAGGCCCAGATGCGAGGCGACAGGAAAGTGCGCTGGGTGGACGGGCGAAAAGCGGAGTTGCTTTTCCAGTACGAAAGACAGGACGCCCCGACAACCCTAACCCTGGAGGTCATGCCTTTTGCCTGGAAGGGCTTCCCGCAACAAGCCATGCGCGTCTACTGGGATAACTCCCTGATCCACGACGCGCCCTTGCCAGGAAAGGGATTTCGCCCCCTATCCATTCCGATCCCTCCCGGCGCCCACTCCCCCGGTCCGTTTCACTGGGTGCGGCTCGAGTTCGAGCACAGCATCAAAAGCTCCGGACTCAACGTT
>Ga0315281_10009378_pt1 | contig 13583 bp, 10 predicted proteins | sample YL17G07_0_MG_FD_204540 | JGI IMG/M metagenome (GOLD analysis project Ga0315281, IMG submission 204540) | Sediment microbial communities from Yellowstone Lake, YNP, Wyoming, USA - YL17G07_0 | ecosystem: Environmental > Aquatic > Freshwater > Lake > Sediment | place: USA: Wyoming | collected...
TCATTGACGGCGTTGCTGGCCTCCCCGTCATCATGGCGAGCGAGGCTGGCGGCATGGACATCGAGGAGGTAGCCCGGACCAGCCCTGAGAAAATATTGAAGGCTTATATCTACCCGGGGCAGGGCGTCCGTACCTACCTGGCGCGGAAGCTGGCCTATGGCCTCAACCTGGCGCCAGAGCAGATGAAGGCTGGCTCAGAGCTGATAGCAAACCTTTACAAGCTGTTCCAGGCCAAAGACTGCTCCCTTGCCGAGATAAACCCATTGGTCGTCACCGCCGACGGCAGAGTGCTAGCAGCGGATGCCAAACTAAACTTCGACGATAATGCCTCCTACCGCCAGAAAGCTGTCGAGGCGCTGCGCGATATCGCCCAGGAAGACCCGCTCGAGGTGGAGGCCAAGAGCAAAGGCATCGAGAACTATATCAAGCTGGATGGCAGCATCGGCTGTCTGGTCAATGGCGCCGGCCTCGCCATGGCTGTTCTCGACCTCTTGAGACAGGAAGGCGGGAACGCTGCGAACTTCCTCGATATCGGCACCATCAACGACCCTGAGCGCGTCGTTCAGGCTATCGGGATCATCAACTCCGACCCCAATGTAAAGGCGATGCTGATAAATATCTTCGGCGGCATGGCGCGCACGGACGTCATCGCCCAGGGCCTGGTCTCCGCGCACAAGAAAATGGAGATTAAAGTACCTGTCGTCGTCCGGCTGGCCGGCACTAACGTAGCCCAGGGCGACAAGATACTGGACGAGTCGGGCTTGAAGCTTATCAGGGCCAATAACTTCCGAGAGGCTGCGCAGAAGGCAGTGGCGGCAGCCCAAAAATCCTAACGAGGTGTTGTCGTGAGTATTCTGATTGATGAAAAGACGAGGCTTCTGGTACAGGGTATCACCGGCGGCGAGGGCAGTTTCCACACCCGCCGCTGCATAGATTATGGCACCAAGGTAGTTGCAGGCGTCACCCCGGGCAAGGGCGGCACCAAGATGGACGAGGTGCCTGTGTTCAATACCGTGGAGCGAGCGGTGGCTGAGACCGGGGCCAACACCAGCATTATCTTCGTCCCTGCTGCATTTGCAGCCGACGCTATTCTGGAGGCTGCCGATGCCGGCATCCCGCTCATCGTCTGCATCACCGAAGGCATCCCCACGCTGGACATGGTCATGGTCAGCAATTATCTGAAGCAGAAAGGGGCCAGGCTTATCGGCCCCAACTGCCCCGGCCTGCTTTCCGCAGGGAAGTGCAAGGTAGGCATTATGAGCGGCGACATCTTCCTCAAAGGGAATGTCGGCGTGGTCTCGCGGAGCGGGACCCTCACCTATGAGGCAGTGAGCCAATTAACTACGCTCGGCATCGGTCAGACTACCTGTATCGGCCTGGGCGGCGACCCCATTATAGGGACTGTCTTCATTGATGCCCTGGAGCTATTCCAAAAAGACCCCGAGACCGAAGCAGTGGTGCTTATCGGCGAGATCGGCGGCAATCAGGAGCAGCGAGCGGCAGAGTTTATTAAAAGTAAGATGACCAAACCCGTAGTCGCCTTCGTCGCCGGGGCCAGCGCACCTCCGGGCAGGCGCATGGGCCATGCCGGAGCCATCATCACGGGAGCCTCGGGCAGGGCGCAGGACAAAATGGATGCCCTGGCTGCTGTCGGCGTCACTGTAACCAAGAGCCCCGCTGAGATAGGCAGCACCATGCAAAAAGTGCTTGCCTCGAAGAAAGGCAAGAAGAGCCGCAAATAAACCGAATTCCTCGTAAGGGCGGGTTTGAGGGCCCCCCTACTCTGACAGCACTAATGTAGCCTTATATCAAGCGGTATCCTGTCAGGTGTTCATATTTTGACGATGCGGTTCAATCTTCCCCAGCTTTTCCAGCCTGGATGAAATAGCTACAGGCGTTCGTCCATGTAGCCTAGCTAAGTCCTCAATCGGTGTTCCACCATCAAACTTGCTTACAAGGCGTTGCTCTTCATCGCTAGTCCAAGGATTTCCTGCATTAAGTGGTAACGACTGCCTGCGCTTTTTCGTTGCCCTTTGTCGCTCTAGAGCTCTAAGAGCCGTGAACAATGCCCGAATAGATTGAGCATTCTGATAGGGGCTATCCATCGGGAACACTTCACCCGTTTGAGGGTTAACACCATTTGCAAGAAGTTCAACAATTCTTATCGATTCTATTAAATTCATGACCACTCTCCTTATCTCTAAAATATCAAAACTCAGCTTCGGGCATTACCCGCATGGATAAATCTTACACGATATATAACCTAAAGTCAATGTATTTTCAAACAGGATAGGCATCATCTATGAGTCCTTTTAGGAACAGGGGAGTGCAGAGGGGATTGACCCCTCTGCCAAGGGTTTGGGGGTGTCCCCAAAATTAAAATTCCCCCAAGACTGGGGGACACAGGGGGTTGAAAAAGCGTTTGCAAACGCTCTGAGTTGCATTTCACTTGACACTTGTAGTATCCTATGGTTTAATCACCATACTAGTTTTCGAGAGGACTAGCTTTCGCCCCAACGGGGCGGTTTTTTAATTGCACAAGCCGGAGACGATATGAGAAGCGATTCTATAAAACAGGGTGTCGAGCGCGCTCCTCATCGGACGCTGCTCAAGGCGCTGGGCTTGACCTCCAGGGAGATCAAGCAGCCTCTCGTAGGCATCGTGAACAGCTTCAATGAGGTTATCCCCGGCCATATTCACCTGAGAACCATCGCCGAAGCGGTAAAGGCCGGAGTGCACAGCGCAGGCGGCACGCCGCTGGAGTTCGATACCATCGGCGTCTGCGACGGCATCGCTATGGGACATATCGGCATGAGGTACAGCCTCCCCAGCCGCGAGCTCATCGCCGATTCCATCGAGATTATGGTGCAGGCCCACGGTTTCGATGCCCTGGTGTTCATTCCTAACTGCGACAAGATTATCCCGGGGATGTTGATGGCTGCGGTGCGGCTCAACCTCCCTTCCATCTTTGTCAGCGGCGGCCCCATGCTGGCAGGGCATCTCGGCAACAAGAGCATAGTTGACCTGAACAGCGTCTTTGAAGCGGTGGGCAAGGTAACTAAAGGAGATATGACTTTGGCCGAGCTGGAGGAGCTCGAAGACAGGGCCTGTCCGGGCTGTGGCAGTTGCTCCGGCATGTTCACCGCCAATACCATGAACTGTCTCACTGAGGCGCTGGGTATAGCGCTTCCCGGAAACGGGACCATCCCCGCGGTCGATGCCAGAAGGATACGCCTGGCTAAAGAGGCTGGCAGAAAAGTCATGGCACTGCTTGCAGCGGACATCCGTCCGCTCGACATCATCACGAAGGATTCCATCTATAACGCCTTCGTGGTGGATATGGCTCTGGGCGGCAGCACCAACTCCGTGCTGCACCTCATGGCTCTGGCCCACGAGGCTGAGGTTGATTTCTCGTTGAAGGCGATAGACAAGATAAGCCAGAGCATCCCGCATCTCTCGAAGATAAGGCCCTCCGGCGAACATCACCTGGAGGACCTCGACCTTGCCGGAGGCGTACCGGCGATCATGAACCAGCTCAGGAAGCAGCTTAAGTTGGAAGCAAAGACAGTATCGGGCAAAACGCTGGGCAAGGCTATCGCGGGCGCCAAGGTTAGCGATAAGAACGTGATAAGGCCTCTGTCGAACCCTTACTCCCCCAGAGGCGGCCTGAGCATTCTCTTCGGCAATCTGGCACCGAAAGGTGCTGTGGTGAAGAGCGCCGCCGTGGTCCCCGAGATGATGGTGCACACAGGGCCGGCGCGGGTGTTCAACTCGGAGGATGAAGCGACCAAGGCCATAATGGCAGGTCTGATAAAGGCGGGGGACGTGGTAGTTATTCGCTACGAAGGGCCCAAGGGTGGGCCGGGCATGCCTGAGATGCTGACCCCAACCTCGCTCATCGCTGGCATGGGGCTGGACAAAGAGGTGGCGCTGATTACCGATGGAAGGTTCTCCGGAGCTACCCGTGGCGCAGCCATAGGTCATGTCTCGCCTGAGGCGGCGGAGAGAGGCCCCATCGCTGCTCTAAGAGACGGAGACCGCATAAAGATAGATATCCCGAACAATAGAATAGATGTTGAGTTCAGTGATAAGCAAATCGCACAGCGCCTTTCCCAGGTGCCCAAATTCCAGCCCAAGATAAAGACAGGATACTTAAAACGTTACATAGAGAAAGTCACCTCGGCGTCGACCGGGGCGGTGTTCAAGTAGGAGCCCGTTATGAAACGTACAGGTGCCCAAATCTTGTGTGAAAGCCTGCTCAAAGAGGGGGTGGAGGTTATCTTCGGCTTCCCCGGGGGCTCCGTGCTTCCTTTGTATGATACCCTGCCCCAGTACCCGCAACTGCGGCACATCCTAGTGCGCCATGAGCAGGGCGCTGCTCACGCGGCAGACGGCTATGCCCGGGCTACGGGCAAAGTAGGAGTCTGCTTAGCAACCTCCGGGCCTGGCGCCTGCAACCTGGTGACCGGCATAGCTAATGCTCACCTGGATTCTTCACCGGTGGTTGCCATAACGGGACAGGTAGCGAGGCCGTTCATCGGCAAGGACGCTTTCCAGGAAATTGACATCACGGGCATCACCGTACCCATAACCAAGCACAACTATCTCGTCCTCTCAGCAGAAGAGCTGGCTACCGTGGTCAAGGAAGCATTCCATATCGCCAGAACCGGCAGGCCGGGGCCAGTCCTCATCGACATACCTCGTGATGTGTTCGTCGAGGAGGCTAATTTTCATTATCCGGAAAAGGTTAAGATAAGCGGCTTCAAAACGGTCATGCAGGGGCATCCGGCCCAGATTAAGAAAGCAGCGAAGCTTATTAACGAGTCCCAAAAGCCAGTCATCCTTGCAGGAAGAGGAGTTATTATATCGGGCGCATTTCCTGAGCTCAAGGAATTAGCAGAGAAAGCGCAAATCCCCGTGATTACCACTTTACTAGGGATTGGGTGCTTCCCTGAAGACCATATACTCAGCCTGGGCATGATAGGCATGCACGGCATGGCTTACGCCAACTTGGCTGTGAGCGCTTCCGACCTTGTTATCGCTATAGGGATGAGGTTCGATGACAGGGCGACTGGCAAGGTAAGCGGCTTCGCGCCCCATGCTCAAATCATACACATAGATATAGACCCCGCTGAGATAGGCAAGAACGTGAGAGTAGATGTACCCATCGTGGGCGATGTGAAGAATGTGCTCAGTGAGTTGAACAAACACGTTGAGGTTCAGACGCACGTTGACTGGATAGCACAGGTTGAGGAATGGCGCCGAGACCATCCGGTAGTGGTCATTCGCGAAACGGACGCACTGTTACCACAGTTTGTGATTAGAAAGATTTACGAAGTCACTAAAGGCGATGCTATTATCGTTACCGGCGTGGGCCAGAATCAGATGTGGGCAGCGCAGCACTTCTGGTATAACAAGCCCAATACACTGATATCATCCGGAGGCCTGGGAACAATGGGATTTGAGCTGCCTGCAGCTATCGGAGCCAAGGTAGGAAAACCCGATGAGACCGTATGGGCTGTCGCCGGGGACGGCGGCTTCCAGATGACCATCCAGGAATTGGCGACAGCCGCTCAGGACAACATCGCTGTGAAGATTGCCATTATCAACAACGGCTTCCTGGGCATGGTAAGACAGTGGCAGGAGCTGTTTTACAAGAAGAACTACGTGGCAACACCTTTGAGCAACCCTGATTTCGTTAAAGTAGCCGAAGCCTATGGCATACCGGGGCTAAGGGTGACTGACAAGAAGCTGGTTGTGTCCGCCATCCAGAGGGCTATGGAACATGACGGACCTTTCCTCATCGATTTCGTGGTGGAGCCAGAGGAGAATATCTATCCCATGGTGGCGCCGGGTTGCACCCTCGCTGAAATCATTGAGGCACCCTGGAACAAGGTCAAGATCAAGGCAGGTTCGCAGGAAACAAGCAACCTGTAAAAGGTTCAGTCCGCATAGGCGGATGACGGGGGTTTGGGGGTGTCCCCCAATTCTTAAAGTCCCCCAAGACTGGGGCATTTAGGCGTTTGAACGGAGGTGCAGGAAATCTCCTGACGGGGGTTTGGGGGTGTCCCCCAATTTCTTCTTCTCCCCCAAGACTGGGGGAGACAGAGGGGGTTGATAACAATTTTGAGTATTAAGGAAAATAACCATGAATAGTAAGACAAAGCACACCTTGGTAGCACTGGTCGAAGACAAACCCGGAGTCCTGAACCGGGTGTCCAGCCTGTTTCGCAGACGCAACTTCAATATCGAGAGCATCGCCGTGGGCCACTCCGAGCAGCCGGGCCTCTCCAGAATGACCATTGTCGTTGACGGGGCTACTACAGCCGTGGAGCAGGTGAGAAAACAGCTCGACAAGGTGATCGAGGTAGTCAAGGTAATCGACATTTCAGAGGAGTCCATCGTTGCCCGGGAACTGGCGCTAATCAAGGTTCATGCCACCTCTTCTACCAGAAGCGAGATAATACAGATTGTCGATATCTTCCGGGCGAACATTATAGATGTTGCCCCGAGTTCTTTAATCGTGGAGGTCACCGGAGACATAGACAAGATAGATTCCCTTTATAACCTCCTCAAGAGATTCGGAGTCAAGGAGCTCTCGCGTACCGGCAGGATTGCCATGGCACGCGGAGGGGGAGCAGTTAAGGTAGAAGAGGAACAGCCAGAGGTTCAAACCCCAAAGGCTAAAAAGTCAAAACCCGCACAATAGATAGATGGAAAGGATGGAGCGAGAATGTACTACGATAAGGATGCCAACCTGGGTTTACTCAAAGGCAAGACCATCGCCATAGTCGGCTACGGCAGCCAGGGCCATGCCCATGCCCAGAACCTCAGGGACAGCGGATGCAATGTTATCGTGGCTGAGCTCAAGGATAGCCAGCCCTGGAAAGAGGCCAAAAAGGCGAAGTTCGAGGTCCTCACCGCTGAAGAAGCAGCCAAGAAGGCAGACATCATGACCCTGCTTGTGCCTGACACCCTGCATCCTGTGGTCTATCGCCAGATGCAAAAGGGTCTGACCAAGGGCAAGATGCTGATGTTCGCCCACGGCTTCAATATACACTACAGCCAGATTATCCCTCCCAAGGACATAGACGTGACTATGATAGCTCCCAAATGCCCTGGCCACATGCTGCGGCGCACCTATACCGAAGGCGGAGGGCCCCCTGCTCTTATCGCAGTTCATCAAGATGCCACGGGCAAGGCTAAGAAGATTGCGCTGGCTTATGCCAAGGGCATCGGCTGCACCCGGGCAGGCGTTTTGGACACCACCTTCGCCGAGGAGACCGAGACCGACCTCTTCGGAGAGCAGACCGTCCTCTGCGGCGGAGTTTCCTCTTTGATCAAGGCTGCCTTCGAGACACTGGTCGAGGCCGGCTATCAGCCCGAGGTCGCCTATTTCGAGTGCCTCCACGAGCTCAAGCTCATCACCGACCTCATCTACCAGGGCGGCCTGAGCTACATGCGCTACTCGGTGAGCGATACTGCCGAGTACGGCGACTATGTCTCCGGCCCCAGGGTCATAGACGAGTGCACCAAGCAGGCCATGATGCAGATTTTGGCAGAGATTCAGGACGGGACCTTCGCCACCCGCTGGATACTTGAGAACCAGGCGGGCCGTCCCTCGTTCAATATCATGCGTAAGAGAGAGCAGGAGCATCAAATAGAGATCGTGGGCAAGAAGCTCAGGGCCATGATGCCCTGGCTCAAAGCCAAGGCATACGAAGCATAGGAGAACACCGTGGACAGGGTCATAATCTTCGACACCACACTGCGCGATGGCGAGCAATCCGCAGGCGCAGCGCTCAATATAGATGAGAAGCTGGAGATCGCCCGCCAACTCGAGAGGCTGAAGGTTGACGTAATCGAGGCTGGCTTTCCCATCACCTCAACCGGCGATTCTGAAGCGGTACGCCGCATCGCTAAAGAGGTGCGTGAACCCACTATCTGCGCCCTGGCACACGCCAATAAGGACGCGGTTGATGCAGCCTGGCAGGCAGTCAAGGAAGCACAACACCCTCGCATCCATGTCTTCCTCTCCAGCTCAGAGATTCATATGGCTCACCAGCTTAAAAAGAGCAAGGAACAGGTACTGGAGGCCGCCAGGAGCAATGTGGCGCGGGCTAAGGGGTATCTTGATGACGTGGAATTTTCGCCCATGGATGCCACTCGCACTGACTCCGCTTTCCTGTATCAGATAATCGAAGCGACCATCGCTGCCGGGGCAACTACCGTAAATATTCCCGATACAGTCGGCTACACCATCCCGCGCGAGTTCTGCGCGCTGATAGAGGGAATCTTTAAAAATGTGCCCAATATCAAAAAAACCGTAATCAGCGTGCATTGCCATAACGACCTGGGTCTGGCTGTAGCCAACAGCCTGGCCGTGCTCGACTGCGGCGTGCGCCAGATTGAGTGCACTATCAACGGCATCGGCGAGCGTGCTGGCAACGCCTCGATGGAAGAGATAGTGATGGCGCTGCGTACCCGAAAAGACCTGTTAAACTACACGACTAATGTAGAAACCACCCAAATCCATAAGACGAGTCGGATGGTGAGCGACCTCACCGGTATGTCGGTACAGCCCAACAAGGCCATCGTGGGCACTAACGCCTTCCGCCATGAATCCGGCATCCATCAGGACGGCATGCTCAAAGAGAGGACTACCTACGAGATTATGGACCCCAGGGACATAGGACTCACAGGCACCACCCTGACCCTGGGCAAGCTCAGCGGACGCCACGCCTTCAAAGCCCGCCTCGAGGAACTGGGCTACACGCTGAGCGATGAGGAGTTCACTCGCGCTTTTACTGCCTTCAAGGAATTGGCGGACAAGAAGAAGGAGATAAGTGACCGGGATATAGAGGCGCTGATTGCAGAGGAAATGCGCACCTTTTCCGAGACCTACCACCTGGAGCACGTGCAGGTCTCCTGCGGCGACCACCTCGTCCCCACTGCCTCGGTGAGGCTGGTCGGCCCCGGAGGGCAGCTCCTAGCTGACGCCTCTTTGGGCACAGGCCCCGTGGACGCTGTGTATAAAGCGATAAACCGCCTCGTAGGCGTACCCAATAACCTCACAGAGTTCAGCGTCAAATCGGTTACCGGCGGCATAGATGCCATGGGCGAGGTAACCATAAGAATAGAGAGCGGAGGCAGAACATACACCGGGCGCGGCGCTGACACAGACATCATTGTCGCTTCAGCCAAAGCCTACATGAACGCCCTGAACCGCCTCCTGTCAGCCATGAAGAAGGCTTAGAGTTTTCTGTGAAGAATACCAGACATATCTCAAATAACCTCAGACTCCGTAATGCCAAAAAAGACATTGCCCTTATAGAGAAACGTAAAAACGAGCCTTCTCGACCCTTTAGAGAATATCTTGCCGAGAAAGGCGAGAAAACTAATCAATAATGAATGGGGAGTGCAGAGGGGCATAGCCCATTTGCCGGGGGTTTGGGGGTGTCCCCCAATTCTCCCTCCTCCCCCAAGACTGGGGGAGCCAGAGGGGGTTGAGATGTTGATAAGGAGACGTAATCTCACTGGGTAGCCTGGAGCATCTGCTGCAGGCCGAGGTTGGAGATTTTAGATGACACTTGCCGAAAAAATCCTGGCCGCCCACTGCGGCAAAAGAAAGGTTAGCCCGGGCGAGCTGATAAACGTCAGGGTTGACCTCGTCTTGTCCAACGATATCACCGCGCCTCTCGCCATCAAAGAGTTCCGCCGTATCGGGGTGAAGAAGGTATTCGACCCCAAAAAGGTCGTGATGGTGCCCGACCACTTCGTGCCCAACAAGGACATCCCCTCCGCCGAGCAGGCCAAGATGATGAAAGAGTTCGCCCTGGAGCAGAAACTGGTCTACTTCGAGGTCGGCGAGATGGGCATCGAGCACGTGCTTCTGCCCGAAAAAGGGCTGGTGCTACCCGGCGACGTCGTCATCGGCGCCGATTCCCATACCTGCACCTACGGCGCTCTGGGAGCCTTCGCCACCGGCATGGGCTCTACAGACATCGCAGCTGCCATGGCCACCGGCGAGATATGGATGAAGGTGCCTCCGACTATCAAGTTCGTCTATAATGGCAAGCTACGCAAATGGGTCAGTGGCAAGGATTTGATACTCTACACGATCAGCGATATCGGAGTGGACGGCGCCACCTATGCCTGCATGGAGTTCACAGGCGAAGCCATAACCAGCCTCTCCATGGACAGCCGTTTCACCATGGCCAACATGGCCATCGAGGCAGGTGCCAAGGCAGGCATCTTCCACGTTGATGCCAAGACTTTGGATTATGTAAAGTCGAGGGCAAAGCGTCCGTACAAGGTCTATGAGGCTGCTAAAAACGCCCAATATGCCAAGGTCATTGAATATGACGTATCTAAAATTGAGCCTCAGGTCGCCTTCCCCCACAAGCCATCGAACACCAGGCCCATTAGCAAGGTGGGTAAAGTCGAGATAGACCAGGTGGTCATCGGCAGTTGCACCAACGGACGCCTCGAGGACTTACAGATAGCTGCCAGAGTACTCAGGGGCGGGAAGGTGCACCAGCGAGTGCGCTGCATCATCATCCCCGGCTCGCGAGAGGTCTACCTGCAGGCTCTCCGCCGTGGTCTGATCAAGTTATTTATTGAGTCAGGCGCGGTGGTGAGCACGCCCACCTGCGGCCCCTGTCTCGGCGGCTACATGGGGGTGCTCGCCGCCGGAGAGCGCTGCGTCTCCACCACCAACCGCAACTTCGTAGGCAGGATGGGCAGCCCGCAGTCGGAGGTCTATCTCTCCAACCCCGCCGTCGCCGCCGCCAGCGCCGTGCTGGGTAGGATCGGGGGGCCGGAGGAGGTGGCAGCCAGATGAAGCTAGATGATACATTACATAGTATTTCAACACTATTGTTAGTCACATTCCAAGGTATACAAATTCAGGGTACAGGATTTTTCTATCAGGAGTTAGCCCCAAGAGATCCCCAGAAAAATTTCCAATGGCGAAAAGTAGAAGCACTTTGGATAGTGTCAAACCGTCATATGTTCGTTCCTAAAAAAGACGGGAAGGATATCCTACTAGATAGTTTTACTTTTCATCTAAGGAAGATAGCTAATAATAACATTATTTGGGAGGCTATCACCTTAGATATCACAGAACTGAAAAAAAGAGTTAGATTACATTCAAATCCAGAAGTAGACGTTGCAATGATTCGCGTTGATGACTTATTCACATCTCGCATAAAGGATGACAAGAACTATATGCCATGGTCAGCAGTTGATGAAGAAAACTTGCCAGGAAACAACAATATTTCTGCAGAAGTGGCTGACGATGTAGTTATAATAGGGTATCCAAAAGGGTTCTACGATGAAAAGAATGTTTTCCCAATTGTAAAATCTGGGATCATTGCAACACGGTGGGGTATGAATTTTAATGGGCTGCCTGTATTTCTTATCGATGCTAAACTCTTCCCTGGTTCATCTGGCAGTATCGTAATAACTAAACCTATCGATTTTGTCATAGTTGACGGTAAACCAATGTCCGCTAAGGATAAACAATTTGCCTTTCTTGGAGTGTATTCAGGAGAACCCTTCCGTCAACATACTCCTATAGATTTAGACGATATAACTATTATTCGCAAAGATACTTTCAACGTAGGAATCGTGTGGTATGGTCAACTCGTTGTGGACATTGCTAAGAATGGAATACCCTTACCCGATCATTTTTGATACGTATGTTCGCGAAACACAAGCATCCAATGACGAAAATAAATACTTCGATTTCGCACGTAACTTCACATTATAGTAGAATAGCATAAGGTCCGCACAAGGGAGACACACCTTGAAACTCCATGGTAAAGTCCATAAATACGGCGCTGATGTCAATACCGATGTCATCATCCCTGCACGCTACCTGAATGTGTACGACCCTGCTGAGTTGGCGCAGCACTGCATGGAGGACTTAGACCCTGAGTTTCTCAAAAAGGTCAAGCCGGGAGACATCATCGTCGCCGGCACCAACTTCGGCTGCGGCTCGTCGCGAGAGCATGCCCCGCTCGCCATCAAGGCCGCAGGCATAAGCTGCGTCATTGCCAAAAGCTTCGCGCGCATATTCTACCGCAACGCCCTCGATACAGGACTGCCCATTCTGGAATGCGAGGAGGCCGTTGATAAGACCCAGGCTGGCGATGTACTCGAAGTAGAGCTCTCTACAGGTGAAATCGTGAACGTCACCAGAGGTCTTACCTTCAAAGCCAAGCCCTTTCCCGACTTCATGCTCGAGCTGATCGAGGCAGGCGGGCTGATTGAGTACACCAAACGCAAAATAGCAGCAAAGAGGGGTCGTTCATGAAATACGATATCGCCGTCCTGCCCGGGGACGGCATCGGGCCCGAGGTAGTGGCAGAGACGACCAAGGTACTGCAAGCCCTAGGCCGCAAATTCAAACACGACTTCACCTTTCATCCCGGCGACGTAGGTGGAGCATCTATAGATAAGCATGGCGAAGCCCTGACTAAGGATACCCTGAAGATGTGCAAAAAGTGCGATGCTGTACTGCTGGGAGCCGTAGGCGGACCCAGGTGGGATGACCCCCTGGGCAAGGTGCGCCCCGAGGATGGCCTGCTCGCCTTGCGCAAAGGGCTCAAGCTCTTCGCCAACCTGCGCCCGGTCAAGGTGCTGCCCATGCTTGCCGACCACACCACGCTCAAGCCCGAGGTTGTTCATGGAGTAGACTTGCTGGTGGTGCGTGAGCTTACCGGCGGACTCTACTTCGGTAGACCCAAACGCCGCTGGCAGACCCCCAAGGGCAGGCGCGCCGTGGACACTATGTCCTACTCTGAGACGGAGATTGAACGCATCCTCCGCGTCGGTTTCGAGCTGGCGCGAAGGCGTAAAAAGAAGCTCACCTCGGTGGACAAAGCTAATGTACTGGAGACATCGCGACTGTGGCGGCAGATTGCTACCGAGCTTGCCCCCGAATACCCCGATATCCAGTTGGAGCATCAACTCGTGGATAGCTGCTCCATGCGGCTTATCCAGCGTCCCGTGGAGTTCGATGTCATCGTCACTGAGAACACCTTCGGCGACATCCTCACCGATGAAGCCTCCATGCTGGCAGGCTCCATGGGCATGCTGCCCTCGGCCAGCCTAGCCGGCATTCCCAGGGAAGGCACCACCATCTTCGGCCTTTACGAGCCAATTCACGGCAGCTCACCCAAACGCGCCGGACTGAATATGGCGAACCCCATAGCCACCATACTCAGCAGCGCCATGATGCTGCGCTACTCTCTGGGACTGATTAAAGAGGCTGAGACAATCGAAAAGGCAGTTAACAAAGTCCTTGATGACGGCTATCGCACCTACGACATCATGAGCGATGATATGACGAAGGTCGGCACCAGAGAGATGGGAGACCTCATCGCCAGCAGAATTTAACGATTAGCATTCAGCTTGACTCCTATTCGCCCCTTATAGTAATATCTTGTCGAGGTCGTGCTAGATGGGGAGACAGCGGTGCCCTGTACCCGCAATCCGCTATAGCGGGATCGAATCCCCGCTCGAGGCTCTGCTCTTTCCGGGACTGTCTTCTGTCCATCGGTTGTGAACACTGGGTC
>Ga0315281_10009379_pt1 | contig 13583 bp, 9 predicted proteins | sample YL17G07_0_MG_FD_204540 | JGI IMG/M metagenome (GOLD analysis project Ga0315281, IMG submission 204540) | Sediment microbial communities from Yellowstone Lake, YNP, Wyoming, USA - YL17G07_0 | ecosystem: Environmental > Aquatic > Freshwater > Lake > Sediment | place: USA: Wyoming | collected...
CTGCCGGGCCGGCCCGTACCGTCCTCGCTTCCGCTCATGTGCCAGCAGTGCGATCGGCCGCCATGCGCGGACGTGTGCCCGACGAGCGCGACGTATCTGAACCCCGAAGGCATCGTCGCGCAGATCTACCCGCGGTGCATCGGGTGCCGGTACTGCACCAACGCGTGCCCGTACGCGGTGAAGATCTTCAACTGGACCGAGCCGCAGTGGCCCACGTCCATGGCCGCCATGCGCAACCCCGATGTGTCCGAGCGGCCGAAGGGCGTCGTCGAGAAATGCACGTTCTGCCATCACCGGCTGATCGCCGCGCGGGATCAGGCCCGCGCCGCCGGCCGCGACCTGGCCCCCGAGGATTACGTGCCTGCGTGTGCGCAGGTCTGTCCGGCGGAGGCGATGGTGTTCGGCGACCTCGGCGATCCGCACAGCGACGTCGCCGCGCTCGCCTCGGGGCCGCGCGCGTTCAAGTGGATGGAAGAACTCGGCACGCAGCCGAAGGTGATCTACCTCCGCGAAGGGGAATGAGATGAGCGGCAGCCCTGGCAGCCCCGGAAGCGACGTCACGCATGCCCCGGTGATCGACGCGATCCTCACGGTCGGGCCCCTGTTCAAGCGCTGGGCCGCCGCGCTGTTCGCGGTCGTCGTGTGGGCGATCATCGCGTGGACCTGGCAGCTGTACCACGGCCTCGGCGCGACGAACCTCGGGCGGCCGATCTACTGGGGCCTCTACATCACCAACTTCGTGTTCTTCATCGGTGTGTCGCACGCCGGGACATTGATCTCGGCCATCCTGCGGATCGTGCAGGCCGAATGGCGCCGGCCGATTACGCGGATGGCCGAGGTCATCACCGTGCTGGTGCTGTTTTTCGGCGTCGGCAACGTGATTCTCGATCTGGGCCGGCCGGATCGGGCGCTGAACGTCATCACCCATCCGCACATGCGCTCGCCGCTGCTCTGGGACGTGGGGAGCATCTCGATCTACCTGACCGCGTCATCCGTTTACCTGTTCATCCCGCTCATCCCCGACATCGCGCGCATGCGCGATCTGACGACGGGGTGGCGGCACCGCTTCTACACGCGGCTCTCGCTCGGCTGGACGGGCACGCCAAAGCAATGGCACCGGCTCGAGAAAGCCATCAGCTTCATGGCGATTCTCGTCATCCCGATCGCGATCTCGGTGCACACGGTCGTGTCGTGGGTCTTCGCGATGACGATTCAGCCGATGTGGCACTCGACGATCTTCGGCCCCTACTTCGTCGTCGGCGCCATCTTCTCGGGCATCGCCGCGATCATCACGGCGATGGTCATCGTGCGGAAGGTCTACGGTCTCGAGAAGTACCTGACGGAGGAGGCCTTCAACAACCTGGGCCTGCTGCTGCTCGTGATGGCGTGCCTCTGGTTCTACTTCACGTTCGCGGAGTATCTGACGACGTGGTACGGGCACGAGCCGCGGGAACTGGCGGTGTTCAATTCGAAGATCTCCGGGCCGTTCGCGAAGTACTTCTGGACGATGTTCATCTGCTGCTTCGTCGTGCCGTTCGTGATTCTTGCGAATCCGCACACGCGGACGATCAAGGGAACGCTCGTGGCGTCGATCTTCGTGAACATCGGGATGTGGCTCGAGCGGTTCACGATTGTCGTGCCCTCGCTGTCCAATCCGCGCGCGCCGGTCCAGACGTTCGGCTACTGGCCGAGTTGGGTCGAGTGGTCGCTGATGGCGGGATGTTTCGCGGCGTTCGCGCTGCTCTACATGGGCTTCACGAAACTGTTCCCGATCATTTCGCTCTGGGAGCTCGAGCCGATGCCCGAGGCGCACGCCCAGGCCCCGGCGCCCGCACCGGCTCTTCATCCCGCGGAGGCCTCATCATGACGCGCACGACGAGACGCGTGACCATCGCGCTCGCCCTCGCCGCGGCGTGCATCGTCGCGCTATCGGCCGCGTCCGATGTCACGGTGCCGCTGTCGATCGAACTGCCGGACAACCCGACGGCGGGCGCGCGTGTCTTCGTCGAGAAGCAATGCGTGCGGTGCCACGGCCTTGGCAACGACGAAGGCCGCATCGGTCCCGATCTGGGACGCATCCATTTCCCTGGCACGATCCTCGACCTCGCGGGCGTGTTCTGGAATCACGCGCCGGTGATGCGGGAGAAGATGCAGGACCTCAAAATCGTCCAGCCGCACCTCGACCCGCGCGAGATGGCTGATCTCGTCGCGTTTCTGACGGCCTACCGCTACTACCTGACCGAAGTAGGGCACTCCGGCAACCCGGTCGCGGGCCGGGTGGTGTTCGAGGGAAAAGGATGTCCGCAGTGCCACGCGATGACCGGGGCGACGACGTTCGACAAACCCGGACCGCGTCTCGATCGGTACAAGGGTCAGTACTCGGCGATTCTCCTCGCGCAGGTGATGTGGAATCACAGTCCGGAGATGGCGAGCGTCATGCGCGGCCTCGGCGTGGCGTTCCCACGTCTGACGGGCGGGGAGATGGCCGATCTGCTGGCGTACCTGCAGGCCGGAAACGTCAGCGGCACCCGCAGCCGCGAGCGCGTCTATTTCGAACCGGGCAGCCCCCGGCGCGGGCGCGACGTGTTCGCGGCCAAGCGCTGCGCGTCCTGCCACGCGATCGCGGGCGTGGGCGGCAGGGGCGGACCGGATCTCGGCACGCGGCCGCAGGAGCTCGTGGGATCGGTGTCGTCGATCGCCGCGCTGATGTGGAATCACAGCCAGGCGATGACGGCCGAGTTCGCGCGCCGCGGCGTGCCACGCGTGACGTTCTCGGGCGGCGAGATGGCCGACATCATCGCGTACCTCTACTTCGTCAACTACGCGAACGTGCGGGCCAGGCCCGATCACGGCGGCGTGATCTTCGTGGACAAGTGTTCGCCGTGCCACTCGCTCGGCGGCGGAAAGCAGGTGGGTCCGGATCTCCAGACCGCGCCTGGGCTGACCGACCCGGTCGCGATCATGTCCGCGATGTGGAATCACTCGGCGGCGATGGAGCAGGAACTGCGCAAGCACGGCTTCCCGTGGCCGCGCCTCGAACCTGGCGACGCGGCGGACCTCACGGCGTTCTTGCTCGCCCGCCGCGCCGCGCACTGAGAAGAGATCAACCACGGAGGACACTGAGTCCTCCGTGGTTTACTTCGGAAACAGCCGTTCGAAGTTGCCCCCGAAGATCTTCTCTCGCGTCTCCGCGCTCGCGCCGATCTCCTCGAGCGCGCGCGTCTGCTGCTCGTAGACGTCCTTCACCCATCCGCGCGGGAAGAACGACGAATCCGTCCCGAAGAGCAATCGATCGGGGCCGGCGACCGCGAGCGCCTGGCGGAACACGTCCGCCAGCGTCAGGCCGGGCTGATATTTGATCCAGCCGTTCGAGCTCGACGTGTCGAGCAGCACGTTCGGGCAGAGATCCGCGAGCATCAGCGCCTCGCGCAACATGCCCGCGCCGAAGTGCGGAACGATGAACGGCACGTGCGGGTAGGCGAGCGCGATCGCATGGAGGTCGAGCGGATTGCTGAACCGCATGTCGAACGGGCTCGGCAGGCCCAGCTTCTTTCTCACACCGACTGACAAGACACCGCAGTGCACGAACACGGCCGTGCCCGGCCGCTCGGCGGCGATCTCGATCACCTTTTTCGCGCGCTCGTCCTGAATCGAGTAGCGGTGCATGGCGGGGAAGAGGCAGATCGCGCGCAGGCCCTCGTTGTCGACCGCGTAAGTCGAAGACACGAGCGCCCGCGGCTGCGCCGGATCGACCATGAAGAAGCCGACGAATCGATCGGGATGCCGCCCGACGGCGGCGCCGACCGACGCCGCGTCGCCAGGGACGCTCGCGATAAGCGCGGCGCGCGAGACCCCCGCGCGATCGAGCTCGGCGACCCATCGATCCGCGAGCGTCTCAGCCGTTCCCGGCGCATCCCACCCAAGCGTCGCGAGCGCCGTGTCGCCACCAAGCGCGGCGAAGAACGGCGTCGAGAAGAAGTGACAGTGGGCGTCGTTCACATCTCGCTCGTGATCGCTTGGGCGACGTCCTGTGTGGTCGATTTGCCGCCAAGGTCGGGCGTGCGGACTTTGCCGCCGGCGACGACGCGCTCGATCGCGCCGAGGATCTTGTCGTGCAGATCCTTTCGTCCGAGGTGCTCCAGCATCAGCGCGGCCGCCCACGTGGCGCCGATCGGGTTGGCGATCCCTTTGCCCGCGATGTCCGGCGCCGATCCGTGGATCGGTTCGAACATCGACGGATGCGTCCGCGCCGGGTTGATGTTCGCGCCCGGCGCGATGCCGAGGCTGCCCGAGATGGCCGATCCAATGTCGGTCAGGATGTCGCCGAAGAGATTGGACGTCACCATGACGTCCAGCGACTGGGGATGCGTGATCATCCGCGCGGCCAGCGCGTCGACGTGATACTTCCGGTACTCCACGGCCGGGTAGTCCTTGCGCACGATCTCCGCGATCTCGTCCCACATCACCATCGAATGGGTGAGCGCGTTGGACTTGGTCGCGCTCGCGATCGTCTTGCGCGGGCGCTTGGAGGCGACCTCGAATCCGTACCGCAGGATGCGCTCGATGCCGACGCGCGTGAAGACGCCGACCTGCTGCGCGACCTCGTGCGGCGTGCCGCGATGGATGCGCCCGCCGACGCCCGAGTACTCGCCCTCGGAATTCTCGCGCACGCAGATCATGTCGATCTCGGCGGTGGTGCGATTCCCGAGCGGTGACGTCAGTCCGGGCAGCAGCCGCATCGGCCGCAGGTTCACGTACTGATCGAACTTCTGGCGGATGGCCAGGATGAGCCCGGCGGACACGACGTCGGACACGCCCGGGAAGCCGAGCGCCCCGAGGTAGATCGCGTCGAACGTCGCGAGCCGCTCGAAGCCGTCCTCGTCCATCATCCGCCCGTGCTTCGAGTAGAACTCGCAGCCCCAGGGGAGCTCGGTGAACGCGAGCGACATATCCGTGCCGCGCGTCGCGGCTTCGAGTGCGGCTACGCCGGCGGGAATGACTTCCTTGCCGATGCCGTCACCGGCGATGACGGCGATTTGGAAAGTTGGCATAGAGAGAAACTTAAAAGAGAAAAGTGAAAAGTAAAAAGTTAAGAGGAGACTCTAACGCAAATCCCGAAGAGCGGGGTAGCCGGGGACGCCGGTCGCCTGGCGCGCGGCGCGGACGATGGCTTCGGCCATGACGTCGGCGGCCAGCGCGCCGATGCGGCTGGCGTCAGCGGCCGCGTGCGCGCCGGTCGCCAGCGCGAAGATCGCGTCGCCGTCGCCGCTCGTGTGGCTCGGATAGATCGCGCGCGCGAACCCGTCGTGCGCCATCTGCGCCACGCGCTTGGCCTGCGTCTTCGTCAGCGTCGCGTTGGTCGCGATCACCCCGAGCGTCGTGTTCTCGCGCGCGTTCGCCGGCGCCCCGCGGGTGCGCAGCAACGTCCTCGCATCCAGAAACGATTTCCCGTCATCGGCCCTGGCGCCGGCGACGACTCGTCCGGTCGATGGATCGATCACGTCGCCCGCCGCGTTCACGGCCACGAGCGCGGCCACGATGAGGCCGTCCGGCAACGTGATCGACGCGCTGCCGATTCCGGCCTTCATCGCGTGGCTGAAGCCCGCCGTCTTGCCGATCGTCGCGCCCGCGCCGGCGCCGACGCTGCCTTCAGCGACGGGCGCGGTGCTCGCGGCCTTCGACGCCTGATATCCGCAGTCGGCCGTCGGGCGAATCTTCGGGTCCCCGACCGGGAGATCGAACAGCGACGCGCCCGGCACGATCGGCACGTGCGCGCCGCCGAACGGGAAGCCGATGCCTTTTTCTTCGAGATACCTCATCACGCCGGCCGCCGAGTCGAGGCCGAAGGCGCTGCCGCCCGACAGCGAGATCGCGTGAATCTGCTGGACGATGTCCACGGGTTCGAGCAGGTCGGTTTCGCGCGTGGCGGGCGCCGCGCCGCGGACGTCGACGCCGGCGGTCGCGCCGGCCTCGGCGAGAATCACCGTGCAGCCGGTCGGCCGCTCGGTCAGCGTGTGGTGCCCGACCTTGATGCCGGGCACCGCCGTCAGCGTTGCATTGATTCCGGGCGCGAGCGCGACCGGCGGCGTTCCACGCTGCGCGCTCGCAATGACGGCGAGGACGGCGACGCCGATGGCCGTGGTGAGGGTGCGGACCGACATATATATAAGGTTGGGCTATTGTAGGCCCAACCCATGCACGACATCGACCGCATCGTCTCGGAGATCGATCGCGCGACGGACGAGATCGTCCAGTTCACGCGGGATCTGGTGCGGATTCCCACCGTCAACCCGCCGGGAGACGAGTACACGGCGTGCGCAGAATTGCTCGGCGACCGGCTGAAGCGCGGCGGCTTCGAGATCGAGTACATCGCCGCCGACGGACGGCCCGAGCATACGCGTCAACATCCGCGGCTGAACGTCGTCGGATCGCGACGGGGGACGAGTACCGGCCCTGTCGTCCATCTGAACGGACACATCGACGTGGTGCCGCCGGGCGACGGCTGGACCGTCGACCCCTTCGGCGGTGTCGTGCGCGACGGCCGCATCTTCGGCCGCGGCGTGTGCGACATGAAGGCCGGCATCGCGGCCGCGGTCTTTGCGGCCGAGGCGATCGCGCGCGCCGGCGTGCGCCTGACCGGCACGATCGAAATCAGCGGGACGGTCGACGAGGAGAGCGGCGGCTTTGCCGGCGTCGCGTACCTGGCCGAGCGCGGGCGGATCGCGAAGAGCCGCACGGACTACGTGATCATTCCGGAGCCGCTCAACGTCGATCGCATCTGCATCGGCCATCGCGGCGTGTACTGGTTCGAGTTGACGACGCGCGGGCGCATCGCGCACGGGAGCATGCCGTTTCTCGGCGTCAGCGCGATCGACGGGATGGCGCAGGTCCTGGAAGCGATTCGACGCGATCTCGGGCCCGCCCTCGCCACGCGAAAAACGACGATGCCGGTCGTGCCGGACGCGGCGCGTCACGCGACGATTAACGTCAACGCGATCGAAGGCGGCCAGCCGATCGACGGGATCCAGACGCCGTGCGTGGCCGATCGATGCCGCGCGGTCTTCGATCGGCGCTTTCTCATCGAGGAGGGCTTCGCCGGCGCCAAGGACGAGATCGCCGCGCTGATTGCGCGTGCGCTCTCGGCGATGCCGGGCGTCGAGTACGACATGCGCGACCTCATGGTCGTCGAGCCGGTGCGGACGCCGGACGATTCGCCGCTCGTGGGCGCGCTCGACGGGGCGATCGCACGCGTGCTCGGGACAAAAGCCACGCTGGTCGCCAGCCCGGGGACGTACGATCACAAGCACGTGACGCGCATCGCCGGCATCCAGCACTGCGTGGCGTACGGCCCGGGCGAGCTCGAGCTGGCGCACCAACCCGACGAATCGTGCCGCATCAGCGATCTCGTCAACGCGACCAAGGTGATCGCGCTGGCGACGCTCGACCTGATGGGCGCCGGGCGATAAACTGACGGACGGTCCGGCTGAAGCCGGACACTACTGATAGCCACCGAAGGCACGAAGGGCGCGAAGAAGATGATGAGAATGAAGAAGACAATACTGATTGCACTTCTGGCGTTCAGCGTTCCAGCGTGCTCCTCCAGGCCGGCGCCGGTCGCCACGCCACAGCTGACGCTCGGACAGCTGCCGTCGGTCGACATGGACGCGCTCCTCGGGCATGTGAAGAAGCTGTCGTCCGACGAATTCGAAGGACGCGCGCCGGGAACGAAAGGTGAAGAGCTCTCGGTCAACTACCTGATCGATGAGTTCAAGAAAGTCGGCCTGAAGCCGGGCAACACCGACGGCACGTACATCCAGAAGGTGCCGCTCGTCGGCATCACGCCCACGCCCGCGCCGCTCGTCTTCAAGAAGGCCGGCGCCACGCAGGCATTCCAGACATTGAAATGGAAAGACGATGTCGTCGCGTGGACCAAGCACGTCGCCGAATCCGCCAGCCTCGAGAATTCCGATCTCGTCTTCGTCGGCTACGGCGTCGTCGCGCCCGAGTTCAGCTGGGACGACTACAAGGGCGTGGACGTGAAGGGCAAGACGATCGTCATGCTCGTCAACGATCCGCCCGTGCCCGATCCCGCGAAGCCGGGCGAGCTCGACGCGAAGACGTTCGGCGGCAAGGCGATGACCTACTACGGCCGCTGGACGTACAAGTACGAGATCGCCGCGCAGAAGGGCGCGGCCGGCGCGCTGATCATCCACGAGACGATTCCCGCCGGCTACGGCTTCAACGTCGTGCAGGGCAAGACGGGCGAGCAGTTCGATCTCGTGACGCCGGACAAGAACATGGGCCGCGCGGCGATCGAAGCCTGGATTTCTCTCGAGCAGGGCAGGAAGCTGCTCAAGGCGGGGGGCCAGGACTTCGACACGCTGAAGGCGCTGGCCGCGACGCGCGACTTCAAGCCGGTCCCGCTCGGTGTCACGGCGTCGATGACGATCAAGAACACGCTGCGCACGATCGATTCGCAGAACGTGCTCGCGAAGCTCGAGGGTTCCGATCCGAAGGGCAAGGACGAGTACGTCGTCTACACGGCGCACTGGGATCATTTCGGCAAGGGGCCCGAAGGCATCTTCCACGGCGCCGAGGACGATGGGATTGGCTGCGCGGCATTAATCGAAGTTGCCCGCGCGTTCACCAGGCTGCCGGCGCCGCCGAAGCGATCGATTCTGTTTCTCGCCGTGACGTCAGAGGAGCAGGGGCTGCTCGGATCGCAGTACTACGCCGTGACGCCGATCTATCCGTTGGCGAAGACGCTCGCGGACATGAACATGGACAGCTGGAACGTCCACGGGCGGACGAAAGACATGACGCTCGTCGGCTACGGCGCGTCCGAGCTCGACGACTACGCGCAGGCCGCCGCCGCCGAGCAGGGCCGCATCGTGCACGGCGATTCGGAGCCCGAGAAAGGGTTCTACTACCGGTCGGATCATTTCAACTTCGCGAAGGAAGGCGTGCCGGCGCTCGATCCGAACGGCGGCGCGGATTACATCGGGCAGCCGGCCGACTACGGGCAGAAGCAGCGCGACGAGTGGAACGCGACCCGCTATCACACGCCGAAAGACGTCGTGATGCCCGAGTGGGACCTCACCGGCACGAGCGAGGACCTGAAGGTCCTGTTTGCCGTCGGCTACCGCATCGCGCAGGCGGACAAATACCCCGAGTGGAAACCCGGCAACGAGTTCAAAGCCAAGCGGGAAGCAACGCTGAAGAAGTAGGGGCTGACATGGCAACCGAAACTGTTTCAACGCCGATGACAGGCGAGGAAATGATCGCGCTCTCGAAGAAACACACGCTCTTCGAGTGGTCCGCGCAATCGAAGGTCGATCCGATTCCTGTCGCGCGCGCGAAGGGGATCTACTTCTGGACGCCGGAAGGGAAGCGCTTCATCGATTTCAACAGCCAGCTGATGTGCGTCAACATCGGCCACGGCGACGAGCGCGTGATCCGCGCGATCCACGAGCAGGCGTCAGTGCTCGCGTACGCGAACCCGTTCATGGCGACCGAGGCGCGCGCGCGGCTCGGCGCGAAGCTCGCGGAGATCACGCCCGGCGACATCGACGTCTTCTTCTTCACCAACGGCGGCGCCGAAGCGAACGAGAACGCGATCAAGCTCGCGCGCATGGCGACGGGCCGGCACAAGATTCTCGCGCGGTATCGCTCGTACCACGGCGCCACGGCGGGCGCGATCACGCTGACCGGCGATCCGCGCCGCTGGGCGGCGGAACCCGGCATTCCTGGCGTCGTCCACGTGCTCGACCCCTATCACGGCATCGAACGTGGCTGGGACTCGGCCGGGCAGTCGCTGGCGATGATCGAGGAAGTCATCCAGCTCGAAGGCCCGCAGACGATCGCCGCCTTCATCCTCGAGACCGTGACGGGCACCAACGGCGTCCTGGTCCCGCCCGACGGCTACATGCAGGGCGTGCGCGCGCTGTGCGACAAGTACGGCATCCTCATGATCTGCGACGAGGTCATGTCCGGCTTCGGCCGCACCGGCGCGTGGTTCGCGGTCGATCACTGGAAAGTGGTCCCCGACATCATCACGATGGCCAAGGGACTGACGGCGGCGTACGTCCAGCTCGGCGCCGTCGGCATGCGCCGCGCGATCGCGGACAAGTTCACGGACAAGGTGTTCTATGGCGGCCTGACGTACAACAGCCATCCGCTCGGGTGCGCGGCCGCGCTGGCGACGATCAAGGTGTACGAAGACGACAGGCTGATCGAGAACGCAAGGAAGATGGGCGCGGTGATGACCGCGCTGCACCTCGAGCTGGCGCGGAAGCATCCGTCGGTCGGCGCGGCGAGATCGATCGGCCTGTTCGGCCTCGTCGAGCTCGTCAGCGATCGCGCAAAGAAGACGCCGCTCGCGCCGTTCAACGGCACGTCGGAGCCCATGACCGCGCTCGCGAAGTTCTTCCGGCAGGAAGGGCTCTATACGTTCGTCCGCTGGAACACGTTCTTCACGAACCCGCCGCTGTGCATCACCGAGGCCGAGCTGCGCGAAGCCTTCGCGATTATCGACCGGGGGCTGGAGATAACTGATAAAGCCGTAAGTTAGAACTTGGAAGTTAGAAGAACTTCGGACTCTGAAATCTGAATTCTGAAATTGCCCTCATGATCGGCCGCACGCTGCTTCACTACGAGATTCTCGCGCACATCGGTGCGGGCGGGATGGGTGACGTCTGGCGCGCGCGCGACACGCGGCTCGACCGCGACGTCGCGATCAAAGTTCTGACATCCGACCACGGCGCCGATCCGACGCAGAAGCAGCGTTTTCTCCGGGAAGCCCGCGCCGCCTCGGCGCTGATCCATCCGAACATCGTCACGGTGCACGAGATCAACTCCGCCGACGGGATGGACTTCATCGTGATGGAGTACATCCGCGGTGGACCGCTGTCCGCGCTGTTGTCTCAGGGCCGGCTGCCGCTCGAGCGGTCCGTCGAGTACGCGATCCAGATAAGCGATGCGCTCAGAACGGCGCACGAGGCGAGCGTCGTCCATCGCGATCTCAAACCGGGCAACATCATGATCACCCCGTCGGGTCTCGTGAAGGTGCTCGACTTTGGCATTGCGAAGCGCCTGACCAAGGACAGCGCGACGACGCCGGACGTGACGGCGTCGGGCCCTTTGACGCTCGCCGGCGTCACGATGGGCACGCCGGCGTACATGTCGCCGGAGCAGGCGCTGGGCGATCCCGTCGACGCGCGCTCCGATTTGTTCTCGTTCGGCGTCGTCCTGTATCAGATGCTCACGGGCGTTCTGCCGTTTCAAGGACAGACCAACGTCACGCTCTTGCGACAGATCGTTCACGATCGGCCGCAGTCTGTGCGAACCGTCGCGGCAGAGGTACCGCCCGCGCTCTCCTCAGTCGTCGAGAAGTGTCTGGCGAAAGAGCCGGCCGACCGGTATGCAAGCGCGGCCGCCGTCGGCGACGAGTTGCGGCGTTTCGTCTCACGGCCGACGACCGCGGCTCCCGCCTCGATCGATGCGACGCAGGCGGCCACCATCTGGCACGCCACCGCGGTTCGTCCTCCGCGCCGGTTGCCTAGGTGGGCATACGCGGCGATTGTCGGCGTGCCGCTGATTCTCAGTGCGGGATGGTTCATCCGATCGGCGATCACGGACCGCGCCAGGAACGCTGCGCCGGCGGGCGCGGAGGCAGCGGATGCGAACGCGTCGGCAACGGATCTCTACCAGCGCGCGACGGAGCGGCTGCACGCCTACTACCGCGAGGGCAACGTCGACACGGCGATCAAGGAACTGGAACTCGCGCTCGAGCGCCGTTCGCCGTACCCGCTGGCGGACGCCCGGCTGAGCCTTGCCTATTGGCGGAAGAATCAGGTCAGCCCGGACGCGCATTGGCAAAGCCAGGCGCTGGCCAGCGCTGAACGGGCCGTGGGCGGCGACCCGCAGTTGGCGCCTTCGCATCTCGCCCACGGCGCCGCGCTGTCGATTAACGGTCAGCTGGACAAGGCCGCCGACGCGTACCAGAGGGCATGGACGCTCGATCCAACCAATTCAGAACTGCTCTGGCGGATGGGCGACCTCGCCGTCGCGCGCAAGGATCAGAAAGCGGCGGAGCAGCACTATCGCCGTTCCGTGGAGGCCGGACCGAAGGAGTGGGAAGCGCAGCTAAAGCTGGGCGGCTTCTACTACCGGCAGGGCCGCTACGCCGATGCCTTGAAGACGTTCGAGACCGCGCGCGACCAGGCGCCGGATCACACGCGCGTCTATTCCAACCTGGCCGCCGTCTACCATCAACTCGACCGCACGGACGAAGCCGCCGCCGTGCTGCAGCGTTCGCTCGAGATCGCGCCAGACAGCATCACCTACTCGAATCTCGGGACGCTGCTGTATTTCCAAGGTCGATATCCCGAGGCGTTGAGCGCGTTCGACCGGGGCGTACAGTTGGGCGCGAATACGTATCTGCGATGGGGCAATCTGGCGGACGCGGCGCGCATGGTGTCCGGCAACCGCCAGAAAGCCCATGAAAGCTACACGCGCGCCATCCAGCTCGCGCGCGAGCGTCTGTCTGCGAACGCCGACGACACGGACGCGCGCAGCAGTCTCGCGCTCTACTTGATTCGTGACGATCGCAAGGCGGAGGCGCTGGCCGAGCTCGAACGAGTCCTCTCCCAAAACACCTTGCTCCCCGGCATGCTGTTCAATACCGCCATCGTCGCCGAGCTCGCCGGGCAGCGGGCGCGGGCGCTGGACCTACTGGGGCGGACGCTGGCCACAGGCTATCAGTTGCGCGAGATCACGCATGAGCCGGACTTGGTGAAGCTGCGCACCGATCCCGAGTACCACAAACTCGTCTCCCGTTACGAAAAGTAGCTGGCGCGCCGCCTCGCGGTGTTAGTACGCGCAACCCCGGCGCCGGGCGCGAGAGCCCGGCGGCGCCCAAGGAGCCGTCTACTCATGGCCAACACGACCGCTGTCTCCGTATCGGGAACGCCAAGATCAGGCAGCTCGGCGGCCATACGAGCGAGAGCGGGGACTGGGCGTTGATGGTACAGATCAACCTGCCCAACTCCGGGACCCCGTTGATTCAGTGCTACGCGAGCGATCCGCAGATGGACGTGGACGCCTAGTCCGCGGCGTTTGCTCGATGGCGGCTCGGCTTATCGGCCGGGCCGCCAGGGCTTCTTGTTGAAGTCGCGCGCGAGGAGCAGCTTGAACGTCAGACGATCGCCGGCGTCGGTCAGGCCGACGCCGATACCGGCTTCGACATCCACTGATCCGAAGCTGCGGTTGACCACGCCGAACACCTGATGGGTCTGTTCGCTCCCTGATGCCCATTCGCCGAACCGCCCATAGTCCGCGTACTCCTCCACCGCGAGCGCCCAGTTCGTTTCGAAGTTGTACGCCACGCGGATGGCCGGCACGAATTCCAGGTTCGACAAACCGTCGTACGCCGTGTCGACGATCGGGTTGATGATGATGTCCCACGGCTTCAGATGCCAGCCGACGATCGGCCGCACCTCCGACGTGAAGCGCGTCTCGTCCCACCGCGCCGCGTTGAAACTGAATTCGAAATTCGCGCCGTAGAAGAACTTCCGCTCGTCGGC
>Ga0315281_10009380_pt1 | contig 13583 bp, 9 predicted proteins | sample YL17G07_0_MG_FD_204540 | JGI IMG/M metagenome (GOLD analysis project Ga0315281, IMG submission 204540) | Sediment microbial communities from Yellowstone Lake, YNP, Wyoming, USA - YL17G07_0 | ecosystem: Environmental > Aquatic > Freshwater > Lake > Sediment | place: USA: Wyoming | collected...
AAGGGCATCGGACAGACGTTTGAGGACGACGACACCGCACCCCTCTCCCCGGACATAGCCGTCCGCGGAGGCGTCAAAGGTCTTGCACCGGCCGTCCGACGACATCATCCTGGCCTGGGAAAAGATAATGGTCGTCTCCGGCGAGAGGATGAGGTTGACTCCCCCTGCAAGGGCCAGGTTGGTTTCACCCGAGCGTAAACTCTGGCAGGCCCGATGGACCGTGACCAGGGAGGAGGAACAGGCGGTATCGATCGCCTCGCTCGGACCTCGAAGATCCAAGAAATAAGAGATCCGATTGGCGGCGATACTCGAGGCGCTACCCGTGCCGCTATAAGCGTTAAGGGAAGAGGAGCCGCCAAGGAATGAGGCATATTCATGGCTGCTGATTCCAACAAAGACCCCCGTGCGACTCCCCGCCAATTCTTCTCCTTTTAGTCCGGCATCCTCCAAGCCCTCCCAGGCGACCTCCATGAGGAGCCTCTGTTGAGGGTCCATTTGTTCAGCCTCCCGGGGGCTGACATTGAAGAAGTGAGGGTCGAACTGGTCGACATTTTCCAAAAAGCCGCCCCAGCGCGTGTTCATCTTGCCTGGGGTGGCGGGGTTCGGATCATAATAGGCATCCGCGTCCCACCGGTCCTTCGGAACTTCGGTGACGGCATCGACGCCATCCCGCAGGAGCCGCCAAAATTTCTCGGGATTCTCAGCGCCCGGGAAACGACAACCGATCCCGATAACTGCGATCGGTTCATGGATCGGCGGCGCTGGGATCTTCAGATCTGATTTGGGAGAAATCGCCTCTCCGGAGAGGTAACCGGCGAGCGCCTCGATGTTTGGATAGTCCCAAACAACGGTCGGCGAGACCGTCCGTCCCAATCGCCCTTCCAACTCCCCGGCAAGACTCACCGCCTCTTTTGAATCTAATCCATACGAGGCAAAGGGTTGCCGGGCATCGATCTCTTCCGTCTTTAATCCCAATCGACGGGATAATTTCTGGATCAACCAGGACTCGATCTCGTCTTTTGTCTGAAGAGGAGAAAGATCGGTCTCAAGCGGATCTTCTTTAAGATCGGTTAAATCTTGTCGCCACTCCGCCACGATCTCCAAGGTCCCATTCAAAAAACCCTCTTTGCACGCCCGTCTCTGAATCTTCCCGCTGGAGGTCTTCGCGATCGTCTTGGGTTCGATCAAGACCACGGCATGGCATTGGAGATCGTGAGACTCCGCAACTGCCTTGCGGATTATACCGATCAACGCATCATCTTTGCCTTGTGGGCCTTGTGGGCCTTGTGGGTCAAGTCCCCGGCGCGTGTCGACTTCCTGGACCACCACAAGACGCTCTTCCCCGCCCTCCTCGATCGAAAACGCCGCCCCGCAGCCAGGACGCAGTCTTGGATCGCTCCTCTCGACCGTGAGTTCGATATCCTGCGGATAGTGATTCAGGCCTCGGATGATGATCAGATCCTTCAGCCGCCCGGTGATGAAGAGCTCCCCATCCTTCAGAAATCCGAGGTCGCCTGTTCTTAAGAAGGGTCCTTCTCCCGTGTCCTTTAGGTAGGCCTGAAAGGTTTCCTTAGTTTCCTCCGCGCGGTTCCAATACCCTTGGGCGATGCTGGGACCGGAGACCCAGATCTCCCCGATTTGATTGGGTGGACATTTGACGAGTGTTTCAGGGCCCGCAATGACGATTGTTTGATCACGGAGTGACTGTCCACAACCGACTAAGCTCCACACCGCTTCGTCTGCTCCAAAAGCTATGGCAACTCTATTCTGTATCAGTTCGGCCTTTCGTACCTTTGAAAGTTTGGGAAAGGAATTCAGCTGTCCACCACTAACGATCAAGGTGGCTTCCGCAAGTCCGTAAGCGGGATAATGGGTCTGTGGATGAAATCCGCAAGGCCCAAAAATCTGGGCAAATCGGTCCAAACTCTCGGGTCGGATTGGCTCAGCACCGTTACAGGCGAGACGCCAGCTAGTGAGGTCCAGGGTCGTACGTTGTTCGGGTGTGATTTTACGTATACAAAGATCGAGAGCAAAGTTAGGAAAGGGACTGGTCGTCCCTTTGTGAACAGTAATAGCGTTCAACCATTTGTAGGGATGCTTAAGAAAAGCGACGGGTGGCATGAGGACACCCAGAAAACCACCGTAAATTGGCTGAACAACTCCTCCAATCAACCCCATATCGTGATAAGTTGGAAGCCAACATACATAAACGCTCTCTGAGCTATGTTCAGCAAGACGGTAAATCTCAGCAGAGTTATGCATCAAATTTCCGTGGCTCACCATCACTCCCTTAGGATTCCCCGTGGATCCTGAGGTGTACTGTAAAAAGGCAATCGTCTGAGGCGAAATACCGGCCTCTCTCCAGCCCCCTTCCACTCCGGAAGCCCTAGAATCAGTAGCCATCCATTGCAGTTCTTTGAGATCCGGGGCCTGATTAAAGACAAACTCCGACATCTGAAGAATAGCTTCGGTCGTTAAGGCAAATCTTGCCTGCGCATCTTTGGCGATGGATTGCAGTCGGGGAAGAGTCCGGTTGAGCCGGGAAGGATCCGGGGGATAGACCGGCACGGCGACAGTCCCTGCGTAGAGACACCCAAGGAAGGCGGCGATGAAATCCAAACCTTGCGGATAGATAAGAAGGGCCCTTTCGCCCTCGGCCTTCAGTTCTTGAAGCCTTGCGGCAATCGCCCTTGCCTGGCGGTCCAGCTCCCCGTAGGTGACATGGGCCTCCTCACATTCCCCATCCACGAGAAATGTGAAAGCCCTCTGATCGGGCTGACGAATCGCCCTCTTGCGGAGGATCTCGACGAGATTAGAAAAATTACCAAGCCTTCTACCCATGCAAAACCAAGCTCCCTCTATAATATGAATCCACTTTCTTGCAATCTTCTGAAGGTTATCTTACCCTCAGCTGATAACAATGTTGTTGAGCCAAACGTATCTAGGGAATATCGCGGCTTTTATGGCCTGTCTATCTAAGGAATGGTAATATCATGAACGTTTTGATGATATACCCCAAATTTAATGGCCGCGGTTTTTGGAACACGAGCAGCATTGCAAAGAAATTTGGACATCGCCGACCGACACAACCCGCCTTAGGTTTACTGACGATCGCAAGTTATCTGCCGGATGATTTTAAGATCAGACTGGTTGATCGAAACGTCACTGAGGAATCCGAATCAGACCTTCAGTGGGCGGATATCGTGTTCCTGAGTCTCATGAACGCCCAAATCGGTGATTATCATCACTGCGTCTTGAGGGCAAAAGAGTATCGCAAGCCTATCGCCGTCGGCGGTCCCTTTACACATGCATACCCGGAGGTGGTTGCTGCGGACGCTGATTGGGTCTGTTTTGGAGAGGCTGAAGACATCATGAACGAATTCATCGACGATCTTCGGGCCGATCGGCGCGGCAAGCGGTATCAGGGTGGGAACGCGACGAATATGGAACAGGTCAGGATGCCGCGGTTCGATCTTCTCATGCCTCTTTCTGAATATGATGTGATGCCGATTCAGTTTTCCCGGGGATGTCCTTTTCAATGCGAATTTTGCGACATCATCGAAATCTACGGCCGCGTGCCTCGGACAAAAACACCCTATCAAGTCATTGCCGAATTGGCATACCTCAAGAGTCTCGGATTCAAAGGGATCATCTCCCTTGTGGATGACAACTTTATTGGGAACAAACGTAAGGCCAAGCTTTTGCTGGATCACATCGCCGCATGGAACCGGAATGAGGGATCCCCATTTAGCTTCGTTACGGAAGCTTCCATCAACCTCGCGGACGATGAAGAGCTTCTCCGCAAGATGGCCGCCGCTAATTTAGACGGGGTGTTTATCGGGATCGAAACACCCGATGAGAACCTGCTGAAGGCAACCAAAAAGATACAGAATCTTGGGGGCAATGCGTTGGAAAAATTACGCAAGATTCGAGAATGTGGAATTCATATCGCCGCGGGGTTTATCATAGGCTTCGACGGTGAAGATCATGAAATTTTTGAAAGACAAAGATCTTTTATTCAGGCGTCTGGAATCGGAGTGTCCATGTTGGGCTTTCTGGTTGCCATTCCCCACACTCAGCTCTCTCGACGTCTCGAAGAAGAAGGGCGGCTCTTAAAGAATTTGACATGCTTGGCCACGGAACAGACCATCGATGGAATTAATTTTGTCCCAAAGGGAAAGTTATCAAAACGAGAGTATTTTAGCAATTATGTAGAGCTCCTTTCTAAGCTCTATGAGCCAAATTCTTTTTTTGAAAGAATTGTTCCGGCACTCTTATCCCTCAAAAGAAAATCCAATTTGCAATCGGGCCTGAAACCGCTGTTTTCACACTTTGCCATGGTGGCACGCTTTTTCTGTGTCATGGGGTTCCTAAACCGAGGGGCAAGAAGGCGCTTTTGGAAAACATTCTTTACCATCGTTAGGAAGAATCCGGCTGCTCTTGGAGCCTTCTACCATGATTGCTTTCATTTTTATCACCTACGAAAACATGCACACTATGTTCGACAGAAAATCTCCACCTATCTTTCAAACCCTTCTCCGGATGACGTCTTGGACGAATTCATTCCTATGGACGCAAGAACGGATGCTGTCGAGATGAAGGCATTCGCTGCTTCTTCGTAGAAGAGATTGATCCCGAATCATATCTTGATCCTGGTTAATATGGCCGGAAGAAGAAACAGGTCTCCCAAAACGCAGATCAACATGGTCAACGCCGTAAGGATTCCCAGCCTCTCAACGGGAACGAAGGATGAAAACATCAAGATTCCAAAACCGCTGATGATAATTAGGGAGGCCAGCACCATCGGCCTGGCCAATTCTTCAAAGGTCCTCTCCAAGGCGATCTTCTGATCTTCGGTGACGCGGACACCGGTCGCCTGACGTATCATATAGTGGTTGGTTTTGCGGAGCTCGAAGAAATACCGAACGAAGAACCGTATCGTGTCGTCGACCGTCATCCCGATGACGATGGGAGCCATCAGGCTCGTGCAGGCATCAAGGGGAAACCCAGCCCAGCCGATGACTCCGAGGCTAACAAGGATGGGCAAGACATTGGGGATCATCGCGATGATCCCCATCTTGACGGATCGAAGGACGAACATCATGAGCACTAAAATCAAACCGATTCCGAGCACAAAACCGGAAATCATTCCGTCGGTCAGCTGCTTAGAGGTCTGCGCTCCCAAAATTGATTCACTCGTCACGCGGCAGGGAATATCCGAGGGGATTTCTTTCTGACACAACTGTTCTATGTGTTGAGCGAGGGACTGTATTTCCAGCGACCGCGTCACGGAGCTTCGGATTGAGAGGCGGACGGCCGACCCATCCTCGGTGAGATAGCGGGAAAGCTCTCGATGCGGATCCGACATCTCATAGATCAGAAGCGACTGCCCCACCGCGTCACGTCCCTCAGGAATTTTTTCTTCATCCGGATTGTCGTCATGAAGGAGTCGATTGGTCCATTTTAGAAAGTCGTTGACCGAAAGGACCTGCGCGACATGAGGCAGATGTTCGATACCTTCTTGAAGACGATCGATTTTTGACAAGAGAATCGGATCGAGAAAGCGGTCCGGCCCCTTCCCTTGGAGGAAAATATTCATGTAGATCGCACCATGAAGTTTCTGGGAAAAGAGATCCAAATCGTCTCGAATCGGATGCCCTTTTTTAAAAAATTTTGAGGGGTCCGTTTCGCTCACCATCCGACTCGCCCCCCAGAGGCTCAAGACAAGTAAAATGAAGGCTCCGATCAGAACCCAGGTGCTTCGATGAAACGCGAAACGATGCAGACGCCGAAGAAGACGGTCGAGGAGATCTTCTCGATGCACCTTTGCCTCGCGACGGGGGGGAGCGGCCAGATAAAAGAGGCCGGCCGAAAGGGTAATCATATTTAAGAGGAGCATGATGACCGTTCCAATGGAGGCGGCCAGTCCCATTTGACGAATACCAACAATACGGCTCGTACAAAGACTGGCGAACCCAATCACCGTCGTGAGGGCACAGAGAAAGACCGCAAACCAGACCTGTCTCAATACCTCCTCGACGACATCCCTCCGATTCTCAAATCCCCCTTTTTGAGACTGACTATAAAATTCAGAGAGGAGATAAAGGGTGTAGGAAAGACCGGTGACGAGCAAGAGGGCCGGAAGGATCCCGATCAAGGCCGTAAGCGGAATATCCACGATCGCCAAGACCCCAAAGGTCGCGAAGATTCCGGCTACCATGGTGATCCAGCAGATAAGGACATTCCTGAATCCTTTAAAATTGACGATGAGAATCAGAAAACAGAGAATGCTGACGAGAGGAAACTGTTTCTTAACATCGTCAAAACAGGTCTTCGTCATGGCGGCATCGACCACGCTGACCCCCGTCATGACGATTTTTTCAGGGCCTTCTTCCTTGAGGGCGATTTCCCTCATCTCCTGACTGATGGCGCGGGTTTTTGATCCCGGGAGACCTGGGACCTCCGAGACAAGGATCGTCGCCAAGGTCCCGTCATCGGAGACCAGCCTCCCCTTAAGGAGCCGATTTTTTGCAACTTTGTCTTTCAGAAGCCTCATCCCCTCATCACTCATGGGAATCTTCTTTATGAGGTCGTCGGAGTTTAATGTTCCTCTCTTGCTGTCCACCTCCTGGGCATTCGAGAGACTCAAGACCGACTCCACCCCTGAAATCTTCTCGACGGCCTGTGTCATTCTCTCAATTTTACGAATCGTCGATGGATTAAAGACATCGGGGGTCTCAAGGCCTATCAGGGTGATCTCCGCCTCTCCGAAGATCTTCTGCATCCCCTCCAAATAGAGCCGATTAGGGTCGTCCGGACTCGGATAGGCAATGGGCGTCGGTTTAGCCGGAGAGAGTTTGAATTTCGGCAGAAAGGCAAAAAGCGATGCAATAAAAACCAGGCTTGCAATCAAGAACAGCCGGTGATTCCGCAAAAAGAACTGGATCAGTTTTTCCATAAAGTCTGAAGCAGCGCCTCTTTGATGGCAAGATCGATGGAGGAAGCTCCCAAGGCCGCCTGCGCCCTTTGGAGGATCCCTTGCGATTTCTTAGGATGGTATTGAATTAAATTCGGCTCCATCATCGGATACGAAAACCGAATCATCGAAAAATCATCGCGCAGGACCTCGCCGGTACGGACACCTTCCTCGGCGGTCCATTCCACAAGATCGCCTCCCAGGATGAACTGGTGCCGGACAAAGTCGCCCACCGATTGCCAGATGAAGAGGTCCGTGGCATTGTCCCCGTGAAACCAACGCAGCGAAATTCGATCTCCGGAGGGTTTCAAGAAGACCTCTTTCAGGGAGGCCCCCAATCTTTTAGGACTCAAGACCTCCCCAAGAAATAGATCGGTCTCCGGGGAGATATCGACAAATTCGACCCCTAAATTTCTCTCCTTTTCGAGAAACGAAGCGATCCGCGCTTTTTGAAAGGCCCGGCGTTCGCCCCAGAGGATCGTCAGAAAGACTTCTTTGCCGGGCGGATAATGGCTTGGGTCCTCGCCTTTGCCTAAGGAAATTCCGATCCCTCCCCGACTGATATTGTTGACATTGAAGGTCGCGCTTTTCTTGACGGGTTCGGACTGCTCCAAATGGACGGAAAGCTCCGGAATGGAGAAAAGAACCTTCAATTCCTCCTGTGGAATGACGGGAAAGCGCGGCCATTTCCTCTTTTGATGAAGGATTTCTCCGAATTTCGGCAAGGCGCTTTCGTCCCTCTACGGCTCCAATATTTCCAGAAGGGCCTCCCTCATTGCTTGAGGAAGAGGCGATGCCTTGAGGATGGCGATGCCGCCGCAGACAATTTCGGCCGACGGCCGGCTTTGATAGAGGAGCTGGGGCGCCTCCCCATGCAAAAGATGAGGGGATTCCGAATATCTTTCCCGAACGACCAATCCCGTGCGAATTCGCCGAGATTGCCCTTCGATCATGCTGTTTTCATAGAGCAAGAGAAAATGGTCCGGCCAGACGAAGAGGTCCGTGTTGCATTGGCCGTGAAACCAACGGCAAGGTGCATGGGTCTTCTCCTGCTTTAACGGCAATTCCTCCAGAGACGACCCCAAGAGCTCGGGAAAGAGGGAAGCCAAGGTCTCTAATTTGGGGCGCTCCTCCACGCCAAATTGAAGGGCAAAAGACTTTCCGTTGCATCGGATCACCCGACCTTGAACGGCGATCTCCTTTTTCAGGCTGATTAATCTTATCGATAGAGTTTGTCCGCAGGCCAGGCTCGGATCTTTCCCCTTCCATTCAAGACCGATGCCGCCAAGGCTGATATCTTTGATTCCCGGAGGCGGTTCCAGCGCGAGGACCGGATCCATCAGCCGCACCTCCAAGGGAAATCCCGGAAAGATTCGATAGCGGTAGAAAACCCTCCGCTCCTCTCCCTCATCGATGATGGCCTGCGATCCTTTGACGAAGCCGATAATTTTATGGAGAATTTCCATAAGCGGTATAAAACTATATCGTCTCCATGGCTAGAAGTCACGCCTTCAGAAGCATGATTACGACATCCTCCATCGATCCGGAGCTTTCTCAAGACGAAGTCCACTTATGGACCGTCCCTCTCGACTGCGCTCCATCACGGGTTGGCGATCTTCGACAAACTCTTTCCAAGGACGAAGAGGAACGCGCGGATCGTTTTTATTTTCAGAAAGGCCGGGATCAGTTCGTCGTTTGTCGAGCCTGGCTGCGTATCATCCTCGGGCGCTACCTTCGTGTGCCGCCGCCCGAACTCGAATTTCGCTACAACTCCTATGGAAAACCCTCTCTGGAAAATGAGTCCGAAGGAGAACCTCTTCTCTTCAATCTCTCACACTCGGACGACCTGGCCCTCCTCGCCGTGTCGAAGAGACGGGATATCGGAATCGATATCGAGCGGATCCGCGATAACGTCGCCTTTGAGCAAATCGCCGACCGTTATTTTACCGTTCGAGAAATGGAAACGATCCGTGAGGCCCCGGAATCAAAGCGGGCGCAAATCTTCTTTAGCCTTTGGACCTGCAAGGAATCCTACATCAAGGCCAAGGGCATGGGCCTCAGCATTCCCCTCGATCGATTCGAAGTGACCTTGGGTGAAGGAGACTTGGCGAATCTCGCCCTAAAGGAAGATCCCGAGGAAGCGGCTCGATGGTCCCTGCAGCGGTTCACTCCCCGCGACGATTACGTGGGGGCCATCACGGTTCAAGGTCATGGTTGGAGATTGAAACGCCTTTCAAACCAGCTCCTAAGTTCGGGCTGATCGCGCACCAGCTTAAGCGCCAGGTCCGCATGCCCCGGATAGTAACCGTTGCCCATGACGAGCCGCGTTTCGTGGCCGATGCCTTCGGCGCCCAAGACGGCCGTCTGAAAGCGCGTCGCCATATTGAAGAACAGAACCGTTCCGGCACGTCGGGCGGCTAGGATCGAGGACATTTCGGTCCCTGGGATATTGACGCAATTGACGACGAGGTCGGCCATGCGCGCATGGGTCGCTTGTTTGGCTAACTCCATCGTTCCTCGAGCATCCAAAAGATCGCCCTCATACACCTGATCGACAAAAGGGAGGGAGCGCGCTGACTCAATGGCACGCGCATCCTTTTCGAACATAAAAACATGCCCTCCGCGACCAACTTTCTTTTTGGCCTCCGCGGCGACCAAGACGCCGGCTTTACCGGCGCCGAAGATGAGAACCGTGTCACCCACATGGGTCATAGGAGCGCAAAGCGCCGGAGCCCCACAAACGTCAAAGATCGCCAGCGCCATGGATTCCGGCATGTCCGGCGGCAATCGATGGGCGATACCGGACTCGAAGAGAATCGCATATCCCTTGACCGTCACCTGCTCTCTCTCCAAATCGATGTCTTCGATCTGCTCCAAGTGAAGAGGCGTCAGCGTCAAGGACACGAGCGTCGCGATTCTATCCCCTCGCCGGAACCCCTTCCCGGCCGCCTCGCCCCCCGCCTCAACGACCTTTCCCAAGAGCGTCCCGCCCGAATTGGTCACCGGATTATGCATTTTTCCGCGAGATCGAACGATACGCTGAATTTCGAGCGCCATGCGCTGCACGTCGCCGCGGGCAGCCTCCCTGAGTTGGCGAAAGCTGGCGGAATCCAAATTCAAACGTTCAACCTGGATGAGGATTTCGTTTGGATACGGGGGCAGCGACGTGTCGAGACGCTCGGCCGCCTGGGGAAAGGTCCCCACGGGCTCCAAGACACGGTGAATTCCATAAACATCCCCGCCGGCCCGCATAGCTCAATCTCCCCCGGATTCCACCAAAGATGACTCGCTTCGCAAGGTGAGCCGGGAGACCGACTCAATGTGATAGGTTTGGGGGAACATATCGACCGGCTGCACTTGGTCCAAAACGTAATGACGCCGAACCAAGAGGTTGAGATCGCGGGCGAGCGTCACGGGATCACAGGACACGTATACGATGACCCGCGGACGAATGACGCACACAAGATCGAGAATTTCCTTGGCCCCGCGCCGCGGCGGATCCAGAACCAACACGTCGATCGAATTTTGGGTTTCGCGATTTCGATAAATCTTCTTCAAACCCCACTCGGCGCTTCCTTGAACCCACGTCATGTGATCGAGATGACGCGACTCGGCCGCTTCCTCGGCGATTCTGACCGCCTCGGCGTTTTCTTCGACGCACGTGATCTTTCCCGCCCTCTCCGCGAGAGGGAAGCTGAAGTTCCCGGCCCCCGCGTAGAGTTCCACGACGCTTTTTTTCTTCGTGAACGCCTTATCGGCGTTTCCGAACGCAAAATCCAAGGCCGTTTTAATCAGATGGTCGTTTTGCTGAGGATTAACCTGGCTGAAGATCGCCTCGCCATTCCTCTCTTCGAGGACATGCACCACCGAGGAGCCGTTAAGCGAAAGCTCGAATCCAACTTCCGGCGCTTCCGCATCCCCACGAATCTGCAAGAGCTTCTCGTTCAGCAGATTGTCGGCGATGCGACATTGGTCGAATTCAACAACGTCGTGCGACTTCTGTCCGTAGAACCCGATTCTCCCCTGATGGTCGACCTTCAGTTGGATGCGCCGGCGGTAATTCCAAGGATTTGAGGCGGCTATAATCGGCAGGATTTTTGGATCTTGAATTCGCCCAACGCGTCGAAGAGTCCCGGCCAGGATCTCCTGCTTCCAATGGAGCTGCGCGTCATAACTCACGTGCTGCCACTGACACCCTCCGCAATGGCCGAAGACGGAGCACTCGGGGTCAACGCGATCAGGGGATTTCCGGACGACCTCCAGGACTTCCGCGCGTTCGTACTTGCCGTGATCGGAGAGGATCTTGACGCGCACCTCATCGCCGGGCGCGGTTTGAGGCACGAAGATCACCTTGCCGTCGGCTCGGCCGACGCCTTCGCCTCCAAAAGCCAAACTCTCGATGGTCAGAATCCGTTCCATGGTTTCCGACTCCCGTCTCCAACCATTTCTTCGGCCGCCCATCGACGATGGGCACCCGGCCTCGGTCACCATCCATTGTGACGTGAGAGGGGATCGGGGTCAAGACTTGAGGGCCTTGAGGGCCGACTGATAGACACTCTTCAGCGGCACGCGCTTCTTCTTGGCGAGGAGTTTGCAAGACTCGTATTCGGGAGCGGCATTGAGAACATGTCCGGCACGGTCACAGCCGATCTTGACATCCACCGGGCCATACGGCGTTCGAACGCTTTGGATTTTGCGCACCAACTCAAAACGCTCCACCTCGTGGACACGGACGCCCAGACTGGTTGATTCCATAAAAATCAGGCGGAGCAGCCGATCCCGTATTTTCTTTCCGGCGAGCACTTGAAGGACAAAGGCGGGCCGGCTCTTCTTCATGAAGGCAGGCAAGAAACTCACATCGAGGGCCCCTTCTTCAAAAAGCCTCTCCATCATGTAGCCCGCCCACTCCGGGCTCATGTCGTCGATGTTGGTCTCGAGAACGATTAATTTTCTGGATTTGAATTGTGTCATTTGCCCATCAACGCCGACCGAATCAATTCGGCGGCTAAGACCTTCACCCCAAAATTCCTTCGGAATTCCGACGGGAATTTTTTGCATTAAAGTTAGCCCCGGAATTCATTCCGAGGGAAATTGTCGATTCATCAAATGCGCCGCCACGGCAGCGCCGACGCCGTTATCGATATTCACGACGGTCACTCCCGGAGCGCAGCCGTTGAGCATCGTCAAAAGCGCCGAAAACCCGCCGAGCCCCGTTCCATACCCGACCGACGTCGGGACCGCGATGATCGGCCGGCCGACCAGGCCGGCGACAACCGATGGAAGAGCCCCTTCCATTCCGGCGACCACGATCAAGACGGACGCCTCTCGCAGACGAGGAACTTCGTGAAGAAGGCGATGAAGACCGGCAACGCCGACATCGTAAATCCTCTCGACGTCGTTGCCCAAGAGCTGAGCCGTGATCGCCGCTTCCTGAGCGACCGGAAGATCGGACGTCCCCGCGGCCAAGACGACGATCTTCCCCAGCTGCTTCAAAGCCGTCTCTATGGGGCGCGCCAACGAAAAGATCCTCCCCTCTTCGTGATACGTTCCCAGCGGCAAGGCCTCCAGCAAGGCTTGCGCCTTGTCGTCGGAGACGCGCGAAATCAGAACCATCGCGTCTTTTTCCGTCATGCGCCGGGCGATCGCCACGAGTTGAGTCGCGCTCTTATTTTCACCCCAAACGATTTCGGGAACGCCGATCCTCAGTTCGCGATGCGTGTCGATCCTGGCGAACTCAAGATCCTCGAAGGGAAGATCGCGCAATCGATTCAAGGCTTCCTCGACGGGAACCTCGCCTGTTTTGACGCGCTCAAGCAATTTTACGATGTGTTGGGGGTTCATCCTTCGAATTCCACGAGCACTTCATCGACCGAGCGAGGGGTAGCGGTTTTCACCATGAATGTCAAACCGCCGCAATGAATCACGTCTCCCGTTTTTGGAAAACGTCCGAGCTTCGAGAGAACGAATCCGGCGATGGTTTCATAGTGACCTTTCGGGAGGCCCAAGCGGAGTTTTTCGTTCACCTCATCGATGGTCACGCGGCCTTCGATGAGATACTGCGAGCGGCCCGTCTGTTGCCATCGGACGCGGCTCTCGTCGTATTCATCTTCGATCTCCCCGACGACTTCCTCCAAGATATCCTCGAGCGTCACAATCCCCGCAGCGCCTCCATATTCATCAACCACGACGGCGAAATCCTTCTGGCCGTCTCGAAAGGCGAAGAAAAGATCTTTCGCGAGCATCTGAAACGGCACGTAGAAGGGCTCGCGCATCAAGGACCCGACAGGGGCCTTGAGATTCTTCGCGAAGAGAAGATCGAAAAACTTCACCACGCCGACGATATTGTAGGCGCGCCGGCGAAAGATCGGCACAGAGGAGTACCCTTCTTCCCGAAGCACGAGAATCGCCTCCTCGATATCGCTCGTCTCGCTCAAGCTGAACACCTGGATCAGCGGCGTCATGACTTCATGGACTTCTTTCCTGGTGAATTCGAGAGTTTTGACGAGGCTCTTCTTGAAGACAGGCGCGAGTTCTCTGGGGGCGTCGGATTCGCGTAACAGCAGCTCCAGCGATTCCCGGGAAACCTCGTGACCCGTCAGAAGACTTC
>Ga0315281_10009382_pt1 | contig 13581 bp, 13 predicted proteins | sample YL17G07_0_MG_FD_204540 | JGI IMG/M metagenome (GOLD analysis project Ga0315281, IMG submission 204540) | Sediment microbial communities from Yellowstone Lake, YNP, Wyoming, USA - YL17G07_0 | ecosystem: Environmental > Aquatic > Freshwater > Lake > Sediment | place: USA: Wyoming | collected...
GCGGCGGCGAGGTCGGATGAGTGCGCGGCGACCATCATCGTCTCCCCGGGTTCGCAGTCGAATGCCGCCGCCGCCGAGAGATAGACCACCGGCTTCGGTTTGTAGTCGCGCGCAAGTTCGGCGCCGAGGATCGCATCCCAGGGAAAGCCGTTGCGCCGCGCCAGATCGACCATCAGGGAAATATTGCCGTTCGAGCACGGCGCAATGCGGAAGCTGGTGCGCAGGCGCGTCAGGCCGGCGCTGACATCCGGCCACGCGTCAAGACGGTGCCAGGCGAGATTCAGGAATCGGCGGGTGGATTCGTCGGCTCGTTCCATGGCGAATTCCTTGAGCACGACGTCGAGATTGCGCCGATGCAGCACGTCGAGCTTGCTGAACGGCAGCCGCGCGGTCCGCACTTCCTCCATCGCCGGCTGGTACTGATCGCGCCAGGCGTCGGCAAACGCCTCCCAGTCGGCGGCGAAGCCAAGCGGCGAGAGAACCAGCCGCGCTTCCCTGGCAATCGAACTGCGCCAGTCGACCAGCGTGCCGAAGACGTCGAAGATCAGTGCTTTGGGGCGTTGCATGTGAACAGGTCTCCAGGTTGAATGGCCGGAAAGAATTTTCGCCACAAAATCGTGACACCGGCCCTGTTTAGGATCGCGTCAAGACAGCGGGGACGCTTCGCCATGCGGCGCCGCCTTCTCGCGCAGTACAAAGTACATGTCGATTTCGCCTTTGCCCTTGGCGGCGAGCTTGCCGCGATATTCGCATTCAAAGTGATCCCGCACCAGTTCATAGGTGTAGGCTGATATGTTGACCTTGTTGACTTCGCCGGCGCTCTCCAGCCGGCTCGCGATATTCACGGTGTCGCCCCACACGTCATAGGCGTATTTGTTCTTGCCGACGATGCCGGCGACGACCGCGCCCGAATGCACGCCGACGCGCAGTCCCCACTTCATCGCCGCGGTCCGGTTGCGCTCCTCGATGAACTGCGTGAACGCGAGGCCTGCGCGCACGCAGCGCACGGCGTGATCCGCGCTCGCGACCGGCATGCCGGAGGCGACCATGTAGGCGTCGCCGATGGTCTTGATCTTTTCCAGGCCGTTCGCGGTGACGATGTCGTCGAAGCCGCGGAAGATCTCGTCGAGTTCCTGCACCAGGCGCTTCGCCGGAATCGTCGACACCGCCTGGGTGAACCCGGAGAAATCGGTGAACAGGATCGAAGTCTCTTCGTGGCGCCGCGGCTCGCTGACGCCGTTCATCTTGAGCTCGTCGATGATCGCCCGCGGCAGGATGTTGGCGAGCAGCAGATCGGACTGCCGTTGCGAGGCGATCAGTTCCGCGGTGCGTTCCTCCACTTTCGCCTCCAGGCCGCGGTTGTGCTCTTCGGCCAGCTCGCGTTTTTCCCTCTCGTGCGCGCTGCGGTTCCGCTCTTCCTTGAGTTGCAGGTCCGCGACATCCATGCGCGCGTGCTGCCAGCGCTGGCCCAGTCCGATGGACAGCACCACTCCGGCCAGTGCGCTGCCGATCTGCGCGGCGTGCACGGTCAGATCGGTTACCGGAAGAATTTCGAAATTCACGCCGGCGAAAACAAGGATGCCTGCGGTGAAGCAAAGCATGGTGACCAGCATATTGCCGGCCATTGGATGGCGCAGCTTCATGGCGCGGACAATGATGAAAAGAATCACCGGCACGCCCAGCGGTACACTCCAGGTCATCGCTGTGGAGATCACTTCAAAGTTCATTGGCAGCAGAAGCAGGACCGGGATGACCAGCAGGTTGAAATAGGCTGACCATTTCAGCAGCGTGTCCATCCTGGGCATGTGCTTCCAGGTTTCCAGGTAATAGCGCAGGAATTGGCACAATCCAAAGCCGCCGGTTGCCGCCGAAACATGGAGGGCGCGGTACTCCCATTCGGGCCGGCCCGGCCAGAGAAATTCGAAGGTCACGCCGAAAACGACGCCCCACAAGACGACGTAACCGAGCTCCATGATCACGTAGAAAAGAAAGCTCAGTTCGCGCGAGACCACGAAAAGCCCGAGGTTGTAGACGATGAGGAACAGCATCGCGCCATAGAACAAACCCTGCAGAATGCGGTCGTGGCGCTCGGCTTCGCCAACCCGCTCGGCATCCCACAGATAAAACCGGAGCCACCGGACTTCCGCGAATCGGCTGCTGGTTTCGAGGCGGGCAAACATTGTGGCCGCGGTGTGCGCCGGCAAATCGACAGCCGCGAATCCGGAATGAAAGATGACGGCATTCATCGTAATGTTCGTGGTGCGCTCACCCCGTGGCACCAGGACGCCCGAGGTCTGCCGATCGACGACGCGCCCATCCCGGACCACGTAGAAATCGGCCCGCTCCCAAGGCGACGTGTCGACCAGGATGCGACGGCTCTCAGGCGCGATCGGGAGATCGAACTTTGCCCACAGGATCACCGAAGTCCTGGACGGCACGTAGGGCGTGGATTCCTGCGATATCCATCCGGTGTTGTCTGCGATGGCCTGCTGGATGTCAAGGGAGCCGCTATCGTCGAAGCGATAGCTGATCTCCCTGGTCAAAATCTGGAATCTGCCTTCTCCGGTAAATAAGAACGACGCCGACGCCGTGACCGGGAGAAGCAGAAACAAGGGAATCAGAAATTTCGTCCAAGCACCAACCACCCGCACCTCCCGCCAGTTCTCCAAACGATCCAGACCGGATCAGTCCAAAAATGGTTAGTGTAACTTCATTGCGCCGGGCGCGAGCCTGCGTTCCGCCAGCTCGAATCCCCATTGCACGATCAGCGCCAGCGCGGCGGACGGGATCGCGCCGGCGAGCAGCATGACGTGGTCGTTCAATGCGAGCCCGGCGGCGATGCGCTCGCCGAAGCCGCCGGCGCCGATGAATGCGGCGATGGTCGCGGTGCCGACATTGATCACTGCGGAGGTCTTGATTCCCGCGAGGATCACGCGCGCAGCCAGCGGCAGCTCGATCAACAGCAGGCAGTCGCGGGAACCCAAGCCGAGCGCCAGCCCGGCACTGCGGAAATTCGGCGCGACGTCGGTGAGACCGGTGTAGGTATTGCGCACGATCGGCAGCAGGGCGTACAGGAACAAGGCGGCCAGCGCCGGCACGGCGCCGATCCTGCCCGTCACCGGGATCAGGAACGCGAGCATGGCCAGCGCAGGAATGGTTTGCAGCAATCCCGCCGCCGCGAGCACGAATTGCGCAAGCGCCGGCACCCGCGCTGCGACGATGCCGAGCGGCACGCCGACCAGAATGGCAAGCAGCAGGGAACCGAATACCAGCAGCAGATGCTGGAGCGCCAGCCGGTTGAAATCCGGCGCGAATATCGCGGCGAGAACGCCTGGCCTTGGAGCGGCCGCGCGCGCGGCATTGGCAGGACCGCCCCCCAGGAATTCGCGTGCGATGTCGGAAAAATCCCGGTGGCCGAGTTCCGCCGACGCGTTGAGCGCGATCATGCGCGATTCGGTGATTGTTCCCGCGAGGCGCTGCAGATTCTGCCATGCGCGCGGAAAGCGGCCGGGCAGGTCGGCCCTGAACAGCAGCACCGCGTCGTACTGCGGAAAATAACCGAGATCGTCGGCGAGAACCGCGAGGCCGAATGCGGCGATTTTCGCATCGGTCGAATAGATATCGACGACATCGATCTCGCCCGCGGCGATCGCTTCGAATGCGAGCCCGTGATCCAGGCCGCGGGGTTCGACCGCCGGCATCGCATAGCGCTTGCTGAGTCCGGCCCAGCCGTCGGCGCGCCCGATGAATTCCTGCGACAGGCCGAAGCGCAGTGCCCGATGCCGCGCGAGGTCCGAAATCCGCGTGATGCCGAGCGCGGCAGCCGGTTTCGCGCGCATCGCCAGCGCGTAGCTGTTGTTGAATCCCAGCGGCACCGCGGCAGCGAGGCCAAGCGGCGCCAGCGCGCGATTGATTTCGGCGAGGCCGGGATTGTCGTCGCGTTTCAGGATTTCGCGCGCGATGGTGCCGGTGTATTCGGGATAGACGTCGATGGCGCCGGTCTTCAGCGCTTCGAACACGATGCCGGTGTTGCCCAGCCCGGGCCGGTGCACGACCGCGCCTTCATTGGCGGCAAGCGTCGACTGGCGGACGATTTCTCCCAGGATATAGGATTCGGTAAAGCGTTTCGAGCCGACAGTCAGCGTTTCCGCCGCTGCCATGGTGCTGCCGGCGAGCAGAAACAGCAGTGCGATGCGAATCGCTTCGGTCATGGAACAGCCGCGCTGGCTAAATAGGGTCAGTTTAACTTTTCTCGATTGTGCGCGTTGAAGAAAGGAACAACATGCAAGAGGTCTTCAATGCCAAGACGAGCGCGCCTTAACCTGGAGGACGTTCCCCAGCACATCATCCAGCGCGGGAACAACCGGCAGTCCACATTCTTTGCCGAGGCGGATTACCGCTTCTACCTTGATTGCCTGCTCGATGCGGCGCGCAAGTATGGCTGCGGGATTTACGCCTACGCACTGATGACCAATCACGTACACCTGCTGGCTTCTGCCCAACGTTCCGATGGCCTGTCTCGAATGATGCAGCATCTGGGCCCGCGCTTCGTGCAATACGTCAATCACCAGTATCGACGGAGCGGCACGTTGTGGGACGGCAGGTTCAGGGCAAGCCTTGTGGATACCGAAGTTCACTGTTTGCTTGCTGTCGATACATCGAATGCAATCCAGTTCGTGCACAGATGGTAAGCACACCCGGAGAATATCCGTGGTCGAGCTATCGATTCCACGCCCTTGGCGCCCCAGACAAACTGGTCCTGACGCACGAACGAATAAAGCGGCTCGGCAACACGGACGAGGAGCGCCGCAAAGCATATCGATCGCTATTCCGACGCGAACTGAATTCCATTGTGCTTTCAGAGATTCGCGACACCGGCAATCGCGGCTGGCCATTGGGCAGCAACCGATTCAAGGACGAGATCGCGCAAGCCTTGAAACGCACGACGCGACCGCCGAAGCGGGGGCGACCAGTGGGATCGAGGAATCAGGAAAGGTGCGGCGAGCCAGTTCCTCCGGAAATCTGACACTGATAATCATTTCCGCTCATTTCCGACCCTCATTTCCTCATTTCACTCATTTCAATGATGAGAGGCAAGTTACTCACGAATGGACGGGGGACGCTGAGAGCTTGACGCCGAGAGCATGAAGCAATTTGAGCATCGTGTCGTAGCGTGGCTTGGCGCCGGGTGTCAACGCCTTGTAAAGACTTTCGCGCCCAAGACCAGCATCTTTGGCAAGTTGTGCCATGCCGCGGGCGCGAGCCACATCACGCACGGCAGTAAGAAATACATCGGGATTGGGATCTTCCAGTGCGGCGGTAATGTATTCCGCGACGGTCTCATCATCATTGAGGTAGTCGGCAGCATCAAAGGGGGCAAATTTAGCCATAGTTCACTCCTTATTCAAAGCCCGCGCCATCTCAATGGCACGTTTGATGTCACGCTTCTGCGAGGACTTGTCGCCGCCTAGGAGAAGCAAATAGACCACCTCTGCACGTCGAGTGAAATAGACTCGATAGCCCGGCCCAACGTGGACGCGCATTTCTGAGACTCCTTCGCCCACCGGCTCACAATCGCCAAAATTTCCGTGCTCGGCGGATCGGATACGATGAATGACCCGAGCGCGACCTACTTTGTCTTGCAGGCCGGTGAGCCACGCATCGAATTCTTCGGAGCGCTCAAAGGCATTCATGTGTCACATTGTATCCGAATGGATACCAATGTGCAATCCGGAATGCAAAGCGAGTGGTCGCGGTATGAGAGGCCCAGCGAATAGGTTCTTACCCGCCGGATCGGTCCACTGCGTCGGCGGGTTGTGTCGCGGCCGTTCCGTCGCGCACCATGAAAAATAACCGTAGATTTCCGCCGTGACGTTCCACTGTCCTTCCCGAGATGCGCGCTTCGAAGACTGCGACTTCAACCGCGGCGCGCCGCCTCGATTGCAGCGATATCGATTTTTTTCATCTCCATCATCGCATCGAACGCGCGCTTGGCGGTGGCGGGGTCGGGATCGGTTATCGCTTTGGTCAGCGCGATCGGCGTAATCTGCCAGGACAAGCCCCATTTGTCCTTGCACCATCCGCACGCACTCTCTTCGCCGCCGTTGCCGACGATTGCGTTCCAGTAACGATCGGTCTCGGCCTGGTCAGCGGTTGCGACCTGGAACGAGAATGCTTCGTTGTGCTTGAACGTTGGGCCGCCATTGAGCCCGAGGCATGGAATGCCCATCACCGTAAACTCGACCGTCAACACATCTCCTTTTTTCCCGGACGGAAAGTCTCCCGGCGCGAGGTGCACCGCGCCAACGGATGAATCGGGAAAGGTCTTGGCATAAAATCGCGCCGCGTCCTCGGCGTCACCATCGTACCAAAGGCAAATTATATTTTGTGCCTGCTTGTCCATGTCACTTCTCCATCGTGATGAACCTACTTCGGACCGACCGGCGCAGCAATTTTGGCGTCCTCATGCATTGGGTCGAGTTGTCCACTTTATCGGATGAGGTTCCGGTCCGGGAACAATCCGGGTCAGTGTGATCTTACCCACGTTTAGTGGACACCCTAAAGGGGGGATACTTACCCTGATAGGAGTGTTCGATGAGACGCAAACCATACAAAGCGTACAGCCGGGAATTCAAGCTGGAGGCGATTCGGCTGGCCGAAGCCGGCGATAAGACGGTGAGCCAAGTAGCCCGCGAGCTGGGGCTACGCACCAACCAGATCTGGAAGTGGACCCAGCAGCTGGCCGCCGAGAAGGCTTCTGGAGTGCCGGCCAAAAGAGGACGGCCGGCCGACGATGAGTTGGCCCGTCTGCGCCGCGAGAACGCGCGGCTGCAGGAGGAAAATGACATTTTAAAAAAAGCGGCCATTTACTTTGCGCGGGAGTCCAAATGAGATATCGGTTCATTGAGGCCCAGCGCAAGCAGCACTCGGTGCGACTGATGTGCCGCGTGATGAAGGTCTCGCCAAGCGGTTACTACGCTGCCTGCGGCAGGCCTCCGAGCGCCCGGGAAGCGCGTCAGGCTTCGCTGACTGCACGTATCCGGGCCATTCACGCCACGAGCCGGGATACCTACGGCGCACCCCGTGTGCAAGTGGAGTTGGCGGTTCAGGGGGTGCCTTGCAGCAAGAACACAGTGGCGCGGCTGATGCAAAAAGCCCATATCGTTCCCAAGACTGTGCGCCGCTTTCGGATCACGACCGATTCGCGCAAGACCAAGGCGGCGCCCAATCTGCTCGGACGCGTGTTCACGGCCGCGCATCCCAATCGCTGCTGGCTGACCGATATCACGTTCATTCCGACGCGAGCCGGGTGGCTTTACCTGGCGGTCATTCTGGACCTGCACTCCCGTGCGGTCGTGGGCTGGGCGATGCGCGAGCGCATGGATCGGCAGCTTGCAATGGATGCGCTTGGCATGGCCATTGATCGTCGCGGGGCTGCGCCGGACATCCTGCACTCCGATCGGGGTTCGCTCTACGCGATGGCTGACTATCGTGCGTTGCTCGTGCGCCAGGGCATCCGCCAGAGCATGAGCCGTAAGGCCGACTGCTGGGACAATGCACCGATGGAGAGTTTCTTCCATACGCTCAAGACCGAGCTCGTGAGGGACTGCGACTACAAGACGCGCGAACAGGCTCGATCGAGCCTGTTCGAGTACATGGAGGTGTTCTACAACCGCCAGAGACGGCATTCGTCACTGGGATACGCAAGTCCGTTAGAATTCGAAGCAAGGCCCCGACCCCTTGTTAAGGTGTCCACCGTTCTTGGGTAAGTTCACACTGACCCTGATTAACTACGTGCGAGTTTCAGATCAATGTAGTCGCCCATATCAGTGTTCCCTGCGTTGGCCAATCGTTAGTTTGTATACACCTTGTTCTCTACGCAGAAAGAGAATGGACAAACCGTTCGCTGACATTTGCGGCCTAGTGTCATCGCGAGAGGAGGTAATACGGGTATATATATGTTTCTTTGCGTCGTAAATCCAGATTCCGGGGTGTCCCCAGCCGGCAGTGAAAGCCAGATCACCTTCATCGCTTAGCGCGGAAAAACCTTCGATCGTGATAAAGGATTTGTCGTTCGGTTCAAAGACAAACAGTTCTTCCCAGTTCCGCGTGTTAGTATCGAAAACATAGCGACAAATTGAATTACGCTTGTTCGGTGGTTCAGATAGGCGTCTGCAGGTCGCATAGACGTGACCCTCATTCTTGTCAACTACCAAATTGGTGAATTCTGCAAAATTTGGATCCTTGTCGAGTTGCTTGAGAACTTTGCCCTCGAAGTCGCGCAGAAACAACGCATAAGTGACTGGCTTGTCATTTTCGCCAATTAAAGGGGGGGTTGGGTTCCGGGCATGCTTCTTTTTGCCAGAAGAATCTTGCAAAATGAACGAGTCATCCCATCGATAAATAGCCAGTATGAACTTCTCAAGTGGCCAGACGTTGCTATGCAGAGTTTCCCAACAAAGTAATTTGTAGCCCGATGCAACGTAGTCGGCACAATCGGGGGTAATACTGCCTGGCGGTTGGGAACTGCTGAGATTGCCGTTGCCCACAACATACTTATGTTTGAGACTGACTGGGTTGGTTCCGCTGCGCTCCTCCTTCAGCGCGACCAGCAGCTCCGCTGGTCTGTCCGGACGTGCGTGGTATATGCGTCTCGGAGAGTCCAATCCCTCCCGTGGCGCCAGAGTACGTCCAGAAAACAATATGTCATTGTCGTGACAGGTTAGTCCGCTAATCCTCGCAATTGTGTTTGGCTCGTCCTCTTTCGGATTGCCCAAGTCTATTGGGCGAATTGCCGTAGGGTTGCGAATATCCAGATAGATAAGCTCGTCACGGTCGGGTATATCCGTTCGGTCCCGCGCAACAACGACATGCTCGTTATCGCACCAACTGAAATTCATAATGCCCGATTGCCTGATTCCTGTATCACCCACCGCGTAGCCGTCTGCGGTGCCCGAAAAAACACCCAGTCTCAAAATATATGATGCGGCCCCAAAGACCGCCACAATCAAGACACCAACAACGATCCATCTATTTTTCAGATTTACCGTCAAGGTGTCCGGGATTTCTTTCAGGTCACGAGTTAAAGGATCGACTACTGCCTGCGGCGCCGGCCAACTGATGGCGCAGACAATTCGCCTTGCCAGCCATGCGGCAATAAACATCATGAAGAAAGCGGTGGGGAAAATCACGATGAAAAACCCGCTGCCAACTCCCGGTTGGGCAAACCACACAAGGCCGGAATAAACACCCCAGGCTCCGGCGATATTGATTGGCCAGAACAGCAGCGGCAATACCAGCGCCTGAAAGGCCACACGCCGTCTTCCCCGAAGAAAGTAAATCAGGGCAGCGATTGTATTGAGGCCCACAAAAGCACCGCAGAAAAACCCAATGGCAGGGTCTATTTCGCGATTTGCATTGCTTGGCTTGCCTGCGTTAGCTGTCATGGGGTGCTCTGGCTGCAACGTTAGGCAATTCAATTCCACCTCTTTTCGCGCGTAGGGTCGATGCCAGCAGTTTGCAGCTCATTTAGCGCCACCGAGCATCGCGCCCATAGGATAGTGTATCTGCAGAACAATCCGAGTCAGTGTCAAATTTCCGCTCAGACACTCAGACAATATGGGCGTTCTTCATGCGTAGAAATGTGACCCTATTTAACCGCCATCAGGCGTCGAAGTCGCCGTGCCGCCCCTTGCCGCCGGCAAACTTCATCGCGCCGTCGCGCGACTCTCCAGAATGCACGATCTTCAGCCCCTGCCGGAATTCGTTGTCCATGGCGTCGGCAAGCTTGAGTCCCGCCTGTTCGTAGGCGGACCTGCGGTCGGCCTTCATGCATGCCTGCGGAAACCGCGCGATCTCGAACGCGAGCCGCTCCGCCGCCTCGCGCGCAGTGCCGTCGTCGACGATGCGATTGACCAGGCCGATGGCAAGCGCCTCCTCGGCGCCGACGGCGCGGCCGGTGAGAATGAGGTCGAGCGCACGGCCGAGGCCGACGATGCGCGGCAGGCGCACCGTGCCGCCGTCGATCAGCGGCACGCCCCAGCGCCGGCAGAAGACGCCCATCAACGCGCTTTTTTCGGCGACGCGCAGGTCGCACCACAGCGCGAGTTCCAGGCCGCCGGCGACCGCATGGCCGGATACTGCGGCGATCACCGGTTTGTCGAGCAGCATGCGTGACGGCCCCATCGGACCGTCGCCGTCAGCTTCGAGCCGGTTGCGGCGCGCGCCGTCGGCGAAAGCCTTGAGGTCGGCGCCCGCGCAAAACGTGCCGTTGACGCCGCAAAGCACGGCGACATGCGCGTCCGTGTCGTCGGCGAAGGCGCGGAACGCATCGGCGAGCGCGAGCGCGGTCGGCGCATCGACCGCGTTTTTCACCTCGGGGCGGTCGATGATCACGGTGAACACCGCGCCGGATTTTTCGATGTGGACGGTCATCACGGCGCTCCGCGTCTGCAGCGTTTCAGGCCTGCGCCCTTGCCTGCAACCGCGGCAAGGTATCAGGCGCGTCGATCTCCATGCGCAGCAGCGCGGCGCCGATGGTCTTGCCGAGATTGTCCAGCCTGAGCGAACGCGAGCCGCCGCCCTGCAGCGAGGCGTTCAGCACGAATTTCAGCGCCCAGATGTTGTCGAGCTCGAAGCGCTCGGCGCTTTCGGCGATGCCCGCAAAATGCGCAGCGACGCGCCCGGCGGTGACTTCGCGCTTCAGCACCGCATAGGTCTCGGCGTCGTAGGCGAACAAGCCGATGTCGGCGCGGTCGCCCTTGTCGCCGCTTCGCGCGTGCGCGATCCTGTTGAGCCGCACTTTCATCAGACCTCCAGCATCTCGATCTTCACCCGGCTTTCGACGAGCTCGCGCTTCACCAGCGTCGGCCAGATGCCGATCAAGCCCGACGCGCCCTGGATGCCGGCGCCGGTGACGAACGGCGGGCCGGACAGCGCGAGCCAGGGGAAATGGCGGCGGAAGCCTTCGGCGGCCTTGCGCTCCGGCGTGCGGATCGCCATCCGCAGGAACACTTCGTTGAGCTCCTCGGCGGGATCGTTCTCCGCGATCGGTCCGAACAGCGCGTTGTGCCCCATGTACTCGACGAACAGCTCGTCGTATTTTACCTTCTGCTCGTCGAGCAGGGTCTTCACGATGGCGGCGGTCGCCTTCGCTTTTTTCAGCGCGTCGGGCCAGCTGTAGGAGAGCGACGCCTCGCCCATCCAGCCGTCCTCGAAACCGCCGACCACCTTGAGCGTGCCGGTGCGCGGCTTGCCCGAGGCGCCTTTCACTTCGACCCGGTTGCCGCCGAGGTCGGTGAGCCGGATCGTCGACATGTCGAGCACCACGTCGGGGGAAAAATAATTGCGCGGGTCGTGGACTTCGTACAGGAGCTGCTGGCGCACGGTGTCGAACGACACCAGGCCGCCGGTGCCCGGGGCCTTGGTGATGACGGCGGTGCCGTCTTCCGTCACCTCGGCGATCGGATAACCGATGTGCGCGAGGTCGGGGACGCTCTCCCAGTCGCCGCCGAAATTGCCGCCGCTGGCCTGGCCCGAGCATTCGAGCAGGTGACCCACCGTGAGTCCCTGCGCCAGCTTGTCGTAGTCCTGCCAGCCCCATTTGAATTCATGCACCAGCGGCGCGAGGAACAGGGCGGCGTCGGCGACGCGCCCGGTCAACACGATGTCCGCGCCCTGTTCGAGCGCCTCGACCATCGGTTTCGCTCCCAGGTAGGCGCTGGCGAACAGCAGGCGGCTCCTCACCGTCGCAATATCGGCGCCGGTGTCGAGATGCGCGAGCGATTCGCCCGCGGCCATCAATTCATCGATGCGTTCCATCACCGAGTCGCCGGTGACGACCGCGATCCTCGCCTTGATGCCGAGCTTCCTGAAGGTGTCGGCGAGCGCCGCGCCGGCGCCCTGCGGGTTGAGTCCGCCCGCGTCGAGCAGGAACTTCACGTTTTGCGCGCGGCCGAGCGGGAACAATTCGGCGAGCATCGGCAGCATGTCGCGCGCGTAACCGGCGTTCGGGTCTTTCTGCCGGTCCTTCTGCAGGATCGCCAGCGTGAGTTCGGCAAGATGGTCGGAGCCGATGTACTGCACGCCGCCGCGCTCGATGCTCGCGCGCACCGGGCGCCAGGAGTCGCCGTAGAATCCGAGCCCGCTGCCGATCCGTACCGTTTTCATCGTGTCGTGTCGCCGTTGCGCGAAGGCAGTCTAGCATGCGCCGGGGAGCCCGGAAATGGCGGGATGCGGGTGCGGCATCGCACGTCATTTCGCCGGTGGCAACCTCGTGTTGACACTGCGAATTGCCATCAGTTAGGCTTCGCTGCCGCCGCCGCCGGGGACATCCGGCACTACCCGAGGAGGACTGTTGCTCAACCAGGTGCTGCAGCTGACGCTGAGCGGGATCGCCGTTGGCTGCGTCTATGGACTGATTGCGCTCGGCTTCGTCCTCATCTACAAGGCCACCGAGACGGTCAATTTTGCGCAGGGCGACCTGATGATGCTCGGCGGCTTTGCGGCGCTCACCTTCGGCGTGATCCTCGGCTTTCCCTACTGGCTGAGCGTGGTCCTCGCGGTGGTTTGCATGTCCGTATTCGGCATGCTGATCGAAAAGCTGGTGCTCTCGCCGATTCTCGGCCAGCCGGCGTTTTCGATCGTGATGGTGACCATCGGCCTCGGCACCGTGTTCCGCGGCGTGGTATCGATGGTCCCGGGCTGGGGCACCGACACGCATACGCTGGAGACGCCTTTTTCGGGAAAAATATTGCGCATGGGCGAAGTCGTGCTGTCGCTCGAGCAGTTGATGATCATTATCCTGACCACGCTGCTGTGCGCTTTTCTCTACCTGTTCTTCCGTTTCACCAGGATCGGCGTCGCCATGCAGGCCGCCTCGCAGAACCAGCTCGCGGCGTACTACATGGGGATCCCGGTGCGCAGGGTCAACGCGCTGATCTGGGGCATCAGCGCCGCGGTCGCGGCATTCGCCGGCGTGCTGCTCGCGCCGATGACCTTCGTCCACGCCAACATGGGGTTCATCGGCTTGAAGGCGTTTCCCGCGGCGGTGGTCGGCGGCTTCGGCAGCGTTCCCGGCGCCATCGTCGGCGGGCTCATCATCGGCCTCGTCGAGTCGTACGCCGGTTTTTACCTGCCGGAAGGATTCAAGGACATCGCGGCTTACATCGTGGTGCTGCTGGTGCTGGTGCTGCGGCCGTCGGGGCTGTTCGGCGAGACGCGGATGAAGAAGGTCTAGGGGGAAGGGATGACAAGCATTCTCCAAACCTGGATAAGCGGTTTTGCCTTTATCAGAAACCGCGTTCGACTTTTACGGATGCCTTGCATCCGTAAAAGTCGGACGTGGTTGGCCGCGCAGCGTCTGCCAAAACCAGCACGGGCCGAATTTGGCCACGCAGTCCGCAGATCTTCGCCGATCTGGCGCGGACGGCTGCCGTCCGCGCGGATCATCGCTTGCGCACGGATGATGAAGCCATCTGTGCACAATCGACGATCTGGGGGTAAACCGGTTTTGCTTTTATCAGAAACCGCGTCCGACTGTTACGGATGCCCCGCATCCGTAACAGTCGGAGGTGGGTGGCC
>Ga0315281_10009383_pt1 | contig 13580 bp, 12 predicted proteins | sample YL17G07_0_MG_FD_204540 | JGI IMG/M metagenome (GOLD analysis project Ga0315281, IMG submission 204540) | Sediment microbial communities from Yellowstone Lake, YNP, Wyoming, USA - YL17G07_0 | ecosystem: Environmental > Aquatic > Freshwater > Lake > Sediment | place: USA: Wyoming | collected...
TCCAGGAGAGAGGGGTCCAGGATGAGTTCTCCTCTCCGGATTAGCCTCTCATCGGTCTCCTTCCAGTTCATGGTCTAGAGTTATGGTTTATTTATCTAAAAGTTTCGGTTAAATCCACAAAGCAAAATATGTTAAAAAAAAATATTACTGTCACAGATTACAACAATCTGCCTTTTTGCTCAGCCGTCAAAGCCGGCGATTTTCTGTTCTTATCAGGACATGCTGGTGTAAAAGACGAGAATGGAAACCGCTACACAACAGTTGAAGGACAGACAAGACAAGCCTTGGAGAATGTTAAGAGAACTCTTGGAGCTGTTGGAGCCACCCTCAATGATGTAGTGAAAGTCACGGTGTACATCAAAGACATTAGATACTATAAGGAAATGAATGAGATTTATAGACAATATTTCAGGGATGAGTACCCTGCCCGGTCAACGATTGTTACAGGACTTGTTTTTTCGAGTATGTTATTGGAGATAGAGTGTGTCGCTTACCTCCCTCAATCTCATTCTGATTAAACTCGCAAGGACCAATAGAATTCATTTAAATGTATATACTAGAAAAATATTTAATTTTTAACCTTTATCCGCAGCACCAATAGCGAAAAGTCCCTCAATTTTCTCAAAGCCCCATAATCCTCCAAAACACATTCTTAAACTAGATGGAAGAGGCTCAAGACAATTTCCTTGAATAATATTCACAGAGGTCATATTATACTCGGGCACCCCAACCCAAATCCTCTGACCAATGACCCTCGACATCAACCCATTAAATAATGAACTTGCGAGCAAATCATAATGAGGATCACATACCCAAGGACCAAACCTCACAGCTGAAGCCCCCAATTTACCCATGATGAAACCCTTCATCTCCCCCCCAAGCTCAGCAACGAAACATAGATCCGGGGAATCTCCAAAGACTCTTCTCAACTTCTGACCTCTATCAAAGCCAGAATAGAAAAGATCAAGTCCATTAACATCCCCAAGATCCTCCTCAGTCATTGGTCGAACCCCGTGGGACGTCCCATGAGTAGCGATTCCTGAGAATCTAAGTGACCAATACTCCTTCATAAAGCCTAGACGCTTGTAGAGAGGAACCGCCTCCTGAACAGCATCAAGCCTAATACGTGTCGCCCCCTCCGATGTAAGCCGCGTAATAGCGTGGCTCATCAAAGCGGCCCCCACACCCCTACCCCTAACACCCTCCTCCACGATCAAGTTCCCTATGAACCCAACATCATCATATAGAAACGAGTTGACAATCCCCACATCCACACCATCTATGCTTGCGACAAAGCAGCCATGCGGCTCATAGAATAAGCTACGTTCAATATCAGCCCTAGTGTTACCCCACCTCACGCTGTCGATGAGCCTCATAGCAAAGTCGATGTCGTTGTGGGTCATTACACGGATATTGAAGGACAATGTTTTTCTACTCCTTCATTGAAACGGTTCATGGGTTCAGAACCCTTTTTTCTACTTCGGTTACTGAGATCTCGAGTAGCTGCAAGATATCATCGATCTCCTCTCGTTTAACGACTAGAGGCGGGGCTATTTGGATATGATCCCCTCTAACACCGTCAACTGAACCCGATCCAGGATAAACCAATAATCCATTTCTAAGACATTGATCCACTATCCTCCTCGAGTACTTGGTCTCGGGAGAGAAGGGCTTCTTACTTTTTTTATCCTCAACGAACTCTATCCCCGCAAATAACCCAAATCCTCGAACATCCCCAACAGACGGGTGGCTGAGCAGATCTCGGAGTCCTTTATGTAGAACCTCCCCCAACTCCTCGGACCTCTTCACAAGATTATGTTTTATCATGTATTCTAACACAGCAGTACCTGCCGCGCAATTCACTGGGTGATTTTCATAGGTTTGAGTGTGAGCGAACGGTTCTGAAAACGCCTCATAGACCTTGTCACTGGCGATTGTAGCACCTAACGGTAGATATCCGCCCGCCAAACCCTTCCCAGCGGCAACTATATCAGGAATCGTATCCCAGTGATCTAGCCCCCATCTTTTCCCCGTTCTACCAATACCGGTCATCACCTCATCGGCGATGAAAAGCACTCCATGCTCATCACAGATCTCCCTGACCAACTGGAAGTACCCATTCGGAGCAGGTACTATGCCCAGAGTTGTACCTACAATAGGTTCAGCGATAAAGGCGGAAACTTGCTCAGCACATGTTTCCTTTATCTGCGTATCTAGAGCCCTGGCGCATTCCAAGTCACAGGTATCTTGTGTCTTCCCAAACCAACATCTGTAGCAATAAGCTGGTGGTATGTGAGGTATATTCATTAGCATAGGTAGGTAATGTACACGACGTGCTATACTTCCAGAAATGCTCAGGGCGCCAAGAGTGTTCCCGTGGAAGCTCTGCCATCTGGCGATTATCTTATACCTCTTGGATTCGCCGATCGAAAGATAGTATTGTCGGGCCATCTTAGCGGCTGCCTCAATCGCTTCCGAGCCGCCACAGGAAAAGTAGACATGGTTCAGTTTCTCTGGGGCAAATAGCGCCAATCTCTTGGCGCAGTCCTTTACCGACTTCGTTGTGCAGTGAGTTATATGTGCGTAGCTCACATCATTCATCTGCCGCTGAACGGCTTCCGCCACCTCTTTGACGCCGTGGCCGATGTTTACACAGAATGGGCCTGAGCTGCCGTCGATGTATCTCTTTCCTTCGTTATCCCAGAGATAGATATGATCTGCTCGTACAATCTCGCGAAGGTTCTCAGAGCCTTGAGAGAAAAGATTTGATTTAGACATTGATTTCACTCATTATCTTGTTGATGTCTCTTCGATTGAGGTGAGGACATTTCTTAGAGCTTCGTTAAAGGAGTCGATCTCTTCGACTGTTATCACATAGGGTGGGAAAAACCTGAAAGTGTTAGAACCAGAGTGAAAGTCAGTGATGAAACCCTCATCAAAGAGTTTATTCTGAATGAGATCACCAAGGAGAGCTTTATCTTTACTTAATTGAAGCCCAAAAATTAGACCCCTGCCTCTGACATCTTCTATAATTGAGAACTCGGCTTGTAATTTCTTCAACTCTTTCAGCCAGTATTCGCCCTTTCTCGCGACATGCTCCACCAGGTTCTGTTCCTTAATTATTGACAGAACCGTCTTCACAACCTTACCTGATAGGGCGTCGTTCTGATGTGACTGAACGTGGCGGACTGTGTTTAAACACCTCTCCTCAACTTCACTTGTGGTGACGACAAGCGAGACTGGAAACCCATTCCCGATGCCCTTACCTAGCACGAGAATGTCAGGGACAATGCCATCATGCTGGAATGCAAACCAATGTCCAGTCTTCGCGGGAGCAGTTGTCACTTCTTCGGCTATTAAGTAGGCGCGAAGGGCTTTAGCGTATTTCTGAAGCTTTGCACCATACCCGATCGGTGGGACGAGGATACCATACCCGAGGATTGGCTCGTACATTATCGCTGCGATATTACTATTCATATCCTCGACTAGTTTTTGGAGAGAATCGAGACATTTGAAACTCTTACAATTCTCACGCGAGCCGTATGGGCAACGGTAGCAGTGAGGCGCCTGGACCCTATGGACCTCGCCTGGATCGGGCAGGTACTTGGCGGTCCTCCCAGCAGCGGATAACGAGAAGGGATATGATGTAGCACCATAGTAACCACTCTCGTTCACAACCACGCCTGTTCGTCCCGTTGCTGCCCTCGCCATTTTGAGAGCCAGATCAACCGCTTCACTTCCCGAACTAAGGAAAGTGACCCTGTTAAGCTGTGGTGGAAGGATCTTCTCAAGTTCCTTCAACGCCTCTTCTACTTCTATGGTTGTAAAAGATGACATGACATTCGTTAGTCGACTGATTTGTTTGCTAACAGGCAGAATGAAATCAAGGTGACTGTATCCTAGGACGTTGCACCAGTAACCTGATAGTAGGTCTATGTACACTTTTCCGTTCGAGTCAAAGACTCTACTGCCCTCACCCCTCACAATTGTGGTCTTCTTAAATGGGAGAACTTGCAGCAGTTCCATAGTGGTTAAAATGTGAACAAAGTCTAAAGCGTTATGCAGGCATATGCCCCCAATAAAATTATTAATTCCAGGCCCGTGCGATTTTTGAAAACATGTTAAAAATATGGATAAATGAAAGGGGGAAAATTGTACCGTCAAATACCCGGTAAATTCTAATTTATTAATTCGAAGACATTGTGGCTGGATAATGTAGAAATAAAATCTATCGTATACTATGGTTCAATCATTCACAGTCAAGACGTCAGATTCATGTCCCTAGCTACCAAGTATGAGGAGATCGTGCGTGCGCGATCGAGTTTCTTGGCATTATCTTGCTCGTCAATCGTGCGCGCGACGGGTTTACTCATCGACTAGCTAAGAAGCTGCGTGAGCACAATTTTCTATTAGGTAATATTATTATAGTGATCTCTTTGCCTCGGGAGCTCCTCCGCGCGCGCAGCAGCGTAATAGAGAAGAACCTAGAGTATCTGAAAGGACTATATAAACCCACATTTGTATACGAAGCCTCGTCTTCCACGTCCCACCCGGGCGTCAGGGTCGCTTCTCCCGGTTCTGTTGTCCATGGCTCTTCCGCTGTAGGCCTTCACGTGGGTGCTGTCCACGGCGATGATCTTTACGATCAGGGTTCCCGTCTCAATCAGCGTCCGGATGAGCTGGCTGAAGATCCTGAGGTAGGTCTCCTCTCCAAGTCGGTGCCTGAATTGGGTGAAGAGTCCGTGGCTTGAAGTCTGGGTCCTGAATCCGCAGGCCCTGGCTACCTTGTGGTCATGTTTGAGTCTGAGGGCAAGTCTCCGGTCGCTGATTTTGTTTAGGAGGTGTTTGGCTAGCTGTGCTTTTAGCATTGCAAGTGGGTTGATTGGCTTTCTGACGGGTCCTTCTCCATGGTAGTGGGTTGCGATTTCTGTTCGTATCTGGTCTAGGTTGAGTGAGTCAAGCACATGCTTAACGTTCAACCTACCCTCAATGAAGAATTTGCTTATGATCTATAACAATTTCTAAACAGGATAGCGCGCATCATTAAAAAAAATTCAAATATTGACTTTTATCTAACATCAAGCTTCTTCTTTAACAATTGGGAATCGGGTTGAATAGCAATAGGCTTTCTGAGAGTATTACCTGTGTTTTCAATAATGGCTCTCAACATTATACTTTCACGACTTGATGACATCATTTCCTCACTGAATTCAACTTTCAGCTCAGGTGTAATACGTAATTTCCCTCTTTCGAAAAGGAAATCATGCAACGAACACAAACACAAAACGTTACTTAGGTTACCTCTATTTTCTCGGTCTGAAGCCCATGTCAAGATATGGCTAGCTACGAGAAAATCATCGCCCTGCATGTCACAAAGAGCACATCGATGTTGGTAATTTTCAAGGGTGGCCCTTCTAACTATATTTTGACCCACTCTACTCGATACAATTGCCTCACGCTCACCTGTAAAAATTGAGCCTGAATCCTCATCGATTATTTTGAGCATGCCACCATTTTTCAAGATAGAATAAGCTTCTTCTGGCGGAGTTTCTCTGATGCTTGTACCACTCCACCAATTAACGATTGGTAGCAATTCCAATGTAGTCTTCATGATCTCCTCAGGAACATCTTTTATCAATAAAAGATCATTTTTAGTATGATTTTTAAATATCTTATCTATTGAGATCCAAAGTCTCTTTTTTTCTAGATTATCCCTGAATTCTTTTATTTGGTTTATTGTTACCTTATCGGCATAGTTATCGATAATTATTTCATCATCATTATCTCTGATAACCTTTACCCAATAAGAGTGTCCGAGTCCATTGATGGAATCAGTGATTTGATCTAGAGTGTATTTCATTAGGATCTGATGAAGTGCTCGATGCACTGGTCTTGTTTTTTGATCTCCCTGGATCCATAGACCAAACCAATAGTTATCCTCTCGTCTAATACCGAATTGATACTGCACTCCTGCTCTTGGATCCTGATACTTCGTTTTATCAGCAAAACCGATCCATGTATTTCTTCTTATTCCGCCTGTTCGTACATAATAATTTGAGACATAAGGAGTTATAGTATGAAGCCCATTTTTCGGGGATGAGAATTCAACATAGTTTTTTAATGCCTTTTCATTTTCTAGTTTTGGGACTAACTCTCTATATAATTCAAGCATTCTTTCCCTTAGCTTAATAGCATGGGCTTTCTTACCATCTGTTAAACCGAAATCGTTTTTTGTTAATGTAAACGGCATGTTGGAGTTTTTTACTAAGGTATTATAAAAGTTTAAACTTTAAAGGAAGGATTTTCTTTGATAATAAATACTAATGGAATAAAATTTTAGGTGGATACCCCCCAATGCACCAATCAAGTAGACCTGAACCCATTTCGGTTTAAGTCCGGCCCGAACCACTCATTCTTAGATGTAAAAGCTACTAACCATCTTATAAATTTGGACTCACACCTAATAAGGTGTGAAAACCCCCCAGTCCACCATTCTCTACTCGTTGATTCTTATAGGCGCCCACGGACTCGTTTAATGGTGTTTTTTAGTCCAATATACGATACCCCCTACCTTTTTTCACGGGGTCGTATTGGCAGTTTCCCATCGGGGAAGTCAAGGGCTTAAATCCCTATCGAACCAACCTCAAAAATAATCATATCGAGAATTACGGTTTTTTTAATTATCTATTAACTCTTCATCACTTTGCACGTTCTCCTTGGATCAACTCGTCCTACGAAAATCGGTGCAACAGAACAAGCTTTATCAGAGTATTTTGGCGATTTTACCGTGTAAGCTACTAAGTAAAAGCCGTCCTAGAGGTTTGTTGCGTAAAGCATCGAAAGCTCCAACACGCTATAAGCTCTGTTCACTAATCTCCGCATCGCTTTACTATCAAGGAACCCCGACCTGAAGACCTCCCAACCCGTGAGGTAGTAGTCGCGGTAGCTCTCGGCTAAGTCGGTAAAGCCATGTTTTTTCAACTCAGCGTATATCGCTGTCCTGTTCATGTCCCAGACACGGTACGGGTCATCCTCGAACTGGCTGAGGAGCCTCACAGGCGCCGGAGAGACCTCGTAGCAGAGCATCCTGATGAGGGCGATGAGGTCTATGCCGACTCGGTCCATGACCCTCTCAGGGAGAGGGGCAAGCACATCCCGTAGCCTCAACAGGTTACGGAGATCAACCGCCTTCACCTCATCGGGGTGTTGAACCGTCCATGAGTCGATTTTACCAATCAGTACGTTTTGCCCTGGGATGTACGCGGGTAGGACGAAATCGGGGTTGGATAGGTGGCGATTGAGAGCCATCACCTGTACTCTGGGGACGTGAAGGGGATCGGGGTTCTCATCGAGGAACCTCTCTTCGTACTCGGCGGAGATGGCCAGCCCCTCCTCGAACTGTTTGGCGTTCTCCTCGAACAGGCTCGATCCCTCCCTTAGCTTGATGTGAATGTCCACATCGCTGAGGACGGGCACGTAATCGATGGGAGAGTCCCACACCCTCACACTAGAGCCTTTCACGTAAACGTACTCTATTTTATCGCCGAAGTGCTCCTCGAGGATCCTCCTCCAGACGCGGATGCAGGAGTCGACTTCCAATTTTGCCTTCTTCAAGGGATAAGAATCAGCCATGTTGAACCTAAGAGAAGGCTAATACTGAATATATAAACTCGTTTTCAAGATTATGACTTTTTTAGAGTTAATTTCAAATGAGGAGCACGCTCCTATGATCACCATGCAGAGAGCAGACGCTTTGATGGCGAGAATCCAGAGCATGCCGAACTCCACGTGCATGTTCGTGAGCTTCAAGTCGACCGCTGAAGCCCTCGAGGTCCTCAGGAAGCTGTCCTTCGTGAAAGCCGACTCTCATGGGCTGGCGCTGCCTTCCCACATCCTGTGCGAGGTCTTCAAAACCACCACAGGCGCATCCGTGATAATCGGCGGCACGGTGTCCGTCGCGGAGTACCAGGAGATGTTCACGGTCTTCAACCGTGACGGGAAGATAAGGTCCATAGCGGTTCCTGACCCGTTCAAGAAAGCCGCCCAGGTGAAGCCGGAGAAGAAGCCCGCGTGGAAGTTCTGGTGAAAGGCTGCTACTTCGGCTGACACGCGAGGGAATCAGGCGGCGTCTCTGGACCCATGTACTTCACGTCGACCGTCTGCCTCGACGAGGACAACATAATTTTCCGATAAAGCTTATTCAAGGAAGACGCATAAAATATGTAATTAATGGGATTTTTCGCCTTCTTCAAGCCGGACATCGAGAAGATGGAGAAGAGTAAGGATGTGAGGGGGCTTATCGGCGCCCTCAAAAACGATAACGTCGATATCAGGCAGGCCGCCGTAGTCGCGCTGGGAAAACTGAGAGACGCGACCGCCGTTGAGCCCCTCATCAGGATGCTGAGGGACGGGGACTGGGGCATCAGGTACAGGGCGGCGATGGCGTTGGGCGGGATAGGCGACGCCAGGGCAGTAGAGCCCCTCGTCGACGCGCTGAGGGACAGCATCATGGGCGTCCGCCAGGGGGCGGCGGTGGCTCTCGGACAGATAGGCGACCCCAGAGGGGTTGAACCCCTGGCAGAAGCCCTCGGCGACGAGTTCGAGGCGGTCCGCAGGCTGGCGGCTGAGGCCCTGCAGAAGATGGGGGACATCAGGGCGGTTGCGCCCCTCGTCGAGGCTCTGAAGGACGAGGACGCGGGGGTCCGAATGCACGCCCTGAAGGCCCTCCGCAGGATCGGGGACACTAGGGCGGCTGAACACCTCACCAAGATGCTGAAGGAGAAGGACAAGGTGATCAGGCTGGAGGCCGTTGTGGCTCTAGGGGAAATGAAAGATACTAGGGCCGTGAACCCTCTGATTCAGATGTTGAAGGACGAAGAGCTCGAGATACGAAGGGCCGCATCAGATGCCCTGAGAAGGATTGGGGAGCCCTCGATCAGACCCCTAGTTAAAGCCCTTAAGGATAAAAATGGGTTCGTTCGAATCTTCGCGATGGATTTACTCGACGGAATGGGCTGGAAGCCCGAGAAAGACGAGGAGAAAGCCTACTACATGATGAAGAAGGGCATGAGGCGCGAGTTGATCGAGATGGGGGAAGCCGCCATCAAGCCACTGGTCCACTCGCTAAGCTATATAGAGAGCTTCGATCGGATGTTCGCGGTCAAGGTTCTCGGGGAACTCCACGACAGGAGAGCCGTCGAGCCCCTCATAGGGGCTCTTAAGGACGAGGACGCTCAGGTCCGTGCAGAGGCCGCCCTGGCCCTCAGCAAGACCTTCGACGAGAGAGCCGTCGAACCATTGATCGAGAGCTTAGGCGATCCTGAATCTGGAGAGGTCAGAGAGAACGCCATCCTCGCCCTCATCAACATAGGAGACAGGAGGGCCCTTGAGCCGCTCATCCGTATGGGCAAAGCTGGAGCCGTGGCCGAGTGGGCCAACGCGGAATACGCTGGGGCCTTCGTGGAGTGGTTATTCGATTTTTGCCCCTCCTTGGAAACCCAGAGCGGCATCGAATATCAGACTGAGAAGATGAGACACATCCTTGGCGAATACACGGAACTCATCGTGAAGGCATCCGCGAAGGGTGAACTAAAAGAAGAGACATATGAAATGAGTACGGGGGCCGTCAAGAAACTGTGCGAGATCAATACGCCAATTTCAAGCAATATCCTCCATAAAATATCGGCGAAGGCAGATTGGATGGTATTCAGGGGTCATGATGAGATAAACACTGACTACCCCGTATATGACAGGACGAGCTTTGAACCTCAGCGTGAGATGGCGAGGAACGAGCTGGTGAAGAGGGGGAATCCGCCGTACGACCCCAAAATATACCTTGACAGAGACGCATGGAAGCTGTGATCGCCTCAGTGTCATTTTGGACGCGTACTGTCTTCTTGCTTCCAGCGGGCGCCACGAGGACTCGTGTAATGACGTTTTTTCGTCCAATAGACGATACCCCCTACCTTTTTCGCACATTGAGTCGGGGACGCGTCTATGCGTCCTCGTCCATTTCACGTTTCGAGTATCATTAAACACGTTTCAATCGAGTCGCGCGTGTAAAATATTGGGGTTATCTGGGCAATAGAAAGTTGTAAATAAAGAGAGGATGCCCTAGATTCATTTATGCTCGCATACCATGAAAAACACCGCTGCAGACAAAGACACGTAGAATCCTCAGCAGGAGGCGAATCCCGCCAACCGGGTACATTGATCGGGCGCTCATCGTCGATCAGCGTGGTGACGGGGCTGACGTGGATTGGTCACACAACAACCATGGCTCTGCAAACAGGCCAAGCCGTATTCGGGAAACCGTCTTGCCGCGCTGAATGCATGAGGAAGGCGGGATCATCTTGAAGTACAGGTGGACCGTCCTCACGGTGACCACCGTCGGGGTCCTGATGTCGGGTCTGGACACCAGGATCGTCATCATAGGGCTCCCGCAGGTCGCGGCGGCGCTCGGCGCCGACGCCGAGCAGGCGATTTGGTTCACGCAGGCCTACGTCCTGTGCAGCACCATCGGGCTCCTGTTGATAGGGAGGGCGAGTGACATCATCGGGAGGGTGAAGATCTACACTTGGGGCTTCGCCGTGTTCACCCTGGGCTCGCTCCTCACGAGCCTGGCTCAGAGCCCCGCGCAGGTCATAGCATTCAGGGGTCTTCAGGGGTTCGGCGGCGCCATGCTGATGACCAACAGCGCCGCGATGATCGTGGACGCCACGCCCAAGAAAAGCCTGGGGTTGGCGCTGGGCATCAACCAGATCGCGTTGCGGTTCGGGATGATGGGGGGCCTCACCTTGAGTGGGATCATCCTCGCATTCCTCGACTGGAGGGCCCTGTTCTACGTGAACCTGCCCATCGGCATCTTCGGAACGCTTTGGGCGCAAAGGAGGCTCAAGGAGATCGCCCGCACCGAGAAGGAGGCGCCGATGGACTGGGTGGGGTTCCTGTGCTTCACGACGGCGATAGTGAGCCTTCTCCTGGCCTTAACCTTCGACGCCTACGAGATGTCCGATAAGAACCTGGTCTACGGGCTGTTGGCGATGACGGCGATCGGCCTCCTCGCCTTCGTCGTCCAGGAGAGGAGACACGATCACCCCCTGCTCGACCTCAAAATCCTTGGGATAAGGGAGTTCTCGGGGGGCGTGACGGCGCAGTTCCTCAACGCCATCGCGTGGGGGGCCGTCTCGCTGCTCCTCAGCCTCTACTTCCAGCTCGTCCTCAAGATGTCACCCTTTGACGCAGGCATCCGGATAATACCCATAGACGTAGCCTTCCTCCTCGTTGGGCCACTCAGCGGGAGGCTATCAGACAAGTTCGGGCACATGCCATTCACCACCACGGGTCTCGCCCTCAGCAGCACCGCCCTCTACCTCTTCTCGACCACCAACGCGTCCACACCCTACACGCTGATAATCGTATACATGATGCTGTTCGGCGCGGGGGTAGGATTATTCAGCTCGCCGAACATGAGCTCCCTCATGGGCTCGGTCCCCAACGAGAGGAGGGGCATAGCCTCGGCGGTCAGGGCGGTCTTCTTCCAGACCGGCTCCGTGATCAGCATCAACCTCGCCATACTCGTGATGACCCTCACCGTGCCATACGGCGTCGTGACCACGGTCATCAGCTCGAAGATGGCGATATCCACGTCGGAGACGGCTCTCTTCGCCAACGGGATAAGCTCCGCCTACCTATGGATGGCGATCATCAACGCCGCGGCGATAGTCCCCTCGTTGCTGAGGGGGAGGAGGATCGAGGAGACGGGAAGCCTCTCCGATGAGGATATGAACGGAGACGTAGTTTAGCCGGAGAAAAGTACCCCGAGACACGTGCGCGTAAATTGTGCTCGTATCACTGAATACTTATGGAATAAAATTTTATTTAGATTCCCCCAGTCAATCAAGGCTAATAAATGTGTGAGAGACATTTCAGGAGACGTTTACCAGAAGATTATGTGTACCCTGATCTTGACGGCCCGGGCAGGGCACTCCTCTTGGCAGATGAAGCACATCTGGCATTCATCGTCGATCAGGACGTCCGTCTTAACGGTCCTCGTGTAATATTCACGTTTAGTCACTGCCTTGGTTTTACATGAAAATTCGGCGATAGAAGAGGCCAGATTGAGAAGCCTTTGGCTTTCACCTCAAAAAATCAGGGAAGGGGGGGCTTAAACGCGCTCCAGCTTGAAGATCACGGGGCGTAGGCCATCTGTGCAGCAGGAGATCATCGAACCCTTCTTTCTAATCCATGGAAATTCGCCGCCCATGGCAAGGTGAACAACATCGCGTTGAATGTCCGCCCAGGCCCAGCTGCAGAAGCCCTCCGGAATCTCCATGCCCTTTGAGGTGAACTCCCTTCCCTCTGGCATATCATCACAGGCAGGCTTCATGTCCTCGACGGCGTATTCCCTGAATACCTCGTCGGTTGACACCCTCTTGAGAACCGTTATCCTGACATCTGAAAACTTCAATGTGGATCAAAATATGTTTCTGGATGAAGTATATCAAAAATTCTACCGATTAGTGTACTCTGCTCGTGCTTCACGCCCCTATTAGTCGGGTGTCAGTCTCCAATTGATGGGATCGAGCGCACAGCCGTGATTATGTAAGGGAGAATGGAGGGTTAGGAGGCTTTGGTGCCGCTGGTGTGATTTGAACACACAACCCCTCGGTCTTCAGCCGAGCGCTCTCCCAGGCTGAGCTACAGCGGCGCGTGAGATACTGAGGAACCCCAAATTCATATAAAGATTACTGGGACCCTGAGAAGATGACGCTCGCCTTAATGAAACCAGCTCATGAGAGGCGGAGGGGTCAACGGAAATGTATGGGGATGAAAAACCCCTCCTGGGGGAAGGCTCAATTTTCCGCCTCAGACGGGGATTCAAATAACGCGAAAATGCATAAGAAACCGTGTCGAGCCTCAAAAAATATCTACCAAGAAGGCTCATCTCTCACCATGTTCAAGCGAGTCTACGATAAGCTCGCCCGTGAGGTCTCGGGCGGGATCGCCTTCGGTCACGTCGCCGAGATAAGCAGGCACCACCGCATACAGGCGAGCCCGGGAATGAGGGACGCCGTCAACTACGCCGTGGAGACCCTGAAATCCTACGGCCTAAGGGCGGAGACACGCGCCTACCCGGCTAACGGCAGGGACTACTCTTGGAGCAGCCTCATGTTCAAGGAGTGGAGCTGCGCCGACGCCGAGCTGAGGCTCGTAGAGCCGGAGGACCAGGCGAGGTTCCTCGCAAGGTACTCCGAGTCGAAGCTCAGCCTGATCCAGAGGAGCCTGCCCACGCCGAAGGGGGGCGTCACGGCGGAGGTGGTCGCCCTGGACAAGGGGGAGGAGCCCCAGGACTACAGGGGGCTCGACGTCTCCGGCAAGATGGTGCTCACGGACGGCGACGTCGCGAGGGTCAAGGAGCTGGCCGTCGACGGGCGGGGCGCGTTGGCCATAGTCTACTACGGGACATGGGTGAGGGAGCCCAACCTGCCGGAGGGGACCCTGGACGACGCGCTCAAGTACACGAGTTTCTGGTGGGGTGGAGAGGAGAAGCCCTGCTTTGGGTTCGTCCTCACGCCCAG
>Ga0315281_10009384_pt1 | contig 13580 bp, 12 predicted proteins | sample YL17G07_0_MG_FD_204540 | JGI IMG/M metagenome (GOLD analysis project Ga0315281, IMG submission 204540) | Sediment microbial communities from Yellowstone Lake, YNP, Wyoming, USA - YL17G07_0 | ecosystem: Environmental > Aquatic > Freshwater > Lake > Sediment | place: USA: Wyoming | collected...
AGTCGTCCCATGTGCCGTAGGCGAACATCGCGAAGATCTGGTCCTGCCGATCCGACAGTTCCAGGCCGAGGCGGCGCATCTCTTTGTCCAGCAGGTCGCGGCCACGTTCGATGTTCTCGGCGCGTTCCTGCTTGCGGAACCACTGGCGGATCTTCTCCTTGGAATGCGCCGTCCGCACATAGCCGAGGTTGGCGTTCAGCCAGTCGCGCGACGGGCCTTTGCTCGCCCGGCTACGCATGATTTCGACCACGTCACCGTTCTGCAGGCCGGTATTGAGCGTCACCATCCGCCCGTTGACCTTCGCGCCCACGCACTGGTTCCCCAGGTCGGTGTGGATGCGATAGGCGAAGTCGAGCGGCGTAGCGCCGGCGGGCATATCGAGCACGGCGCCCTTGGGCGTGTAGACGAATACCTGGTCCTGGAAGACGTCGGTCTTGACGCTTTCGACGAACTCTTCCGCGCCCGCCAGGTCACGCTGCCAGTCGAGCAGCTGGCGCAGCCAGGCGATGCGCTCTTCATCTTTGCCCTGCCCCTTTGGGCCTTCCTTGTAGCGCCAGTGCGCCGCGATGCCGTATTCCGCTACGCGGTGCATGTCGTGGGTACGGATCTGGATCTCGAGCGCCTTGCCACCCACCGCCACTACGGTCGTGTGGAGAGACTGGTACATGCTGTCCTTGGGATTGGCGATGTAGTCATCGAACTGCCCGGGGATGGGGCGCCACAGTGCGTGGATGACGCCCAGCGCGTGGTAACAGTCGGCCACAGAGTCAACGAAGACGCGCATCGCGAGCAGGTCATAGATTTGGTCGAACGATTTCGACTGGTGGGCGTACCGGTCGACTTTCTGGGAGATCGAATAGATGTGTTTCGCCCGCCCGGTTACCTCCGCCGCGATCCCTGCCTCGGCCAGATGCTCGTCCAGCACGACGGTCGCTTCCTTGATATAGCGCTCGCGCGCTTCGCGCTTGGATGCCAGCAGGCGGGCGATCTCCTCGTACTTCTGCGGCTCCAGGTAGCGGAAAGCGAGGTCTTCCAACTCCCATTTGATCTGCCAGACACCGAGGCGGTTCGCCAGCGGCGCGAAGATCTCCATCGTCTCGCGGGCGATCCGGCGCTGCTTTTCCGCCTGGAACGCCCAGAGGGTCTGCATGTTGTGCAAGCGGTCGCAGAGCTTGATCAACACGACCGAGACGTCCTGCGCCATGGCCAGGAACAGCTTCCGCAGGTTCTGCGCCTGTGCCCCATCGCGCGCGGCCTGGTCATCGGGAGCAAAGGTGATCGGCAGCCTGTCCAGCTTGGTCAGGCCGTCCACCAGCCGCCCGACTTCGGCGCCGAAGCGCTTGACGATCTCCTCGTTTGGGATGTCGCAGTCCTCCTGCACGTCATGCAGGAGCGAGGCGGCGAGCGCGTTCTGGTCCAATTCGAGATCCGCGACCATAAGCGTCACGGCCACAGGGTGGCTGATGTACGGGTCGCCGGTAGCGCGGGCCTGGCCTTCGTGGCACTCCGCCGCGAACTCGTAAGCTTCACGAACAATGCGGAGGCGCTCGACGGGCAGATAGCCACCCGCCCTCGACAACAAGGCTTCGAAGTCCTGGCTGGCGGTCGCTGTTACAGGGGCAGCCTTCATATGCGGGCCGGGTGTCGCCTCTTTGCCGGGTTCAGCCTGTCGCCTATCCTACCATGTATCCACCCCCCGACGAATCTGAGGACGCCATGAGCACCCGCTTCCAGGCGCCCCGGGGCACGCAGGACATCCTGCCCGAGGCACAGCCCTACTGGCTCGCCATCGGCGAAGCTATCGCCGAGGTCACGCGGTTGTTCGGCTACCGCCGTATCGACACGCCCGTCTTCGAGCCGGCCGGCCTCTTCGAAAAGGGTAGTGGCGACACCACGGATGTGGTGGAGAAAGAGATGTACGTCTTCCAGGACCGCGGCGGCGAGTCGCTGGCACTCACGCCCGAGGGCACGCCCGCCATCTGCCGCGCCTACCTCGAACACGGCATGGGCAGCTGGCCGCAGCCGGTGCGGCTCTACACCACGCACCCCATGTTCCGGTATGACCGCCCCCAAAAGGGGCGCTATCGCCAGCACACCCAGTTCGATTGTGAAGTCATTGGCTCGGCTGGCGCGCTCGCGGACGCGGAGGTCATCCAACTGCTCTGGAGCCTCCACCGGCGGCTGGGGATCAGCGGGCTTGAGGTGAGGCTGAACTCAATCGACGACCTTGAGGCACGGCGCGGCTACATCACCCGCCTCAAGGACTACTACCGGCCTCACCTCGATAAGCTCTCCGAAGACAGCAGGCGCCGGTTTGAACGGAACCCCTTGCGCCTGCTCGATAGCAAGGACGAACGCGACTTCCCCTACAAAGAGGGCGCACCCCGGCTGGTGGACCAGCTCAGCCCCGCGGCGGCGGAACACCACGCGACGGTGCGAGCCGCTCTCGACGCGGCCGGCATCCCGCACGTCATCGACCCGTTTCTTGTGCGGGGCCTGGACTACTACAACCGCACGGTCTTCGAAATTGTCCCGACGCACGACGAGCGCGCCCAGGGGACGCTGGGCGGCGGCGGCCGGTACGACGGCCTGGTGGAGCTCCTGGGGGGCCCTCCTACGCCCGGTGTTGGCTTCGGGGCAGGGATCGAGCGGGCGATCCTGGAGATGCAACGTTGCGGGGCCGAGGTACGGCCGCCTACGGGGCCAGATGTGTACCTCGTGCACATGCTTTCGGGACTGGCTACGCCGATCGTCGAACTGGCCTCATCGCTACGCGAAGCAGGGCTCGCGGTGGTGGTAGCGGAGGCGGGCCGCTCGATGAAGTCGCAGCTCCGAAGCGCCGATGGCTCCGGAGCGCGCCTCGCCGTCATTCTCGGCGAGAATGAACTGGCCGCCGGGACCGCAGTAGTGAAAGACCTGCGCGGCGAATCGGAACAGGCCTCGGTCGCCCTTTCGGATGCGCCGGGCGTACTCGCCCACCGGCTGAGGCGGAGCTGACCGATGGAAGATGCAATCCTCGCCCAATTGCAGCGCGTCCGCGAACGTTATGACGCCCTCACGGAGGAGATGAGCCGCCCGGAGGTCGCAGTCGACTACGAGCGAACGAACGCCCTGTTGAAGGAGCGCTCGGAGATCGCAAAGCTCGTCGGCTACTACAAGGACTACCTCGACGCCCAACAACAGGCCGCAGAGTCGCGCGAGTTACTGGGCGAGGACGACGCTGAGATGAAGGCAATGGCGGAGACGGAACTTGCCGAGGCCGAGACGACGATGCAGGGTCTCGAAGGCTCAATCCTGCGCGAACTCCTGCCGAAGGATCCGCGCGATTCCCGCAACGTGATCATGGAGATACGAGGCGGCGCCGGCGGCGAAGAAGCGGCCCTGTTCGCCGCCGAGCTGTACCGCATGTACGTCCGTTACGCGGAACGCCACCGCTGGCAAACCGAAATCATTAGCGCCTCCGAATCCGAAAAGGGTGGCTTCAAGGAAGTCGTGTTCGAGGTGCGAGGCGAAGGCGCCTATTCGCGCCTTAAGTACGAAAGCGGCGTCCACCGCGTGCAACGTGTGCCCGAAACCGAGACGCAGGGCCGCATCCACACCTCCACAGCCACCGTCGCCGTCCTCCCCGAAGCCGAGGAGGTGGACATCGCCGTCGAAGAGAAGGACTACCGCGTCGACATCTTTCATAGCTCAGGCGCGGGCGGGCAGAACGTCAACAAGGTGGCGACCGCGGTACGCCTCACCCACATCGCGACCGGGATCGTCGTCGTCTGCCAGGATGAGCGTTCGCAGCTCAAGAACCGCACCAAGGCGATGACCGTCCTCCGCTCGCGCCTCCTCGATGCCCAGACACAGAAGCAGCAGGCCGAAACAAGCAGCGAGCGCCGCTCACAGGTAGGCACCGGCGACCGGAGCGAAAAGATCCGCACCTACAACTTCCCCCAGGACCGCATCACCGACCACCGCGTCGGCCTGACCGTGCATAGCATCCCCGACCGCCTCGACGGCAATATCGACGACCTGATCGACGCCGTTGCGACGGCCGATGAAGCCGAGCGGCTCCAGAGCGTGGCAGTGTGAACACTCGCGAAGCGGCGGCCCAATTGAGTCCTGCGCTCGCCGCCGCAGGCATCGCGGACCCGGCTTTCGAAGCCGAACTGCTCGTCCGCATGGCCGCAGAGGTCACACGGGCTGCGTTCTTCGCGAGCCCGAGCCTCGACTGTGCGGCAACGGCACGGCTCGAAGTCGCTCTGGAACGCCGCCTGCGGCGCGAACCGGCGGCCTACATCTCCGGCGCCCGCGAGTTCTACGGGCTCGCCTTCGAAGTCCGAACCGGTGTCCTGATCCCGCGGCCCGAAAGCGAACTACTGGTTGAAATCGCCCTCCGGGAGCTGGCCGGGACGCCCGGTGCGATGGTGATGGACGTGGGCACGGGCAGCGGCTGCATCGCGACCGCAATCGCAAGGAACGCTCCCGGCGCCCGTGTAGTCGCGACCGACCGTAGCGCTACCGCGCTCGCAATCGCCCGCCGGAACGCCGGGAGCCATGACGCCGACGTCGCCTTCGCCCGGTGCGACCTCGCAGCGGCCATCGGGACGGCGGACATCATCGTCGCGAACCTCCCATACATCCCCAGCGCGACCATCGAGACCCTGGAGCCGGAAGTGCGCGACTGGGAGCCGCGCGCCGCCCTCGACGGCGGCCACGACGGTCTCGACCTGATCTGCCGCCTGATCGACGACTGCGCGACACGCCTTCGCCCGTCACTGTTGGCGCTCGAAGTGGGCTCCGGGCAGGCGGGAAGGGTGGCTGCCATCGCCATCGCGGCAGGTGCGCGAGTGGAGGTCGTCCGTGACCTTGCGGGCATCGAACGGGTGGTGTGCGCGCAATGGCGGTAAAGCTCATTGCGCTCGATATCGACGGGACGCTAATCCCACCGAATCGCTACGGCGAGGCGGAGCACCTCCCGAGCAAGCGGGTCAAAGCTGCTATTCACCGTGTGCAGGAGGCGGGTATCGCCGTCATCCTCGCCTCGGGGCGCATGTTCCCCGGTACTGCTGCCATCGCGCGCCACCTCGAACTCGATGGCTGGCTCATCTGCCAGCAGGGCTGTGGCGTCCACACCATCAGCGGTGACCTCCTGCACGAGTTCCCGATCGACCACGAACGCGCGATGCAGATCATTGAGTACGCCAAGTCGCTCGACCGCGCCTACGAATGGTTCAACCCGCTGCGCTACATCGCCTCGCGGCAGTCGCATCACACCGACGACTACGCGCGGGTCTCCGGTGTCGAAGCGGAGTACCACCCGCAGCCGGAGCGCTCGGGCCTGCGCCCGACGGGAGTGGGGATCATCAGTTCGGCGGACGAAGCACCCGCCATCCACCGCGCGCTGGCCGCGCACCATGGAGAAGAGTTGCACCTGCTCGACTTCCCGGAGGTCACGGTCGCGTCGGCGCCGGAGGCGAACAAGGGCCACGCGCTATCGCTCGTCTGTGCCGACCTCGGGATCGACCGCGGCGACACCGTCGCCGTTGGCGACAGCGTGAACGACGCGGCGATGCTCGCGTGGGCGGGACGCGGCATCGCGCTGGCGCACAGCGACCGTTACGCCCTGGACGCCGCCGACGAGGTGCTCGACGACGATGCGGAGCCGCTCGCGCGGTTTCTTGAGAGCCTGGTCTCCAACGGCTAAGACGGCTACCTGCCGCCGGGTAGCATCCGCGCGACGGAAGTTGCGATGGCTCCTCCCATAAGGACGTAGAGCCCGTACCCGAGGTCGACGCCCTTCTGCGATAGCACGAACTGGATCTCCATGATGCCAAGCGGAATCAGCAGGCCGCCGACCAGGCCACCAATCTGCCGCCACGCCGCTGAACCCGCTCCCTGCCGCGAACCGAGCAAGGTTAAGACCAGCGCCACCAGCGCAAAGCCGGCCACCAAATAGCCATCGAGATTGTCCTTGCCCTGCCAATCGCCAAGGCGGAAACGGGCGCCTTCATCGAGCGCTGAGACCGTTATCGGCCCGGCCCTTCGCCCATGGCAGAAAAACGCTCACCACCACCGCCACCAGCCCCGCCAGGGCGATCATCGTTGCCGGCGACCAGGCGATGCCGCGCTTCGAAGACGGTAATGGCCTTCCAGCTGCGGGAGGCGTGTAGGACTGTGCGGCCGGGTACGCCGCGGGGGGTTGCGCGTAGACCGCAGCGGGGGCGGCTCCCACGGGCGTGCCACAGTCCCGGCAGAAGTTCATGCCCGGTACCAACTCGGCGCCGCACCGCTGGCACCTCGGAGCAGCGGCAGCGGCTGGAGCCACCGGCGCGCCCGCAACCGCTCCGCAGGCGGTACAGAACCGGGCAGTGGCGAGCATCGGCGCGCCGCAGTTCCGGCAGAGAGGGTCGCCCGGTGGCGGGACCGGTGTCCCACAGCTTCGACAGAACCTCTGGTCCGCCGCCAGGTTCGACCCACAATTCCCGCACTGCATGCCCGTGCCCTCCTTTGCCATACCGGCTTGGCCGTGCCACGCGACCGAGCGGGACGCTTGGGATCGTCTCCGCCCGCGCCGATGAGGCCGCCGGCGGATGTTCCTGTGGGCTTGAGCACCCTTGTAGGCAGGTTGCGTGCGCCTGTCAACGACCGTGTGGTCCAGTTGAGGTCATGGGCGTAGCCCACCTGCTTAGCTCGGGTCGATCCGGTGCCAGAGACGCATGAGCACGAGCGCCAACCCCAGTACAACAATGAGCGCCGCGCCAACCGGGATCACCGTGCCCGACCAATCGAGCGAGGCTCCCTCACCGGCGCCGCTCGCGGGCACCGCGTATTGGCCGGTGAGAGCGCGGATTTGATTCACGAGCGTCGCCTCTGGGCGTGTATCACCGGATTCGCTCCGTGCCTGGCCACCGTCTAGCACCCAGACCTGGGTCGGCCCGGGCCACCACAGCATCCCATCCTCGCCGCCGAGGAAGGCGAGTACACGCGCGCCGGGGGTGAACTTCGCGAGCGCACAATCCGCCCGTCCGGCCGTGGTCAGTGCGATGTCGTCGCGCCGCGCCGACCCCCGCAGAAAAGCCTCAGGGCGCAGCACGGCTGGCCCTCCGTCGGGCGCCACTACGACCGTCCCGACGACGATCACGTTCGCGGCGAGCGCCGCCGGGCTGAGATTCGCCGCGTCCACGGGGATGCAGCCTCCGCCCCCGGCCTGCGCGGGACGCAAAACAGCGGCCCCCGGGATGAGGGCCGCTGCGATGATCAGTGCCGCGAGAAACCGGCTAGGCCTGGGCCTGCGCAAACTGGTAGATCTTCCCTTCGGTCTTGATGGCGGGTGCGATGACCATCTCCGCCTGCTGGAACTCAGGGATGGTGTGCGCACCGCACATGCCCATCGCCGTCCGCAGGGCGCCCACCAGGTTCTCCGTGCCGTCGGTGCGGCTCGTCGGCCCGAAGAGCGTCTTCTGCAGAGTGGTGTTTACCCCCACCGCGACGCGCGTGCCGCGCGGCAGGTTCGCATGCGGGGTGGCCATGCCCCAGTGGTAGCCACGGCCCGGCGCTTCCGTCGTGGCCGCGAAGGGTGAGCCCATCATGATCGCATCGGCCCCGGAGGCGAAGCACTTGCAGACGTCACCGCCGGTGCGGATGCCACCATCAGTGATGATCGGGACGTAACGGCCGGTCTCGCGGTAGTAGTAGTCGCGCGCGGCGGCACAATCGATGGTCGCCGTCACCTGGGGAACACCAATACCGAGGACTTCGCGGCTGGTGCAGGCCGCACCCGGCCCCACGCCCACCAGCACGGCTGCAACGCCAGTCCGCATGATTTCGAGGGTGGCATTGAATCCGACTGTGTTGCCAACGACCACCGGGACGTGGATGTCCTTGAAGAGCTTGTCGAAGCGCAGGCCCTCGCTACTGTTCGATTCGTGGCGGGCCGTCGTGACGGTGCTCTGCACGACGATCATGTCCGCGCCCGCATCCTGGATGAGCGGCGCCCACTTCTTCGTGATCATCGGGGTGACGGAGATGGCGGCTACCGAGCCGGCGTTCTTGATCTGCTTGATCCGGGCTGCCACAAGATCGTCGCGGATGGCCGTCTGATACGCCTTTTGGAGGATCATCGTTGCTTCGTCGCGGTTCGCCGACGCCACCTCTTGGAGGAGCGGCGTCGGGTCATCGAACCGTGTCCAGAGCCCTTCGAGGTTCAGGACCGCGAGCCCGCCCGCCCGATGCATCTCGATAGCGAAGGAAGGGTCGACGACCGCATCCATCGCCGAAGCGAGGAACGGGATGGCAAAATGATGGGGCCCGATATCGAGCCCCAGTTCAACCAGTTCCGGGTTGATCGTCACGTCGCCGGGGACGATCGCCACTTCATCGAAGCCATACGCCCGGCGAAGCTGCTTAAACTGCGGGACGGTCATGGACGCCTCCTCCGTGCTCAACGGCGAACGGCCGCTCTCCGTGGTGTCGGAGGCGGCGGATGAAGGGTGAACAGCAGTGCTCAATTCAGCGCGATCCCGGATGGGAGGTACGGGCAATTTCGGGCCCGTGTGTATCATTCGAGTGTAGAAGTCGCCCCTCCGGCGGGTCAACCCGATTTGCGGCTTTGCGCTTCGGTTATGTGTGATTCAAACAAATTCCTTGCAAATGCCTGATTTCGCCCCTGGCCTCTACGTGGTCGGCACGCCGATCGGGAACCTCGGCGACCTTTCGCCCCGCGCCCGCGCCTGCCTGGCCGCCGCAACCATCGTCGCCGCCGAAGACACCCGTACGTCCGGCAAGCTGCTCAAGATGGCTGGGAGCCGCGCACACCTCGTCAGCCTCACTGAACACAACGTCTCCCGCCGCAGCAATGACCTTCTCGAAGCCGCGAAAGGCGGGGTCGTGGCCCTCGTCAGCGATGCCGGCACCCCAGTAGTCGCAGACCCCGGCGCCCGCCTGGTCGAGGCCGCCCACGCCGCCGGGGTTGCGGTGTTCACAGTGCCCGGCCCATCGGCGCTCGCCGCCGCCATTTCCGTCGCCGGCTTCGAAGGGAGCGATGTCAGCTTCCTTGGCTTCCTCCCGCGCCCGAAACAAGAACGCATCGCACGGCTCAAAGCGGCTGCCACCAGCGCAACGGTCTTCGTCTTCTTCGAAAGCCCCACGCGGCTCGGCGCGACCCTCACGGAACTGGCCGAAACCCTTTCCGACCCTGAGGTCGCGGTCTGTCGCGAACTCACCAAGGTCCACGAAGAGGTTGTGCGCGGACGGGCCTCCGAGCTTGCCCCGCGGTTCGCATCGACGCGCGGCGAATGCACCGTGGTGGTCCGCTCACCCGCAGCCACCGCCCCCAGCGCTACTGAGGCCGCCGCCTATCTCGCGGAGATGGCCCGCGCGGGCGCCCGCCGCTCGGCCGCGGCGACCGAGGCGGCCCGCCGCTTCAACATCCCCAAGAGCGACGCCTACGACCTCTGGCCCGGGTAAGCCTGTCAGCGGTTCAGCCGGTCAGCTACTCAGCGCGTAGGACTCGGGACTCACCACTCTGTGGTGGTAAACTCGGAACATCCTTTCCCTGCGGTAGACCCTTTGTCCGAACGGATTCTCGTCTGCGTGGGTTGGCCTTACGCGAATTACTTCCTGCACGTCGGGCAGGCGGCGGGCGCGTACCTTCCGGCCGACATCTTCGCGCGCTACCACCGGCTCAAGGGCAACGACGTCCTCATGGTGTCGGGCTCCGATAGCCACGGCACGCCTATCACGGTCACCGCGGACAAAGAGGGCATAGCGCCCCGCGATGTGGTGGATCGCTACCACCCGAAGATCCTCGAAGTGTGGGACCGGCTGGGGATCGGCTTCGACCTGTTCACGACGACCCTCACGGAGAACCACTACGCGGTGGTGCAGGACTTCTTCGAGCGACTGCTGGAAAAGGGATTCCTCTATACCGACTTCCAGGATCAGTTCTACGACCCGAAGGCCGAGCAGTTTCTCCCCGACCGTTATGTGGAAGGCACCTGCCCCAAATGCGGCTTCAAAGACGCGCGCGGGGATCAGTGCGACAACTGCGGTTCCACGCTCGACGCGGTCGAACTCATCGACCCGCGCAGCAAGCTCAGCGGAGCGCGGCCGGTGGTGCGGCAGTCCGAGCACTTCCTCCTCAAGCTCACGGCGTTCGAGGAGCGCCTGAAAGCCTGGGTGAGCGCACAGCCACACTGGCGCAAGAACGTCCAGAACTTCACTCTCGGCTGGCTGAACGAAGGGCTCAAGGACCGCGCCATCACCCGCGATATCAGCTGGGGCGTGCCGGTGCCGGTGGAGGGCTGGGAAGCCAAACGCATTTATGTCTGGTTTGATGCGGTCATCGGCTATCTCTCCGCCACGAAGGAATGGGCCACAGCCTCCGGCCATCCCGATGCCTGGAAGGGGTACTGGCAGGACCCGGCAGTCCGCTCGTACTACTTCATCGGCAAGGACAACATCCCGTTCCACACGATCGTCTGGCCGGCGATGTTGATGGCCTACGAAGGCCTCAACCTTCCTTACGACGTGCCCGCCAACCAGTACGTGAACTTCGCCGCGGGCCAGAAGCAGAGCAAGTCGAAAGGCACCGGTACCTGGGTACTCGACCTGCTCGACACCTACGCGCCGGATGTCGTCCGCTTCTACCTGACGCAGATCATGCCCGAAACGAGCGACTCCGAGTTCCGCGAAGACGACCTGATGCGCGCCAACAACGAGGTCCTGATCGCGACCTGGGGGAACCTGGCGAACCGCGTCATTTCGATGATCAACCGCAACTTCGATGGCGTCGTTCCGGAGACTGGCCCGCTCGCGCCCGAAAGCGGCGCCATTCTCGATGCCGCGCAGGCCGCGTTCGCGGCGGTCGGGGACGAGATCGCCGCCTGCCACTTCCGCGCGGCCTTGCAAGAAGCGCTTCACCTGGCGCACGCCGCGAACCGCTACCTCGATGAGCGGGCGCCGTGGAAAGCGGTGAAGACCGACCGCGCCCACGCCGCCGAGACGCTGGCCACCGCCGTGAACGTTATCAACGCCTTGAAGACGCTACTCAACCCCATCCTCCCGTTCTCCACCGCGCAGCTCCACGCGGACATGGGGCTACCGGGGACGCTCCAGGATGGCGGATGGGATTACCACCCTGTGGCCGCCGGCACGAAGCTCGGCGAAGCCCGTCCCCTGTACGCGAAGATCGACATCGAGCCGGCTGGCGTCCCGGCATGACCGCCCTTTTCGACACGCACTGCCACCTCCAGGACCCAGCGCTCACCGGGGACGTTGCTGGCGTGGTGGCCCGGGCGCGAGCGGCGGGCGTCACGGGGATGCTCGTCTGCGGCTACGACGCTGCCTCAAACGTGGCTGCTCTCGGCCTCGCGAACGCAGAGGGAGGGTTGTATGCCGCGGTCGGCTTTCACCCGCACGATGCCAGCGACCTGACGCCCGAAGCGCTCGACTTGCTCGCACGCCAGGCCGCCCTGCCCGCGGTATTCGCCGTGGGCGAAGTCGGGCTCGATTTCTTCCGAGACCTCTCGCCGCGTGACACCCAGCGCAACGCCCTCGACGCTCAACTCGCAATAGCGATAGAGGTCGCCAAACCAGTCAGCGTGCATACCCGCAGCGCGGAAGATGAGATTTACGCTCACCTCGCTTCCTACGCTGCGCGGACCCCGCTCGCGGCCCTCGGCCGGCCTGTGGGCGTGATGCACTGCTTCGGGGGCAGCCTCGAACAGGCGCGCCGCTTCGTGGAAATTGGCTTTCTGGTCTCGATTGCCTGCACAATCACCTATCCCAAGAACGATGCCGCGCGCGCCATCGCCGTCGAACTGCCCCTGGAGAGCCTGGTGGTCGAAACCGACAGCCCCTACCTGCCTCCCCAAACGTTGCGTGGCAAACGCAACGAGCCGGCGCACGTGCGCGCGGCGGCGGAGGCGATTGCGGCGGTTCGGGCGGTTTCGCTGGACGTGGTCGCAGCGGCGACTACGGGAAACGCAACCCGGATGCTCGGCCTCGGCGTCGCCGTGGGAGCGGCCTGATGCAGACGCAGCTCGCCAGCCTTTACGGCCCCGTAGCCGAGGATATGATCCTCGTCGAAGACCTGCTCGAAGCGACAAAGCAGGTCAGCCTCTCGCCGCTCAAGCGCATGCTCGACCACGCCCTCGAAGCACGCGGCAAACGGCTCCGCCCGGCGCTGGTCCTGCTCTCGGGAGCCTTCGGTGACTACAACCTGAACAAGCTCGTACCACTCGGCGCGGCGATCGAGCTGCTCCACACCGCCAGCCTGGTCCACGACGATGTTGTCGACGGCGCTGAGAGCCGCCGGGGCCGTCCCACCGCCAATTCCATGTTCGATAACGCCCTTACTGTGCTCCTCGGCGACTACATGTTCGCCAACGCCGCCGAACTGGTGACGCGCACCGGCAGCCTCGCGGTGACCCGCCTCTTCGCCCTGGCCCTCATGAAGATGACAAGCGGGGAACTTGACCAGGACGCCGCCGCCTTCGATGTGGGCAAGGACATCCAGGGCTACCTGTGGCGGATCGGCGGAAAGACCGCCGCCCTCTTCGCAAATGCTACCGAAGGCGGCGCCGAACTCGGCGGCTGCCAGGCCGAAACCGTCGAAGCGCTCCGCACCTACGGCTACAGCCTCGGCATGGCCTTCCAGATCGTTGATGACATCCTCGACTTCAACGGCGACGAGGAGACCATGGGCAAGCCGGTCGGTAGTGACCTGCTGGAAGGCACGCTCACCTTGCCCGGCCTGCTCCTGCTGGAACGCTACCCGGTAGATAACCCGATCAAGAAGTTCTTCGCCGCGCGACGTGGGCGCGACGAGCGCCTTCAGGAAGCGATCCAGGCCGTCCGTTCGACCGAAGTCCTCGACGTTTCGATGGACATGGCCCGCGAGTACGTCCGCCGCGCAACCGACGCCATCGGGACGCTACCCAACACCGACGCCAAGCGCTCGTTGGTCGATATCGGCGAATACGTACTCAGCCGCCGAAGCTAACTGTTCGTTAGCGCCCCGGCGGCGCCACCCGGATCGCCGTCCCCCGGAAGCAACCAAGCGTGTACGGGTACTCCGCGGTCGCGTGGTAGTGGTACATCGACACGCGCTTCCCGTCCCAGTCGATCTCGTGGGTGTGCCCGTGGCACTCGTCGAGCCCGGCGTCGGTCAGTTCGCGGCCATCTTCGCCGCGCAGTCCGAAGATACCGAACCCGTCGAATGCGTAGCCGACCATCGCCGAATGGCCTGTGCCAGCGTCGGGCAGGCACTTGCTCACGTCGTGGTAGTGGTACTGGCCCTGCTGCTGCGGGTGGCCTTCGCAGGCGTCCTGGATCTCGTGGGCGACAGCGTCGCGCGAAAGGTCGTCCAGCCCGTTGAAGAACACCACCCCGGACAGCATCACCCCGATCGGTCCGCCGGGCAGGCATGAAGGTTGGGCAGCAAGCACCGGCTGCGCCGCGAGCGCGTAGCTCAGCGTCTGTGCGGCGATGCGGTTGGGATTGCGGTCGTACTGGTAGGCATCGTCCGACGACGCAACGGGGTAGACGCCGGTTGTGTGGGTGGTCGGCAGTCCGTTCCCGCTGACCTG
>Ga0315281_10009385_pt1 | contig 13580 bp, 14 predicted proteins | sample YL17G07_0_MG_FD_204540 | JGI IMG/M metagenome (GOLD analysis project Ga0315281, IMG submission 204540) | Sediment microbial communities from Yellowstone Lake, YNP, Wyoming, USA - YL17G07_0 | ecosystem: Environmental > Aquatic > Freshwater > Lake > Sediment | place: USA: Wyoming | collected...
TCCGGCAGGTAGTCCATGACTGTCGGTCTGCCGCGAGGATCGTCGGCCGTGCTGATCACGCCGCGCGGTTTGTTCAAAACGAAATACTTGAGGGGTACTCCAGTCTCGACAACGACACCGTCGACGGATATCTCGTCGGTCCCCGGGATAGCCCTGTCCCCGAGGTGTGCCGTTTCTCCCTTAAGGGCGACCCTTCCATCAAGGATCAACTTCTCCGCCGCCCGTCGGGAGGCTATCCCCGCCCTCGCCAGTATTTTCTGTATCCTTTCTGGCTTTCCTTGATCCGGCACTCACATCCTCCTCGGAGATCTCCCAGGAGAGGCTCCTTTTTATCTTGTCCACCGTCTCGTCGTCAGGAGCGAACTGTTCGAGGTCCGGTAGGTCATCAAGACTGTTCAACCCGAACCTCTCCAGGAACTTGGTAGCTGTCCCGTATAGGTTGGGGTAACCGGGTGGCCCCCCTCTGCCGACGGCATGCACGAGGCCACGATCCTCAAGCGTTTTTATGACCCCCTCGGACTGGACTCCCCTTATCTCCGCTATGACTCCCCTGGATACAGGCTGGAGGTAGGCGACAATCGCCAGGGTCTCAAGGGCCGCTCGTGTAAGTCTCGGGTTTACCTGTGAGCTAATTAGCCTCGCGACGTACGGAGCGGCATCCGGATTGGAGTAGAAACAGAAGCCGCCACCCACCTCCCTGATGACAAGGCCGCCCCCCCTCTCATCATAAAACAGCTGGAGCTCGTTCAGGATCTCTCTTACCGCCCCCGTCTCGTAGCCCGTCAACTCGCAGAGTACGGCGACAGACAGCTGCTCAGGCGAAACAAGTAGCAGGGCCTCCAGCACGGCTTTCTTGTCAACTTCCACGCCGTACTGCCCCGCTTCTTCCGCCGGTTCCACCATTCCGTGCTCGCTCTTATCCCAGTGATCTTCAGGCGGCACTGTTCTCCTTCCCCTCCCGCATCGTCAGCTTTATCTCGGCGAAAGGTCTTCGCTGGCTCAGGGACAGATCACCCCTTTTGTAAAGCTCCAGAACTGCAAGGAAAGTGGCGATGACGTCCAGCTTCGAACGACAGTCGGCAACCAGCTCTGAGAATGTACCCGCCCCGCCGGGAGCGAGCAGGCTTCTGACGCGGTTGATGTGCTCCGCGACCGATACCTTTATCGGCGCTATGTAAGCCGTATCGACCTTATCCGTCAGGCGCTCGATCAAGAGCTCGATGAGAGCCTCCGGCAGATTCGCAACGGAAACCCCCTCGAAAGGATCGGGGTAGAGATGCGAGTAATCGTCCTCCAGTTCGCGCATGCGGTGTATGTACCAGCCGTGTTCCCCGTAAAGATCGGCCAACCATTCCGCCGCGTTCGAGAACTTCTTGTATTCCACAAGCCTGTCTATCAGGAACTCTCTCGCGGTCTCGGTATCCTCGAGCAGCTCAAGCTCGTCCTCCGGCCTGGGAAGGAGCGAGCGCGCCTTTATGAGCAGAAGAGTCGTGGCTATCATCAGGAACTCTGTTGCGGTGTCCAGGTCGAGCTCGGGCGCTGCTTCCAGGTGCTCAAGATAGGCCGAGGTTATCTGAGCTATCGGCACCTCGTGGATGTCCAGCTCCTGCCTCATGATGCACTGGAGAAGCAGGTCGAACGGCCCCTCGAACACGTCTATCTTGACCTCGAAACTCAAAGCGGCTCCCCTATAGAGTCCCTATGTTCATCGCATGCCTCGCCCTCTCGAGGCATTCCGACGCTATCGGATTGACCTTCGATGCGCCGGCCTCCAGAATCTCTCTTAAGACGTCCGGGTCCCCCACCAGTGACTCCCGCCGCTCCCTGAAAGGTAGGAGGTCCTCAGCGACCCTCTCCGCAAGATCATCCTTGCAGTCCGTGCAGCCGATCAGCGCGCCTCTGCATTCCTTTTCGACGTCCGCCAGCCGTTCCGGCAGGTGTACCTTGCACAGCTCGAACACAGTGCAAACCTCGGGATGTCCCCTGTCATCCCTGCGCTTTCGAGCGGGATCGGTGATCATCTTCCTTACCTTGATTCTTATGTCCTCCGGTGAATCGTCAAGCTGTACATAGTTATTGTAGCTCTTGGACATCTTGCGCCCGTCGGTCCCCGGTATCTTGGGGGCCTTCGAGAGAATCGGTTGCGGTTCGGGAAAAGTTCTTCCATAGAGCGAGTTGAAACGCCTTGCCACCTCGCGGGTGATCTCGAGGTGGGGCAGCTGGTCCTCGCCCACAGGTACGAGCTCGGCGTCTACTATGAGGATGTCAGCCGACATCAGCACCGGGTACCCGAGAAAGCCGTAGGTGTTAACTACGCGCGCGTCGAGCTCGCGAAGCTGCTCCTTGTACGTAGGACATCGTTCCAGCTCGCCCAGGGACATTATCATGCTGAAACAGAGCACGAGCTCCGGGATGCTGTGAATGTCCGATTGCCGGTAGATCGTGCACTTCTCCGGGTCAAGCCCCGCCGCGAGCCAATCGAGTACCATCTCGGTCGTATAAGTGCCCAGCATCGAGGTATCTCTGTAGCAGGTCGTCAGCGCGTGCCAGTCGGCCACGAAGAAATAGCACTCGTGTGTCTCCTGGAGACCTATCATCGTTTTGAGGTTCCCGTGGTAATGGCCGAGGTGCAGCCTTCCGCTCGGCCTGTAACCGCTAACAACCCTGTCTTTCAATTCTTACCTCCAATGGTGCTCAAGTATATTGGGTCATGCCCAAAACGGACCATACAAGACCCTGCCGATCACACTGAAGACAGGGTTCATCCAAGAGAACAAATAGTTTCCGAGAATCAAGAGGAAGCCAATCAAGATTATGAAGCCGTATGGCGCTATCGCCTCGTACGCCCTCTGGGCATTTGGCGGGAGGAAGTATTCGATTACGTGAGAGCCGTCGAGCGGCGGTACGGGCAGTAGGTTGAAAAAGCCGAGGATAACATTGATTTGAGCTGCCGCAAAAAGGAATTCAAATAAATACTTGAGGCTGCCTACCGGGTTTGCACCAGCCAGCCTTATCACCATTCCTATCAGTGCCAGAATAAATGCAATGGAGAAGTTCGTAAGAGGGCCGGCCAACGCGACAAGCATTGCATCACGTCTGGGTTTCTTCATGAAATATGGATTGATAGGCACTGGTTTCGCATAACCGAAAACCCAGTGACCGTGTGTCAGAAAAAGAAGCACAAGCGGCATAAGGACCGTCCCGAAGGGGTCTATGTGCGGTATGGGGTTCAGGGTCAGGCGCCCGGCCCGTCTGGCGGTCTTGTCGCCTCTCCAGTCCGCGATTCGGGCGTGCATGTACTCGTGGAGAATCACACCTATTAAGAGGCCGATTATGAAATATACCGTCTGACGGGCGTTCACGCGCACTCCCTTGCGGAATCAATCCACATCAGCGCCCATTGTATTTGTCACTAATCCACGTTACAAGCAGAACCGTGTCACGCCCTGGGATGCGTCCGCCGGTACACGTCCATCAGGTGGTCTCTCGTCACCTCCGTGTATATCTGTGTCGTCGAGACGCTTGCGTGCCCCAATAACTCCTGGACTACCAGCAGGCTCGCGCCGCCCTCGAGAAGATGGGTCGCGAAAGTGTGCCGCAGAACGTGAGGGGTGACGAGGTCCTCGATGCCCGCCGCGCGGGCGTGGCCCTTGATTATCTTCCAGCATCCCTGGCGGGTCAGCCTCCCTCCGCGCATGTTGAGTATAAGGGCGGGACTCCCCCTGCCCCGCGCCAGATTGGGCCTGGCATCTTCTAGATAAGGTTCAAGAGATTCGTGCGTGGTCCTCCCGAAGGGCACGATCCTCCACTTGCCTCCCTTGCCCCGGCACGTAACCAGCCTCTCTGAAATGTCGACGTCACCGAGGTTAAGACCCACCAGTTCGGATATCCGCATCCCGGTGGCGTAGAGCATCTCGAGTATGAGCCGGTCCCTCATACCCTTCTCATCACCACCCGGTACGTTGAGAAGCTTGCCGACCTGTTCATGTTTGAGGGCACGCGGAAGCCGCATGGTCGTCCGGGGGGAAGTAAGGACGCTCGTCGGATCCGCCTCGGCGTAACCTTCTGTGACCATGAAACGGTGAAACGTCCTGACGGCGCTGAAGGCCTGCGCGACGGAGCGCGCAGACAGCCCGTAGCCTTCCCGGTCCTGGAGTCTCTCGGCAAAGGCCACCAGCGAATCCTTCGTCACTGCTTCCGGACTATTGATCCCCAGTTCGGCCAGGAAGTCGAGGTACCTGACGAGCGTTAGTCGGTAGGCAGATATCGTGTTTGTCGAAAGCCCTTTTTCGATCTGGAGGTAGTTGATGAACTCCTGCGCGGAAGCCATAAGCTCAGATGGCTCACCATCCGAAAGGTCTTTCATCTCGTCAATCCCGGTACCGCGCCGTCTCTCCCTTCAGGAAGAGTCCTGTGAGCGTTATGCCTATTATGCTCTTGGCGTCCCTTATCGTCCCCTTCGATATCATCGAGAGCGCTTCATTCAGGTCCACCTTAACGACCTCCAGAAACTCGTCGGCCTCGGATTCACCCTCTTGTGGAGAAAGGTCCTTCCCCAGATACAGAAAAAAGCGCTCGTCTGAATATCCCGGCGAGTTGTAGAACTCCGCCAGCTTTATCATCTGGCCGGCCTTGTACCCCACCTCTTCTACGAGCTCCCTGCTTGCGCACTCGACCGGCGCCTCGTCGCGGTCGAGCTTGCCGGCTGGTATCTCGAGAAGCTCGCCTCGGACCGCATGTCTGTACTGGCGTACCATCAGCAGCGTACTCTCGTCTGCGAGTGGGACGATCCCTACAGCGCCCGGATGCTCGACCCTCTCCCAGCGGGCTTTTCTCCCATCCGGGAGGCGAACATCGTCCAGGAATACCCTGATTACCCGTCCGTCGAACACCTGCTCGCTGGATAATATCTCGTGGTCGTCGATGCCTCGTTCCACTTTAGCCCTCTGTGCCCAACCGCGCCGCGACTATCCCCGCAGCCCCGGCCGCCATGAAGAATTCCGGCTCCTCTCCAGGACCGCGTCCCATCACGGTCGGACTGTAACCGCAGCGCTCGATAAGGGCTAGAACGCCGTCCGCTTCAACCTCGCGCACGTCATGGGCCTCTGTAATCCCTGTTTCAATCAACTGCGACCAGACCGTTTCCGCTTTCTCTCCTGGGATTCTCGGCACTGGTACGATTGCGCATACGCAAGTCCCTCGGCGCAGCACTGACACGGAGTGATGACTCAGACCTCGATGCCGCTCCCTCGGGTCGCCGAAAGAAATCCTCGGTATCGCTATCGGCTTTCCCCCCATGGACCAAGCGGCGTTGATGGTGACAGCCTGCTCCATGCCGCTGAAACCGACCGCTGTCCCGGTACCCACTATGCCGGGGCCCATCATAACCACGGCCGCATCCGCACCGCATACTTGCCTGGCACCTACAATAGCCCCGAAGATGTTGACCGCCTCGTGATCGCCGCCGAATGCGTGCCCGCACGTGATGGTCGAATCGATATAACCTCCGTCCTTCAGGAATCGGACCGTATCGCTGAACTCTATCGGTAGCGAGCCCCCGTCTGTCATTATGAATATCAGGCGCCCATCTGGTCTGGCGTCTTTGTATGCCAATGCAACTGCGAGCAGTTGGCTGTGGAGCGAGCCTGCGACGACCGGCATGCCTTCCAGTGAACCTCCGACGCCTCCGAACTCACTGGTATCCGGGGTCAACTGTTCCTCGACAGCTCCTACGTCGAATTGGAGCGGTGTGTAGCGCAGTTTCATGATGTGACCGCTTGAGGGTATCTCGAGAAGGTCGCGGGACATGTTCCACAGCACGAAGTGGTAACCGCCGGAGCCCAAGCCAAGCTCCACAGCGGTCGTATTGGCGACCACCTCGTCGCCTGTTTGCACCGTCCCAACCAATCCGGTGAGAACAACTGCCGGCCACCTCGAGCCATCGGTGAACTCGAGCTCAGCCTCCTGTATCTTTGGACCCAGTGCTTTTGTATCAGTGACCTTCGCACGTCGATAACTGCTCAATCGAGCCTCCGGGGCCATTAACCATCATCGCTTAGATCCAGGCTTTCATACGGCAGCAAGTTCCAGGAGCGCTGAGAAAGGCCTCGAGTAGTCAGGCCCTTCAGCGGGCGTCATTCTACCGCCTGGGCCTCCTTGTTCTCGACGACTTTCAAGTGGGAGTCGGCAACCCTTTGCCTCTTGACTGCGGCTACCACGAATTCCCGGAACAGCGGATGGGGCCTCAAGGGACGTGATTTGAACTCAGGATGGAACTGGCTCGCGATGAACCAGGGATGGTCCGGTATTTCTACCATCTCTACAAGCCTATCATCAGGGGAAAGTCCCGAGAACACCATGCCGGCTTCCTCGAGCCTCTGCCGCAGGCTGTTGTTGACCTCGTAACGGTGACGATGCCTCTCGTATATGACTTCCTCGCGGTAGGCGGCCGCCGCCCGCGTCCCAGGCTTTATCTTGCAAGGATAAAGTCCGAGGCGCATCGTCCCGCCCAGGTTCTCCACCTCTCTCTGGTGGGCCATCAGGTCTATTATGGGATACGGGGTGTTGGGGTCGAACTCCGAACTGTTGGCGTTTTCCATCCCCGCTGCGTTCCGCGCGAACTCTATAACGGCACACTGCAGTCCCAGGCACAGACCCAGGAAAGGTATGCCGTTCTCGCGGGCATACTGGATCGCCATTATCTTTCCCTCGATCCCCCTTACGCCGAACCCTCCCGGGACAAGCACACCGTGCACCTCCTTGAGCTTGCCACAGCTTTTCTTGTCCCTCAGCGTGTCGGAAGCCACCCATACGACCTCTACCTTTACCCCGTGTTTGAAACCGGCCGCATTGAGGCTTTCTACTATGCTGATATACGCGTCAGGCAAATCCACGTATTTCCCCACCACGGCGACCTTAATCTCGTCTTTCAGGCTCTTGATTTTCTCGACAAGAGCTTCCCACCGAGAGAGGTCCTGGGGATGCTCGGCCAGTCCAAGATGCTTGACGATGTAGTCGTCGAGCCCCTCGCGGTTGAGGATAAGGGGTACCTCGTAGATGGTATCTGCGTTTACGGCGGAGACGACCGCTTCCCTGTCGGTATCGCAGAAGAGCGCTATCTTATCCTTCACGTCGCCAGTTATCGGTCTGTCAGACCGGCATACTATTGCGTCGGGCTGTATGCCCAGGCTCTTGAGCTCCTTGACACTGTGCTGTGTCGGCTTTGTCTTGAGTTCCTGCGAAGTCTCCAGGAAGGGCACCAGCGTCACATGGATATAGAATACGTTTTCCGGGCCTATGTCCTTCTTGAGCTGCCTGATCGCCTCCAGGAACGGCTGGCTCTCAATGTCTCCGACTGTGCCGCCTACCTCGCTGATTGCGACGTCAGCGTCACGGTGTTCGACCAGCTCAAGGATCCTCCTCTTTATCTCATCCGTTATATGCGGGATTACCTGTACGGTCGCGCCAAGGAACTCCCCCTTGCGTTCCCTGCCTATTATCGTGCCGTACACCATTCCCGTGGTGACGTTGCTCTCCCTTAGCAGGTTTATGTCGACGAACCTCTCGTAGTGGCCGAGGTCGAGGTCTGTCTCGGTGCCGTCATCGGTCACGAATACCTCGCCGTGCTGGAAGGGGTTCATGGTTCCAGGGTCCACGTTGATGTAGGGGTCTATCTTCTGCATGATGACGTTGAGGCCCCTTGACTTAAGTAGCAGGCCTATGGAAGCGGCCGTTATCCCCTTCCCTAGCGAGGAAACAACGCCACCCGTCACGAAAATGTGCTTTGCTGGCATCCCTAAGCCTCCGTATAACCCGCTCGCTTTTTATTATAGTTTGTCTCGGGGACCTTCTCACCCTTCCTCCCGAGAGAATCAAGCCAGTTTAGCACGCGGTTTGAGTTTATTGTGCGTGAAAACGAGTATTTTTCCGACATAAGGTTCAGGCAAGCGAAGAGTACCATCACCCCCAGCTTCCACCAGGGGCCCGCGCCTATCGCAATACCGAGCCCGACAGTCGCACCCAGGACGTTGGAACCAGAATCCCCCAGCATGTACCTGCCCGACAGATCCCCCGGAAAAAGCACGATAGCCACCGCCCCCACGGAAAGAAGATAAGGGATGAACGCGTTCTCGAGGCTCCAGTTCAGCGCTATCATGCCCGCAAGTAGCGGGAAAAAGACCTTTAACGCCCTGCCCGGCCTCACGTCAAGCAGGTTGAACAGGTTGGCGCAGAGTGCTATGAGCGCGCCATTCAAGAAAAACTCCCATATGTGATGCGAGAATGGCGCTGAAGCTGCAATGGCGATTAATAGACCTCCGAGCGCTTTTAAGAAACCTGTCGAGAAGCGCCCGCGGAGCGCTTCTCTGATATGACCCTTGAACCCTCGCGTCTCCCCGTTCCCCAGCATGTCATCCAGCAGGCCGAGTAAGCACATCCCCAGAACCAGTATCAGCAGTGACTCCCTTGGCCCGATCCACACAAGGGGCCTTTCCCTCTCGAACACAACAACGAGCACGTAAACAAGCATATAGGAAAGAAAAAATATGAATCCGACCGAGCCGGGTATCTCTCTACCGAGGAAGTTGGCCCTTTTGAAGGAGGGGTGCTCAATGACCGGTCTGCATGCGTAAAGGAAGAATATGCCTGCCGCGGCGGATCCCAGAAAAAGGGCCAGCGAGAGCCAGGTCAGCATCTGCTACCGTCCACGGGTGAAAGAGCGCTTTACTAGGACTCTCAGGATGTCGGTGAACTGTCTGCCTCTGTGTATGAAGCCGTGAAGGTCCCGGCCGGACTCCTTGTGAGACATTTTCGTCTCGACTTCAACCACGCGGAACCCGGAAGAGATCGTGTCTACGGTCATCCCCACCTCGACACCGAAACCGGCCTCAAACGGCGATGTCCGGCTATAGACCTCTCGCGTAAGGGCACGTTGTCCACTCAGAGGAGATTCCATCCTTCTTCCGGTAAGGCGCTCGATCCCGCAGCGGGCAAGCCCCTGTGCCAGCCCGAAACCCCCCCTGAGCTCAGGCGACGGGAACTTGGCTATCGCGAGGTCGGCTTCCCCGGAAAGGACAGGCTCGAGCAGCGTACTAGCTTCCGAGGCGCTGCTTCCGATGTCTCCATCAACCAGGAGAAGTACGTCGAAATCGACGTGTGTCAAAACGCGGTTCAAAGAGTTGCCCTTGCCCAGGTTGGGCGAATTCACGACCACACGGGCTCCCTCATCTACCGCCGTATCCGCTGTGCGGTCGCTCGAATTGTCATCGACGACCAGCACACTGTCCACCTCTTCAATTGCAGAAAGCGACCTGACCGTCTCGCCTACAAACTGCTCCTCTTCGTATGATGGCACGACTGCAACAACTCTCATGCACACCTCAGGGCCCGGCGGGTGCGGGCATCAGCCTGGTAGCTTCCTTGCCGCTGCCGTAATTGCCCACCCTTCCCTCGAGGACCATCACCATGGCGATCTGGCCGGGCACGGTCTCCACGTGGTCGACCGTAGATATGCCTGCCTGCTTGTAAGCGATCATCACCGAATCCGGCGTATCAGACCCGCCGACTCCAAGAAGGGGGTAATTCGTAACAGTGAAAGCGTGAATCAGGGGAAGATCGGTGGTCTTGAACTCCTCGCTTTCAGGCTTCTTCTTTCCTCCGATCAGTATCCCTCCGGAAACCGGTCCGGGGAGAGTTCCTTTCTGGGATATCACGCCGATCCTCTCAAGCTCCTGGAGCACCGGCGGGTTCGAGTAGTTTATTCCCTCGTTCACGATCTCCGCAAAGACCCGCTCCTTTAGAGGCTGAGGCTGCGGGGGCAGTTGGAAAAGCTTGGATAAGCTGTCTGTGACAGCGGGGTCATTGAAGACCTTGGAATCCGCGATTGTGATCGATACCGGCGCGCTTCCACCGGCATTCTTCACCGTCTCTATTACCTTCGCCAGCTCGTCATTGCGTGGCTTCTCGGTAGCCAGAATCATAAAAGATTTTCCAGGAATCCTGTTTGTCAGGAGGTACGGCCTGGACTGCTCGGCGAAAGCCTTGTACGTCTCGAGTTCGCTGTGAAGCAGACTGTTCTTCTCCTTGATCTCTTCAAAGGTCTTTCTCAGGGACTTGATTTCCCTTTTCTGCTCTTTGATGAGACCCCTCTCCACAAGCGTGGTGCCGAGCAGGATCCCTATGGCCAGCGCGAGAAAAACGGCTACCAGCGAGATAACGTGGTATCGCATGTCGATCAATTGAATCAACCCCGTATCAAATAAGGCTCTGGAGCTTCATAAGCCAGATCTGGAATCTCATCGCGAGTACGGTGATGAATTGCCTCACAGGCTCGGAAAACGCGACTATTATAACAATGGTTACCAGTGCGGCGAGCAGCATGAGCACAAGGTGCCAGCTTTTTAGCCTGGTCTGATAGATCTGGCTTATCCCCTTTGCATCCACGAGTATCGAGCCTACTCTGAGCCTGACCAGGAATGTGCTGGCCATCCCTTTCCTGTCCTTATCAAGAAACTCGATCAGGTTCGTGTGGCCTCCGACCATTGCTATCAGATCGGCGCCTTTCTCGTAGGCTATCAGCATCGCGATGTCCTCGCTCGTGCCAGGATAATGGAAGACGGTTGAGGGAAGACCCATCCGGTCAAGCCGAGATCTCCCCGGGGCTTCACCGTCCGAATACCCGTGTACCACGAGTTCCGCCCCGCACGTGAGCGCCTTGTCGGTTATGCTGTCCATGTCACCAACTATCATCTGGGGCTTGTACCGCATTTCGAGCAATGCGTCAGCACCTCCGTCTACAGCGACTAGCACGGGCCTCATCTCCCTGATGTACGGCCTGAGTGCCTGGAGATCCCGCTTGTAGTCATGACCGCGAACGACTATCAATACATGGTGACCCGCGAACCTGGTTGTTATGTGTGGGAGGTCTATGCTCTCGAGCAGGATCTCTTTCTCCGCCTCGAGCAGTTCCATCGTGTTGGTCGCGAAGTCCCCCAGGTGCCTTCCAAGCGTTCTCTTGCTGTCTTCGATCTTCCGCTCCACATCTGCGAGAGAAAGCGGAACACCTCGTGCTACCTCAGCACCCTCAAGGTAGACGACCCCTTTGGCTACGCTCACAAGTGAGCCCTCCTGGACGAGTTCGAAAATCCGCCCTCCGACCTCGTCCACGATATCTATCCCCGAAGCTATAATCACCAGAGGGCCTAGGTTCGGATACTTCCCGGTGATAGAGCACGCCGCGTTTATAACCACAAGAGGTCTTTTCTCGACCAGGGTCTCGGCAGATACCCTGTCTATGTCCTCGTGGTCGATTATCGCCACTTCTCCGGGCCGCAACCTTCTTACCAGGTTTTTAGTCTTCTTATCGAGCCGGGCTATCCCCCCAACTGCCACTTCATCGCGGTTGTTGAGGGAAACCTTTCCGGTGGGTATCATCCCGGGTATCACCTGCCTAGGTCCCGCTAATTATCTCACACGCACCCGATATTTTCCTGGGTCATCCGTCTGTTTCTCTGGCGATGTAATCCGACCTCAAGATCCTTCGCCCGATGGGGGGCTCAGGAATTTCTCCCTGAGTGTACTGTAAAAAGAGCTTCCATATAGTTCTATTATTCGAACGGTCTTACCCGAGGAGTAGAACTCGATATTTGCGTCCTGTGGCACTTCAACATCCTGTCGCCCGTCGATACTCAGAGCAAGGCGTTCCGGCTCTTCCTCCACCACAACTTTCACTTTATCGCGGGCATCAAGAACCATCGGTCGGCTGAACAGCATGTGGGCGCAGATGGGCGTCAGCAGAAAACACTTGAGCTCCGGTGTAACGATCGGACCGCCCGAGGAGAGAGAATAGGCCGTCGAACCCGTGGCGCTGGAGAATATCAGACCATCACCCGAGTAACGCATGAAGAACTCACCGTTTATGTAGGTGGAAAGGTGGATCAGCCGTTCCCTGACAAGCTTGCCTATGACAATCTCGTTGAGCGCGTGGAATTCCTCGATTCCACGTCCGGTACCGAGAGTGCAGGCGACCGGGACCCTCTCGCTGACCCAGTATTCGCCAGCGTAGATCTGCTCTAGAACCTGTTCGGCCTCGTGCATTTCAGCCGCGGTAAGAAATCCCATCTTGCCAATGTTGATACCGACAAATGGCATATCGTAGTCCCAGAGGACATCCACCGCATGCAGCACCGTACCGTCTCCACCCAGCACGATAGCAAGGTCCACGTCCCGACTCGGCCTCGCTCTGGGAGGTGACAGATCATCAACGCCCAGCGCTTCCGCGTCGTGGGACAGCAGAAAGTGCTTGACACCCATGCGGTCAAGACACTGCCCTACCGTTCTGACCATATCTGCAATGCCCTCTTTGTCCACGTTCGGGATTATCAAAGCCTCTTTGAACGAACCTTTGCCCGGGGTTTCCATTTTGCTGGACATCCGATAGATCTCCTAAGCCAGCTGCTGGTTGGCTCTTCTTACTTCCATAGCGATATATCTTTCATCAACCGAGGACCCTTGAGAACCCTTTACGTGGTAAAAATATTCGATATTGCCTTTCGGGCCTTTGATGGGTGAAGCGACCGCACCGCAAAGCCCGAGACCGTGTTTCTCCAGCCAGCCGAGCAGGCCATTCAGCACTTCGATGTGAACGTCAGGATCCCTTACCACTCCACCTTTGGAGACAGAGCTGCGACCCGCTTCGAACTGCGGCTTGACCAGCGCAATCATCTCCTTGTCCGCCAGCACGTCCATGACAGGTTCTATGACCTTCCTTAGTGATATGAAAGAGACGTCCACTGTGGCCAGCGCCGGTACAAAAGGCAGGTCTTCCGGTTTTAGGTACCTTGCGTTTAAACCCTCGATAACGGTCACCCTGTGGTCCTGGCGAAGTTTCATGTGTAGCTGGCCCTTCCCGGCGTCCAGCGCGATGACCTTCGCTGCGCCCTTTTCAAGAAGGCACTCCGTAAAACCTCCGGTAGACGAACCTACGTCAATAGCCAGCCGCCCGGAGACATCGATCTTGAAGACGTTGAGGGAGTGCTCCAGCTTCCGCCCGCCCCTCGACACATAAGTCTTTGCCTGCTTGATTAACTCTATCTCTTCCTTTCCTGTAACCTGGGTGCCGGGTTTTACTGTCGAAATCCCGTCAACCAGGACGAGCCCTTCAAGCACCGCGGCGCTTGCCTTGACACGGCTTTCAAAGAGGCCCTGCTCATAAAGGTATTTGTCTAGCCTAATCCTCATCACGGGATGTCGAGGTACCTCCTTACCTCTGCAGCAATATCGAATGGAGTGAGTCCGATCTCCTTGAAAAGCTCGTCGATCGTCCCGTGGTCGATATAGCGGTCCGGAAGCCCGAAGTGAAGAACCGGAACATCCAGACCGGCTCCCTCAAGGACTTCGGAAACAGCGATTCCGAAACCACCATTGGTGACGTTGTCCTCGATTGTCACCGTAAGCATTTTTCCACTGCAGACATCAGCAATGAAGCCGGCATCAATGGGCTTCGCGAACCTAGCGTTCACCACGTTGCAGTGGATCTCCGCTCCTCTCAACATCTCATCGACCTGGACTGCGATCCCGACCAT
>Ga0315281_10009386_pt1 | contig 13578 bp, 14 predicted proteins | sample YL17G07_0_MG_FD_204540 | JGI IMG/M metagenome (GOLD analysis project Ga0315281, IMG submission 204540) | Sediment microbial communities from Yellowstone Lake, YNP, Wyoming, USA - YL17G07_0 | ecosystem: Environmental > Aquatic > Freshwater > Lake > Sediment | place: USA: Wyoming | collected...
CCGGCCGGGGCGCGGGAGATCATGGCCCGGTCGGACGGCAGGCTCACGCGCGGTGGGACGTAGACGGTCGGCTCCCCGGCCGGGTGCAGGGGAGCGGTGGGCTCGGCACCTCGCCCGCCCTCGGGGATGACCGCCGGGGAGACGGCCGCGTCGGGATCGCGCTGCCAGACGCGGAGCGCCTCCGCAAAGGATCCGGCATCGGGGTAGCGTCGCTCCGGGTCGCGCTCCAGGGCGCGCATCACGATGGCGGACAGCGCCGGCGGCAGCGGTGCATGGACGGTCGGGGGCTGCGGGTCCTCGGTGAGGCGCTTGAGCGCCACCCCCGCCGCCGAGTCGCCCTCGAACGGACGGCGCCCGGTGAGCATCTCGTAGAGCACGATTCCGAGCGAGTAGACGTCCGAACGCCCGGTCACTTCGTCGCCGCGTGCCTGCTCGGGGCTGAAGTAGTGCACCGATCCAAGGGTGGTGCCGGTGACCGTCATCGACGTCTCGCTGACCGCGCGCGCGATGCCGAAATCGGTGACCTTCACATCGTGGTCGATCAGGATGTTGCCCGGCTTGACGTCGCGGTGCACGATGCCGCGCCGGTGCGCGGCCTCGAGTGCCGCCGCCACGCCGAGCGCGATGCCGACCGCCTCGGCGGGCTCGAGGCGCCCGCGTTCGCGCAGGACGGCGGCCAGGTCGCGCCCCTCGACCAACTGCATGACGATGAACTGCACGCCGGTGTCGGCATCGGTGCCGTAGTCGTAGACCGGCACGATGTTCGGATGGGAGAGCGAGCCGGCCGACCGCGCCTCCTGCTTGAAGCGCGCGGCGAAGCCCGGATCGGTGCCGTACTGGGGCCGCAGCAGCTTCACCGCGACTTCGCGATCGAGCTGCTCGTCAACGGCGCGCCAGAGGGTGGCCATGCCCCCCTCCCCGAGCGGAGCGATGAGCCGGTAGCGCCCGCCGATCAGCCGTTCCAGCATGTCCACCGCGCGTCAGTCTCGCAGGTCGAGTGAGCGAACGTAACTGCGAACCTCGTCCGCCATGTCGGACTCGAGCGCCATCGCGATGTTGGCCTTCAGCCATCCGAGGCGGGTTCCGGCATCGTGCCGCACCCCTTCGAACCGGTAGCCGAAGACCGTCTGTTCGCGCGTCAGCTCGCGCAGGGCATCGGTGAGCTGGATCTCGCCGCCGGCGCCGCGCGGGGTCGTCTCGAGCTTGTCGAAGATCTTCGGCGTCAGCACGTACCGTCCCAGGACGGCCAGGTCGGAAGGCGCGTTCTCGATGCTTGGCTTCTCGACGAGGTCGCCGATCTCGACCAGGCGCTGCTCCTGGTGCACCGCCGAGACGATCCCGTAGCGGCTCACGTCAGCGGGCGGGACGCGCTGCAGGGCGATCACCGAGCCGCGGTGCGCCTGGTACTGCTCGATCAACTGCTGGGTCACCGGCTTGCCGCCGGGGTTGAGCATCAGGTCGTCGGAGAGCAGCACGGCGAACGGTTCGTCGCCGACGAGGTCCTTGGCCATCAGCACGGCATGGCCGAGCCCGAGCTGCTCTTTCTGGTGGACGAAGGCGATGGTCCCGATCTCGGAGAGCCGCCGAATGGCGCGCAGCAGCTCGATCTCGCCGCGCTCCTCGAGCCAGCGCTCCAGCCCGGGGTCCGAGTCGAAGTGCTCCTCGATGGAGCTCCGGCCGCTGGCGATGACGATGATGATCTGCTCGATGCCGGAGGCGACCGCCTCCTCCACCGCGTACTGGATGATCGGCCGATCGACCAGCGGCATCATCTCCTTGGGGACGGCCTTGCTGGCGGGCAGGAAGCGAGTTCCGTAGCCGGCCGCCGGCAGGACGGCCTTTCTGACGCGCACGGTGATGAGGTTCTCTCCTGGTCAGATGCCGCGGATCGCGCGGCGGCTCGGGGCGGGTCGTCCGGCAGCGAGGATCGAAGGGTGCCTCACGGGGGAGTGAGTATAGCAACGGCGGATCGCCGCACCCGGCACGGGTACAATCGCCAACCGATGTTCAAGTCGCTGATCCGCACCTTCACCGGCCCCAGTCGCGACCCGCGGATGGCCTTCATCAGCCGGCCGTTGCCCCGCTACCTGCCCGATGAGCAGGTGGTGGCCGCCCTGGAGATCGCACTGGCCCAGGACCCGCGCGCCGAATCGCTGGTCGAGACGCTTCCGGCGGCGCTGCGCCAGGTGACGGGCCACGACTTCGAGGTGCTGGACCGATCCACCCGCGATGTCACCGGCGCCTTCCGGAAGACGCAGGTCATGATTCGAGACGGCGAGGTCGGCCTGTGGCCCGGCTACAAGGCACGCGCCTACCCGCTGCTGGCGAAATCCAAGCGAGCCGAGGCTGCGCGGGCAGGCATCGCTGCCGCGGAGCGCCCCGCTGCGCCCAGCGCTCCCGCTCCGACCAACCCCGCCGGCAAGCCCGGGTGGGCGCCGCCTCCGCCGGTCGATGGTCGCCGGGACGAGGCCTGATGGGTCGCCAGAACGTGCCGCGCGACCAGTGGCTGGAGATGGGCGCCGAATGCCCGCATTGCGGCGAACGGATCACCGATGCGGACGTCTACTCGCGGCGCCCGGTGCCGGAGGACCCGAAGCTGCTCCTCGCGTATTGCCCGGAATGCGGTGATCGGCTCGAGATCAATCACGTCTGAAACGGGCGGTGGTGCCCCCAACCGGATTCGAACCGGTGATCTCCACCTTGAAAGGGTGGCGTCCTAGGCCTCTAGACGATGGGGGCGCTTGCGCCCGACATCGTACCAACGCCGGCGCCGGCTGCCCGTGCGGTCGAAGCGCCGCGCCTCAGAGGACGAAGCTCACAGGACGAAGAGGACGACCAGGATCGCCGCCCCTGCGAGCGCCAGCGCCGCGACCAGCAGCATGAGGCCGCCGCCGATGGCGATCACCACCGAGAGGGCGGCTGACCGGCGCTGGTAGGCGCGCTGCGACCAGGTCCAGGCCTGCGCGAAGAGGAAGAGTCCAACCCCGACCCCGATCAGCGAGCTCACGAGCACGGCCATCGCAGTCAGCTGCGTGTCGTCGCCGAGCAGCGCGACGGCCGAGACGGCGACCGCGATCAGCAGCGCGACCACACCGATCACGACGTTCCGCAGGAATGGGTGCATCTAGAAGTCCGAGTACCGCTCTTCCCGCCACGGGTCGGCCGAGTTGGAATACCCGTTCCGCTCCCAGAAGCCCGGCCGATCCTCGGAACTGAACTCGATCCCGCGCAGCCACTTGGCGCTTTTCCAGAAGTAGCGACCCGGCACGATGGCGCGCAGCGGGTAGCCGTGGTCCGGCTCGAGTGGCCTGCCGTCGAAGCTCCAGGCCAGCAGGCAGCCGGGCTGCTGCGCGATCTCGAGCGGCACGTTGCTGGTGAAGCCGCCCTCGGCGTGGAAGATCACAAAGCGAGCGTCGGACCGGGGCGCCGCGACCTCGACGATGTGGCTGAACGGGACCCCCTGCCAGGTCGTGTCGAGCTTCGACCAGCGGGTCACGCAATGAATGTCCAGCGTGGTCTCGGTCGTGGGCAGCTGCTGGAACTCGCCCCAGTTCAGCGTGAAGGGCGTCTCCACGTCGCCGAAGACGCGGAAGTCCCAGCGCGCAAGGTCGGGGTAATCGGGGACCCGACCGAAGTGCAGGACGGGGAACTTCTCGGTGAGCACCTGGCCGGGTGGGATGCGCGCGGCGATTGCCGCATCGGCGGGTCGCTTCTGCCAGTTCATGATCGGGCCTAGGGTACCGGACCGCCCGGCGCCGTCAAGGAAGCGCCCGCTGCTATCGTCGCGGGAATCGGTGCGGTCAGTCCGCGCTGATCCAGCTCGGGGTATCCAGGCTTGGCGACCACCTCGTCTCTCTTCAGGGGCTTTTCGACGACGGCCGAGGCGGTGAGCGCCACCGGCTCGAAGTTGCGGAAGCGCGACATCCTCGCCGCCTACCTGCGCGCGCTGCCGGTGGCCGATCTGCGGGCCGTGGCCACCTTCTTTGCCGGGCGCCCGCTCCCCGGCGCGGCAGATCGGCTGCGCCTCGGCTGGGTCAAGCAGGGGCAGGCGCTCGCGCTCGCCAGCGGCGCCAGCGAGGAAGCCATGGGCGCCGCGTACCTGCGCCACTCCGACTTCGGAGACGCCGCCGCCGAGCTGCTCGGCGGACGGGAGCCGCAGGGAGAGCCGCTGACCGTCCAGGCCGTCGATCGCGGTTTCGTCGCCATGGCCGATGCCCAATCGACCGAGGCGCGCGTGGCGCTGATGGCCGACCTCTTCCGACGCGCCACCCCGCGAGAGGCGAGGTTCGTGGGACGCATCGCGTCGCGCGAGCTGCGGGTCGGGTTGCGAGAGGGGCTCCTGGAGGAGGCGATCGCGGCGGCCTTCGATCAGCCGCTCGACGCGGTTCGGCGCGCCCTGATGCTCACCGGCGAGCCCGGCCAGGCGGCGCTGCTGGCCCGCGACGGCAGGCTCGAGACGGCCTCACTCCAGTTGGGCGTGCCGATCCGCTGCATGCTCGCCACGCCAGTCGCCGATGCGCAGGAGGTGATGCGCCGGGTGGGAGCCGAGGCCTGGATCGAGGACAAGTACGACGGGATCCGCGCGCAACTGCATCTCGGCCCGCAGATCGGGGCGCGGCTCTTCTCGCGCGACCTGAACGACGTGTCGGCCTCGTTCCCCGAGGTGATCGCCGCTGCGGCGCGGCTCGACCATCGACTGGTCATCGACGGGGAGCTGGTGCCGTACCGGGCCGGATCGGTCCTCGACTTCGCCAGCCTGCAGACTCGGCTCGGTCGGCTGGATCCGGGCCCGGAGCTGCTGGCAGAGGTGCCGGTGGTGCTGGTCGCCTTCGACCTGCTGCATCTCGACGGCACGGATCTGCTGGAGACGCCGCTGCGCGAGCGACGCGCCGCGCTCGACGCGCTTGGCCTGCCCGAGCAAACAAGCGGCCGCTTCCTGTCGTCGCACCTGGCCACCGCTCGGTCGGCGGCCGAGGTGGAGGCCCATTTCAGCGACGCGCGCGAACGCCGCAACGAGGGGCTGATGGTCAAGGATCCGGCCTCGCTCTACCAGCCGGGGCGGCGAGAGCTCGGCTGGCTGAAGCTGAAGAAGGCGCTCGCCACGCTCGATTGCGTGGTGGTCGGCGTCGAATGGGGCCACGGCAAGCGGCGTGGCGTGCTGTCCGACTACACGTTCGCGGTGCGCGGACCGGATGGCGCGCTGCTGACCATCGGCAAGGCCTACACCGGCCTGACCGATGCCGAGATCGCCGCCATGACGGAGCGCTTCGGTGCCATCACGCTGCGTGACTTCGGGCGCTACAGGACCGTGGTCGCCGAGGTGGTGGTCGAGATCGCCTTCGATCAGATCATGCGCAGCGCTCGCCACCGAAGCGGATTCGCGCTCCGCTTCCCGCGGATCGTCCGCATCCGCGACGACAAGAGCCCCGCCGAGATCGACGAGCTGGCCACGGTCGAGGGGCTCTTCGCCGCGCAGGCCAGCGGACGGATCCTGCTGGCCGATGGACCGGGGGGCACCACGCGGCGGATCGCCGCCACCGGCGAACTGCCCGGCGAGTAGCCGCGCGCCGGCCGAGCCGGGGCCGGGCGGGCTGCTAGCATCCCGGCATGGACCCCTTCGGCTCCTCCTTCTCGCTCCAGGCCTCGGTTCGCCCGGTGAAGGTCGAGGTCTACACGCCGGCCTTCAGGGTGCTGGGCGTGACCTCGACCCGATTCGCGCGAGTGGCCGACGTCATGAACCAGGTCTCCACCACGCACCTGTCGGTAGGTGATGCGACCCTGACCGAGTACGGCGACAAGGCCGGCAAGGCGGAGCGCCGGCGGGTCCTGGTTCCGGTGGAACAGATCCTGTTCGTCGTCACGCCCGAGCTTGAGGGGGCGGCCCGGGCCGACATGCAGGTCAACCGACGGGCCGTGCCGGTGACCCTTGCCGCCGCGCCGTTCGTGGTGACCGGCGAGCTCCACGTGCCGTCAGGGGTCGGCTCGGTCGAGGGCCTTCTCAACTCGCCGGACCGTTTCGTGACCATGACGGGGGTCCAGATCAGTTGCCGCAGTCACCCGGAGCTGAATCAGGCGGTCGCCGCCATCGCGGTCCAGCGCACGCTGCCGATCCTGGCCATCTCCGAGGACGCCCAGCGGACAGGCTCCGAGCTCGCCGATGTGCTGGATGCGGAGACGGCGGCCGGCTGGCTGCGCAAGCCCGACGGCGGGCCGCGGTCGGGCTGAGGCGGCTAGGCGCAGTTAGGCGGTCCGCACCGTCGCCGCGCCCACGTGGCTCTCGGCGGGTCGCTCCGCGGCGAGAAGCACGGCATCGACGAACCGGGCCAGGCGCGGTGCGTCCATCCGCTGCACCCGACCGATTCGCTGCGCCCACCACGGGGCGTTGTCGATGGTGACGACCTCCCCTTCGGGCTCTTCGAGCACGATCTTGCTGTAGCCCCGCGGGAAGATGACGAGCGGCGCGATCGGCAGGGCGGGTTCCACGCCCGCCTCGCGGGCCCAGCGCGCCACGGCGGCGGTCGCCGCGTCGGCGTCAAAGGACGGGTTGGTGAGACACGGCATCCAGCCCGCGCGCGAGCCGGTGTCGAACTCCCAGCCGCGCCCGTGGACCCGGTAGCGGCCATGCCAGCGACGGGCCACCACGGCTCGCACGCCGGGCGGGCCGACCAGCAGCGCGGCCAGGTCGTCGGGCACGCCCGGCAGTCGAGGGGAGAGGATCAGCAGGTATTGGTGATCAAAGACCGGCGCGAGCAGGCGCGCCAGGTCGTGGCCTTGCTCCTCGGTCCGCCGGCGACCGTCAAGAAAGGCGCGAACGCCCATCGTCGATCCCACCCCCAGCCCGAGCGCGGCGGAGAGCGCGAGAAGGGCGGTCGGTGCGATGTGTCCGGCACGCCCGAGCATCATCAGGGCGAGGGCCGCGCTGCCGACGATCAGCATCATCATGGCCATGGCTGCTCGTCCCGAGAAACGGCGGGGACGGGCCGGATGGATCAAGCGCATGGAAGACCTCTCGCTGCTAGGCTGACTCGGTGACCACGACCAGCTCGGTGTTGGCGACCGTTGTCGACCCGCAGGGCGGACTGCGAGTCGAGTCCACCACCGGGTCGGGTGTGACGCTTGCCTTCGACTCCCCGGGCGGCGGGGGCACGCCTCCCGCGGTCGAGCCGACCGAGTCGCTGCTGGCCGCGCTGGCGGGCTGCACGGCCATGGACGTCGCCAGCATCCTGCGCAAGAAGCGGCAGGGCGCGTTCGGCTATCAGATCCAGGTCAGTGCGGAAAAGCGCGACCAGCATCCCCGCGTCTACACGCGCATCTCGGTCGAGCACCAGGTCAGCGGCGAGGTCGAACCCGAGGCGCTGCGTCGCGCGATCGAGCTCTCGGCCACCCGCTATTGTCCGGTGAACGCCATGCTCTCGGGCGCCGTTGTCGTCGAACATCGCTACCGGTTGCGCCGGGCAGGGCTTGACGACGTGGGGGCGCTGGTGGCGGTCACCGGTCCGGAGGGCATCCGCGTCGTCTGACGGCATCACCCCCGGAGTGTGGATCCACCCTCCTCGAAGCGGCAATGGCGCGATGGTCCTGCCGCCCGGCCGTCCCATCGGCGCAGGTGAGCGTTCCACACGAGGGGGTGTAGCATGGCGCCCCTCATGGCGCGTTCGATGTGGCGGGGGGCGATCCAGTTTGGGCTGGTCACCATCCCGGTCAAGCTCTACCTGGCGACCGAGAGCAGCTCGATCGGCTTCAACATGCTCCACGCCAGTTGCCTGAACCGGATCCAGATGAAGGTCTACTGCCCGTTCCACGACGAAGTGGTGCCGCGCTCCGACACGGTGCGCGGCTACGAGTGGAGCAAGGGTCGCTATGTCGTCCTGAGCGACGAGGAGATGGACGCGGTTCCACTGAAGACCGTGCGCGCCATCGAGATCGAGATGTTCGTGGACGCCCACCGCGAAGGCCAGGGGATCGAGTTCGTCAAGCAGGCCTACTACCTCGAGCCCGACCCGATCGGCCGGAAGGCGTTCGAACTGCTGCGCCAGGTGCTGGCCGAGACGAGCAAGAGCGCCATATGCAAGATCGTGCTCAAGGACCGTGAGCAGCTGGCGGCCCTGAACCCGCACAGGAAGACGATGCTGCTGACCACCCTCCATTGGCCGGATGAGGTGCGCTCGCTCGACGAGCTGAACATCCCCACCGAACCGATCGAGGTCAAGCCGGCGGAGCGAGCCATGGCCGAGCAGTTGATCGCGTCGATGACCGGCGACTTCTCACCAGAGGGCTATCACGACGACTACCGCGCCGCCCTGATGGGGATGATTGAGGCCAAGGTGGCCGGCGAGGCCCCGGCGCCGGCGCAGCAGGTCGAGCCGACCAAGATCGCCGACCTTATGGCGGCGCTCGAGGCGAGCGTGGCCGCCGCCCGCGAGGCACGCAAGTCGGCCTGAGCGCTGGCGCGGAACCACGGAGGCCTGATCAGGGGGCCAGCAACGACTCCAGGACCCAGGGCCACGGCAGGGACACGGTGAGCCGCTCGGCAGCCTGGACGAGGCCGTCGCCCGGGTAGTAGCGCAGCGACACGATGTCTGCGGTGAACGAGGCCGGCGTCGGTACGCCTTCAGGCTGCGGCGAGCCGCGGGTGACCTCGGCGACACGCAGGTCGGTCGCATCGTTCTCGCCCCAGTGACGCGCCAGCAGCGCGGCGATCTCCCAGGTCATTGGATCCGCGGCCTGGTCGCGCTTCGCAGTTGACAGTGCCCCGCGCGCCGCGGCGCGGTCTCCGGTCATGGCGAAAGCGAGCGCCTGGATCGCCGGTGATGCATAGGCGGCAGCTCGCAGCGGCTCGCCGCCGGTGCGCCGTGCCACCAGCAGATTGAGTTGGCCGGCGGGCTGCCCACGCTCCACAGCAGGTTGCGCGCCGAGGTCGATCCGACGCGGCCAGTGCACCACCAGTGAGGTTCGCCAGTCGCTCAGCAGCGAGCGCCGGAAGGCGGCATCGGCCGCCTGCCGCTCGCCGAACGCCTCGTAGATGAGCGCCGCGTTGGCCGGCATGAGGCCGCTGCCGCTCGAGGTGGCCATCGCGCGACCGGCCGCACCCGACGCGCACGCAGCGTCGCCCTGCATCCGGCAGATGAGCGCCAGGTTCAGCCACGATGTCCAGTCCCCGCTGTTCAGCTGCACCGCGCGCTCGGCGCTGCGACGCGCCGAGCGCGGATCGCCGACACGGTCGGCGGCCACGGTCAGCGATTTGGCCCCTGTCGGCTGCCACGGATCGAGCCTGACGGCCAGGCTGAGCCAGCCCGCCGAGTCGGGCCAGCTCCCGGCGGCAGCGGCATCGGTGCCGGCGCGGTACGCAATGGCGGCGGCATCACCGAACAGGGCCAGCGCCGCAAGGGCTATGCCGGCGACGACCGTGCCCACCCGCAGCGGGACCTTCACCCGCACGGAGCGCCAGCGGACCGCGCCGGCGTCGGTGAGGGCGACGGCCACCAGCGCCACGATCAGCAGGTTGAAGTTCGGGAGGAAGGTCAGGTCCTCGGTCAGGAATCCGACGGCCAGGCCGATGAGGACCGCGTACGACGCCCTGCCCGCGGCCGTCGAGGAACTGCGCGGCCGGGCGACCCAGACGAAGGTCACGAAGAGGGCCAGCGCGGCAAGCAGGCCGACGACGCCCGCGTCGCCGAGGATGCCGAGTGGCACGTCGTGCGAGTGCAGCTGCAAGAGCGGGGAGACCTGCTGCCGTGCGTACGGCATGGAGCCCGGCCCGATCCCGAGCAGCGGATCGACCCGCCACGCGTCGATGGTGGCCCTCCACAGCGCCTCGCGGTAGGTGACCGAGCCGCTCGCCGTCAGGCGCGGGGCGGCGTAGATCAATGCGGCGACCGCGACTGCCAGCAGCGCGGCACCGCCCAGCAGGCGACGCGCCGTGATGGCTGCCGAGAAGCGCGCCGAACGCAGCAGCGGGCCGGCGACGACCAGCAGTGCCACGCTGATGGCGATCCAGGCGGAGCGCGAGCCCGACAGGACGGTGAGTGGGATGCCGACCGCCAGCAGCGCCCCAGCCAGCCAGCGCCGCAGCCGCGGATCAGCGAGCAGGAGGACCAGCGGCAGGGCGGCCATGATCACGAATGGGGGGACGGCCACCGAGCCAAATGGGGTCCCCTCGTGGGGAAGGCGCACCGGGGGCCATCCCGGGCCGCCGGCCAGCATCCATTCGACCCGTCTCCAGACGAGCACGCCGAGCGTGCCGGCAGCGAGGCCGATGATCGGCAGCACGACGACGATCACGCTCAGCCGCGGTGCATGGCGGAGAAGCAGCAGGGCCACCGGCAGCATGGCGGCGGTCGCCAGCATCGCCGCCAGCGCACGGGCGGAGAGCCCGGGATTCCAGGCGGACAGCGTGGCGACCCCCTCGACCACCAGCAGCGCCAGGATCGGCAGGTCGAGGCGGGTCGCCGGCAACTCGCCACCGCGCCATGCCACGACGATCAGCAGGCCGATGGCCGCCGCGGCGCCGGCGTGGAGCGCGAATTGAAGGCGCGGATCCCACAGCGCGCTGTCCCAGCCCACGTAGCCCCACAGCGCCAGCCCGCAGGCCAGGGCACCGAATCGCAGCAGTCGGGGATTCATCGGCCGGCCGCCGCAATCAGCTCCAGCGCGTGCTCGAGCTTGCTCTTCTCGTCCGGTCGCAACCCAGGCTCGATGGTGAGCGTCGCGGCGAGCGGACCCGGATCAAGGCCGGCAGCCATCGCCGTCGCGTCGAGCTCGAGCTCGACCAGGTGCAGGTCTCCGAGGACGGCGCCTTCGTGGCGCACGCTGACTCGATCGAGCGACAGCAGCCCGACGCGTTGCGTCCCAATGGTGACCGCGCGTTCCGTGCGCAGCTGGTCGAGGACACATCGCTCGCCCAGCGGCTGGTCGGCGGCCATGGCGAGCAGCCGATCGCGTGCCGGCGATGGGGGCCACGTGGAAGGATCGTCGCCGACGGCAACCGGTCCCTCCACCTCGGGGCGCTCATGGAGGAGCGCGCCGCGCACGTGTCGCGCGGGCCCCTTCAGCGACACCCGCGCCTGACCGCCACGCGTCCGCAGCCGGCAGGCCCAGCCGGAGGCGCGCAGCCGCAGGTCGGACGTGTCGAGATACCGATCAACCTCGTGGATCGTGGACGCCGGGCCGAGGAGAGCCGGGCCAAGGGTCCGTGCCGTGGCCAATCGACGGAGTGCGGCATCATCGTCGGAACGGAACTTGAGCTCCGACTCGAGGGTCGAGCCGCTCACCCGTCGTAACGGGCCGCGGCGCTCCGCACGGCCGTCGCCACCGTCTCGCGCAATGCCGGCGGTCCGAGTACCTCCACGGCGTCGCCCCAGGAGAGGATCCAGGGCCGGATCTCGACGATCCCGGCCACGGTGACGGTCAGCTCGACACGCCCGTCGGGCAGCTCCACCAGCCGCTGGGATCGGTGCCAGATCGCCTCCCGAACCCGGTGCGCAACGCTCGCCTCGAAGCGGAGCCGAACCTCGGCGGTGGCCGTGGTGTCGCTCGACCAGATCCCCCAGGAGTTCGCCAGCCATCGATCCGGGTCGAAGTCGCCCGGGACCTGGTAGCGGTCGCCAGTCAGGGTGCTGCTCCGAATCCGCTCGACCTTGTAGGTGCGCATGGCGCCGACGGTCTCGTCGAAGCCGATGAGGTACACGCTGCGGCCGGCCGCGTCCGGCTCGAGAAAGTAGGGGCGAACGCGTGCGTGCCGCGCCTCCGCTCCGCCGCCCGGCTCGTACGTGAACTCGACCACCCGCCCATCGGCCCAGGCCTGGGCGACATGCGCAAAATTACGCAGGAACGGGTCGTTGTGGCCGGCCCGGCCGACGCTGAGCATGGTCGCCCCGACGTGCCGGGCGATCGGCTGCGGGAGCAGGTCGGCGAGCTTGGTGAAGGCGCTGACCACCGCCTGGTCGTACTCATCGGACCAGCGCGCGATCAGCCGCGAGGCGAGGAAGAGCACCACGGCTTCCGGTAGGGAGAGTCGCAGCGGCGGCAGGAAGTACTTCTTCTCGATGCCGAAGCGTCCGCGCCCCGCCTGGAAGATCGGCATGCCGAGCTCGTCCTCGAGCGCGCGCAGATCCCGGTAGATGGTGCGGGTGGTCATGCCCGTCAACTCCGCGATCTCGGTGACCGGGACCCCGCTCTCACCGCTGCCGCGGACATAGAGGATGGATGCCACCGCGAGCATGCGGGCCAGCCGATCGCGCTTTCGGAAGCTGTGGTCCCCGCCGCCCTCGTCGCCCCAGCCGCTCCACTCGTCGCTCATGGCCGGCGGATCGTGCTCACCAACCGATCATAGTCCGATGCGCGGCCGGAGCATCAGCCGCCGGGAGTCGGCGAGGCGCTCCCCAAATCGGGAGAGCCGGCCGGCGAGGGCGTCGGTACCGGCGGGGCCTCCCCTGGCAGCGCGGAGATCATCGCCAGGTCCTGGTCGATCTCGACCCCGACGATGAGGAAGAGGTACCCCTCCGCGGTCCAGGTGTAGACCGTGGCGCCGGCGATCATGGCCTTGTCTGCCGGCCGCGCCCAGACCAGGTGCCCGCCGACCGCCTGCAGCGTCCAGGGCTCGCGATGCAGGCCGGCGACGCCCACGTACTCGCCGGCCGCCGCGAGATACGGCTCCAGCTCGTCCGTCGTTGCGAACGGGGGATCCATGCGCACCGCGTAGAGGGAGAGGAGGTGCGGCCGGCCGACGAAGGCGAGCTGCAGCGTGCGAAACCGGGCTCCGATCGACCCGTAGGCCTCGCCGATGTCGCCGGGCGTCAGCCCGAACTCGGTGATCGCCGGGACCGTCACCGCGTGACCAGCAACCTGGGTGGGGATCAGGGCGATCAGCGCGGGATCCGGCGTGTTGCTGAACAGCAGGGTCGGTTCGGGGCTGGGGACCGGGGTTGCTGAAGCGTCGGGCGAGGAGGTCGCCGGCAACGATTCGGTCGGCGTCGGCCCGCAGGCGGCGAGAGCGGACGCGAGCAGCAGGGCCAGGATGCCCAGGTAGCCGTGCGGGCGTGCTCCGGGGCGCGGGATCGGCATCGGCCGACCGATCATAGCATCGGCCGCCGCGGCGCCCGAAAGGTCAGGCGGAGCGCTTCTCCGACGACGCGGCGTCCTCGCGACGGCGGCGCTGTCCGCGGTCCGGACGCGCGCCGACCACTTTGCCGAGCGCCTCGACCGCGGCGGCGCGGAACCGTTTCCCGCGGTCGGCACGAATTTCGGAGAGCGCCGGCCCTCGTCCCCGCTTTGGCCCCCTCGGCACTGCCGTCAGCTCATCGTAGGCGTTGGCGACGGCGATGATCTGTGCGCCCAGCGGGCCTTCGGCCGGATTCCCGTGCTCGCGGAACCAGCGGATCAATTCGCCGACCTCCCGCATCGGACGAATCGAGGCCAGCTCGGCGCTGCCCGCCCCATCCAGGCCGTGCAGTCGTCCGGCGAGCTCAACCGTGCGCTGCTCGTCCTCGGGCATTCCGAGCTCGGCGGCCATCCGCGCCGCCAGGCTCCCGACGCGATCGCTGTGGCTGCGCGTCACCGCGTCACCCTCGTCGAGCGATC
>Ga0315281_10009387_pt1 | contig 13574 bp, 13 predicted proteins | sample YL17G07_0_MG_FD_204540 | JGI IMG/M metagenome (GOLD analysis project Ga0315281, IMG submission 204540) | Sediment microbial communities from Yellowstone Lake, YNP, Wyoming, USA - YL17G07_0 | ecosystem: Environmental > Aquatic > Freshwater > Lake > Sediment | place: USA: Wyoming | collected...
TACGACGAGCGGATTCGGTTTGGGCGACTGGGAGTGGATCCTGGCGTTCGAAGCGCCTGCCGCCGACATGCTCGTCGACTGCATCCGCGCGCTTCGCAACACGAAGGCCCGCCTCTACACGAAAGAAGAGATCCCGTTCATCACGGGGATCCGCAAGCCCGTGTCGGAGGCCCTCGCCGACCTGGTCTGAGCCAATGATGCGAACGCCCCTGGTCCGAAGCACTCCCGAGTAGTGGCAGGGCGATCAGCCGAGCGGTGTGGCCCGGAAGATGATCACGTAGCTGAAGTTCGCGCCATCTACTTGATAGGCGTAACATCCCGGCGCTCGGACCCGTGTGTACGAGGGCCAGTTCCGATAGCCCCGGTCAGTTGCGAAGCCCGCGCCGCCGGGAGGGAACTGCAGCTCAGCCATGGGGGGGCCACCGCCGCTCACGTTGAAGCCGACGCCGCCTGCGCCGTCCACCTGGGCGCCCCGGATGAGGATCGGACCCAGGTACCCGGGCGCGGCGACCCACAGCACCTTCTGTCCGCTCCAGTGGCTTCCCGGGAACGGCCGGTAGTGGAGAACGGCGGTGATCCCGAGCCCCACGGGCGCTACCGGACCGGGGCCCAGTCCCGGCGCCCGTCTGGACCAGATCCGGGGGTTGGCCTCGCTCACGGGGCACGGACTTCCCGGGGCGAGGGTCGGGATCTTCAGCGGGCGCCGCAAGGCGCCTGCCACCACCGGGCTTGGTTCAGAGGAACCCGTTGGCTGACTCGGCGATCCGTGAGGCGCGGCAGACTTCGAGGTGCAGCCCGCGAGCACTACGAGGGTTGCAGCCAGCACGACGATCCGACTCGACATCGTGACCTCCGAGAACTCCTTTCACCTTACGCCGCTCGCGCCTCGGCATCATCATCTTCCCGGGTGCGTCAGAGGATGTCGGTGAGCGAGGTGATGACGGCGTGTCCGCGCGAGTCCACGCTCACACCCTCCGCCGGCTCCGCGTCGGGGCGCATGATGAGCCGGGCCTGCAGGCCGAACGCCGCCGCGCCGTCGCAGTATTCGGCTTGATCATCGACCAGCAGACACGCCGGTGCATCGTCGCGGTGGAGCCCCAACCGGGTGAGTGCTTCCTGGAAGATCGGCGCGTCGGGCTTGCGTGCCCCGATCTCGAACGACAGCACCACCGCATCGAACACCTCGGCCAGGCCCAGCCGGTCCACCACCGGTCGCGTCGAGTGTGAGCAGTTGCTCACCAACGCCGTCGGGATCCCGCGCGAACGCAGGTCGTGCACCACGGGAAGCGAATCCTCGTACAGGAGGACGCCGACCCGCATCGCCTCTTCCTCCATCTCGACGACCTGCTCGACCAAGGCGTCGTCGGGTTCGAGGTTCAGCGCTTCCAGCCAGTTCAGGGTGTCGCCGTTCACGTCGGGGAACGTGCCGATGCTTCGTAACTCGCGGGTCGTCGTCATCGCATCGGCGAGCGCTCGCGGCGTCACCCCGAGCAGTTCCGCAAGCTGACGCTTGAGCCACGGCCATCGGCTGTAGGCGAGCGTGTCGTAGAGATCGATGAGTACAGCGCGAGGCTGGTCGCTCACGCGTCCTCCAACATCGCGGCGTGGTCGGGCACGTAGGTGAAAGCCGCCCGCGGCGGGCGCACGTAGCCTTCGTCGCTCTGCCGCGGGGGGATGTCGATGGCGGGAAGAGGTCTCGCCTCCCAGGGCACCTGCGTGAGCAGGTGCGCCATACAGTTCAGCCGCGCGCGGCGTTTGTCGTCGGCTTCGACCACCCACCACGGAGCCTCCGGGATGTCGGTGTGTACGAACATCTCGTCCTTCGCCCGGGAGTAGTCGACCCAGTGTGTTCGCGCCGAGAGGTCGGTTCCCGAGAGCTTCCACCGGCGCATGGGGTCGTGGACGCGCGCCTCGAACCGGTGTTCCTGCTCCTCATCACTCACGCTGAACCAGTACTTCACCAAGATGATGCCGTCCTCCACCAGCAGTCGTTCGAAGATCGGGCATTGGCGCAGGAAGCGACGATGTTCCTCGGGGGTGCAGAACCCCAGGACCTTCTCGATGCCGGCTCGGTTGTACCAACTCCGGTCGAACAGGACCATCTCGCCGGCGGCGGGCAGCTGTTCGGCGTAGCGCTGGAAGTACCATTGGCTGCGCTGACGCTCCGTGGGGATCGGGAGCGCGACGATCCTCGCGATCCGGGGGTTGAGGTACTCGGTGACGCGCTTGATGGCACCGCCCTTGCCGGCCGCGTCCCGTCCCTCGAAGATGACCACGACGCGCGCTCCGGACTCGCGCACCCATTCGCCCATCTGCACCAGTTCCTCTTGCAGGCGAAGGAGTTCGGTTTCGTAGCGCTGTTTCGGGATGCGGTCCCCTGCGACGTGCTTCTTCCCCATGGCCAGGAAGTCTACGGGCGTCAGTCCGACCAGAGGGCAGCCAGGTAGCCGTCGACGTTCGCGGCGCCGCTCAACCCGCTGACGTCGGTTCGGACGTCGACCACCTGCGGTGAGACCTGTTGGAACGCACTCTGGACCTGGTCGGGGATGAAGCGCGTGAGCTGAGAGAACGTGTGGGGATCCTCCAAGCCTTTGGGCCGGCGGTAATAGCGTTGCGGGTGGTAGACGTGCAGCGCATCGCGCGCGCGGGTGAGTGCGACGTAGAGGAGCCGGCGTTCCTCTTCGATCTCCTCGTCGTTCCCGGTGGCCATATCCGAGGGGATCATGCCGTCGGCGGCATGGATGACATGCACGGCGTCCCATTCCAGGCCCTTGGCCGAATGGATGGTCGACAGGATGAGCCAGTCTTCGTCCAGGAGGGGCGGCCCGGCCAGGTCACCGGTGGAGGCCGGCGGATCCAGGGTGAGTTCGCTGAGGAACCGACCTCGGGTCTCGTAGCCCTGCGCAAGGATCTCCAGCTGTTCGATGTCGCGCATCCGCGCCGCCGAAGCGTCGTAGCGGCGGGCGAACACGGGGGTCAGGAAGGCGCGGAGTCGTTCGATCTGCGCCGCGGGCAGGAGCACGTCTTCGTCGGTGCATCCGCGGAGCGCGGAGCGGAGCTCCTGCACGCCGTCGAGCCCTGCTCGCGGAACCTCCAGCGGTTGGTCGAGGAAGTTGACCAGCGGAGACGGTTGGTCATCGTTCACGCGGCGGACACCGATCTGGTCCATGACCCGCCGTGCAGTGGCCGGACCCATCCCGTCGGGGAGCTGCAACACACGGAACCAACTGACCTCGTCGAACGGGTTCTCCAGGACGCGCAGGATGCTGAGCGTGTCCTTCACGTGTCCGGCCTCCAGGAACTTCAACCCCCCGTACTTCACGAACGGGATATTGCGCCGCGCCAGCTCCACCTCCAACAGATCACTGTGATGGGCTGCTCGGAACAGCACGGCCTGCCGATGGAGCGGCACGCCTTCCTCCCTGTGGAGCAGGACGTTCTGGCAGACGGCCTCGCACTGTTCCGCCTCGTCCAGACAGGTGCGGAGCACGGGGAGCCGGTCGCTTTCCCGGGCCGACCAGAGCGTCTTCTCGTGCCGTTGCGGACTGAGCGAGATGACGGCGTTCGAGGCCGTCAGGATGGGCGTGGTCGAGCGGTAGTTCTGTTCGAGCTTGATCACGGTTGCGCCGGGGAACCGCGTGGGGAACTCGAGGATGTTTCGCACGGTCGCGGCCCGGAAGCCGTAGATGGACTGCGCGTCATCGCCGACCACGGTCAGGTTCCGCGGGGTGTCTTCTGGCCGAAGCCCCTCGAGGATGTCGGCTTGCAGGGCATTCGTGTCCTGATACTCGTCGACCAGGACGTGATCGAACATCGCGGCCAGCGGCTCGCGGGTCGCGGGAGCCCACGCGAGCGCTTTCCAGAACAGGAGCAGATCGTCGTAGTCCATGACGTTCTGGTCGCGCTTGCGGGCGGTATAGGCGGTGAAGATCTCACGGATCCCTTCGGCCTCGTCGAGGCACCACGGGTAGTGGGTCTTCAGGACGTCGCCGAGCTTCTCACCCGCATTCACCGTTCGCGAGTAGATCCCGGCCAGCGTCTCCTTCCGCGGGAACCGGCGCTCGCGGGCGCTGTAGCCGAACTCCTCGCGCAACAGGTTCATGACGTCGGCTCCATCGGCTTGGTCCAGCACCGTGAAATCGGGCCGGAGGCCGAGTGGGCGGCCGTGGAGACGGAGCAGCCGGTTGGCCACCGCGTGGAAGGTGCCGCCGATCACGCGACCGGTCTGGTTGTCCCCGGTGAGCCGTTCGGCCCGGGAGAGCATCTCGCGCGCGGCCCGGCGGCTGAAGGTGAGGAGCAGGATCCGTTCCGGACGAACCCGGCGTTCTCCGATGAGCCAGGCCACTCGGGCGGCCAGGGTCATGGTCTTCCCGGTGCCCGCCCCCGCCACGATGAGGAGGGGGCCCTCCCCGTGCGTGACGGCGGTGAGCTGCTCAGGGTTCAGGTCGGCAGGCTCGAACATGTGTTCGGCAGTATATGACGAGGTGTGCCTACGGAGATGGAGCGAGGGGTCAGCCCGAGATCAATCCGAGTTCACGCAATGTTCCGACGGGCACGGCGTGGCAGTAGGGCTGGTGTCCGTTCTTCTCGTAATAGGACTGGTGGTAGTCCTCTGCCGGATAGAACTCGCCGGCCTCCCGGATCTCGGTGGCGATGGGTCGGTCGAACCGAGCTTGCGCCCGATCGCGACTCGCGGTGGCTGCCTCCAGCTGCTCGGCCGAGTGCGTGAAGATGGCGCTTCGGTATTGGTCGCCCACGTCTGGGCCCTGTCGGTTGACCTGTGTCGGGTCGTGCATCGCCCAGAACACCTCGAGCAGCTGGTCATAGCTCACGACCGAGGGGTCGAACGTCACCCGGGTGATCTCCGCATGCCCCGTGGTGTGAGAGCAGACCTCCCGGTAGGTGGGGTCCTTCGTGAGGCCGCCGCCGTAGCCGGACTCGGCGTTCTGCACGCCGGGCACCCGGCGGAACACGTACTCCACGCCCCAGAAGCAACCGGCTCCGAATGTCGCGGTCTGTGCGGTGGTCAAGAGGTCCTCCTTGCTGGTCTGTCCTCGATGGTGTCACCGAGCGTGCGGAACGTTGCACACACGCGGGGAAGAAGCGGTGATCAGTGGCACGATGCCGATCCCTGATCGGTGAGGGTGCCGCCCGCGGCCGGTACGAACTGCCAGTCATAGCCGTTGGGGTGCAAGGTCATCTCCAGCACGCCGAACGAGGTGGCATCGCGGATCACGCTGTTCGGTTCGATGCTGTTGTCGAACGCGCCGTGATCGTCACCACCGGTTCCCACGATGAACTCGGCGATGCCGTTCGGATCCGCGTTCTGGTTCGGGTCTTGGGGGGCGAAGCGTTCGTAGAGGTGGTCGTGACCGTTGAGGACGACGTCTGCGTGGGCGGCGTAGAGAGCCTTCCACGCGTCGTCCATCTGGCCGTCGTTGTTGTGGCTTCCCGAGGAGAAGCGCGGCTGGTGCCAGAACGCGAGCGTGCAGGCCGAAGGGTGCGCTTTGAGATCGGCTTCGAGCCACGTCTCCTGCGGTGAACCGTTGTCGCAGCCGCCCACCATGTCGCAGTTCGCGTTGAGGGCGATGATGTGCCACGAACCCAGATCGAAGCTGTACCACCCCTGTCCGAGCCCGCCGCCGGCAGCACCGAAGTAGGTGAAATACCCGGCGGCGGTTCCGGCTGCCGGGCAGTCGGTGCCGGAGGTGTTGTACTCCTGATTCCCAGGGACCGGGCGGGTGATCGCGTTCAGGCGTCCCCACGTCGGACCGTAGGACGCTGCGAAAGCCTGGGTGCCCCCGCAGTCGTACTGGAGATCACCGAGTGCCAGCACTGCGGTGGGATCGGCCGTGACCGCGAGGTCGGACGTGGCTGCCTGCTGACAGTTGTTCGTGGTGCCGTGCCCATCGGCGAACGAGGGGTTCGCCGGATCGCACGCGATATCACCGACGGCAACGATCGAGGGGTCCCCGGTGCGCTGGTCGGACGTTGAGGTGCCGCTGGACTGACACGCGCCGGTGATCGCGATGATGAGCGCGCAGGCAGTGAGGAGCCGGGAAGGACGGAGGGCACCCATGCGGGCAAGCTTCCCACGCGGCGTGCCGGGAGGCCCTCGCTATCCGGTGAACGTGGCGGCGGCGTTCAGGATCGTGTCGACGTGCTCGTCGGTGAGGACCGCTGAGAGGGTCCAGAGCTCGTAGCCCGAGGGCGGCAGGTACACGCCGTTGTCGAGCATGTGATGGAAGAACCGCGCGTACCGGTCGTGGTCTGCGGCCTTGGCGCCGGCGAAGTTCGTGACCGGCGCGTCGGTGAAGAAGACACTGAACAACGAGGTCGAGCGATTGATGGTGGTCTCGATGCCCTTGCGCTGGAAGCACTCCTTGAGACCGTCTGCGAGCGTCACCGCGGTCTGTTCTAACTGACGGTAGGGGTCGAGCATCGCCGCGAGCGCAAGGGTTGCCGATCCCGCGGCAACCGCAACGGGGTTCCCACTCAATGTCCCCGCTTGATAGATGGGTCCGGTCGGCGCGAGTTGTGACATCAGGTCAGCCCGTCCGCCGAACGCCGCGCACGGGAAGCCGCCGCCCATCACCTTGCCGAACGTCGATAGGTCTGGCCGGATACCGAAGACGGACTGCGCGCCGCCGAACGCCATCCTGAATCCCGTGATCACCTCGTCGAACAGCAGCAGCGAACCGTGGTGATCGCAGAGTTCGCGCAGGCCTTCCAGGAATCGGGCCGCGGGTGGTACGACGCCCATGTTGGCGGCGACCGGTTCCACGATGACCACGGCGATGTCACGCCCCCATTCGGCGAACAGTGCGCGGGCCGCGTCGAGGTCGTTGAAGGGTGAGGTGAGCGTGTCGCGCGCGGCTCCGTCGGTCACGCCCGGTGAGGTGGGGATGCCGAGCGTCGCCAGGCCACTGCCCGCACTCCCCGCCAACAGTGAGTCGGAGTGTCCGTGGTAGCACCCCTCGAACTTCAGGATCTTGTCGCGCCCGGTGGTTCCCCGAGCGAGACGGATCGCGCTCATCGTGGCCTCGGTTCCGCTGCTCACGAGCCGAACCATCTCCACGCTCGGCACCGCCGCGATGATCCCGGCAGCGAGTTCGACCTCCCCGGGGGTGGGCGCGCCGAAGGAGGTGCCTTTCGCGGCGGCTTCTTGCACGGCGCGCAGGATCTCCGGATGCGCGTGCCCGAACAGCAGCGCCCCCCAGCTCTGCACCATGTCGACGTACCGGTTCCCGTCCACGTCGATGAGCTCGGGGCCTTCGCCGCGATCGATGAAGACGGGAGTGCCGCCGACCCCGCCGAACGCCCGCACGGGCGAGTTGACTCCGCCCGGGATCACCGCGCGCGCTCGCAGGAACAGTTCCTCGGATCGGCTCACGTGCTGATTGTAGGGAGGAGGGCTTCCGTTCGTCCGCGTGTCAGGGCAGGTCCAGGCGGAACCCTTCTGAGGTGGACTTGAAGCCAAGCCTTCGGTAGAACGCGTGGGCCTGCGTTCGCCGCTTGTTCGACATGAAGGTCACCTTGTAGCAGCCGGCCGATCTCGCCCGAGCAACGACGTCTTCCATCAACGCGCTGCCGATCCCGCGACCGCGGTGCGGCTCGCCGACGACGACCCGTTCGACGAAGGCTGACGGTCGGGCATCGTGGGTGATGTTCGGGATGATCGCCATATCGGCCGTCCCCACCACGACCCGGTCGAGCTCGGCGACGAGGAACATCCTTCCTTGATCCCGGATGATCGTCTCCCAGACCTCGGCCAGCCGGGGTGGTTCCGCTCGCACCGGTGGGTCGGTTCGACCGACGCCCTCGCGGAGCTCATCCAGGAGGTCGAGGACGGATGAAAGATCTTCCGAGATCGCCGTACGGATGACGAGCGCTCCGGTCACGCTTCAGCGAGCCACGCCGCCGCGTCCTTCGCGTGATACGTGAGGATGAGGTCTGCTCCGGCACGGCGGATGCTCGTCAACACCTCGATGACGGCACGCCGTTCGTCGATCCAGCCGTTCTGGGCAGCGGCCTTGATCATGGAGTACTCGCCGCTGACGTTGTAGGCGGCCAAGGTAAACGCGGTGTCGTCTTTCGCACGGCGGATCACGTCCAGGTACGGGAGCGCCGGCTTGACCATGACGATGTCCGCGCCTTCGGCGATGTCCGTGCGGATCTCCCGCAGCGCCTCGTCTCCGTTCGCGGGATCTTGCTGGTAGCCGGTGCGGTCGCCGAACTTCGGTGCCCCTTCAGCCGCCTCGCGGAACGGCGCATAGAACGCGCTCGCGAACTTCGCGGCATACGCCATGATCCCGGTGCCGAGGTGGCCGTCAACGTCGAGCGCGGCGCGGATGGCTTCGACCTGCCCGTCCATCATCCCGCTGGGTCCGACCATGTGTGCACCGGCCTCCGCCTGCGCGCGCGCGATGCGCGTGTACCGGTCCAGCGTCTCGTCGTTGATGACGTTCCCTGCTTCGTCCAGCACGCCGCAGTGTCCGTGGTCGGTGTACTCGTCCAGACAGAGATCGCTGATCACCACCGCGTCGTCGCCGAATTCCTGGCGCAGCGCGGCGATGGCCCGCTGGCCGATGCCGTCGGGGTTCCACGCCTCCGAGCCCTCGGCATCCTTGCGAGCCGGGACGCCGAACAGCATGAACGCGGTCACGCCGCGGCCGGCGATCTCGACCGCTTCCTTGCGGACCGACTCCAGCGTGTGCTGTAACTGGCCGGGCATCGAGCTGATCGGTACGGCCGCGTCGATCCCCTCCTTCACGAACAGCGGCGCGATGAGGTCACTGGGCGTGAGGATCGTCTCTCGGATGAGTCCGCGAAGGGCGGGCGTGCGGCGCATCCTGCGCGGTCGTTGTTCGGGGAACGGGGCCATCGTGGCTCGATGCTACCCGGCCCGCCGGGGGGCCAGCACCCGCTCCAGCGCGCTGACCAGGCCTTCCATCGTGTGCGGCTTCGCGACCGCGTGCACGGTGAGCCCGTGCCCCCGCGCTTCTTTCGCGGTGACCGGGCCGATGCAGATCACCTTGGGCGAACCGCCGACCGGCCCGAGTGCACCGACGAACCCGCGCACGGTGGATGCGCTGGTGAACGTGACCGCATCGACGGCACCACTCTTCAGCACCTCTCGCGCCTCGGCGGGCAAGGCCCGGGGCATCCGCGTCCGGTAGGCATCGACGCGGGTCGGACTCCATCCCTTCGCTTCGAGCGCAGTCTCCAGGCCCTCGGGTGCGATGTCGGCTCGGGCGCAGAGCACGGATCCCCGGCCGCGCGGGAACGCTCGGGCAAGCGCCGAAGTGGTGAACGCGGTGGGCTGCAGATCCGCGGTTCGCCCGGCCCATGCCTTGAACGCGGCCGCCGTGCCGTCCCCGATGACGGCCACCTTCGCGCGCACATCGGCCGGCGATCCCAACCGGGCAGCGAGCATGTCCACCGTCGCGCGACTGGTGAGCGTGATCCACTCGAACCTGCCGGAGGCCAGATCCTTGAGGGCCCGCGTCAGCGCAGCGCTCCTCACCGGTACCAGTTCGATGGCGGGTGCGATCACCGACCGTGCTCCCCGTTGGTCAAGCAGTCCGACCAACGCAGCCGATTGGTCGGCGGGCCGCGTCACCACGATCGTGCGCCCGGCGAGTGAACGCGCGGGGCGAGGACTCACGCGCCCTGGACCTGGGCCAAGATCTGTTCGGCTCCGCGTTCGATGAGGTCGGCGGCGACGATCCCCGCCACGGTTTCCGCGTCCGCGCCGAGGCCATCCGAGCGCAGCGTCCTCGATCCGTCGGCGAGGCTCACCGACGCTACGAGCGACACACCGTCGTCTCCCGTCATCGCGTACGCCCCGAGCGGCAACGCGCAGCCTCCCCCCAAGCGCCACATCAGCGAACGCTCGGCGTCGAGTGCCCGGTGCGACGGCGCGTGGTCGATCGCCGCCAGGGCGGCGACGATCTCCGGTTCGTCCTCGAGGCATTGGACCGCCAGGCACCCTTGGCCGGGGGCGGGGATCATGACGTCGAGGTCCAATCGCTGGATGTAGGCGGGCTCGATCCCCAGACGGGCCAGGCCGGCCGCAGCCAAGACCGCGGCGTCGACCTCACCCTCTTCCACCTTCCGCAGTCGTGTGTCCACGTTGCCGCGGAGGTCGACGATGTGGAGGCGAGGGTCGTGCGCGCGGAGCTGTGCCGCCCGGCGGACGGAGGAGGTGCCGATCCTGGAGATCGAACCCAACGAGGTCGGTTCCCGCAGGACCAGCACATCGAACGGATCCGCTCGAAGCGGAACCGCAGCGATCGTGAACCCGTCGTCGTCCTCGGCCGGCAGGTCCTTCGCCGAGTGAACGGCCAGATGGATGGTCCCGGCCTCGAGCGCGTCCAGGATGGTGTCGATCCAGAGACCCTTCAGTCCCTGCGGCGCGTCGGTGATGGGTGCGCCTTCGTCGCCCGACGTGGTCATCGGGACGATCTCGGTCTGGACACCGGTCGCGGCGAGGAGCCCCGCGACCTCTTCCGCCTGGGCTATCGCCAGCCGGGATCGGCGGGTCCCGATGCGGAGCGTGTCCGTCACTGGCCCAGGGCGTTCGGGTCGATGCCCAGGAGTTCGGCCAGGAGCCGGGCATGTACGCCGTCGGTCCCCGGCTCCGAACGCTCCTTCAGTTCGACGATGGGGTCGTGGAGAAGCTTGGCGACGATGCCGCGCGCCAATGCGTCGACCGCGTCGCGTTCGTCGGCGTCGAGCGCCCCTAGGCGTCCGGCGTAGCGATCGAGTTCCATGGCCATGATCTCGTCTCCGCGGGCGCGGATGGCGCGGATCAGGGGCGCCAGCGCATCCGACCGACGGCGAACCACGAAGCGGTGCACCTCTTCCGCGACGATCTCGTGCGCGCGATCGATCTCCTGGGCCGTCGCTTGATCGTGATCGGCCAAGCGTTCGCGCAGCGACAAGACATCGACCACCGAGACGCCGTCGAGGTCGGCCGTCCCGGGTTCGACGTCACGCGGCACCGCCAGGTCGACCAACACGAGTGGACGGCCATCGCGCTGGGACATCGCGCGGCGAACCGCCTCCGTCGAGACCACGACGCCTGCGGCGCCTGTTGCGCTCACCACGATGTCCGCGTGCACCATCGCCTCTGGGAGGTTGTCCAGATCTCCGTGCTCGGCGTCAGTGCGTTCGGCGAGTGACCTGGCGTGTTCCAGCGACCGGTTGAGGATGCGCACGGGGCCGACGCCCCGACGGCGGAGGTGCTTCACGGCGAGGGCCGCCATCTGCCCGGCGCCCACGACCACGATGTTCCGCTGGGCAAGCTCGGAACCGAGCGCGTCGCGGGCGATGTCCGCGGCAAGCGCGACGAACGCGTCGGGCGCCGCGCCGAGCGAGGTTTCGGCTCGCACCCGTCGCCCCGTGCGGGTCGCCGAATGGAAGAGCGCGGTGAGTGCCGGACCTGCGGCGGTCTCGTGTTCGGCGCGCTTGAGCGCGCCGCGGACCTGCGAACCGATCTGGGTTTCGCCGAGCACCATGGAGTCGAGCCCGGCGGTTACCGCGAAGAGATGGTCGGCGGCGTCCTGCTCCCAATGGGAGTAGAGGGGTTCGGCGATCTGATCGGCGTCGACGCCGCGGCTCTCCGTCAGGAGTCGCTTCAGCGCCAGGAACCCGGCGTGATAGCCGGGGACGTTGGCGTAGACCTCGACGCGGTTGCAGGTGGAGAGGATGACGGTCTCATCGATGCCCTCGATGTCTTGGGCAAGGCGGTAAGCCTTCGTCAGGTCGTCGTCGGTGAAGGCGAGCCGTTCGAGCAGGTCGATGGGCGCGCGCCGGAACGAGACTCCAAGGGTTAGGACAGCCATAGGGACCGCGACGATTCTAACGGGTACCATCCGCCGGATGACTCGAGCACGAGACCTGGGGCTCCGGATCGGACGTGGCACGCCCGGGGAACTCAACGCCATCACGGACGTCCCCGGCGTACGTGTGGGCCACCGAACGGTGATCAGCGGCGCCGACGGTGATCCGGCTGCGGTACGGACGGGCGTCACCGCGATCTTCCCGCACGCGGGCGCGCCCTGGGAAGAGCCCGTCTACGTGGGCACACACATCCTCAACGGCTACGGCGAACTCATCGGGATCAACCAGCTGCGCGAATGGGGCATCCTGATGAGCCCCGTCGTCTTGACGAGCAGTATGGCCATCGGCAAGGCCTACGACGCCACGGCGAAGTGGATCGCGCAGAGTTCGCCCGCGTGGGCTCAGGAGGTGATGCCGGTGGTGAGTGAGTGCGATGACTCATTCCTTAACGCGGTCCTCACCTTCCCGCTCACCGACGAGGACGTGGCGGCCGCGCTCGACTCCGCGGTCGGCGGACCGGTCGCCGAGGGATCGGTCGGATCCGGGACGGGGATGCAGTGCTTCGACTTCAAGGGAGGGATCGGGACGGCCTCTCGCGTGCTCCCCACGGATCAAGGGGGGTTCGTCGTCGGTGTCCTGGTGATGACCAATCACGGTGACCGCGAGAATCTCCTCCTCGACGGGATCCGCGTGGGCGAAGCGATCCCTGAGCTCATGCCGGTCGAACACTCGGAAGGATCGTGCGTGGTCGTCGTCGCCACCGATGCGCCGTTGCTGCCACACCAGCTGGATCGGATGGCTCAACGGGCGGGCATGGGCCTTGCGAGGGGCGGCTCCATGGCATCGAACGGATCCGGCGAGCAGATGGTCGCGTTCAGCACGGCGAACCGATTGCCGCGGGCTCCGCGCGACATCGCCGACGTGCGCGCCGTGTTGGATGGACCCGACCGTCCTCCGTGGTTGTTGAGCGCGCTGTTCCAGGCAACGGTCGAAGCGACCGAGGAGGCGGTCGTCGATGCGCTGTTCACCGCGACCACCGTGGTGGGCCGGGGCGGGAACACCCTGTTCGCCATGCCGCACGATCCGGCACTGGCGTCCCTCGACGCTGCCGGCCGTCTGAGCCGTTAGGTCACGATCGGCCTCGACGCGCGCTAGATGCCGGTCGAGAACCGCGACGGGTCGAACGGCGTAGCGTCGAACGGCAGCTCTGCGTCCCCCCCGAGCATCGCACCGACGAGCGACGCGGTTCCCCCGCCCAGGATCACGCCCTCGGCGCTGTGGCCGGTGGCGGCGAACAGCCCTTCGCCCAGCCAGCCGACGATAGGGCGCTCGTCCGGAGACATCGGCCGGATCCCCCAGCGGACGCTTCGCACGGGTGCCTCGGCGAGCGCCGGGATCGCGCGGATGGCGCGCCCGGTGATCAACCTCGGCGCGTCGGTATCTTCGGCCTCCTCGCGCAGCATCGGATGGTGCGACGCCCCGCACACGACCGTACCGTCCGCCATCGGGTTCAATCCCACCGTCACTTCCGGCACGCCGAGACCTTCCTCAGCGAACACCTGCGCGGTCGGGAGCTCTTCTCCATGGCCGACGTCGATGTCCTCTGCCACCAAGTGACGCAACAGACCTTGTGGCGCCGAGAGCTCGACGATCCAACCGCGGGCGCCGGTCACCGGCAGCGTGACGCCGAGTGGACGCACCAGTCGCTCGGACCACGGTCCTGCTGC